>WBZV01000584.1_pt1 | contig 20508 bp, 17 predicted proteins | sample 5204221 | NCBI WGS metagenome assembly WBZV01 (sample SAMN12344360, study PRJNA552823) | activated sludge metagenome | biome: Activated sludge suspended growth; feature: Nitrification reactor; material: Wastewater; isolation source: activated sludge from nitrification reactor of wastewater...
CGGCGGTCGCCTTCCGGCTCTGGGCCCTACTGGCGGTGGCGATTCTGGCGGTCGCGGTCCCGGCCCTGGCGCAACGCCATGGCATCAGCCAGCCCAAGGCGCTGTGGCTGGCTGTGCTGAATCCGTTGGTGATCATGCACTTCGTGGCCGGGGCCCACAACGACGCGCTGATGGCCGCGGCCGTGGTGGTGGGTCTGCTGTGGGCGGTGGACTTCCATCCCGTCGCCGGGGTGCTGGCGATCGCGGTGGCCGTGAGCATCAAACCCATCGCCTTGGTGGCCCTGCCGTTCGTGGGGCTGATCTGGGCGGGTGTGCATGCGGGGTGGTGGGCCCGGATCAGGGCCTGGATCGCCTCAGGTGTCATCGTTGCGGTGGTGGTCGTCGGACTCGGTGTGGTCTCGGGGACCGGTCTGGGCTGGGTGGCTGCCTTGTCGACGCCGGGGAGTATCCGGACCTGGCTCTCGCCGCCCACCGCGTTGGGGATGATCTTCGGCGGCGCGGTGCGTGCCGTGGGCCTCGGTGATCATATGGACCTTGCAGTGGCGGTCTTCCGCGGCCTCGCAACCCTGGCCGCCGTCGTCATCCTGGCCTGGCTTGTGCTCAAACCGGAAGGCCGCTCCGGGGTGAGGGGTGCAGGCCTGGCCCTGTTGACCGTCGTGGTCCTCGGGCCCGTGGTGCAGCCGTGGTACCTGCTGTGGTCGTTGCCCATCTTGGCGGCGGCGGGACTGGCGTCCCGGTGGCTGCACGCCACTCTGCTGCTCACAGCCGTGCTGACGCTGCATGGTGTGGCCGGTACCAGCGCCACCAGTGACGCACTGTTCGAGTTCGGGGACGGCCTCGGTCTGCTGCTCGTGGCCGGCCTGCTCGCGATCATCGTGTGGGCGTCGCCGAGGGAGCGCGTGCTCCTGCTAGGGGATCCCGGAGATCCGGGACTCGTGCCTGACGACCGTCCGGCTCAGGCACGCTTCGACCGGATGGTCATCACCGGTCCACAGGCCTGAGCTCAGCGCCAGGCGGCCGAACGGTACTGCGGGTCCGGGCCGAGGATCCGCTCGGCCGCGAGCCGGCCGCTGACCAGAACCATCGGCACCCCCACCCCTGGCTGGGTGCCGGAACCGGTGAACACGACGTTACGTCCCCAGTGGTTCGACGAGCGGAACGGACCGGTCTGGAACAGAGAGTGGGCAGCGCTGAACGGAGCGCCCGCCTCCATCCCGCGCGCCTCCCACACGGCGGGGTCGGTGATGTCCTCGACCTCGATCGCGTCGGCGAATCCGATGTATCCGCGTTCCTCCATCACCTTCAACGCGTCGTCGCGGAACCGTTCGTTCGGCCAAGCCACCTTCCCGCGGGTGTTGGGTGTGATGAACAGGACGTAGTAACTCTGTTTGCCCGGCGGGGCAAGCGACGGGTCGGTGTGGGTCGGGTTGGTGACAAGGAAGCTCGGGTCCGTCATCAGGTGTCCGCCGAGCACCTCGTCGAAACTGCGTCGCCACTCCCGTCCGAAGTGGATGTTGTGATGGGCGATCTTCGAGTAGTGGGCCGACGATCCGGCGAGCAGCAGCCAGCAACTCGGCGAGTAGTCGAGGCGCTCAAGCCGGCGGGCGTCCAGCCCCAGCAGATCACGATGAGCCACGGGCAGGTCCGGGTTCAGCACGACTGCGTCGGCCGGGAAGCGCTCACCGTCGGTGGTGATGACCGCAGTCGCCACGTCGCCGACGGTTTCCACCGATTCCACGGTGACCCCGTAGTGGATGGTCACCCCGTGCTTCATGGCGGCATCGGCCATCGCCTGCGGGAGTGCATGCATCCCACCGCGGGGGAGGTAGACGCCGGCGACGGAGTCCATGTAGGAGATCACCGAGTACAGGGCCAGCGCCTTGTAGGGGGAGAGCCCGGCGTACATCGCTTGGAAGGAGAAGAGCCGGCGGGTGCGCGGGTCCTTGAGGAACGTGTCCACCTTGCGCTGGAGGCGACCGAATCCGCCGAGGGCCACCAGGCGGGCCAGATTCGGGGTGAGCAGGTCGAGGGGGCTGTCGAGGTTGCGGTCGATGAACTCACGGATCTCGAGCTTGTACATCTGCCCGACGTAGTCCACGAACCGTAGGTAACCGGCGGCTTCGTCCGCGTCGATCTGCTGCTCGATCTCAGTGGCCATGCGCTCGGGATCCGCGAACACGTCCATCGTCGACCCGTCCGGGTAGAACGCGCGGTACGCGGGATCGAGGGGGAGGAGGTCGAGCCAATTGCGGTAGTCCTCGCCGAGTGCGGCGAACGCATCCTCGATGAGGTCGGGCATGGTGAGCACGGTGGGCCCGGTGTCGAAGGAGTATCCCCCCATTTCGAGGCGACCTGCGCGGCCACCGGGACGGTCTTCACGCTCGAGGACGACCACCTCGCGACCGGCGCCGGCCAGTCGCATGGCGGTGGACAGGCCGGCCAGACCCGCGCCGACGACAACCACCTTCTCGGTCGGACCCTGCACGGTGAACATCAGGCGCTCCTGCGGGTGGCAAGGATGAGGAGTCGATCGAATGCGGCGCGGGTCTGCTCGTCGATGTCCATGGCGGCGATCACTTCCCGGCAGGTCGCCGTCCGGTCGTCGATCATCTGTTCCACGGCAGCCTGCGCGCCGGTCTCGGTGATGACGTTGCGGAGCGCGTCGACCATCGACGGGGTGATGGCTGGATCGCCGAGGTGCTGACGCAGCAGGTCACGCTGGAATGCGTCGGCGCGCTCCCAGGCGATGGCCACCAGCGCTGTCCGCTTGCCCTCCCGCAGGTCGTCGCCGGCGGGCTTGCCGGTCTCCTGCGGATCGCCGTAGACGCCGAGCATGTCGTCGCGCAGTTGGAACGCCTCGCCGAGCGGGATCCCGAAGGCGGTCAACTGTTCGAGGTGCGCGCTGTCCGCTCCTGCGGCGGCGGCTCCGATGTGCAGGGGGCGTTCCACGGTGTACTTCGCCGACTTGTACCGCGCCACCTGTAGTGCGCTGTCGAGGCTGTAGTCACCGCGTACCTGTTCGAGGAGGTCCAGGTACTGCCCGGCCATCAACTCGGTGCGCATCTCGTCGAAGATCGGTTTGGCAGCCTCGAGCGCGGCCGGCGCCAGGCCGCTGGCCATGAGTAACTCGTCGGACCAGCTCAGACACAGGTCGCCGAGCAGGATCGCCGATCCGACGCCGAAGTCCTCAGGGGACCCGAGGTAGCCATGGGACCGGTGCATGGAGGCCAGACGCCGGTGAGCCGCAGGCTTCCCGCGCCGGGTGTCGGATCCGTCCATGACGTCGTCGTGGATCAGGGCGCAGGCCTGCAGGAACTCGAGTGCGGCGGCCGCGGACAGGATGGGTCCTTCCGAAGCGCCGCCGGCGCTTCGCCAACCCCAGTACGCGAAGGTGGGTCGCAGTTTCTTCCCCCCGTCCAGCAGGTCCTCGAGGGTGTCGAGCAAGGGGAGCAGGTCGGGGCTGATGCCGGTCAGCACGTCCACCTGGTCGCGGACGAACTGCGCCACGATGTCGGAGAAATCGGCACGCAGGCGGCGCAGGGTGGCGTCGATGTCCACGGTGGTGTCCGGCATGGCTCAAATCTACGTGCACCCGGCCTGGGGGGCATCCGGGAGTCGCGATCGGCGCTGCCGCGCAGCCAAGGAGCCATGGGATGCGCGGCCAGTGCGACGTTGCGCATGGGCGCACCGTCCCGACCCCTGGACCGCCGCCTAGAATTCTCATCATGTCCGCGATCCGATCGTCCGTGCGCCAGCGCATCGACTCCGGCGGGACATCGTTCTCCTTCGAGTTCTTCCCCCCGAAGACCGAAGAAGGCTCACGGCACCTGTGGGACGCCATCCGCAGGCTCGAACCACTGCACCCGGATCTGGTGTCGGTGACGTACGGGGCCGGCGGCTCCACGCGTGATCGCACCGTGGCCATCACCCAGCAGATCGCCCACGAAACGACGCTGACGCCCATGGGCCATCTCACGTGTGTCGGCTCGACCGTCGCGGAACTGCGTTCGGTGATCGCCGCCTACGCGGATGCGGGTGTTCATCACGTACTGGCACTGCGTGGCGATCCGAGTGGTGGACCGCAGGCGCCATGGGTGTCCACCCCGGGCGGACTCGAGCATGCCGACGAACTCGTGGAGCTGCTGTCGCAGTTGGGGGACTTCAGCATCGGCGTCGCTGCCTTCCCGGACGTCCACCCCTCGTCGCCGTCGCTGGAGTTCGACGTCGCGGTCCTCAAGGCCAAGCAGGACCGGGGCGCGGACTTCGCGATGACGCAGTTCTTCTTCACGGCCGGGTCCTACTTCCGCCTCGTCGAGGCGGCGCAGTCCGCCGGGGTGGAGATGCCGATCATCCCGGGGATCATGCCGGTGACGAATGTGCGTCAGATCCAGCGTTTCGCGCAACTGTCGGGCACGCCGCTGCCCGCCGACATGATCGAGCGCTTCGAGCGGGTCGCGGATGACGCCGACGCCGTCGTCGAACTCGGTGTGGAGTCGGCCGCCGAGTTGTGTTCGGAGCTCCTCGACGGAGGTGCTCCCGGACTGCATTTCTACACGCTCAACCGGTCGTTCTCCACGTTGCGGGTGTATCGCGACCTAGGCTTGACGGTGTGACGCGAGGCGAGTACTTCGAGCGTTGGGCGACGCTGCACGGAGGGCTCGATCCCCGGACCTCCATCCCCGTGCAGGCGTGGCTCACGGTGACCTTCCTGCTGGCCAAACCGTTGGCGGCTATCCGGCTGTCGCCGGACGCCGTCACGGTGCTCGGGCTGCTCGTGGCGCTCACCGTGCCGTATTGGGTCATCCGTGACCAGTACCTGCTTGCGGGGGTCGTCGCCCTGCTCGCCGGGCTCATCGACAATCTCGACGGGGCCGTGGCCATCCTCACCGACAAGAGTTCCGACTTCGGCTACGTGCTGGACAGTGTGGCGGACCGAGTGGGGGATGTGGCGCTACTGGTCGGACTTGGGCTGGCGGCGACCAACCCCTGGCCCGCTGTGGGCGCGGCTTTGCTTGCCTTCCTGCAGGAGTACGCCAGGGCGCGCGCCGCGGGGGTGGGCTTCACCGAGATCGGGGTGATCAGCCTGTCGGAGCGACCCACCCGGGTGCTCGTGGCGGGGATGTTCCTCATCGCCACGTGGGCCGCGGGTCCCATCTGGGCCCAGATCGGCGGCTGGGCGGCGCTGGTCCTGGGGGCGTTCGGTTTCGGCCAGGTGATGTGGGCGATACGGAGCCGACTGACGGGGTGACGTCGCGCCCCAGTGCGGCGAGATTCGTGACACTCGTCGAGCGGGAGTCGCAGTTGTGCCGCACTCAAGGTCGGCCCCGAGATTGGTGTCCCCAGGTGGTGTTTGGTACTGGTGTTCATCGTACGCCTGTTCTATAATGGGGTATCGGGAACGGGGAGAATCGTTGGCGGTGTTCGAGGTGTCGCGGCAGGTGAAACGCCGTTGCGCGTTGGCCGCCGAACTACCCACCGAGCATCCGGCCGAGGTCGATCAGCTCAACCAGTTGGTTGATGCTCTGCCCGACCCCGAGACCATGTATGCGGAGTCGCGTGCCGGGTCGATGGCCGCGGTCGCGGCGTTGCGTAACCGTCTGGACGCCTACCTGACCGCGTTGGCCGGGTGTGCTGATGAGCATGCCGATTCGCGGGTGTTGGGTGCCGGGACGACCGGGATGCTGGTCGCGGTGGCCACGGGTGCGAATCCGGCGGCCGGGTCGGCGACGGTGTCCCGGGGGAACGCCCTGCAGCACCTGCCCAAGGTGGCTGCTTCGTTCGCCGCCGGGCGGATGTCGACCGCGCATGTCGCGGTGATCACCACCGAAGCCCCGAAGATCACCGGTTTCCATCTGGTCGAGGCACAGGTGGTCACGATCGCGCAGACCGTGGAACCGGGCGAACTGCGCCGGATCCTGGGCATCCTGGCCGATCAGTGCCGGCCCGAAGCCCGCGACCACACCGCCGAAGACCTCCACCAGAAGAGATCACTGTCGCTGTCGGAAACCCCGAACGGCATGTTCCGCCTCGACGGCTACCTCGACCCGGTCGCAGGCGCCGCGCTACGCGAGGCGCTCACCACCCTGATGGGCCGCACCTCCCGCGACGACCAGCGCACCGCGAAGCAACGCCGTGCGGACGCCCTGACCGACCTGACCACCGCCGGACAGGCCAACACGAATCCGCTGGGGGTCTCGCAGGTCTCCGTGCTGGTCGAGCTGGAAGACCTCTCCAGCGACGGGGCGGTACTCGAGGACGATTCAGTGTTGGGCACCCGGATGCTCGACCTGCTCACCTGCACCGCGATCGTGTCAGTCATCCTCGGCACCCGCCGCAAGAACACCTTCGTCCCCCTCGCGCTGGCACGCGGCAAACGCACCGCCAACCACCACCAATGGCGCGCCCTGACCGCCCGAGACCACGGCTGCATCCGCTGCGGACGCTCACCCCGCTACTGCCAAGCCCACCACATCCACCACTGGCGCCACGGCGGCACCACAGACCTGTCAAACCTGGTCCTGCTCTGCAACCGCTGCCACCACGACCTGCACCACGGCCACTACACCGTGCACATGGAATACGGCATACCCCACATCACACCCACCACCGACAGATCACCACCACTCACCGCCTGACAGGGTGTTGGACTCGCCGGCAGAGCGCATGCGCACGGTGTAGCAGGACGATCCGCGTCGCCTGGAGGTTACGCCCGGCCGATCTCCTCGGCCACGATCTCCGCGCCCATGCCCACGAGGGGCAGCCCGCCACCGGGGTGCGCGGACCCGCCCACCAGGAACAGGCCTGGGACTGCGGTGCGGTTGGACGGGCGAAGGACTGTCGATAGCCGGCCGTTGCTCGACATCCCGTAGATGCTGCCGCCCGGGGACACTGTGGTGCGCTCCAGGTCGGCGGGGGTGCGGATCTCGCGCCAGCGCAGTCGTGCACGCAGATCGACACCTCGCGCTGCGAGTACGTCCAGGATGTGATCGGCGTACGCCTCGCGGTGCGTGTCCCAATCCAGGCCCTCCGGGTCGTGCGCCGGCGCGTTGATGAGCACGAACCAGGATTCGGTGCCTTCTGGGCGCATCGACGGGTCGTCCGGCACGCACGCGTAGATCGCCGGGTCCGGTAAGGGCACGGGGGCCGATGCGAACAGCCCGTCGAACTCCGCGTCGTAGTCCTGCGGGAACCAGACGTTGTGGTGCTGGATGCCGTCGGTGTGGCCGTCCACGGCCAACAGCAACACGAAGCCGGAGAAGGAAGGCTGCATGCGAGAAAGGCGTTGCCGGGCTGTCTTCGTGCGTGGATCGTCGACGAGTCGGTCGTACACGGTTCGGGCATCCGCATCCGCCACGACGATGTCGGCCGAGTGGGTCCCTGTGGACGTCACAACCCCGGTGACGCCTGAGTCGGCGGTCTCGATCCGTTCGACGGTCGTGGTGAACTCGAACACCACGCCGAGTTCCTCGCACCGCTGGTGCAGTGCGGTGGCCAGTGCGTGCAGTCCGCCCCCGATGTGCCAGATCCCGAAGGTCTGTTCGATGAAGGGGATCGTCACCAGCGCTGCGGGAGCCTTGCGAGGGTCCGACCCGGTGTAGGTCGCGTAGCGATCCAGGATCATCCGTGCCCTCGGGTCCTGCAGGGTGGCCCGTCCGAGGCCGCGCAGTGTCTGCCAGGGGGCGACCGTGCGCAGGCTGCGTGTCGACTTGGCAAGGGGCAGCAGGTCCCGGTAACCGTCGAGTGGGCGGCCGAGCACGTCCGAGCGTGTCAGGGACCAGATCTCGCCCGCCCGCCGTAGCAGGGCACGCCACTCGTGGCTCGCATCGCCGCCGAGGTCGTCCTGAAGCGCAGTGGCACAGGCGCCGACGCCGGCTCCGGGCAGCGTGACACCCGATCCGTCTGCGAAGTGGTATCCGAAGGCCGGGTCCACCTCACGCAGATCCACAGAGTCCTCGAGGCTGCGACCGGTCTTCAGGAACAGATCGCGATAGACCGCAGGCAGCGTGAGTGTGCTGGGACCGAGGTCGAAGCGGAAGCCGTCGCGCTCGAACCCTGCGTTCTTGCCACCGGGCCCGGTCCACTGCTCGTAGACGGTGACCAGGTGACCCTTGGCGGCCAATCTCGCGGCCACTGCGAGGCCACCCATGCCCGCGCCGACCACCGCCACCCTCGCCACGTCTGAAGGCTATCGAGTCCACCTCGGGTGCCCGCGGCATACCGGCGTGCCGGCGCCAGGCAGTGGGCGATTGGATGGGCCTCGTGAGCTCGCTACCGGATGAACTGCCCACGTACGAGTGGGCCAGTCGCCCTCCTTCGGACGTCAGGATCGATTTCGCCGGCTGGCGCGAGGGACTGTCCGCGCCGGACGACGGCATCGACTACGTGGATCTGCCCGACTCGCCGGACGGGCTGGACCACGACCTCGTGCCTGTGGGCGACCCGCGGATCAGAGTCATGGGTGCCTATTTCCACGAAGGTTGGCCTCACGCCGTGCCGGGTGCATGGCTTCGTCCGAGGGCCTACGAGCGGCTGCTCCACGCGGCTGATGGCCTGCCTGCGGGTTTCGGCTTGGCGGTGTGGGACGCCTGGCGGGATCCCCGTCTGCAGGCGGCGCTGCACGATCGTGTGTACCGCGACACGAGCCTGGCCCCGGGATTCGTGGCCTACCCCGATCCGGATCCCAGGCGTTGTCCACCGCACGCGACAGGGGGGACGGTCGATCTGACACTTACGTACCGCAACCACGCGCTCTCGCTGGGTACCCGGTTCGACGCGTTCGTCCCGGAGGCGTCGGCAGCTTCACTTGAGCCGGACGGCCCTGCGCTTGAACGCGATCTGCGTCGGCTGCTCTGGCACGCGATGTCGGGGGCGGGGTTCGTACAGCACCCACAGGAGTGGTGGCACTGGGAGTACGGAACCCGCTACTGGTCGGCCGTGACGGGCGAGCCGGTGTTGTTCGGGCATGCGCGGCCGGTGGACGGGATGTGAATCGATCACCCCGTCACCTCGTGATCGAGCGGCCCCGCCATGTGATCGTGCCGCTGCGATGCGCGCGCACGGATCGTGCGTACAGCCACAGCAGCGCAGTGATCGACAGTGGATGGGCGGCGCACGCCGCCGGCGACTGCTGCGTTCGCTTCGCGACGGCGAGTCGGCCCGCCACGGCGACCGCATAGCCGGTCACCCCGATGGCTCGCGTCCACGGATCGTGCGCGATCAGCGCGGCTGTCGGCGGGATGAGGTAGAGGGCCCCCAGGGTTGCGACCGTTCCTGCGCCGAAGGCGTCGTGCAGGGACTTCGTGTAACCCGCGATCAGTTCCTGGTCGTCCCGGTACATCCGGCAGTCGGCCAAGGCCGTACCGTCAGCCATCCCCGCGCGGTGACCCGTGCGTTTGAACTGTCGGACCAGCGCCAGATCCTCGAGCACCTGGTCCTTCACCGCGGCATGGCCACCGGCGCGGACGTATGCGTCGCGGCGCACCGCCAGCAGTTGCCCGTTCCCTGCGGACAGCATCGGATGGGAGGTGTCTTCGGCCAGGCGCAGGGGAAGGAAACTCAGCCAGGACCACTGAAGTAGCGGCTGCACGAGATTCTGCAGGACGCCGCTGACCACCTGATGGGGATACGGGCACACCAGATCGAGCCCGGAGAGCAAGGCGGCCGTACTCAGCGCGGCATCGGGCATCAGAACGACATCCGCGTCCACGAACACCAGTACATCGCCGGACGCTGCTTCCGCCAGCCGTTGGCACGCCCATGGCTTGCCCAGCCACCCCGGGGGAGGCTCGTCGGTCCCGCGGATGACCCGCAGGCCGGCCGCCTCGACCATCTCCGCGGTCGCATCCGAGGAGTTGTCGTCCAACACGATGATCTCCGCCACGCCCTCGAGTCCGCGCAACGACGCCAGGGTGGGCCCGATCCGCTCGGCCTCGTCACGCGCCGGCACAAGGACGCTGATCGTGTCGGTGGACGTACTGCTGTCGGGCCGGCGCAAGTGACGCAGATTGACGAGGCTCAGTGCGGTCGCCGCCGCGGCGCCCACGGTGCATCCTGCGACCAGCCAGCGCATGCCCTTCACCGACGCCACCAGGACAGCAGAGCGGGCAGCCCGAGAACGGCCATCCCCAGCCCGCCGACGAGGGCCACGCTGGGCCGATCGAGGAACACGGCGTTGGCGATGATCCCGCCGATCCACATCCAGCCGTACAGCAGCAGCGGTACACCGAGGGCACACTCCTGGCGTGGTAACCGGTTGAGAACCCACATCAGAAGCAGGCTGCCGAGTAGCCATCCGGCGTAGTTCTGCAGTGGGATGCCGGGGATCCCCGGCAGCGCGGGTTGGGTCCGTTCCCAGACCCAGTAGCCCTCGCCGACCATCTGCGGGTCGAGGAAGAAGTCCCACGTCGTCAGGCCCACCGCGGCCAGGGGAACCACCCAGCGCTGAGTGAGGCTGCGCGCCAGCACAAGACACGGGTAGGCCATCATCGTCCACGCCAGCGGAACGATCACAGGCACGCCGAGGATCTGTGGTCGCAGGAGTTCGGTGTAGTCGTAGGGCCCGAACGGGATGTCGGTGGTGTGTCCCAGTAGTTCGATCAGCAGACCGAAACCGGCGGAGATCACCGCGAAGCGCAGTGCCCATCCGGTGCCGAACTGCTGCCAGGCGTGGCTCAGACTCGCGGCCGCGAACAGCAGCACGACCAGGCTTGTGACGAGTTCACGATCGCCGGCCGGCACCAGGATCCACGTGATCTGGGCCAGAATGGCCGCACCTGCGAAGACCCACGGCACCGCGGCTGCCCGCTGGCGCGGCGAGATGTCCGTCACCACGGCGAGTCCCCGCTGACATCGACGACGGCGAAGCGGGCGAACAGTTCCTCGGAGTACCAGCCCGTGCTCCTGGTCTGTTCGATCACCGCGACGTGTTCCGGGCTTTCGTAGGCGAACGAGCGTAGGGCGGCGGCATCGCGCCAGACGCTGAACGTTCCCTGCAGACCGATGGGCGCTTCACCGATGCCGATCCGGTAGAGCAAACCGTCGGTGGCGTGCAGCGCGGAGGCCACCGGTGGCACGGCGCGTTGGAAGCTCCGCCACAACCCGGTGCGCACCCGGGCGCGCGTGATGGCAGCGATCGGGCCGTCGTGCCGGGCGAAAGCGGGGTCTGGCGTGAACGGCTCCACGCCGGACCATCGGCCGTGGCTGGCGATCGCGGCCATCGTGAAACGCGTGTGACCCTCGGCCAGAGCGTTCCACTTCCCAAGGGTGGGGGCCAGGGCGTCGTCGGGTCCGGACCAGCAGGTCAATAGCGCCCACTGCCGCAGGTCCGCATCCCGGGCTGTGAAGCGTCTGCCGGCACCGGTTCCCAGGGACTTGTGGAAATCCAGATCGTCGACGTGGGCGAGGCGCCGGGGATCACGTGCCATCCGCCAGAACGCGCGGGGGACCGCCGTCGGCCGGACGGTCCAGATGTCGAGGACGACGGTCATTCCGCCGGGGCCTCGCCCACCTCGCCGGCGTTGCCCGCGGTGATCCGCAGCAGTTCGTCGTAACTGGTCTGGAACACGAATTGCGGATGCCCGGCGCTGACCCAGACCTCCCGCTGGCGCGAGAGCGTGACATCGACGAGCGTCTCGATCGGGCGCGGGTGGCCGATGGGTGCCACGCCGCCGATCGGCTGGCCGGTATGCAGTCGAACGAACGAGGGATCGGCGCGGTGGACACCGCGACTGTCCGTGAGCGCCGACAGCTTGAGCAGGTCCGCGCGGTGGGCGCCGGAGATGATCACCAGCAGTGGTTTGCCGTCGGCCTCGAAGACCAGGGAATTGCCGATCGCGCCCTTCTGCACACCGAGCGCCTGTGCGGCCGAGGCGGCAGTGGCCGCGGAGTCGGGCAGTTCACGGATCCGGCCGGTGATGCCCAGGTCCCGAAGGGCGGTATGGACTGTGCGCACGCCGGACGGATATGCCTCCATGTGGCAACCCTATTGGCAATCCCGGACAGCGCCACGGGACGTCGCGTATCGGGGCGGCCGCAGGACTACGGTGGGGGGTGTGTTCCAGATCCGCATCCATGGCCGGGGCGGACAAGGTGTCGTCACGGCCGCCGAGTTGTTGAGTGTGGCAGCCTTCCGTGGCGGGCACCACGCCCAGGCGTTCCCCAGTTTCGGCTCCGAACGTACCGGGGCCCCCGTCGTGTCGTACTGCCGTCTCGACGATCGGCCCATCCGCTCCCGTGAGCCCGTCGTCGTGCCCGACGCCCTCATCGTCCAAGACGCCACCTTGCTGCATCAGGTGGATGTGTTCGCGGGGCTCCCGCCCAGTGGCTACGTCCTGATCAACGCTGGGGTCGAAGTCGAGGAACTCGGCCTCGGGGGGTTCCTCGCCGACCATGACCCGGCACGTGTCATCACAGTGCCGGCCACGCAGATCGCCATGCGCCACCTCGGTCGTCCGCTGCCCAATGTCGTGCTGCTCGGTGGCTTCGCCGGGCTGACCGGTCAGGTCGAGCTGGTGGACGTCGAGGCGGCGGCCGCGGAACGGTTCCGGGGGGCCGTGCTGGAAGGCAACAGGGCGGCGGCGCGCGAGGCGTTCGATGTCGTGCTGGCCCGCAAGGAGGGTGTGGATGCGTAAGCAGATCGAGGGGTCCCGGGCGGTGGCCGAGGCGGTCGCCCTGGCGCGGCCGGAGGTGATCTGCGCATATCCGATCTCGCCGCAGACCCACATCGTCGAGGCGCTGTCGGCCATCGTGAAGAGCGGTGAGCTCGAGCCGTGCGAGTACGTCAACGTCGAGAGTGAGTTCGCGGCCATGAGTGTGGCGATCGGTGCCAGTGCCGCAGGCGCCCGCTCCTACACCGCCACTGCCAGCCAGGGACTGCTCTTCATGGTGGAAGCGGTGTACAACGCGTCCGGACTGGGTCTGCCGATCGTGATGACGGTGGCCAACCGCGCGATCGGGGCGCCGATCAACATCTGGAACGACCACAGCGATGCGATGAGCCAGCGGGACTCCGGCTGGATCCAGTTGTACGCCCAGGACAATCAGGAAGCGGTGGACCTGCACATCCAGGCCTTCCGGCTCGCCGAGGCGGTGTCGCTGCCCGTCATGGTGTGTATGGACGGCTTCATCCTCACCCACGCGGTGGAGGAGGTCGAACTCCCGGAACAACAGGTTGTGGACGACTTCCTGCCGCCGTTCGAACCCCGGCAGGTGCTCGACCCCGATGATCCGGTATCGATCGGGGCGATGGTGGGCCCTGAGGCATTCATGGAGGTGCGCTACCTGGCCCACCGCCGGCAGATGGACGCGTTGGAGTTGATTCCGGAGATCGCCGGGGCGTACGGGGAGGCCACGGGACGGCTGCGAAACGGCTTGATCTCCGAGTATCGCCTCGAGGACGCCGAAGTAGTCGTGGTCGCGCTCGGCTCGGTGCTCGGCACGCTGCAGGACACCGTGGATGCGCTACGCGAGAACGGAGTGCGTGCAGGAGTCCTGGGGATCACGTCGTTCCGGCCGTTCCCCCTCGACGCCGTGCGCGAGGCCATCGGGCACGTACGCACCGTCGTTGTCCTCGAGAAGGCCTTGGCGGTCGGTATCGGAGGCATCGTGACCAACAACGTGCGCACCGCGCTGGCAGGCACGGCGATCCCCGTGCGCACGGTCATCGCAGGGCTCGGCGGACGCCCGATCCTGCAGGAGTCGTTGGCGCGGATGATCGAGACGGTCGACGACCTCGACGAGTTGAGTTTCCTGGACCTGCGCACCGACCTGGTGGAGCGGGAGATCGAACGGACCCGGTCGAGCCGGCGATCCGGCCCGACCGCGGAGAACCTGCTGCGCGACGTCGGGGCGGTCGGGGACCCCCATGGTGTGAGGACGCCGCGATGAGTGCTGAGCCGGTCAAGTTCTACCAAGTCGGATCCTTCGCGGTCGGTAACCGACTGCTCGACATCACGGAACGCTCGGCGCAGTCGGATCCGAGCCGCCCGAACTCCATCAACAGTGGTCACCGTGCCTGTCAGGGCTGTGGTGAGGCGCTCGGGGCGCGGTATGCGCTCGACGCGGCGATGCGGGCCACCGCGGGGGACATGGTGGCAGTGAACGCCACCGGTTGCCTGGAGGTCTTCTCCACTCCGTACCCGGAGACGAGTTGGCAGATCCCGTGGTTGCACTCTCTGTTCGGCAACGCCCCCGCTGTGGCCACGGGTGTGGCAGCGGCCATGAAGGTCAAGGGCCGTGAGACCCGCGTCGTCGGTCAGGCCGGCGATGGGGGGACGGTCGACATCGGCATGGGGGCCCTGTCGGGGATGTTCGAGCGCAACGACGACGTGCTGTTCATCTGCTACGACAACGAGGCCTACATGAACACCGGCGTGCAGCGCTCCGGTGCGACTCCGCCGGCCGCGCGCACTGCCACCACCCAGGCGGTCGGCGACCATCCGGGCAACGTCTTCGGACAGGGCAAGGACCTGCCCCGCATCGCGATGGCGCACGAGATCCCCTACGTCGCCACCGCCACCGTCGCCAATCTGCGCGACCTCGAAGCCAAGGTCGAAAAGGCCATGCAGATGCGCGGCGCGCGCTACATCCACGTCCTCGTGCCCTGCCCGTTGGGTTGGGGGTCGGCGAGCAAGGACACCATCCTCCTGGCGCGCCTGGCGATGGAATCCGGCCTGTTCCCCGTCTTCGAGGCTGAGTACGGCGAGGTCACGTCGGTGCTGCCCGTGAGACGGCGGGTCCCGGTCACCGAATACCTGCGCCTGCAGAAGCGCTATGCGCATCTGTTCCATCCGGAGCCCGATGCCTCGACGCTGGAGCGCCTGCAAGCCATGGCAGACCGGAACTTCCGCCGGTACGACATCCAGGAGGTGGACGTCTAGATGGACAAGCCTTTCGCGATCACTCTGGACGTCGGCTCCAGCCTGGCCAACAAGACAGGTTCCTGGCGCACAGAGCGCCCGCTGTACATGAACTCGCTGCCCCCCTGCAACGACGCCTGTCCGGCCGGGGAGAACATCCAGGGCTGGTTGTACGAGGCGGAGGAGGGCAGGTACCAGCGCGCCTGGCAGTTGATCGTCGCCGACAACCCGTTCCCGGCGATCATGGGCCGGGTCTGCTACCACCCCTGCCAGACCGCGTGCAACCGTGCTCAGCTCGACCAGCCGGTGGGGATCAACTCCGTCGAGCGGTTCCTCGGGGACGTGGCGTTGCAGGAGAAGTGGCCGCTGCCGATGGAGGCTGTGGAATCGGGCAAGCGCGTCCTCGTGGTGGGCGCCGGACCGTCCGGGTTGTCGGCGGCATACCACCTGCGTCGCTTCGGGCATTCGGTCGTGATCCGCGATGCGGGCCCGAAGTCGGGCGGAATGATGCGCTTCGGGATCCCGTCCTACCGACTGCCGCGTGACGTGCTCGACGCGGAGATCCAGCGCATCCTGGACATGGGTGTCGAACTGCACCTCAACAGCCCTGTCACCGATGTGCTGGCGGCCAAGGAGGAGGGGAGTTTCGACGCCGTGTTCGTGGCTGTCGGCGCACAGGTCGGCAAGCGCGCGTACGTGCCCGCCGGAGAGTCGGCGAAGATCCTGGACGCGGTGACCCTGCTGCGTGACATGGAAGGGGAGGAGCGTCCGTTGCTCGGGCGCCGGGTCGTCGTCTACGGCGGCGGGAACACCGCGATGGACGCCGCCCGCACCGCCAAGCGCCTCGGCGCCGAGGAGGCGATCGTCGTCTACCGTCGCACCCGCGACCGGATGCCCGCCCATGACATCGAAGTCGAGGAGGCGCTCGAGGAGGGTGTCCTCATCCGGTGGCTGTCGACGATCAAGAGCGTGGATGCCGGTTCGATGACTGTGGAGCGCATGGAACTCGACGACACCGGGTTCCCGCAGCCCACCGGCGAGTTCGAGGAACTGGCCGCCGACTCGCTGGTCCTCGCCCTCGGACAGGACACCGACCTCTCCCTGATGCAGGACGTGCCCGGCATCGAGATCGCTGATGGTGTCGTGCAGGTCGACGAGCGCATGATGACCGGCGTCGACGGCATCTTCGCCGGCGGCGACATGGTCCCTTCGGAACGGACTGTGACCGTGGCCGTCGGGCATGGCAAGCAGGCGGCACGCGCTGTGGACGGGTGGTTGCGGGGGGTGGCGTTCGAACATGCCCCCCGGCCGCAGCTGGCGACGTTCGACAGGCTCAACACCTGGTACTACACCGATGCCCCCAAGACGGTGCGGCCGACGCTGGACGCTGCCCGGCGGGTGTCGACGTTCGACGAGGTGAAGCAGGGACTCGACGAGCAGACCGCCGTCTATGAGGCCCGTCGCTGTCTTTCCTGCGGGAACTGTTTCGGCTGCGACAACTGCTTCGGTGTGTGCCCGGACAACGCGGTGCTCAAGCTTCCACGGGGATCCGCGGAGGGCGACAACGGCCGGGACTACGCGTTCGACCTCGACTACTGCAAAGGGTGCGGGATCTGCGTCAACGAGTGCCCGTCCGGCGCCATCGTGATGATCCCGGAACCCTGAGCGCAGGCGGACATCTGCGGTTGAGCAAGGCCGAATTCGCGCGGTTCTCAACCTGAGGTGGTCGCATCGATGCCCGTTTGGTCCGGAACAGGCGGCCATTTGGGGTTGGCACGGGCGGCCGTACAACCGCAAGGTCCGCTGAGATCGGCTTTCCGCCCGCTCGACCGGCACTACAGTTGCCGCATGCCCCAGCGTCCACCGTGGTTCGACGAGGACCTGTTGCCCTATCCGTCCAACTGGATCGACGTGGATGGCAACACGGTCCACTACCTCGACGTCGGCTCCGGGCCCACGCTGCTCATGGTGCATGGGAACCCCTCGTGGAGTTTCCTCTATCGCCGGATGATCGCGCGGCTGTCGGAGAGCTTCCGGTGCGTGGCCTTCGACCATCCGGGGTTCGGATTGTCGAAGGCTGCACCCGGCTACGGGTTCACCGCTGCAGAGCACAGCGCGGTCGCGCGCTCGCTCGTCGAAGCGCTCGACCTCACCGATGTCACCGTGATTGTGCAGGACTGGGGTGGACCGATCGGGCTGGCAGCGGCGGTGCGGGATCCGCAGCGGTATCGGGGCCTCGTCGTGGGGAACACCTGGGCTTGGCCGAGCAATCTGTGGACGATGGGTTTCGGTCAGATCATGGGTGGACCCATCACCGGCGATCTGCTCAACAGAAGACTCAACCTCTTCGTCGGGAAGATGCTGCCGAGCATGATGCGGCGTCGGCGGCTCACGGATGCGGAGGTGGCCATGTACACAGGACCCTTCCCGACGCCCGCGTCCCGCCGGCCGGCACAGGTCCTGCCGCTGCAGATCCGTACCGCCCGACCTTTCCTCGCTGACCTTGCGGACCGATTGCCGGTCATCGCCGGACTGCCGTCGCTGCTCTTCTGGGCCGATGGGGACATCGCCTTCGGCGAGGGCGAGCGGCGGCGGTGGCAGTCGTTGCTCACCGACCGCACGGATCACCTCCTGGCCGGAGCCGGCCACTTCTGGCAGGACGACGCCGGGGAGGAAGCGGCGGCTGTGCTGGCACAGTGGTGGCGCTGACCGGCTCAGTCCACACGCAATCGCTGGATCACCTGCCGGACCTCGTCGACCGGGATCTTCACCACGCGCCGGTCGAAGGTCAGCAGCCCGTTGGTCTCATCCTCGACGTCGGACACTTGCGTGTAGACGGTGGCGGACAGGCCCTTGGGGATCGCGGGGATGATCTGGTCGGCGTGCAGGCGGCGGAATGCCGCGGCCAGATCTGCCACCGAGCTGTAGCGCCGGTAGCCGAACTCCGTGGGACTGGCGCTGTGCTCGCTCAGGTGCAGGCTGTACCCGCCGTACTCGCTGAGGGCCAGTACCCGGGGGTCCGGCTTACGCGGCACCCGGAAGGGTCGGAAGTAGACGTGCAGGCTGTGGAAGTCACCGCCTCCTTGGTCGTGCCAGCCGCTGGCGTGATCGACGGGACGGCTGGGGTCGAGGAGGCGGACCGTTTCGGCGACCTCGTTGGCGTCGAACTGCCCCCATCCCTCGTTGAAGGGGACCCAGGCGGCCACGCAGGGGGAGTTGCGCAGTAGTTCCACGGTCTCGCGGGTCTCGCTGAGCCACTGTGCGCGGGCGTGGTCGTCCTCCCGGGAGAAGAGCCGACGGTGCCGGTCGTCGAATCGCACTGGTGACACGGCGGGCAGCTCGACGACCCTGCGCCGATACGGTCCGCCCCCGTTGACCATGTCCTGCCAGACGAGCATCCCGATCCGGTCGCAGTGGTGGTACCAGCGCAACGGCTCCACCTTGATGTGCTTGCGCAGCATGGTGAAGCCCATGTCCTTCATCGTCTGGATGTCGAAGATGAGAGCCTCGTCGGAGGCTGCGGTGAGTAGCCCGTCCGACCAGTAGCCCTGGTCCAGCACACCGGCGTGGAAGTAGGGCTGCCCATTGAGAAGAAGTCGGGCACGGCCACCGGCATCCGGCGCGATCCCGAAGGTCCGCAGGCCCACGTAACTTGCGACCTCGTCCGCGCCCGCGCGCACGGTCAGGTCGTACAAGTGCGGGTCGTCCGGGGTCCACAAGTGTGGTTCGGGGACGTCGATCCGCAAGGGCTGACCGGCGGTGCCCGCCGCCGTGGCCAGGGCGACGTCCCCATCACGCATCCCGATCGTCACGGGGGTGGGGTGTGTGGTGCGAACCGTGATCGTCGCACCTGTCAGATCGGGTTCGAGGGTCAGGCCGGTGACGTGCAGTTCCGGCACCGACTCCAACCACACCGTCTGCCAGATCCCGGACTGGGCGGTGTACCAGATGCCCCCGGGCTGGAGTTTCTGCTTTCCGCGCGCTCCCGGACCGGTGTCCGACGGATCCTGTACGACGACGTGCAGGTCGTTGTCGGTGTCGCTGCAGGAGTCCGTCACGTCCACGCTGAAGGGCAGGAATCCGCCGTCGTGCTCACCCACCACGGATCCGTTCAGCGTGATGCGGCACCACTGGTCGACCGCGCCGAAGTGCAGGAGTACCCGGTCGGCGCGGAACCCGGCGGGGAGATCGAAGGACCGCTGGTAGTGCAGGTACTCCCCGGGCTGCAGTTGTCGACCCACTCCGGACAGGACCGCTTCCGGCGAGAAGGGGACGACGATGGGCCCGTCCCACTGTTCTGGCCGTCGGGCGGAGATCCGGAAGGCGTGCTGCCAAACGCCGTTGAGGTTGAGATAGGAGTCGCGCTGCAGTTGCGGCCGGGGGTATTCAGGCAGGGGCCGCTCACCGTCCAACTGCTCGCCCCACGGGGTGAGCAGGACCCGCGGCTGAGCCATCATGACGGCTCACGGCGGCGCAGCGCCTGCACCGGGATCACGATGAGAAGGATGACGACGGCGGCGGCCACGAAGATGCCGGGGGTGGGGACCTGCTTGAGTTGGCCGAGGTCCTCGTAGTACTCGTCGGCGCCGCGGATCACGGCTGCTCCGATGAAGGGTCCGATGACCATGGGGATGAGGACCATCGCGATCATACGTAGTCCCTGGACCATCCCGACCCGATCCACGGGGGAGTAGTCGCGGACGGCCGCCCCGATGGCGGCCATGGTCAGCATGAAGCCCGACATCATCACCAACCCCGCGCCCATCACGGGCACGAGGCCGCGGGCGAACACCATCAGCAGGAGTCCCGCGAGGTAGACACCGGCGGCCGGCAGCATGAAAGCCACCTTCCCGACGCGGTCGATGATGCGACCTCCGAGAACGCTGATCACTGCCGCCCCTGTGAGTACGACCGCGAGGACCAGGGCGTAGGCCTCGATGCGCAGGTACCGCTGGACATAGATGATCAGGTACGGCAGGAAGACCTGGGTGGAGATTCCCAGGATGGCGAAAGCCGCGAGGGTCCAGTAGAGGCGCGGGTTCGCCCGCACGGCGTCGGGCCGCAGGCCGTGGACGATGGACCGAACCAGGCTGTCGGTCTGCCGCGGTTCTCCCGGGACGTCGCGGATGAGGACGAGGGCCACCAGTCCGGCGACGATCATCAGAGCGCCGACGACCACGAAGAACATGCGCCAGTCGCCGTTCTTCGTGAGGCCGTCGAGGCCGCCGAAGACCAGGAGCATCGACATCAGCGGCAGCATGGCCAGTACCGACTCCACCCGGCCGCGGTTGCTCGGTGACGTGGTGTCGGTGACCCAGGCGTTGAACGAGGCGTCGTTGGCGCCGGCCCCGAGGAAGCTCATCACGACGTCGAGCACGATGACCGCGGTCGCCGTGGCCGCCACTACGCCTGCCGCGGGCACGAGGGCGGCCAGGGAGTCAACGGTGATGAAGCCGAACAGCATGGTGGACACACCCCAGAGGATGTAGCCGGTGACGATGAAGACCCGCCGCTTGCCGATGCGGTCGGAGAAGGGGCCGATGAGGAAGGTCGCCAGAGTCGCGGCGATGGCGGAGGCGGCCACCATGGTGGCGATGGTGGTGGGGTTGTCGGTGATCGTGTCGTACACGAACACGTTGAGGTAGAGATTCTC
>WBZV01000585.1_pt1 | contig 20492 bp, 21 predicted proteins | sample 5204221 | NCBI WGS metagenome assembly WBZV01 (sample SAMN12344360, study PRJNA552823) | activated sludge metagenome | biome: Activated sludge suspended growth; feature: Nitrification reactor; material: Wastewater; isolation source: activated sludge from nitrification reactor of wastewater...
GCTCGGGCGCCCTCAGCTCGCGGCCTCGAAGCCCTTCGGGTTCATCGACTGCCAGCGCCAGCTGTCCGCGCACATCGCGTCCAGGCCGCGCTGCGCGCGCCAGCCGAGCAGGCGCTGCGCCAGCGCCGGGTCGGCGTAGCAGGCGGCCACGTCGCCGGGGCGGCGCGGCACGATCTCGTAGGGCACGGCGCGGCCGCTGGCGCGCTCGAAGGCGCGGATCACCTCGAGCACGCTGTAGCCGCGGCCGGTGCCGAGGTTGACGGTGAACGAGCCGTTCTCGCCGAGCAGGCGCTGCACCGCGGCGACGTGGCCGTCGGCCAGGTCGAGCACGTGGATGTAGTCGCGCACGCCGGTGCCGTCGGGCGTGTCGTAGTCGCCGCCGAAGACGCGCAGCTTGTCGCGCTGGCCCACCGCCACCTGCGTCACGTAAGGCATCAGGTTGTTCGGCGTGCCCTGCGGCGCCTCGCCGATCAGGCCGCTCTCGTGCGCGCCCACCGGGTTGAAATAGCGCAGCAGCGCGATGCCCCAGCCGGGCTCGGAGCGCTCCAGGTCGCGCAGGATGTTCTCGCCCATCAGCTTGGTGGCGCCGTAGGGGTTGGTGGTCGACAGCGGCGCGTCTTCGGTGATGGGCAGCTTCTCCGGCTGGCCGTAGACCGTCGCGCTCGAGCTGAACACGAGGCGGCGGCAATCGTGGCGCTGCATGGTGCGCGCCAGTGCCACCAGGCCGCCGATGTTGTTGCGGTAGTACTCGAGCGGCTTGGCGCTGCTCTCGCCGACCGCCTTGAAGGCGGCGAAATGCACCACGGCGTCGATGCGCTCGGCGGCGAACACGCGCTCCAGCGCGCCGGTGTCGCAGACGTCGACCCGCTCGAACTCGGGCCGCAGGCCGGACAGGCGCTCGAGCCGCACCAGCACCTCGGGCGAGCTGTTGGAGAAGTCGTCCAGGCCGATCACGCGCAGCCCGGCGGCCTGCAGGGCCAGCCAGGTGTGCGAGGCGATGTAGCCGGTGGCGCCGGTGAGGAGGACGGTGGGGCGGCGGGTGCTCATGATGGCGGTGCAGGGGAACTACCGAGATTCTTCTCCGTGCGGCGCGGCCGGCGTGCCCTCGACCTTGGGGGGCGCTGTGGTGCCGTGCCTACAATCCGTGAATGCTGCACAGCCTGCAAGCGCTCGCCTCCGCGGCGGTCATGGAGCGCACCATTCTCCTCGCCAACCACGTCATCGCCGCCGAGCCGGTGGCGATGCAACGCCTGCAGCCGCATGCCGGGCGCTGCCTGCTGCTCACGCTGCAGGGCTGGCCGACGCTGCTGCCGGCCATGCCGCCGCTGGCCATCCGCATCACGCCGGCCGGGCTGCTCGAGTGGTGCGGCGAGGCCGTGCCGGAGGCACCCGAGCTGCGCGTGTCGGTCGACGCCTCCAACCCCGCGCTGGCCTTCCTGCAGGCGCTGGGCGGCGAGAAGCCGCGCATCGAGGTTGCCGGTGACGCGCAGCTGGCCACCGACGTCAACTGGCTGTTCGACAACCTGCGTTGGGATCTCGAGGACGACCTGGCGCGCCTGATCGGCGACGCCCCGGCGCGCGAACTGGCGAAGTTCGGCGCCGGCGTCGCCGCCAGCCTGCGCGAGGCGGTGCGCGGCATCGGCTCGCTGGCCTCGCGCCTGCGCGGCGGCAACAGCGGCGGGCCCGGCTCGCGATGAGGCACATCGGCCGCCTCGTCTTCATCTGCGTCACGGTGGCCCGCCACGGGCTGGACGAGCTGGCGCTGACCAGCTTCCGCCAGCGCTGGGTGCGCGCGCTGGTGCGCGTGCTGACGATAGGCCGCAGCCTCGACCAGCCGCGCGGCGTGCGCCTGCGCCAGGGCCTGGAGCGGCTCGGGCCGATCTTCGTCAAGTTCGGTCAGGTGCTCTCGACGCGGCGCGACCTGCTGCCGCCCGACTACGCCGAGGAACTCGCCAAGCTGCAGGACCGCGTGCCGCCCTTCCCGGCGGCGCAGTCGCGCGCGCTGGTGGAGAAGGCTTTCGGACGCCCCATCGACGAGATCTTCGCCAGCTTCGACGCCGAGCCGGTGGCCAGCGCCTCGATCGCGCAGGTGCACTTCGCCACGCTGAAGGACGGCCGCGAGGTCGCGGTGAAGGTGCTGCGCCCGCGCATGCTGGAGGTGATCGACGACGACCTCGCGCTGATGCGCACGCTGGCCGGCTGGATCGAGCGCCTGTCGACCGACGGGCGGCGCCTCAAGCCGCGCGAGGTGGTGGCCGAGTTCGACACCTACCTGCACGACGAGCTCGACCTGGTGCGCGAGGCCGCCAACGCCGCGCAGCTGCGCCGCAACATGGAGGGCCTGCGCCTGGTGATGGTGCCCGAGATGATCTGGGACCTGTGCACCCAGAACGTCATCGTGATGGAGCGCATGAAGGGCGTGCCCATCAGCCAGACCGAGCGCCTGCGCGCCGCCGGCGTCGACATCCCCAAGCTGGCGCGCGACGGCGTGACGATCTTCTTCACCCAGGTGTTCCGCGACGGCTTCTTTCACGCCGACATGCACCCCGGCAACATCCAGGTGAGCGTGGATCCGGCCACCTTCGGCCGCTACATCGCGCTCGATTTCGGCATCGTGGGCACGCTCACCGAGTTCGACAAGGAATACCTGGCGCAGAACTTCATCGCCTTCTTCCGGCGCGACTACAAGCGCGTCGCCGAGTTGCACGTGGAGAGCGGTTGGGTGCCGCGCGAGACGCGCGTCGACGCGCTGGAAGGCGCGATCCGCGCGGTCTGCGAGCCGCACTTCGACCGCCCGCTGAAGGACATCTCGCTCGGCCAGGTGCTGCTGCGCCTGTTCCAGGCCTCGCGGCGCTTCAATGTCGAGATCCAGCCGCAGCTGGTGCTCCTGCAGAAGACGCTGCTCAACGTCGAGGGCCTGGGCCGCCAGCTCGATCCCGAGCTCGACTTGTGGACCACCGCCAAGCCCTTCCTGGAGCGCTGGATGCACGAGCAGATCGGCTGGCGCGGCATGGTCGAGCGCCTCAAGAACGAGGCGCCGCGCTATGCCCAGCTGCTGCCCGAACTGCCGCGCCTGGTGCACCGGGCCCTGCAGCGCGACAGCTCGCCGGACCGGCAGCTGCTGCAGGCCATTCTCGAGGAGCAGCGGCGCGGCAACCGCCTGCTGCTGGCGCTGGCGGCGGGCGTGGGCGGCTTCGCCGCTGGCGCCATGCTGGTGCTCGCGCTGCTGCGCTGGCACGGCTGAAGACGAGGGCACGCGGCAGCGGCGAACGGGGATAATCCGCGCTGCCCGAAAACGACAGCCCGCTCGCCATGCTGCTGACCCTGGTCATCTTCTACCTGCTGATCACCATCGCCATCGGCCTGTGGGCCGCCAAGCGCGTCAAGAACACGGCGGACTTCGCCATCGCCGGGCGCCACCTGCCGCTGGTGATGATCGTCACCACCACCTTCGCCACCTGGTTCGGCTCCGAGACGGTGCTGGGCATCCCGGCCAAGTTCGTGCAGGGCGGCTTGAACGGCGTGGTGGAGGATCCGTTCGGCGCCGGCACCTGCCTGATCCTGGTCGGCCTGTTCTTCGCGGCCAAGCTCTACAAGATGACGCTGCTGACCATCAGCGACTACTACCGCGAGCGCTACGGCCGCGCCATCGAGGTGGTGTGCTCGCTGATCATCATCCTCAGCTACCTCGGCTGGGTGTCGGCCCAGGTCACCGCGCTGGGCCTGGTGTTCAACCTGCTGTCGGGCGGCACGATCAGCATCCCCGTGGGCATGGTGCTGGGCACCGCCTCCATCCTCGCCTACACGCTCTTCGGCGGCATGTGGTCGGTGGCCGTCACCGACTTCATCCAGATGATCATCCTGGTGGTCGGGCTGGCCATCATCGCGGTGTTCGCGGCCGGCCAGGCCGGCGGCGCCGACAAGGTGATCGCGCTGGCCACCAGCAAGGAGCTCTTCAAGTTCCTGCCCGAGCCGGACTTCGGGCAGGTCATGGCCTTCCTCGCCGCGGCGATCACCATGATGTTCGGCTCCATCCCGCAGCAGGACGTATTCCAGCGCGTCATGTCGGCCAAGGACGTGAAGGCCGCGACGCGCGGCCCGGTGATCGGCGGCATCAGCTACATCCTGTTCGCCTTCGTGCCGATGTTCCTCGTCACCAGCGCGCTGATCATCATGCCGGAGCAGGCCGAGACGCTGATCAAGGAAGATCCGCAGAAGGTCATCCCGACCCTGGTGATGGAGAAGATGCCCTTCGTGATGCAGGTGCTGTTCTTCGGTGCGCTGCTCTCGGCGCTCAAGTCCACCGCCTCGGCCACGCTGCTGGCGCCCTCGGTGACCTTCGTCGAGAACATCTGGCGCCAGTTCTTCCCGCGCATCAGCGACAAGCGCGAGCTCTGGACCATGCGCATCGCCGTGCTGGTGTTCGCCGTCTGCGTCTGCGCCTATGCCATCGCGCTGCAGGGCACGCCGATCTACGACATGGTCTCGGGCGCCTACCAGGTGACGCTGGTCGGTGCCTTCGTGCCGCTGGTGGCGGGCCTGTACTGGACGCGCGCCACCACGCAGGGCGCGGTGTTCTCCATCGTGCTGGGCATCCTCGCCTGGCTGCTGTTCCTGATGACCTCGGCCGGCGCGACCTTCCCGGCCCAGCTGGCCGGCTTCCTGATGGCCATCGTCGGCATGGTCGTCGGCTCGCTGGGGCCACAGGCGGTGAAGAATCGCCACGGCTCGCACCATCACGTGGTCGGCGTCGCCCGCGAAGCCTGAGGGACGCTCGGCGGGCCAACGGGCGGGCCCGTATAATTCGCGGTTTTCCTTTTTGGATCAAGGACTTGGCCATGCCGATCTACGCCTATCGCTGCACCGCCTGCGGCCACGCGAAAGACGTGCTGCAGAAGATCGCCGATCCGGTGCTCACCACCTGCCCGGCCTGCGGCGCCGAGACCTTCCAGAAGCAGCTCACCGCGGCCGGTTTCCAGCTCAAGGGCTCGGGCTGGTACGCGACCGATTTCAAGGGCGGCAGCGCCGCGGCGGCGTCGTCGGAGCCGGCCAAGCCGGCCGAGGCCAAGAGCGGCGAGGCCAAGGGCGGCGAGGCGGCTGCGCCTGCGCCGGCCGCCGGCTGCGGCGGCTCCTGCGCCTGCCACTGAGCACCCGATTGCGACAAGGCCGCCCGTGAAGAAATATCTGCTCGCCGGATTGCTGGTCTGGCTGCCGCTCGCGCTCACCATCTGGGTGGTGACCTCGGCGCTGGGCGTGCTCGACGGCATCTTCGGGTGGTTTCTCACCGCCACGCAGGCGGTGCTGCCGGCCGCGGCCACCGAGCCGCTGGAGACGCTGCGCCGCATCCCCGGCCTGGGCCTGGTGGTGACCGTGGTGGCGCTGCTCGTCACCGGCGTCTTCGCCACCAACATCGTCGGCCAGTGGTGGTTGCGCCAGGGCGCGCGGCTGCTCAACCGCATCCCCATCGTCAAGTCGATCTACAGCTCGATCAAGCAGGTCTCGGACACGCTGTTCTCCAGCAGCGGCAACGCCTTCCGCGAGGCCGTGCTGGTGCAGTACCCGCGCGAGGGCGCCTGGACCATCGCCTTCGTCACCGGCAAGCCCGGCGGCGAGGCGGCCCAGCACCTGCCGGGCGACTACCTGAGCGTGTACGTGCCGACCACGCCGAACCCGACCTCGGGCTTCTTCCTGATGGTGCCGCGGCGCGACGTGATCGAACTCGAGATGAGCGTGGACGAAGCGCTCAAGTACGTCATCTCGATGGGCGTGGTGGCGCCGCCCGTGGCGGCCGCCCCGGCCGTCGCGGCGGCGGGAGCGGCGCGAAATTGAGGGGGCGCCGCCCGGCCGTCCGAGCCGAGCGCAGCGCCCCACCGCCCCACGCCGCACACGCCCCCGAACCGAATTCCGGAGAGAACCATGAGAACCACGTATTGCGGCCTCGTCAGCGAGGCCCTGCTCGGCCAGACCGTCACGCTGATGGGCTGGGCGCATCGCCGCCGCGACCACGGCGGCGTGATCTTCGTCGACCTGCGCGACCGCGAAGGCATCGTGCAGGTGGTCTGCGACCCCGACCGCGCCGACATGTTCAAGGTCGCCGAGGACGTGCGCAACGAGTTCTGCCTGAAGATCGTCGGCAAGGTGCGCGAGCGGCCCGCCGGCACCACCAACGCCAACATCACCAGCGGCAAGATCGAGGTGCTGTGCCATGAGATCGAGGTGCTGAACCCCTCGGTGACGCCGCCTTTCCAGCTCGACGAGGACAACCTCAGCGAGACCACGCGGCTGACGCACCGCGTGCTCGACCTGCGCCGCCCGCCGATGCAGCGCAACATGATGCTGCGCTACCGCGTGGCGATGGAGGTGCGCAAGTTCCTCGATGCCAACGGCTTCATCGACATCGAGACGCCGATGCTCACCAAGAGCACGCCGGAAGGCGCGCGTGACTACCTCGTGCCCAGCCGCGTGCACGACGGCATGTTCTTCGCGCTGCCGCAGTCGCCCCAGCTGTTCAAGCAGCTGCTGATGGTGGCCGGCTTCGACCGCTACTACCAGATCGTCAAGTGCTTCCGCGACGAGGATCTGCGCGCCGACCGCCAGCCCGAGTTCACGCAGATCGACATCGAGACCTCCTTCCTCACCGAGGAGGAGATCCGCACGATGTTCGAGGGCATGATCCGCAGCACCTTCAAGCACGCCATCGGCGTCGAGCTGCCGGCCTTCCCGGTGATGAAGTACGCCGACGCGATGCGCCTGTACGGCTCGGACAAGCCCGACCTGCGCGTCAAGCTCGAGTTCACCGAGCTCACCGACGCCATGAAGGACGTCGACTTCAAGGTCTTCTCCGGCCCGGCCAATGCGGCGGACGGCCGCGTGGTCGCGCTGCGCGTGCCCGGCGGCGGTGAGATGAGCCGCGGCGAGATCGACGGCTATACCGAGTTCGTGAAGATCTACGGCGCCAAGGGCCTCGCCTGGATCAAGGTCAACGACGTGAGCAAGGGCCGCGAAGGCCTGCAGAGCCCGATCGTCAAGAACCTGCACGACGCCGCGCTCAAGACGGTGCTGGAGCGCAGCGGCGCCGCCAACGGCGACCTGATCTTCTTCGGCGCCGACAAGGCCAAGATCGTCAACGACGCCATCGGCGCCTTGCGCATCAAGGTCGGCCACAGCGAGTTCGGCAAGGCGCGCGGCCTGGTGCAAGGGCAGTGGGAGCCGCTGTGGGTGGTCGACTTCCCGATGTTCGAGTACGACGACGACGCACAGCGCTGGAACGCGGTGCACCACCCCTTCACCAGCCCGAAGGACGGCCACGAGGACTGGCTCGAGAGCAACCCCGGGGCCTGCATCGCCAAGGCCTACGACGTGGTGCTCAACGGCATCGAGCTCGGCGGCGGCTCGGTGCGTATCCACCGCGAGGAAGTGCAGAGCAAGGTGTTCCGCGCGCTCAAGATCGACGCCGAGGAGGCGCAGCTGAAGTTCGGCTTCCTGCTCGATGCGCTCAAGTACGGCGCGCCGCCGCACGGCGGCATCGCGATCGGCCTGGACCGCTTCGTGATGCTGATGACCGGCGCCGAGAGCCTGCGCGACGTGATCGCCTTCCCGAAGACGCAGCGTGCGCAGTGCCTGCTGACCAACGCGCCCAGCGCGGTCGACGAGAAGCAGCTGCGCGAGCTGCACATCCGCTTGCGCAACCCGACGCCGGCAGCCTGAGCGGCACTGTTTCGCTCATGCAGAATCGGAGGGGCGCCGCGAGGCGCCCCTTCTTCTTTTGCGCATGGCCGCCCGACCGTACAAGATCCCGGAATCCGTGCTCGTGGTGATCCACACGCCCGAGCGCGAGGTGCTGCTGATCGAGCGCGCCGATGCGCCCGGCACCTGGCAGAGCGTGACCGGCGCGAAGGACTATGACGGCGAGCCCTTCGATGCCACCGCGATCCGCGAGGTGGCCGAGGAGACCGGCATCGTGGTCGGTTCGCCCGCCGTGCCGCGCGAGGCGCTGGTCGACTGGAACTTGCGCAATGTCTACGAGATTTATCCCGCCTGGCGCCATCGTTATGCGCCGGGGGTGATCCACAACACAGAACATGTCTTCGGGCTGACCGTGCCGCGCGGCACGCCCGTGGTGCTGGCGCCGCGCGAGCACCTCGCCTGGCGCTGGCTGCCGTGGCGCGAGGCGGCCGATGCGTGTTTCTCCTTCAGCAACGCCGAGGCGATCCTGCAGCTGCCCCGTTTTCTTCCATGAGACCCCATCCGCACTCCACGCTCGGCCATGGCGACACGCTGCGCGTGGCGACCTACAACATCCACAAGGGCGTGCGCGGCGTCGGCCCGCGCAAGCGGCTGGAGATCCACAACCTCGGCCTGGGCATCGAGGCGCTGGATGCCGACCTGGTATTCCTGCAGGAGGTGCGCAGCTTCCACCACCGCGAGGCGCGCCACTTCGAGCGCACCTGGTTCGGCTGGCCGCGCGAGGGCCAGGCCGAGTTTCTCGCGCCCGAGGGCTACGAGGTGGCCTACCGCACCAACGCGGTCACCAAGCACGGCGAGCACGGCAACGCGCTGCTGTCGCGCTGGCCGATCGGCGACATCGGCCACCACGACGTCTCCGACCACCGCTTCGAGCAGCGTGGCCTGCTGCACGTGCCGGTGAGCTGGAACGGCCAGCGCGTGCATGCGGTGGTCGCGCACCTCGGCCTGATGCACGCCAGCCGCGTGCGCCAGGTCGAGCGCCTGGCGGCTTTCATCACCGCCCACGTGCCGGCCGGTGAGATGCTGGCCGTGGCCGGCGACTTCAACGACTGGGGCGAGAAGCTCGACGCGCCGATGCGCGAGTGCGGACTGGAGCGCGCGTCGCCGGCCGGGCGGCTCAACACCTTCCCGTCGCGCGTGCCGGTGTTCTCGCTGGACCGCATCTACACCCGCGGCCTGCGCTGCGTGGCCAGCAGCGTGCCGCGCGGCAGCGCCTGGGCGCGCATGTCCGACCACCTGCCGCTGGTGGCCGAGTTCGTGGCGGCATGAACGGCGACACGGCGCGCGCCGAGCACGAGCTCACGCTGCTCAAGGGCGGCGAGGCGCTGTTCCCGGCGATGGTCGAGGCCATCGCCGGCGCGCGCAGCGAGGTGATGCTCGAGACCTATATCTTCGACTTCGCGCATTCCGCGCTCAGCGTGGCGGAGGCGCTCGAGCGCGCCGCGGCGCGCGGCGTCACGGTGCGCGTGGTGGTCGACGGCGTGGGCACCGGCGAGATCCCGCAAGACTGGCGCGTGCGCTGGGCCGCGGCCGGCGTGCGCTGGCGCATCTTCAACCCGGCGCACGGCTGGCGGCTGCTGGCGCCGCGCGGCTGGCGGCGCCTGCACCGCAAGCTGTGCGTGGTCGATGGCGACATCGCCTTCTGCGGCGGCATCAACCTGCTCGACGACCACCACGACCCCAACCACGGCGCGCTCGAGCAGCCGCGCTTCGACTTCGCGGTGCGCGTGCGCGGCCCGTTGGTGGAGGACGTGCACGACACCATGACGCGCCTGTGGTGGCGGCTGCAGACCGCGCGCAAGCTGCGCCAGGTCGACGCCGAGGGCGCGCTGACGGCGGTGCGCGCGGCGGCGCGCTCCGGCGTCGAGGAGCCGGTGCACAGCCGCCGCATGGGCCATGGCGCGCGCGCCTCGCTGGTGCTGCGCGACAACTTCCGCTTCCGCCGCCGCATCGAGAGCAGCTACCGTCTCGCCATCGCGCAGGCGCGGCGCGAGATCGTCATCGCCAATGCCTATTTCGTGCCCGGCGTGACGCTGCAGCGCGCGCTGATCCGCGCGGCGCGGCGCGGCGTGAAGATCACGCTGCTGCTGCAGGGGCGCTACGAATACTTCATGCAGTACCACGCCAGCCGCGCCGCCTACGGGCCGATGCTGGCCGCGGGCGTCGAGATCATCGAGTACGAGGCCAGCTTCCTGCACGCCAAGGTGGCGGTGATGGATGCGCCGCGCGGCGCGCTGGCGACGGTGGGATCCTCCAACCTCGACCCCTTCAGCCTGCTGCTGGCGCGCGAGGCCAACGTGTTCGTGCGCGACGACGCCTTCGCCGCCGAGATGATGGGCCACCTGCGCTACGCCATCGCGCACCAGGGCCGGCGCGTCGCGCCGGACGCGCATGCGCGGCGCTCGCTCGTCACGCGCATGGCGAACTGGCTGGCCTATGCCGGCATGCGCCTGATGATCATGATCGCGGGCAAGCGCTACTGATACGGAGAGACGACGATGGCTTCCCGCCTGTTCGCCTTCATCGTGCCGGCTCTGCTGGCCACGTTCGCCGCCTGCGGCAGCATCGAGGAGAGCGAGCCCAAGCCGCAGCTAGCCGCGGTGAGCACGCCCGGCACCGCCTTCGGCAACACGCTGCTGGCCACGCGCAAGCGGCTCGACTTCCGCCTGCGCAACAGCGATGCCGGCCTGCCCAAGGTGAAGCCGCTGGAGAATATCGTGCCGACCATCAGCGGCGCCGATCTCAGCTTCAGCCACGGCTGCCCGGCGCAGCTGAAGGAGGGCGAGGAGTGCTTCCTCTCCGTCTACTACCAGCCGACGGCGACCGGCACGCTCACCGGCGAGCTGCGCGTGACCAGCAACGCCGGTGCGCTCGCGCTGCCGCTGTCCGGCACGGCGGTGGCGGCGCTAGCTCCGGCGGCCGGCGCGGTGGTCTTCACTGGCGGCGTCGACGGCAACTTCGGCACCGTGGCGCGCGGCGCCACGAAGACGCTCACCTACGTGGTGCAGAACATCGGCAACGCCGCCGATGCGATCACCGTGACGGGGCCCACCGGCAGCGGCTGGAGCTTCAGCGAAGACTGTCCCGAAACGCTGGCCGTGGGCTCGAGCTGCAACGTCAGCATCAGCTTCGCGCCCAGCGTCAGCGGCAACTCCGTGCCCACGCCGCTGGTGATCAGCGATGCCTACAACGGCAGCTACGGCGGCTTGTCGCTGGCGCTGACGGGTAGCGGTTCCTAGCGAACGCCGATCAACGCGCCGGCCGCGAGCAGCGCGGCGAAGTGCAACTCGAGCCGGAAGGCCGCGAACAGCACGGCGTTGAAGGCCAGGCCGCCCGGGCAGGCGAGGAAGTCGCGCCGCAAGGCCCAGGCCGCCGGCGCGAGCAGCAGCGGCAGCAGCAAGGCGGGCGAGTGGCCGGCCAGCGCGATCGCCGGCAGCAGCGCGAAGGGCAGGGCCAGCAGCACCGTGAAGAGGCGGCGTGAACCCGCTGCGCCGAACACCACGGCGAAGGTGCGCCGGCCGACCTGCGCGTCGTGCACGATGTCGCGGTGGTTGTTGACCGCCAGCGCCGCGGCGGCGAGCGCGCCGATCGCCAGCGAGGCGAGCACGGTGGCGGCACCGATCTGGCCGGTCAGTACCCAGTCGGTGCCCATCACCGCCACCAGGCCGAAGAAGACGAATACCGTCAGCTCGCCGAAGGGCGTGTAGGCGATCGGCCGCGGCCCGCCCATGTAGGCCAGCGCGGCGAGCAGCGAGGCCGTGCCGATGGCGAGCACCGGCCAGCCGCGCCAGGCCACCAGCGTGATGCCCAGGCCCGTGGCCAGCAGCGCCGCGGCGACGATGGCCACGCGCACCTGGCGCACGCTCAGCCAGCCCTGCGCGGTGGCGCGCGGCAGGCCGATGCGTCTGATGCTGTGTTCGCCGCCGCGTTCGCCGCCGCGCACCGTGTAGCCGACGTCGTTCTGCAGGTTGGTGATCAGCTGCATCAGCAGCGCGGCGCCCAGCACCAGCGCCGCGGCGACGACATCGACATGGCCGGCACGCGCGAAGCCGAGCGCGCTGCCCACCAGCACCGGGCTCAGCGCGACCAGCAGGCTGCGCGGCCGGGTCGCGGCCGACCAGGCCTGCAGCGAGCCGGCGCGCGGCTCGCTCATCGCGGCGCGGCCAGGCCGGCGAGTGCGTCGCGCAGCGTGGCGCTGGCGCGCAGCTGGCCGACCACGCGGCCGTTCCAGTTGCGCAGCGTGGGCTCCGAGAGCGAACGCAGCAGCCCGGCTGCCTCGGTGTCGAGGCGCAAGGCGGCTTCGATCACCGCGGCCATCGCCACCTCGGCGGCGCGTGCGTTGTTGCCGTCGTCGACCTTGATCGCCACGCCCCAGCCGCGCTCCGGCAGGGCAGCGCAGTACACGCCTTCGGCGCCGACCTTGCAGCAGACGCGCTCGCCCAGCACTTCCATCACGCGCGTGTCGAAACGGCCCGTGCCCGCCACCATGAAGGGCGCGCGGGCGATCGCGCCACGCAGCCGCTGCGCCGCGCGCGCATGCTCGGCCGACAGGCCCTGGCCGGTGGCGACGCGTGCGAAGGCGAGCGCAAGCTTGTCGAGCGGGATGGCGAAGGTCGGGATCGAACAGCCGTCGGCGCCCACCGGCGCGTGGGCCAGATCGCAGTCGGTGGCCGCCTGCAGCGCCGCGCTCACCTCGCGCATCACTGCATGCTGCGGCTCCACGTAGCCGCGTGTGAAGCCGCGCAGCCCTTCGCGTCCATGCAGCGCGCAGGCCAGGCAGAGAAAGCCGGCGTGCTTGCCCGAGCAGTTGTTGTGCAGCGCCGTGGGCGCCTCGCCGTGTGCGGCGAGCTCGCGGCCGGCCGTGTCCAGCGCCGGCCAGTGCGTGCCGCATTCGAGCGCGCCGGCATCGAGCCCGGCCTTGGCGAGCATGCCGCGTGCGGTGGCTACATGGGCCGGCTCGCCGTTGTGCGAGGCGCAGGCGAGCGCCAGTTCGGCATCGGCCAGCTTCAGCGCATCGGCCGCGCCGCTGGCCACCAGCGGCAGCGCCTGCAGCAGCTTGACGGCCGAGCGCGGGAATACGGCGCGTTCGATCTCGCCGAGCGCGAGCACGCGGCGTCCGTCGCCATCGACGATCGCGACCGCGCCGCGGTGCGCCGACTCCAGCGTGCTGCCGCGCAGCGCTTCGACCAGCAGGGGGTTGTCGCTGTTCATGACAAGAGCATCCAGGATGAATTCAACGGGCGCGCGAGCGCAGCCGGATCGTCTCGCCGGCCACCATGAAACGGCCGCGGCCGCGGTGGTGCAGGGTGCGCGGATCCTTCACCGCCGGGTCGACCCAGGCGTGCAGCACCTGCAGCACGAAGAAGCCGTAGCTCGGCACCAGGCGCGTGTCGACCACGCGGCATTCGAGGTTGGCGAAGCATTCGTCGATCAGCGGTGCACCCACCTCGCGCGCCGGACGGGGCGTGAGCCCGCAGGCCGCGAACTTGTCGAGCTGCCGGCCGCTGCGGTTGCCGCAGCGCGCCACCGCCTCGCCGAGCTCGACGCCGGGGATGTTGATCACGCACTCGCGCGAGGCTTTCAGCAGCGCGAAGGAGCGGTTGCGGTCGCTGATCACGCAGCCGATCAAGGGCGGCTCGAACTCCAGCATCACGTGCCAGGACTGCGTCATCACGTCGCGCTCGCCGCGGTGCGCGGTGCTCAGCAGCACCACCGGCCCCGGCTCGATCAGCGTCGAGACCTTGCCGAGGGGAAGCGTGCGCTTGGCCATGGCGATGCGCGAACTCAGCGGCCCAGCAGGCCCTTGATGACGCTGCCCACGCCTTCGACCACGCCGGAGAGGCTCACGCCCAGCGCTTCGGCGAGGCCGCCGGCGAGCTTGGTGGCGAGGCTGTCGTTGATCGAGAAGTTCGGGTCGTCGAGGCGGCCGTCGAGCGTGAAGTTGACCTCGATGCGGCCGTCGCGCTGCATCGCCGCCAGCACCGCCTGGCGCGGCACGCCGGCGAAGGTGGAGAGCAGGCCGCCACCGCTGGCGAGTTCCAGCCCGGTGAGGATGACGCGGCCGGGCGCGTGCAGCTTGTGGGCTTTCACCGTGGCGGCCAGCGTGAGATCCAGCGTGCCGTGTCTGACGCCGGCCTCGTTCACCTTGAGCAGGTAGGGCTGCAGCGCGACCAGGTCCACGCCCTGTACGGCGGCGTCGAGCTTCGCATCGAGCGTGGCGATGGTGACGCTGCCGTCGATGTTGATGCCGCCGCTCTTCTGCGGCCCCTTCAGCGTGGCTTGAAGGGCGATGTCGGTGGGTCTGTCGAAGGCGGGGATGGCCAGCGGGCCGACCTGCGCCTGCAGCGACTCGAAGCGCATGCGGTGCGTGGGGCCGTGCACGCTGGCGTCGAAGAAGTCGATCGCAACCTCGTGCAGCTCGACCTCGGCAATGTGCACTTGCGGCGCCGGCCCGCTCTCGCTGCCGGAGGAGGGCTTGTCGAGCAGCGCCGGCAGCACGCGCAGCTTGCCCTGACGGCTGCGCAGCAGCGAGAGGTAGCCGTCGTCGACCTCGATGTGGGCAATGTGCCAGCCGCGCGACCACAGGCTGGCCAGACCGGGCCGCAGGCGCACGCGCCTGGCCACCAACTCGTCGGCCGCCGGCCAGGCGCCGGGGGCGGCCTGGATGCGCAAGTCATCGACCTCGACGCCCGTCAGGCCCAGGTGCACGGCGCCGATGCTGGCGCGTGGGCCGAGGGCGTGGCGCAGGGCGGCTTCGAGGCGGCCGGCGGCCAGGTGCAGGCCGCCGAGCACGAGCAGCACGAGTGCGCCGGCGGCGGCGAGCAGGATCCAGTGTTGTCGAGTCACGGCAGCGATTGTGGCCGGGCGGGCGTGCTCACGCAGAATCGGCGGCATGCCCTTCACCACGCTTGCCGGCATCGACTTCACCAGCCGGCCCACGCGCCGCAAGCCGATCATCGTGGCGATCGGCCAGAGCGATGGCGCCGGCGTGCGCCTCGCGCGGCTCGACCGCCACGTGTCGTTCGAGAGCTTCGCGGCCTGGCTGCGCACGCCGGGGCCGTGGCTGGGCGCCTTCGACTTCCCCTTCGGCTTGCCGCGCGAGCTGGTCGAAGCGCTGGGCTGGCCGCGCGAGTGGCGGGCGCTGATGGAGTTCTATGCTTCGCTCTCGCGCGAGCAGATCCGCGCCACCTTCGCCGCCTTCTGCGACGCGCGGCCGGTGGGCCGCAAGTTCGCTCACCGCGCCTGTGATCTGCCGGCCGGCTCGTCGCCCTCGATGAAGTGGGTGAATCCGCCGGTGGCCTACATGCTGCACGAGGGCGTGCCGCTGCTGATCGCGGCCGGCGTACACATGCCTGCGCTGCACGAAGGTGATGCCACGCGCGTCGCGCTGGAGGCCTACCCGGGCCTGCTGGCGCGCGAGCTGATCGGCGCGCGTTCCTACAAGAGCGATGCGGTGGCCAAGCAGACGGCCGAGCGGCTGATCGCGCGCAAGGATCTGATCGAGGCGCTGGAACAGGGCCGCACGCGCCTCGGCCTGCGCCTGCGCCTCACGCATGCGCAGCGCGATGCGCTGGCGGCCGATGCCTCCGGCGACGAGCTCGACGCCGTGCTGTGCCTGGTGCAGGCCGCCTGGGCGGCGCGCGAGCCGGGCTACGGCCTGCCGGCGCAGATCGATCCGCTCGAAGGCTGGATCGTCAGCGCAGGAAATCCAGCGCCCAGCGCAGCGCCGCTTCGAGGTTGAGGCGCGCGGCTTCGCTCGGGGGCTCGCCCAGCTCGAAGCGCTCGCCGCGGATCGCCAGCAGCGTGGCCGGCGGCGGCGCCGTACCTTGCACGTCGACGTAGGCCTGCAGCAGCGCCGCCGGCGACATCGCGTGGCTGCTGAAGCTGGCATCGCGCTGCGGTGCGAGCGTTGTCGCCTCGAAGGGCGCGGCGCAGGCGAGGCTGGCATCGATGAACAGCACGCGCTCGCGGCCGATCAGGTCGAGCGCGTGCTCGGGCTGCAGCTGGTAGTCGTCCAGGCATTCCACGCCGGGCAGCGCGAGTGCGCGCAGCCGTTCGATGAACAAGGGCCCGAGCGCATCGTCGCCGCGGCTGGCGTTGCCCCAGCCGAATACGAGCGTGGGCGCAGTCATGCGCGCAGCAGCGAACCGTCGGCCGACTTCAGCACCTGGTCCAGCACGCCGCCCGCGGCGTCGAGCAGCGTCACGTCCAGCGGCATGCGGCCGAGTGCGTGCGTCGCGCAGGAGAGGCAGGGGTCGTAGGCGCGGATCGCCACCTCGATGCGGTTCAGAAGGCCTTCGGTAACTTCCTGTCCGTCGAGATACTGGCGCGCCACCTGGCGCACCGCCTCGTTCATGGCCTGGTTGTTGTGCGTGGTCGAGACGATCAGGTTGCAGCGCGTCACGAGATCGTCCTCGCCCACGTCGTAGTCGTGGATCAGCGTGCCGCGCGGCGCCTCGATGATGCCGACGCCGTGGCCGGTGCGTGTGCCCGTGCTCGTCAGCTCGCCGCCCAGGATCTCGGGGTCGGCCAGCAGCTCGGCTATCACCTCGGCGCAATGCAGCACTTCAATCATGCGCGCCCAGTGGTAGGCCAGCGTCGCGTGCACCGGCGCACCGCCGCCCCAGGCGAGAAACTCGCGGCGCGCGGCTTCGGCGCGCGGCGTGGCGATGAAGTCGCAGTTCTGCACGCGCGCCAGCGGGCCGACGCGGTACCAGCCGGCTTCGCGGCCGAGCGCACGCAGGTGCGGGAACTTCATGTAGGTCCAGGGCTTGGTCTCTTCCTCGATGAGGCCGCGGTAGCCCTGGTCGGCCGCGCCGTCGACGAGGATCGCGCCGCCCTCGTCGCGCGCGCGCAGCACGCCGTCGTAGAGCTCGAGCGCGCCGTCGGGGCGCACCAGCGAGAGCATCTTGGAGCGGAAGGTTCCGAAGGCGTCGTAGAGCTCGCGGTTGGCGGCGTGCAGCTGCTTCGCGATCGCCACGGCATCCTCGGCCCAGGCGAGCGTCTGCGCGATGTCGCGCTGGAGCATGTCGCGGTCTTCGCGGCTGACGTGCCGGTTCATGCCGCCCGGAATCGAGCCGGTGCCGTGCACGCGCTTGCCGGCGGTGATGCGGATCACCTCCTGGCCGAACTTGCGCAGCAGCACGCCTTTCTTCGCGATGTCGGGGTGCTTCGCGATCACGCCGACGATGTTGCGCTGCTGCACCTCGGAGTCGAAGCCGAACAGCAGGTCGGGCGAGCTGAGGTGGAAGAAGTGCAGCGCGTGCGATTGCAGCACCTGGCCGTAGTGCATCAGGCGGCGGATCTTGGTGGCGGCTGGCGGCGCGGGGTGCGCGCCGATCACGCGGTCCATCGCCTTGCTCGCGGCGAGGTGGTGCGACACCGGGCAGATGCCGCACAGGCGCTGCACCATCACCGGCACTTCCCAGTAGGGCCGGCCCTCGATGAACTTCTCGAAGCCGCGGAACTCGACGATGTGCAGCCGCACCTGCTGCACGCGGTTCGCGTCGTCGAGCAGGATCGTCACCTTGCCGTGGCCTTCGACGCGCGATACCGGGTCGATGGCGACACGGCGCAGGCCCGCGGCGTTCGCGGCGGTCTCGAGAGCGTCAGTCATAGTGGATGAGGCCGTGGCCCAGGTGCGGCGTGCGCCCGCTCATCAGGTCGGTGAGGAACTGCCAGAAGGCGTCGGCCGAGGGCGGGCAGCCGGGCAGCGAGTAGTCGATGTGCACCACCTCGTGGATGGGGTGCACGTGGTTGAGCAGCAGCGGCAGCTCGGGGTCGTCGGGCACGCCCTGCGGGTAGACCGCTTCGAGCAGCGGCCGCAGCGGCAGGCGGTTGCGCTGCGCCGGCAGGCCGCCGTTGATGGCGCAGGCGCCCACCGCCACCAGCGTCTTGCAGTGCGCGCGGAAGGCGCGCAGCACCTCGACGTTCTCGGCATTGCACAGCCCGCCTTCGACGAGGCCGATGTCGCATTCGCCGACGCGCTTGATGTCGGTGAGCGGCGAGCGGTCGAACTCGACATGCTCGACCAGTTCGAGGATGCGCTCGTCGATGTCGAGGAAGGACATGTGGCAGCCGAAGCAGCCGGCCAGCGACACGGTGGCGAGCTTCAGCTTCACGAGGCCTCCTGCCGGTCGGCGTCGGCCGCCGTGCCTTCGTCGTAGCGGCGCTGGCCGATGGGGATCACGAAGCCGCGCCGCTTGGGCAGGATCACGCCCACCGGGCAGATGCTCGCGGCGCGATCGGTGGCCGCGAAGCCGGTGTCGACCAGCCGGCCGCTCTCGCTGTCCACCACCAGGTGCGCGGCGATGCCGTGGCCGGCGATGGCGAAGACATTCTTGCCATCGACCTCGCGGCTGGCGCGCACGCACAGCTCGCAGAGGATGCAGCGGTTCAGGTCGAGCAGCATGTCCGGGTGGCTCGCGTCCACGCGGCGGTCGGGATAGAGCTCCTCGAAGTGCGGGCCTTCCATGCCCATCTGGTAGGCGGTGGCCTGCAGCAGGCAGTTGCCGCTCTTCTCGCACGAGGGGCAGAAGTGGTTGCCCTCGACGAACAGCATCTGCAGCAGCGTCTTGCGCTGCGCGTTCAGCTCCTCGGTGGCGCTCTGCACGTCCAGCCCCGACGCGGCGCGCACGGTGCAGGCCGCGCCCATGCGGCCGTCGACCTTGACGGTGCAGATGCGGCAGGAGCCGTGCGGCGCGAACTCCGGGTGCCAGCACAGGTGCGGGATGTAGCGGCCGGCGCGGCGCGCCGCCTGCAGGATCGTCTCGCCGGGTTCGAAGGGCACGTCTTCGCCATCGAGCGTGAACAGCGCGGCGTCACTCATGCGTGGGCTCCAGGTGCGCCGCCGGGTCGTCGCGGCCGGTGGCGGCGCGCGCCTCGGAGAGCTCGGCGTCGAGGTCGAAGGCCGGCTCGAAATGCAGCGACTTCAAACGCCGCTCGTAGGCGGGGCGGAACTTGGCGATGGTGTCGCGCAGCGGGTTGCAGGCGGCAGCGCCCAGGCCGCAGTGGGTGGCGCCGTGCATCAGCTTGTCGAGCTCGTAGAGCACGTCGACGTCGTGGCGCGAACCGCGGCCGGCGGCCAGCTTGTCCATGCGGCGCGCCACCAGCGCGGTGCCGACGCGGCAGGGCGTGCAGAAGCCGCAGCTCTCGTGGGCGAAGAAGTGCGCGAAGTTGCGCGCCACCTCGAACATGTCGCGCGAGCGGTCGAATACCATCAGCGCGCCGGCGGTGGGCACGTCCTCGAAGGCGATGCGGCGGCCGAACTCCGAGACCGACAGGCAGGTGCCCGAAGGCCCGCCCACCTGCACGGCCTGCGTGTCGCGCGCGCCGCAATCGATCAGCATGGTCTCGACGCGCGTGCCCAGCGGGTACTCGTAGAGGCCGGGCCGTTCGCAGTCGCCCGAGATCGAGTGGATCTTGGTGCCGGTGGACTTCGCCGTGCCGATGCCGGCCCACCAGGCACCGCCGTGCAGCGCGATGTGCGCGGCGGCGCAGAAGGTCTCGACGTTGTTCACCGAGGTGGGCAGGCCGAGGTAGCCGTGCTCGACCGGGAAGGGCGGGCGGATGCGCGGCGTGCCGCGGTGGCCTTCGAGCGATTCGATCAGCGCCGACTCCTCGCCGCACACGTAGGCGCCGGCGCCGAGGTGGATGCCGATGTCGAAGTCGAAGCCGGGCCGCCCGGCGATGCCCGCGCCGAGCAGCTTCGCCTCGCGGCGGCGCTGCAGCACGGCTTCGAGCGGTTCGAGCAGGTAGCGGTACTCGCCGCGAAGGTAGACGAGGCCCCGCGTCGCGCCGATCGCGAAGGCGGCGATCGTCATGCCCTCGAACACTGCATCGGCATGGCGCGTGAGCAGCACGCGATCCTTGAAGGTGCCGGGCTCGCCCTCGTCGGCATTGCAGACCACCACGCGCTGCGCGCTGGCGGCCTTGCGGCACAGCTCCCACTTGGTGCCGGTGGCGAAGCCGGCGCCGCCGCGGCCGCGCAGCCTGGAGCCCTGCACCTCGGCGAGCGTGGCCTCGGGGCCGCGCGCGAGTGCTGCGGCCAGTGCCTCGCCGGGAGCGAAGCCGCCGGCCAGCAGCACATCGGCGCGGCGCACGTTGTCGGCCACGGCCGACCATTCGGCCGGCCATTGCGCCGGTGGCACCTCGGCCGCGACCAGCTCGGCGATGCGCGCCACGCGCTCGGCGTCGAGCCGCGTCACCACCTGGTGATGGTTGACCAGCAGCGCCGGGCCCTGGTCGCCCAGGCCGGTGCAGGAGGCCGCGGCCACGCTGACGCGGCCGTCGGCGCGCATCACGCCGGGCTGCACGCCCAGGCGCGCGCACAGGTCGGCCATCAGCGCCTCGCTGCCGAGCATGCGGTCGGTGATGTTGTCGCTGAAGAGGATGCGCAAGCGTCCCACCGGCTGCAGGTGCAGGAAGCGGTAGAAGCTCGCCACGCCTTCGACGTGGGCGAGCGTCAGGCCAAGCTCCCGCGCCAGCGCCGCGAGCAGCGGGCGCGGCAGCCAGCCCTGCTCGGCCTGGGCTTCGCGCAGCAGCTGGACGAGCGAGTTCGGGTGGCGGGGGAAGGCGGGCATCGCTGCGAGTGTGCCGCAAGCGGCGGCTCGCGGCGAGCGACTACCTAGTGTGGTGCGCCGCGCTGTTCTGTACTTATCTTGAGCTTGCCGCCAGGGCTGCCTTTGCACGAGTGACCTTGGCCAAGATGTCCGAGGCACTGGCGGTCCAGATGAAGGGCTTGGGTT
>WBZV01000586.1_pt1 | contig 20480 bp, 20 predicted proteins | sample 5204221 | NCBI WGS metagenome assembly WBZV01 (sample SAMN12344360, study PRJNA552823) | activated sludge metagenome | biome: Activated sludge suspended growth; feature: Nitrification reactor; material: Wastewater; isolation source: activated sludge from nitrification reactor of wastewater...
CCGTGTGCCGCCTGCGCGACACGCCCATCGTCACCTTCATCAACAAGCTCGACCGGGAAGGCCGCGAACCCATCGAGCTGCTCGACGAAATCGAATCGGTGCTGGGCATCCAGTGCGCCCCCATGACCTGGCCCATCGGCATGGGCAAGCGCTTCCGCGGCGTGTATCACCTCTACAACGACAGCATCCAGTTCTTCGACCCCCAGGCCGAAAAGGGCACCTCCGAGATCATCCAGGGCCTCGACAACCCGCGCCTGGATGAAGTCATCGGCGACCAGGCCGACGAGCTGCGCATGGACATTGAACTGGTGCGCGGCGCCTCCCACACCTTCGACCGGGAAGCCTACCTGGCCGGCAAGCAGTGCCCGGTGTTCTTCGGCTCGGCGGTCAACAACTTCGGCGTGCAGAGCCTGCTGGACGCGGTGGTGGACCTCTCCCCCGCCCCCCTGGCTCGCCCCTCCAAGAGCCGCCAGGTGCAGCCCGACGAACCCAAGTTCTCCGGCTTCGTGTTCAAGATCCAGGCCAACATGGACCCGAAGCACCGCGACCGCATCGCCTTCATCCGCGTCTGCGCCGGCCGCTTCGAGCGCGGCGGCAAGCTCAAGCAGGTGAGCACCGGCAAGAGCCTGGCCATCAACAACGCCATCACCTTCATGGCGCAAGACCGCAACACCACCGACGAAGCCTTCGCCGGCGACATCATCGGCATCCCCAACCACGGCACCATCCACCTGGGCGACACCTTCACCGAAGGCGAAGACCTGCAATTCACCGGCATCCCCAGCTTCGCCCCGGAACACTTCCGCCGCGCCCAGATCAAGAACCCCCTGAAGATGAAGCAACTTCAGAAGGGCCTCGAACAGCTCGCCCAGGAAGGCGCCACCCAGCTCTTCCGCCCCACCACCACCAACGAACTCATCCTCGGCGCCGTCGGCACCCTGCAGTTCGACGTGGTCGCCCACCGGCTGGAGTTTGAATACGGCGTGGACGTGATGTTCGAATCGTGCAGCTACGTCACCGCCCGCTGGCTGCGCGGCTCCGACGCCGACCTGCGCACCCTCGCCGACAAATCCCCCGCCAACATGGCCTTCGACGGCAACGGCGACTACGTCTACCTCGCCCCCAACCGGGTGAATCTGCAGATGGCCCAGGAGCGGTTTCCGGACATCAAGTTTCTGGAAACGCGGGAGATCTACTGACACCATCGCGCTGGCACGCGGTTTTCCTGAGGATCAACCGCGAACAGCAGGCCAAACAATCTGTACCGTTGGACGTTCCAATGGCGGCGCACTGGGCTAGCGGTACAATCAGCATGTGCTTACGGAGATATCTGCCATGGGAAATCAACTTGAATTGCTCGAAGCTGAGGCCCTGAAGCTGACAGCCGCTGAACGCGCGGCTTTCGCACAGCTATTGCTTGCAAGTCTTGACGAAGATACCGAAATCGAAGAAGCCTGGGCTGCTGAAACCGAGCGCAGAATTGCCGACATCGAAAATGGTGCGGTACAAGTCATTCCAATTGCCGATGCACTCGCGCAGGTACGTGCATCACTGAAATGAAGCTCGTCCTTGCTCCGGCCGCACTGGCCGAGCTACACGACGCAGCCGCGTTCTATACGCTGAAAGCAAATGTCGAGCTTGGCCTCGCATTTGTGGCTGAGTTTGAACGAACGGCAAACATCGTTCTGGACAATCCTCTGCTTGGTGCTGTATTTCATGGCACACGTCGGCGATACATTCTTCGCCGATTCCCATACAGCATCATCTATCAAGTCGCCGCAGAAGAACTTCGCATCCTTGCCGTCGCACATCACAGACGACGTCCGGGCTACTGGGCACCCCGGAAGTAATCACAATTCCTTCGTCGGGCCTGTGGCCTCACCCGGCGCAATGCCGGATTTCGCTGCGCACTCCAGGGATCACGCGAGAACCCCGCAGCAGGAAACACGTACTGCCAACCCAGCGCCCTCGCCGCGCCCGGATATTTGACTGACAGTGCATCAGGCAACCACACCTCCCCATGCCCGTTTGCCAGATCCCTGGCATGCAATTGTCTGACCGTTTCCATCTGCACCTGCATCTGCGGTACCAGGCTTTCCGGCAGCATCGTGACCCTGTCCTTCTGCCCCTTGCCATCGCGCACCAGAATCTCCCTCCGCGACACGTCCACATCCTTCACCCGCAAACGCAGGCATTCCAGAAGCCGCAGCCCACCGCCATACAGCAGCCGTGCGGGAAGGACGACCTCCGGATCATCCATCGCACCCAGCAGGGCCGACACTTCGGCGCGGGTCAACACCGAGGGCAAGCGCCTGGGTTTGCGTGGCCGCGCTCACGTTGCGCTCTACTGCCAGCACGCTCAGAAACGCCTCCACCTCCACCTTGCCCATGTCCCGCGGGTGCCGCTTGTCACGAAAGAAGATGTAGCGTTTAATCCATCCCACATAAGCCTACTCAGTTTTCACGCTGTAATGCTTGACCCTGATCCGCTCCCGAACCTGGTCCAGCAAGCGGGGCGACGAGGGGGGAGCCGCAAGAAGGGTAGACGACATGATGACGCAAAACTCCTCGATTACTGTATTTATATACATCAAATTAGCACATCTTCGCCGCTTATGCGACAGTCGTGTAAGACGCCAGAGGCGACATTTGTCGTCTACTTCACGTTGAACTAAACCGCTAACGCGGTGGCAGGTGCGCAACGCATTTGGGATTTCCATCGTGCTTGGCGAGCACCGTCTTTCGAGCAGTTTTCCCAGCAAACTTCGCCGCTTGATCGATCCTGAAACCGGGAATGTTCCCGGGATCTTGAGAAGACGATCATGTCCGATTTGCGCGAACGAATGGATCAGGCGATGGTGCTGCGCGGTTTCTCGGCGCGCACGCGCGAGTGCTAAAACCGCCACAAACCGTAATTACCCCCGCACCGGTTTCTCGGCGCGCACGCGCGAGTGCTACCTGCGCTGCGTGGCGGGGCTGGCGCGCCACCACCATTGCCCGCCGGATCGGCTCGACGCGGCCCAGATCCAGGCCTATCTGCTGTACCTGATCCAGGAGCGCAAGCTCGCCTACGCCTCAGTGAACCAGGCCAACTGCGCGATTCGCTTCCTGTTCGCGCGGGTGCTCGGACGCGAAGCGGAGGTCTTCGAGATTCCCATGGCCAAGGTACCCAAGCGACTACCCCAGATCCTCAGCCGCGAGGAAGTGCTGCGGCTGCTGGCGGCAGCCCGCAACGAACGCGCCCGTGCCGTGCTGACGACGGCCTATGCGGCCGGTTTGCGGGTGTCCGAGTTGTGTGCGCTGGAACTCTCCGATATCGAGTCGGCCTCGGATCGGATGTGCCTGAAGGTGCGCCAGGCCAAGGGCAGCAAAGACCGCTACACGCTGCTCTCACCCCGGCTGCTCGAAGTCCTGCGCCATTACTGGCGCCAGTACCGTCCGGGGCACTGGCTGTTTCCGAACGGTGCCGGCGATGGACCGATGGGCGTGGAAACCGCTCAGCGCATGTACTGGGCCGCCCGCGATGCGGCCGGAATCGCCCCGGGCGGTGGCATCCATTCGCTGCGCCACGCCTTCGCCACCCATCTGCTTGAAGCGGGCGTCGATCTGCCGACCCTCCAGCACCTGCTCGGACATGGCCATGTCACCACGACGATGCGCTATCTGCATCTGGCGCGCGCGCACCTGACCGGCACCACCTCGCCGCTCGAATTGCTCGTTCCGAGCCGACTGGCGATGCGCCCGGCCGGTCTGGCCGACGTGTTCGACACCTTTGGCCCGGCCTATCTCGCCACCCGGTCGCTGCCACGCGGCGGCGCGAAGGTCTGGCGGGCGATCACCGCCTGCCGCACCGCGGCCCTCGGCGGGCATCTGGAAACCTGCGACACCTGCGGACGGAGCCGGCACGTCTATCATTCGTGCCGCAACCGCCACTGTCCGCAATGCCAAGCGCGGGCGAAGGAAGCCTGGCTTGCCGCGCGGCGTCGGGAAGTGTTGCCCGTGCCGTACTTTCACCTCGTCTTCACGCTGCCGCACCCCCTCAACGCGCTCGTCGCCGCCCGCCCGCGCGCCCTCTACGCGCTGCTCTTTGGCTGCGTCGCGGCCACGCTCAACGAGTTCGCCACCCACCCCCGTCATCTGGGAGGGGTGCCAGCGTTCTCGCTCGTGCTGCATACCTGGACGCAGGATCTGCGCCGCCACGTTCATGTTCATGCGCTCGTCGCCGGAGGCGCCCTGAGTTCAGGCGGCGAGTGGATTCGGCCGAAGAAGGGATTCCTGTTCCCGGTGCGCGCGCTCTCGCGCGTCTTCCGGGGCAAGTTTGTCACCGGCCTCGCGCAACAGGCCCGCAGCGAGTGCTGGCCGGCGGGTGCCGATTGGGCGCGCCTCAAGCCAAGGCTCTACGAGCACGACTGGGTGGTGTACGCCAAGCAGCCGCTGGGTGGCCCCGAAGCCGTGCTCGAGTATCTGGGACGCTACACACACCGGGTTGCCATCTCCAACGAGCGCATCCTCGGCATCGACGCCGAGCAGGTCGTCTTCCGCGTGCGTGCTGGCGCCGGTCGTGGCAAAAGAACCACGTTGCGTCTATCGGGCGTCGAATTCATCGACCGCTTCCTGCTGCATGTGCTGCCCGCCGGCTTCAAGCGCATCCGCCACTACGGGCGACTCTCGCCGGCGCGCAAGCGCTCCGGCCTGGCGGCCGCGCGGGCGGCGCTCAACGTGCCGACGCCGTCACCGGCCACTGTCGAATCGGTTGCCGACTTCCTGCACCGCGTCGCACACATCGGGCATCTGCGCTGCCCGTGTTGCGGCAGCGGACAGATGCACGTGGTGGCACGCCTTCCACCGGCGGCCCGAGCCCTTCACCTGCGAGGCCCCCCATGATCGCGGCGCCGTGCTCTCCAAGGATTCGGCTTCCGGGTGCCCCGGCGTGCGCCCGCGGTGACACTCGCCCCGATCCAGGCACAGCACCGCGGTCCGGCCTCTCCATCCCGACGGCTGTTAGAAAAGGGCTGTGCCGGGAGGTCGGATGGCCCGCTTGGGATGCCCGAAAGAGCGTTCGCTTCATGCCAAAGGATTGACGCCGCGGGATCTCGGCTTACAATTCCCATGGCATCCGCCGGAGCGGCGGTCCAGTCCAACGAGGTTTATCCGCCGCCATGCACCGTGCCTTCCTCAAATCCTTCTGCTGCGGCGGATAAACGCTATTCGTTAGATTCCGCAATTCTCACCCAACCAGCACGAGGTTTCTGATGACACTGAAGCAATTTGTCGAAGCGCATCCCCTCCCGACGTTGGTCGCTGTCGCCGTGGCAGCAGCCTCGACAGCGGCTGGGGTGGTCACTTTCACGTTAGGGTCGAAATATGAATCCGACAAGTCGAAAATTGAAGTCGAATACAAGTCTGATCTATCTAGCCTGAAAGCCCGGCTTGCCTCAATAGAAAGAAAGCTGGGGAGCGACGACAAGACCTACTTCGACGTTTCCCAGCTTGTCATAACTCCAGACAGAATAAAGTCGCTGGATCAATCTTATAAATCAGGCGGAGATGGACTTTTCTTCTATACATCGCCCATAGGTGAGCCCTGGAAGTATGAACTTACCTCAGAGGCTGATCTTGCCTCGCTTAAGATGGGCGCTGGCGATATTGATGAATCGCTAACAAAACTCCTCGCCGCTATGGCACAAAAGAACGTGCATTTGTGGCGCAGAGATCAAACCTATGCGCTATCACCCAAGGCGAGGAAAGGGTTTGAAGCGGCTGCACCGAAGACACTCAAGTTCTTTCCTATGGTTGCAGTTCAAACGATGAGCGAGGCGCAACTCAAGCAAGTGATGGGAGGATTGAAGAGTTTCTTTGATGACGAGTCTGACCTCAAGAAAATATCGAATAGTCTAGATCGACTTCTGAAGGATCTCAAGACAACGCTTCCCGCAAGTAGCGGTGCCAGTGCAGCCGGCAATGCTCTGCCGGCGGCATCACAGTCAGGCGCGGCATCCGCTCCTCTGGCTAATGACAGTAAAGCCTCCACTGCCGCAGACAAGCAGCTTGAGCTTGAGGGGTTTCTAGGGACCTTGTTCCGCGGCGATATGGCTGCGGTCGTGTTGGGCGGAATCGTTGCTCAGACTCTGCAAATTCCGCAGCTATTTGAAGGAGCCGAAGGCTCGTTGACCTCGGTGCAAAAGAAGGGCAACGTTCTCTACATACAGATGTCATTGAAGTTTACTAACGCCCAAGTTGCCGGCTTTGACAAGCCGGTTACGCTGACGGTGGACAGGGAGATATTCATCGTCACCAACTCTAAGACCCTATACATTGTCCAAGTTGAGGTACCTACGCTAGATGGCCGATCAGAGGCATACCCCTGGGTCGGACAGTGGTTGAGTAGCATCAGAATCCCAATCTGAGGCGCGGCAGCGGAATCTAACGATTAAGGTTAGATCGTGATCGCAAAGCGAGCCACGATCTGAACCGGTTGTTGGACAAGCCCGGTTCGGCAGTTCGGATTCCCCTGGCAACAGGAAACCGGAACAGGAAACCGGGGTCAGGAAACCGGGGTCAGACCCCTGTGAAACCGCTCTTAAACAACACCACGCTATGCTCCGTCTATGAGATCTAGCTTCTGTGGCTACTACCCACCAACCCCTGACGATTACGAGCGTCTTTGGAAGGAGGCGACCATCGTTCTTGACACGAACGTCTTGCTGAATCTCTACCGTCTGCCGACATCGGCGCGCGATGAGTTTCTGACCGTTCTTGACTTGCTAAAGGACCGACTTTGGGTTCCGCATCAAGTGGCACTCGAATTCCAGCGCAATCGGTTGACGGTCATCGCAGCTGAGCGAAAGTCCACAGAAGACGCTCTCAGTTCGGCTCAAGAAATTGTCGGCGAACTGCGCAAGAAGGTCGATGCACTTCAAATCGAGAAGCGCGGCCTCGGCATCAAAACACAGCCGATTCTTGAAGACTTGCAACGAGCGAACGAAAAGCTGGTGTCTGCAATTGAGGCAACGCACTCGGCGCAGCTTGAAATCGCCTCTTCGGATCCCGTACGAGATCGATTGGACGCACTTCTGAGCACCAACGTCGGCCCCGGACCAAAAAGCCAAGCCGATCTAGATGCACTTGTCAAGGACGGTGAGGATCGTTTTCGAGACCGAATTCCTCCGGGTTTTGCTGACGCCGAAAAGGGAAAGAACCAGAATGAAGCGACATTCATTCACAACCATTTCAAGTACCAGCGGAAGTTTGGTGATCTGCTTCTGTGGAAACAATTACTTGAACATGCCAAATCAAATTCGCTAAAGTGCGTACTACTAGTAACGGCTGACCGCAAGGAGGACTGGTGGTGGCGGGAACAAGGCAAAACGATCGGCGCCCACCCCGAGCTTGTTAGCGAGATTCATCGCTACTCAGCCGTGGACCTGTTTTGGATGTACTCATCAGTTCAATTTCTTGAGCATGCAAACAAGTACACGGCAGCAACAGTATCGAACCAAGCCGTGAAGGAACTCCAGCAGGTTGTGGTCTCTCCCCACACCACCTCTGTTCATCGCGACCTCATCGCGCGCTACGACATAGAGTCCCACGAATCCCGTCCTCGCTTGATCCGCGACGACTTGTTGGCATACGAGCGCATCGACTATCGCCAAATTGAAGCAAGTGTCGCGACTTGGCTCGCCAGCAAGTACGGCGATGTACGAGTCAATACGCGAGGTTTTCCAGATCTTGTTGCCTACGACGGGCAAGATGCCCATGGATTCGAAATCAAGTATGCGCGTGATTTCGATCGAATGCTTCTGTCACCTAGCGTTATAAATGGCATTCTGCGCGGATACTTTGAGACAAGAGAGGGGCGCCTTTCTCTCTTCACGATGGTCATAGTAATTCGAGAGAGTGCATTCTTCGAGATCATGAATTCAGACAGAGTTTCTGAACTCAATAGACGCCTTGGACGCCTGTTGGCCAAGTACCCAATTGACTCGATCATCGTGGGCACGATGATCGACGAAACCTTTGAAGTGCTCACATGGCAGAGAGAGCCAGACGCGCAATATCGAGAGGGCGGCGATGAGCCCTAACCCCTTTTAGGGGTTTCCCCATCAAGTACTGTTTTCCCACGACCGGCCGGTAGGCCGGTTTGGGGGCGAAAGTAACCAAGCGCTCCAGGCGACGTCCGATAGGCCACCGCCCTTTGTCCGCGCTTGCGCTTCAACCTCACAGGAAATAGGGGTCAAACCCCAGCACAGGAAATAGGGGTCAAACCCCAGTATCACGTACTTCAAACTTGACACCAGCTAGCCCGCTTCCGGTTCAGCCATGGGCCCAACGGAAGATGGGGACATTTACCTGAAGAGCCGAGCATGCATGTTCACGTCGCACACTCGGGCAGAGAGGCGAAGTTCTGGCTGGAAAAAGGGGGACATTGGCTGGACACACCGGCCTGTGACAGAAAAAACAGACGGCAGCCGAGGATGTCGTCCTCCGCCACTTGTCGGACAACTGATCAGGCCAAGGCCTTCCTGACGGCGGCGATCACCCGCTCCGCCTCAAAGGGCTTGATGACGTAATCGTGAACGCCGCCCCTGATGGCGGCACTGACGGTTTCCCGGTCCGCATGGGCTGTCACCATGAGCACGGGCAGATCAGGATGCACCGCGTGCAGGCAGGCGACGGTATTCAAACCGTCGATCTCCGGCAGATCGACGGCCAGGCAGACGAAATCGGCCTCGTGACGTTCGACGGCCATGAGCCCTTCGAATCCCGAAGCCGCCTCGGCCACTACCTCGAAACCGTTGTCTTCGAGGATGACGCGCAAGAGGCCCCGCGCCAGCACATCACAGTCGACGATAACCGCACGGTGTTGCGGCCCCTCACTTTTGGGCACTGCCTGCCGGCTCTTTCGGAACGCCATGATGGCCTTCACCTGGAGGAGCGCCGTCAGTATGTTTGCCTCGTTCAATGGCTTGCGTATATAGCCGAGCGCACCGCAATCCATCGCCAGCCTTGCCGTCCCCCTTTGATCATCCAGCCCCATCACCACGACGGCGGTCTCGGGGTTGTCGGCGATCACGGTACGAAGGGCGTCGGGTATCGACGGCTCCATAAGGTGCAGATCGAATATCGCGATATCGGCCTGAAGGCGCCCAATGGTCGCCATCGCTTCCGTTGGCGTACGCAAGCTGGCCAGCACGCGCGCACCCTCGCGGGCCACCATCGTCGCCAATATCGACCGTATCTGCGAATTGGCATCGGCGACGATGAACGAACATCCTTTCAAACGGATTGACATGCTGGCAAATCTATCCTCATGGACGACAACCCCACAGACACGATGCATCAATACGCCAAAATCGGCCGGAACAGAACTGGTTTCTGATGTATCCCACAATCACCCATCGACAATGCTCACATTCTCCCCTCGCAGCGTTCGGCAAACTTGAGCCGGATCAAATAGGCCCCAGCCCTGAGGGGAGGGCCACGAGGATTGCCGCAGCATCAGCCCGGTCGTACTTGATTGAAGGGTGCCAGCGAAAGGAGCGGACGAATTCTGCAGCCATCAGGCGCGATTCAATGCGCCTCGACCTGATCTATCCGCCGTGCATTTCCCGGGCGTAGAATCCGCAGCGATACCCCTTGCCCGGCGGTTCAGCTCAACAAGACTTAGGCCGCACAAGCCACATCCTCCTCCCATGTATCGCTCCGTCTTCGCCCTGTCTCTGCTCGCCGCTACTGCTCTTTGCCATGCGCTCGGCGCGGAAGACACAGAGTTCTACGGCAATCTGCCCGGTGGTCTACTCCTCAAGCTCCGCCTGACGAGTGACCCGCAGGTCTGGTCCAGGCAGAATTTCATCTACGGGACCAGCGGCACCAAGCTCGCTTTGTGCTGGAGCGAACGAGTCAAGGAAGTCCGCAAGTCCTTCGTCTGTACGACCACAAAGGGAACTGCACCGACCTTGGTCTACGCGTTGTTTGGATCGCCGGAGCACCAGGCCAACTTCAGTGACCAGACGCCGCAGGGAAAGGAGTACCGTGCAATCGCAAGCAAAGCACGTCTTGGCGACGGGACAAAGCAAGGAGACGGGACCTTGGCGGCGATCTATGTGTGCAAGGTCGGTTGCTCCGCGGACACGCCGAAACACCTCTACGAAGTTGCGAAGTACGACTGACCAGCTCACGTGCGGCCTGACTCAAACGCCAGCCATTCCCAATGCATCCACTCTTACACGCTCTCTCTGGCGGAGACCGACGCTCGGTGGGGGAGTCCAATCGTGCAGTGCTTGCCGTTCTCGAATGCCCTGAGTTGATTGGCGTGCTGTTTCAGGGACTTGAAACCGCCGACCCCATTCTGCGCATGCGTTGTGCTGACGCCATCGAGAAAGTCACGGCCAACCGCCCTGAGCTTCTGCTTCCGTTCAAGAAAACCATACTCAATCGCCTCTCGAAGCTTGAACAACAGGAAATTCGCTGGCATGTCCCTCCGATGCTGGCGCGCTTGCCCCTGACAGAGGCCGAAGAAGTCACCGTTGTAAACGTGCTGCTTGGTTACACCAACGACCGCAGTAGCATTGTGAAAACCCTGTCCATGCAAGCCCTGGCTGATATTGCGCTCCGTAGTCATCGTTTACTGCCCGGGATCAAGCAACACATCGAAGAGCTTTCCATTATCGGCACTCCGGCCATGAAGGCACGTGGCAAGAAACTCCTCAAGTCCCTGGCAAAGGAAAGTCATGGGTAGCCCAGCACCTCGGAGAGAATCAATGTACATACCTCCTGGATTCAACACCGTTACGCCTTACTACTTCGTCAAGGACGCCGAGTCCTTCGTGTCATTTCTCGTCCACGGCCTCGGGGGCGAGGAGACTTGCCGCACCTTGCGTGGCGACGGATGCATCCAAAATGCCCAGGTGAAACTCGGAACATCGACAGTGATGGTTAGCGAAGCCACAGAGCGCTACCCCGCGATGGCAGCTGCCTTCTACCTATACGTGTCGGATGCCCATGCCGCCATGAAGCGCGCACTCGAATGCGGTGCGAGCTTGGAAATGGAAGTCGGAGACATGCCATATGGAGACAGACAAGGCGGCGTCCGGGACAAACACGGAAACATCTGGTGGATATCACAACGCACTGTTGAAGAACCCTACACCCCCTGACTCGAGCATTGTGTCGTGAGGCCCAGCCCATCCTTCCATCGGATCGCCTCCGGCGGTCGCAGAACTCAAGCGCAAGGCCACGCAGCCACCACCAGCCCAATGCACCGACTACGGCAATCCCGTCTCGTTCGGCGATCCATCGCAATCGCCCTTGCCCTTTCGCTCAATGCGGCGCAGGCGGGCGAAGATCGAAGTCATGACGAACTCGGTCACTCGGTCACGAATGAACTCTTGCAGGTCTTCGTCAATGCGGGACTTTGCAGGACACGTGCCGAGTGCTCGAACAACAGTCGCGTGCTCTTCTCATCCAGCAGTAGCGGGCTTCACTTCGAAATCTACGACCTTACGGAAGCGCAGATCATTGGCAGCGCGTTTGCGGTGCTCGGTCGGCGGGGCCGGGAGCTTCCCGTGGGCAAGAAGCTTCAGGCGAAGTTCGTCAGCCATTCCAAGGCCGCTGACATCAAGCGGTCGGCCCTCTCCAGGCAGCCGATCCACGCCAGTCTCGAAGTTTGGGGCTCAGGACCGGCGGCCGCGCGCTAAGCGCATGGCCGGTCCCTTTCCCGCGCGGGGGCCTATCCCCTCTCCAAGCGGCCTTGATCGGGTCTCGCCCCGGGGCCATGCGTAACCGCGCCGACCGGAAAAGGCTGCCATGTTTCACAAGCCGATTGGGGGGATGCCCGCGTGGGCATCCTGTCGAATCAGCCCGGCACACCACCGCCTTCGCACAAGGCCACCGCGAGGCTGGCCTGAAGGGCGAAGTGCTGGACGGCACGCCAGCTTGCCTCGTCGAGCCCGCGGCCGTTGCGGTCGGCATAGAACACGCCGATCTGCCGTGAGGCCAAGCCAAAGGGCACAATGAAGCCGGACTCGCAGCCGGTGACGGCGCATAGCCTTTCGGTGCCGCCACGCTCCACGCGGGCAGGGTCGACCCAGCTTGCCGTGCCACTATCCAAGGCGTCGTCGATGACATCCTCGGGGTCACCCTCCATCGAAAAACTGAATTGCGCGCAAAGGGCTTCACCACCACTGCCGAGCCCAAACTTGCCCCGCAGATGCATGCGATCGCGTGTCAGGAGCGCCACCACCACCCGCTCGCAACCAACACCCCGCACCAAGCCTTCGGCCGCGAGCTGAAGGATGTCGGCAATGGCCGCCCGTTCAAGGCTCATCGCCGCCAGGTCCTGCAGGATGCGCAACTGCAGCGCCGCGTCGGGCGCGGACGGGACGGCCAGCGCCTCGGGTTCAGGCGCGACGACGGACACATCCGCGCTGGGTATCGCCCGTCCAACCTCCGGTGCCCCGAAGAATGCGGCTACGCGAGCAGCCTCTCCAGCGTTGGCAATGACCTCAGCGCTGACGACGGACGGGGGCAGACCGAGATAGTCCGCGGCTTCGCGGATCACCCGGCGCGCGCCGATGGAATCCCACCCGTCCTCGGACGCGCGCGCCAGACGGTTGCCGATGACCACAGCCCACTCTGGCCCATGGCTTCGTGCATCACCCTCGATCGCCGCTGCCGCCAGGGAACCCAGTTTCCACTCCCGCACCAGCCCGGCGGAAAGATGGCGCAGGGAGAACCCCAGCACCACTTGCTGGGCCTCTTCTTCGCGCATCTCACCCTGCTTCATGCACCGCTCAAGGGCTTGCGCGTGCTCGCCACCGAAGCACCAGAAAGCCATCTCCCCCACCCGCGACAACAGCGCGGCGATGAACACCTGTTCGCCCTGCTGTTCGCCTCGCCGCTGAACCACCCATCGGGCCTGTACCGCTGCGTGAAAACTGCGTGCCATTTCCAGATTGACACGGCTACGCAAGCTTCCGCCCAGCAGCGCATCGATAAGCGCCACGGACAGGGCCAACTGGGCCACGGGATCGAAACCCAGGACCACGATGGCCCGGGACACCGTACTGATGCCCTGTTGGGCCTGATTGAAGTAGGCGCTATTGGCAAGCCGCAGGACCTTGGTGGTCATGGAGGCGTCTTTCAGGATGACCTGCGCCAATGCCGACGCAGACGCTCGTTCATCCGCGATGATCCGCCGCAGGGCATCAACGGTGCGTGCAAATACAGGCATGTCGCACCCGCGGATGCGGGCGATCCATTCGCTCAGATCAGAAGGGCCAGGACTGATGGAATTCATGTTGTCTCCTCTGCTCGATATCGGCCGGGGGCGTCGCAGCTTGAACGGCGGTCGGCGCGCCAGGGAGCGGGGGCCATGGGCTCCCGACCCCCATGACCCCATTTCCCCCATGCCCCCCACCCGCCATCCGCTTTCCGTGCATCTTCGGGATAAGCCCGTCGGCCCGCGGAGCGCAGGCGGGTCGCGGAAAGGCGAGCATGGGCCTCGGGGATGCCCTCGCCTTTCGGGGTGACTGTCGCAGATGCGGCCGGGCCTGTGCCCTCCCCCGGCTGGCCCGCCACCCTTGTGCGGGCAGGCCCCACACCACCCGAGGAGGAAACAACATGAACATGATGCGGGCGGCGCGCTTGCACGAGATTGGTGGCAGCTTCTCCATTGATCAGATTCCCATCCCCACACCGGGCAGGCACGAGGTGCGGGTGAAGGTCGAGGCCTGCGGGCTGATTCCCAACCTGCGCAACGTGGTCACGCACTTTCCAAGCTGGTATCCCTTCCTGCCGCTGCCGGCGCTGCCGGCCACCTTCGGCCTCGACAGTGCGGGCACGGTGACGGCGGTAGGCGAAGGCGTCACCGCCTGGAAGGCGGGTGACCGGGTGTATGTGAACCCGGGCATCGGCTGCGGCGAGTGCCGTTACTGCCGGCAGGGCGAGCCGACGCGCTGCGACAGCTATACCTTCATGGGCTACTTTGGCTTCGGCCCCGGCTCCCAAGCGATCTTCGAGCGCTACCCCCACGCGGGCTACGGTGAGTACCTGACCGCCCCGGCGGCCAACCTGGTACGTCTGCCCGACACGCTGAGCTCAGCCCAGGCGGCCCGCCTCGGCTACCTGGGCACCGCCTATTCGGCGATCCGCAAGTCGGCCCTGCGACCCGGCCAGAGCGTGCTGATCCTCGGCGCCACCGGCACCCTGGGGGTGGGCGCGACGCTCCTTGCGCTCGCCTTCGGCGCCGCCCGGGTGCTGGTTGTTGCCCGGGATCGCACCGCGCTGGAACGCCTGGTCGCCCTCGCCCCCCAGCGCGTGGTGCCGGTGGTGCTGGGCGAAGGCGGGATCGCCGAGCAGGCGCGCCGGCATCTGCCCGACGGGGTGGACGCCATGCTGGACACCCTGGGGGCGAAGGCACCCGCCGAACTGTCGGTCGATGCCATGGGCGCCGTGGCCCGCGGCGGGCGCATCGTGCAGATCGGGGGCGTGGCCGGCCCCATTCCGATTGATCCGCATCCCTTCATGTGCGCACAACTGCAATACATCGGCTCCCTGTGGTTCACCCCGACGGAGGGAGACGAGCTGGTGAGCATGATCGGCGCCGGCCTCGTGGACCTGGACCTGCTGGAGCCCCGCGCCTATCCGCTGGACCAGCTCAACGAAGCGCTCGTGGCGGTGGAATCCCAGGCCAACGGCTTCACCAACTTCCACATCACCCACGCCTGACCGCCCCGCCACCCCCTAACCCAACGAGGAGACCCCGATGCAAGCCACGAGAATCGTCACCGGCCACGACGCGGAAGGCCGCGCCGACTTTGCCCTGCACGCGCCGCTCACCCACGGCGCCTTCGAACATCACCCCGGCTTCGTCGCCAACCTGATCTGGCGCACCGGCCCCCAGCCCGCGATCCCCACGAGCCCGTCCGATCCGGTGGCGGCCGTGGAATCCGTCATTCCGCAGCCGGGCGGCACCATTGCCATGATGGTGAGCTTCCCCCCCGACAGCGTGACGAGCGCCCCCCACTTCGACCCCGCCGCCGCCGGAATGGAGTTCGCGCAACGGCTGCCCGGCCTCGCCGAAAGCTTCGACCCCGACGGATCGGGCTTCCACCGCACGGACACGGTGGACTATGGCGTCGTGCTGGAGGGCGAGATCTGGCTGGATCTCGATGACGGGCGCGTGCGCCACCTGAAGGCGGGCGACGTCGTTGTGCAGCTCGGCACCCGGCATGCCTGGCGCAACCCCGGCGAGCACCCGGCGCGCATGTTCTTCGTGCTGATCGGCGCGTTACGCGACTGACCACCCTCCCCGCCCAACCCGCAAACCATCCGGATACGCGGCACACATCGCATGTCCCGAGGGCGCCCACTTCAATCACCGCATCATGTGCGGCGATTGAAGCACCCGTCCGCCGCAGCAAGGCTCCAAGGGGCCATCGTCCATCACCCTCCTGCGGCCCCCAGCTTCACCACCCGCCCCTTCGCCAGCGCCTTCGTCAGGATCTTCCACACATCCAGGTCAAAGGCCGGGCGGCCCGATTCGAGCAGGATGTGGACCTCCTCCTCGCTTCGCGCCGTGCCGAGCCAGCACCAGTTGTCGATCACATGCAGGGCCTCGCCCTCGCGCAGCCCGACCGGGCCGGCGTAGGGCCAGCGCTCCACGCGCAGCTTCTGCAAGGCCATCATCAGGCGGGCGCCATGCAGGCCACGGGACTCGGCGCCGATGCAGGCGCCCTTGCAGCGCTTGATCTGGTAGCCGAAGCAGGGCTGGCCGCTGCGCACCTTTTCCAGGCCAAGGCAGGCCTGGCACAGGGCGTGTTCGTCGGCCAGGGTGCGCAGGGCCTTGGTGGCGGCAGTCTGGCTCGTGAAAAAGCCGAATAGATTGTCCTGGCGCCCCGGGTCCAGGTCGGGCCCGCGCACCAGCACCGGCCGCCAGCCGCCCTCCCCGTCCACCACCAGTTGCCACGCGCACAGGCCGCTGCTGCGGCGCAGGCGCCGGTTGTGGATGGGCTGGCGTTCCTTGACCAGCTTCGCCTCAAGCAACAGGGCGCCCACCTCGCCGGCGGTCTCGATCCACTCGATGCGGCGCAGTTGCTGGGACAGGCTCATCTCCTTGGCGCTGCTGTGGTCGGCACTGAAGTGGGACAGCACCCGGGTGCGGATGTCCTTGCTCTTGCCCACGTAGAGGGGCAGATCGTTCTCGCCGTAGGACAGGTACACCCCCGGGGTCTCGGGCAGCTCGTCGATGATGGACGGGTCCAGGTGGGGTGGCAGTGCGGGGCGACCCAGCAGGCGGGCGATGGTGGTGTCGATCAGCTCGCCGTCGAGCTGGCGGTGGATCAGCTGCCAGAACTGCCACACCAGCTGCGCATCGGCCAAGGCCCGGTGACGATCACCCACCACCAGCCCATGCCGCTCGATGAGGGCATCCAGGCCATGGCGGCGGTGCTCCGGAAAGAGCGCCCGGGACAGCTTGACGGTACACAACACAGGCGGCCGCAGGGGCAGGCCGACCCGCTCAAAGGCGTTGCGCAGGAAGCCGTAGTCGAAGCGGGCGTTGTGGGCAATGAAGAGCCGACCATCGAGACGGTTGTAGATCTCCTCGGCCACCTCCGCAAAACGCGGGGCGTCGGCCACCATCTCGTTGCTGATACCGGTGAGACGCTGGATGAACTCGGGGATGCGCCCCTCGGGCCGGATCAGGTGCGACCACTCCCGCACGCCGTCCTCGTCCACCTCCACGATACCCACTTCCGTGATGCCATCCACGGTGGCCACGCCACCATTGGTTTCGATGTCGACGAAGGCGAGGCCCCGCCAGCGTCCGTTGCTGAGTTTCAAGATCTGCTTTCCTTGTCCGATGCCTGCCTCCGACCGGGCCGGACGGAGAACGTTCAGGGCCTGCCCCCCCACCCCGGGGCGGAGGTGACGGCGGCCGCTTCAGCCCGATTATTGACCGAGAGCTTCCGGAGTGCCTGCTGGACATGATGCTTGACGGTCAGCGGGCTGAGCTGCAGATCGACGGCGATCTGGGCATTGGTCTTGCCGCTGCGCACGCCCTCCAGCACCTGGCGCTGGCGCGGGGTCAGGCCCGCCGGCATGACGTCCGGCTGCATCCCCGGCCGCTGGCGGAAGAAAGCCAGGTACAGGTGGGGCAGCAGCAGCTCGGCCAAGTAGTGCTCCCGCGGGCCCGGGAGGCCCGGCATGCCCAGGAAGATGAACAGACACGGGGCCGGCGCCGCCGACTCATCGACCCCATGGACCAGCATGCTTCCCCCCGGCAGGCCGAGCCCGGCACAGTCCGCCTGAGTGTCTGGCCCGGGATGGGCGCATGGCCGCCGCCCCTGCGCCTGCCAGAGCCCGCGCAGCCTGGCCCAGGCCTGATCGGCGGGTGCCCGGAGGGAGGCCTCGAGCGCCGGAGAAAGCACCGCCCGGGAGAAGATCTCCACGCCCCCTTCCTGCCCCACCGTGGCACCACCATGCAGGCAGACGAGGGTCTCGTGGGGCAGAAAACGCTGCAGGGCACCCTGCACCCAGAGATAGAACTCGTTGGGCCGCCGCACCCGGACGGCCCCCTCCAGGGTGTCCTTGAGGCGCTCCAGGTCGTACGGGTCGAAGGACGGCATGTCCATCCTGCCTACCTCCCCGGGGCCTGAACGGCCGGCGGCGAAGCAAGCCCCTCGTCCGCCGGACGCATCTGCCAGTCGGTATGACGGGTCGCGTCCCCCTGCACCGCCACCCAGGGCGGCAGGTCGGCCCGGCGCAGCGCAGGGCGGGTGGAGCGACTGCGCACGGCCACGATCTGCCCATCCCGGCGATCCACCAGCCAGTCGGCCTCGCCGGTCATCGGGTCGCGGTAGAGCCGGCGCAGGTGCCGCCGCACAAAGGGCTGACGCGGGTCGAGCAGCAAGTCCTCAAGGCGCTGGGGATAGGCCGCCGCGCCCGCGGGTGACATGGCCCGGTAGCTGGCCAGGGCACGGGCGAACTCGCCGCCGATGAACAGCAGCTCGGCCTCGCGATCCCGCTGGGCGGCCGTGGACCACACCGTGCCGAAGCCCGCCAGCCCCAGGCCCAGGGCCGCCACGGCAAAGAGCATCAACAGATAGGTGGCGCCGGCCTGACGCGATGGGGCGCTCATAGTTCCGAAAACGGCAGGCCGTCCCGGGTATGGCCGGGGGCGCCGCTGCGCAGATCGTGGATTCCGCCACCGCGGCCCTCGGGCGGGGCGACGAGGGTCCACGCGTCTCGCCGCTCGATGATCGGGTCCACCGGCAGGGCACGGAGATAGCGCCCACTCACCAGTTCATCAAGATCCCGGGGGTAACGCCCGGTGTCGCCGTAGAACTTGTCGATGGCGTCCCGGGTCACGCCCAGGGTCTGCACCAGCGCGGCCTCCCGCGCCCGCTCCAGGTGCCCGAAGTAGCGCGGGGCGGCGATGGACAACAGGGTCGCGACAATCGCCATCACCACCAGCAGCTCCACCAGCGTGAATCCCCGGCTGCGCACCGCCCTTGGCATGCCGCTCACCATTCCCGGTAGGGCAACCCGTTGAGCCCGACACCGGGCGCGCGGGAATACACGTCAAACACATCCGCGCCCGGGGCCGGTGCGTCCGCCGGGCTGGCGTAGCTGCGCAGCCCCCAGGTGGCCGCGGGGTCCGCCGCCGGGTCGGCATGGAAAGGGTCGCGGGGCAGGCGGCGCAGTACGTGGATGCGCACGCTGCCCGGCAAGCGGGCATCCGGCACCCCCTCCACCAGCGCCTGGAGGGTGGGCGGGTAGCCATTGCCGTCGGCGGGTCGGGCGATCCGCCCTTCGTCGCTGTAACGCTTGTAGGTGTCGATGCCCTCGCGGATCTGCCGCAAGGCCAGGCGCAATTCGCCCTCCCTGGCTCGCTGGCTCGTCACCTGGGCGACCGGCACTGCGATGGCCGCGAGCACGGCCACGACCGCCACCGTCACCACCATTTCGATCAGGGTGAAGCCCCGGGCGCCCATGGCTCAGGGCGCAATGCGCACGCCGACGGGCTCGGCGGACGGCAATGTCTGCACCTGCCCGCCGCCACGCAGCTGGGCCGACAGCACCCCGAAGCTGGCCAGACCGGCCGCCCCGGGACGGGCCCGGAAGCGCACCGTGAGGCGCGGCGCGGTACCCGCGGGAAGCTGCAGGGCCAGGGCATCAGCCCCCTCCCCGGGCTGGTCCAGGGCTTCCACCAGGGTGCTGTCGTAGGCCAGCAGCACCGGCCCGCCTTCGGTGGCGGGGCCGGCCAGGGTGAGCGTCACGGCAAAGGTTTCCCCCGCCTGCACCTGCTCCGGCACCGCCAGGGCCAGGGCGGGCAGGCCCGCGTCCACGGCCACCGCCGGCACCGGGGCTTGCAGTGGCCCCCCCGCCACGCCGGCGCCCGCCCCGCGGGGTGCGACAGCCGCCGCCCCACCCGGCCCCAGCAGCAGGGGCGCGGCCCCCACCGCCGCCTCGGTGCCCGCGGCCTGGGTGGCCCCCGCCTGGGCCGGCTGGGTCAGGTTGCGCACCACCCGGGGGGTGATCAGCAGAACAATTTCAGTCTTGTTGTCCACATCACGCTGACTGCTGAACAGCCGCCCCAGCCCGGGCACCTCGCCCAGGCCCGGCAGACGGTAGGCCGAGCTGCGCTCCTCGTCGCTGATCAGCCCGGCCAGCACCTGGGTTTCGCCATCCTTGAGGCGCAGGGACGTCACAGCGCTGCGGGTGCCCACCTGGTAGGCCAGGGAGCTGGACGGCCCCAGCACTTCCTTGACGATGCTGCTCACTTCCAGGTTCACCTTGATGGCCACCTCGTCATCCAGATGCACCGTGGGCTCCACCTCCAGCTTGAGGCCCACGTCCAGGTAGTTCACCGACGCCGACACCCCCACGTTGGCCGTGGAGGTGGTGGTGAACACGGGCAGCTTCTCGCCGATGTGGATGCGCGCCTTGTCCCGGTTTTTGACGCGGATGCGCGGATTGGCCAGGATGTTGGACCGGCCATCCTGGTCCTTCAGGTTGAGGAGCAGGCCGGGGTTGGCCACGTAGGGCACCATCGCGCCGGTGTTGCGCAGGTTGATGTTGCCCGACAGCAACTGCCCGCCCAGGTTCTGGGTGATGGTGGTGCCGGTGGTGGTGGTCACCGCGCTGGTGGTGGTGGGCTGCAGCAGGCCATAGCCGATCTGCTCCGGGAAGCGCAGCCCCAGCTCCAGCAGGCGGTTGCGGCTGATCTCCATCACCTCGACCTCCAGCATCACCTCCGGCTCGGCCAGATCCAGGCCGGCGATCAGGCGTTCGGCCAGGCGCACCGCGTCCGGGGTGTCCTTCATCACCAGCAGGTTGAGCTTCTCCTCCACAAACACATCCTTGGTCTTGACCATCTGTTTGATCATGGCCATGGCCTGCTTGGGGTCGGCATTGGCCAGGTAGAAGCTGCGGGTCACCAGCTCCTGGTAGTCCTTCTGCTTGGCCGGGGTGTTGGG
>WBZV01000587.1_pt1 | contig 20458 bp, 26 predicted proteins | sample 5204221 | NCBI WGS metagenome assembly WBZV01 (sample SAMN12344360, study PRJNA552823) | activated sludge metagenome | biome: Activated sludge suspended growth; feature: Nitrification reactor; material: Wastewater; isolation source: activated sludge from nitrification reactor of wastewater...
CCAATCGCGTAAGCATGTGCAGCGAGTTTCATTCTGTTTCCTCCTGCGCTTGGGTTTGCGGCTCGGGTATCCAGTGAATGTCATAGGACAGTGAACACAGTTCGCGGAAACTCTCCTGTCCCATCAGTAAAGAACCCCGCCGCAAGCGGCGGGGTTCTTTACTGATTATACAATAACTAATAATAAATTATTAGTAGAGAGTAAAACTTTTTTGGCTAATTGGCTAATACAGTAATCACCGCAACACAAACCCGACCGCCCAAACACCAGAACCGGCGGACACCCAGTGACCCCAAGCGGGCAACCCGGAAAACCCGCAAGGGAACACCACCAGCGGCACGCCCAAGCCAGCGGTGAATGCGGCGGAGGCCCATGACCCCGACCCCAGCCCGCAAAAACAGGCCGAAGGGTGGCGCGAAGGCACCAACTCAACGGGGCACGGCGCGGAAGGAAACACCACGAAGCCAGAACCGGAACCGCCAGCGGCCACAGCCCGCACCAGGGCCACCGAACGAGCGGCGAACGCACCGCGACCGGCGCCGAACGCAGCAACGGAAAACACCAGCGCACCGGGAGCGGCGGAACGCACGAACGCATCAGCGCCCGGCGCGCAACCGACCGCGACCGGAGCGGCGGACGGGAACAAGGGAAGGGAGCGCACGGCTAACCCGCACGAGCGGCCAGCAGCCGACGAAGGCCGGAGCGACAGGGCGGCAAGCACGGGCACACCGGCACGGAAACCGCAAACCCACCGGCCACCGCACGCACCGCGCAAAAGCCGGGGCGCGGCGGCAAGCGCCGACCCCAGGACCGCGCGAAGCGCGACGCGGCGGCGAACGAGGAAAACCGCGCGACCGCGACAAAACCGGACAGCGAGCGCCGCGAACGGCGGAACGACAGACCCAAGGCGGAACCGCCCCACGGCGCGACCTGTACTGCCCCAAAAAAGTCTTCCGGTTGCTAAGAGAGTATAGCGGCCACCTCGTTAGCCAAGACGGCAGCGGGGGTGCGATACTCCAAGCGGCTGTGTGACCGCTGCTCGTTATACCAGCGCTGGAACGCTGGCAACAGGGCCTTGAGGTCAGCCAGGGTATTGACCTCGTAGCGAAAGACGAACTCGTGCTTGAAGGTGCGGTTCAAGCGCTCCAGGATGCCCATGCCGCCGACCTGGGCCACGCGACCACGGACCCACTGCCCGATGCCCTGACAGACCTGCTGGAAGTGACCGGAGGTAAAGTCCGAACCGGCATCGCTCTGCACCAGGCGCGGTCCGGTCAGCCCCAGCGCCGATAACCGCCGATGGCCGTCCAGCAAGGTGGCCGCCGCGCGTTTCTGGCTCAAAGCGGGCGCGGCGCTGGCGGCGAGGCACTGGCGGGTTTTGACATCTTCCACGAGATAGACCCACGCCACGCCATCGTTTAAGCGAAACCGCGTGGCGTCGATCTGGAGCCGACGCCCTTCGGGCCAGTCGCGCTCGGCGACCACCGCCGGTGCGGGACGCTTCTTCTTCGTCGGAGGGGGTGGCTGCAATCCCAGCTCGCCCATCAGTCGCCGGATCCGCTCGCGCCCGATCGGGGTTCTCCGCTGACGGAGGGTGTGATAAACCCGACGATACCCGTAGGTCGGCTCCGCTCCCGCCACCCCTGCGACAGCGGTTACCGCGCGTGACCGAACCCGAAGCCGTTGGCTTCGCGCCGCATCGCCGCGCAGAGAGTCCCGCAGCCGCCAGTAGGGTTGTCCGAGCGCGCGCATGAACCCCTTCAATGAGATCCGGGTTCGGTACTGGCGATAAAGCCGGGCCAGAGATGCCATGTTCAAAACCGGGAGACTTTTTTTAAAATCTCCACCTCCAGCGCCTTTTCGCCGAGCCATTTCTTCAGCGGGTTATTCTCGGCTTCCAGCCGCTGATCCGCCGTCTGCGCCTTGGCGCCGTTTAACCCCTGGCGACCCGCTTCCAGAAACCGCTCTTTCCAGCGATAAATTTGATTCTCGTTGACGCCCCGTTGGCGGCCGATCTCCGCCACGCTCTGACGCTCGCCCAAGACCGCCAGCACAATTGCCAGCTTTTCCTCAACGCTCCAACTCTGGCGTTGCTTGCCCATGATGACCTCCACTAAAAGTCTCTTCAGTTTGACTTCTCATGGAAGAAATTCTTGGGGCATTACCACCCGACAGCGGGCCGAACGCAGCGCCACCGAAACCACCGGAACGAAACCGACACAGCGAGACAGAGCAGACACAACACACCCCCACAGCCAGAAAACCCACCGAGGGACAGCCCCGGCCACCAGCGGCGGGAACCACACCCCCCCGCCACGCCCACGGCGACCAGCGACAGCACGGCCACGACGAACGGCGCAAGGCCGAAGAGCGAAGCGTGCCTTGCGCCGGGCGGCGGGACGTGCGACACCATGCGGGCGGCAGCGGGGGGGTGCCCGCCGCTCCACCCGGACGGTGGAGATGGGAGGGATTTAGCGAGGCTTGCGACGATGCCAAGCAATCGCCACGGCGGAAAACGGATCGGCGCGGACAGCGATAGCGCGGTTATGTCGCCGCAAATTTGATCTTAATAACAGCTATCACTAAACTAATAATAAATTATTAGACGAGGTTAAATTATGAGTATCGGACATGCGATCAAGGTACGGCGAGCGATAGTCGAAATAAGTCAGGTAAAATTGGCAAAGGCTGTTGGTGTAAATCAGAGCTACATCAGCATGATAGAAAACGGTGACCAGATACCGTCTACCGATCTGCTTCAAAAAATATCCGCCGCTCTGAGTTGTAAACCCGAGGATCTCACGCGATGGCAGCAAGCGGCCTAGCGGGCGATGCGGCCGGGAGGCCGATCTATCGGCTTGCTCTGGCGAGCCGCGACGCTTGGACGGTATCCGCTTGAAAAAAGCGGTCGCTTTTCTGAGCTAAATTCAGGAGGCACCTAACTTAAATCATCAATAAATTTAAGTAATTAACCTGTAAATGAAAAAGCCCGCTAAGTGCTTGGCGGCAACGCGGGCTTTCCCAAGTGTCCTAAAACATCCGGAAACCCCCGGACTCCTTCAACAGGAGGGTTGCTCCATGTTGTATCCGACTCCATCGTATCGAAATTGGTTCCCGTTTTCCAGTGCCGAAACCGTTGACGGTTCTTTCATCCACCAAGGAGAGCCGTCATGACGGCCGCCGTCCGCTCCCTACGCCCCAAACCCGTCGCCCCGCTGCCGCTGGCGGTGACCGAGATCGGCAAAATTCACTTTGAGGGGAACATCATCCCTCATCCCTGGTATCAGCGGATCACGCTGGAGTCGGGCAAGCCGGACCTGCCCGCCATCATCATCCTGGCCGAAATCATCTACTGGTATCGGCCCATCCAAAGCCTCGACCAGAGCGGCAAACTGATCCTACGGAAGCGATTTGACAGCGATATGTTTCAGTGCAGCGCCGCCTATTTTGAGGCGAAATTTGGATTCACGAAGACCCAAGCACGCCGGGCTATCGCACGGCTGGAGGAAATGGGTCTTATCAGGCGCGAGTTTCGGGATGTAGTGATACAGGGAATCTTGCGCAACAACATCACGTTCATCGAACCGGTGCCCGTGGCGATCATGGCGATCACGCACCCACCTACTGCGGTCGCCGAAATGGTGTTAGCGGTCAGCGAAGCCATCCCGCTCGTAAGCCAGACCCCCTCACCTGTAGGTGAGACCCCCTCACCTACAGGTGAGGGGGTCTCACTTAAAAGTCACCTCTCTAAGACTACTACAGAGACTACTACTGAGATTTCCACAGAGACTACTACCACCACCACCCCAAACCCCTCCGCCTCCACGGAACACGCGGCGGAACCCGAAGCAGTCGAGCGTGGTGGTCGTGGTGTTCAAAACCAAAACCCGAAATCCCAGGACAGCGACCAAGAGCTCGTCACGCTGGCAACGACCGAGCAAAACCCAGCCAGCCAGGAAGAGGCTCAAACGGTAGCGACCACGGAAAAGAGCAGCGAAACCACTAGCGAAAGTCAAAATCCGGTCGCCAGTGCGGAGGAAGTCGAAGCGCAGCAGCCAGAACTCACCTATCCGGCGAAACTGACCGAGCGGGAGCGGGAAGACATCACCGCCCAAATTGGCACATTGCCGCCAAAGACGGCGCAGCAGATGCTCGATGTGATCGAAGCCAAGCGCCAAGCCGGTCAGATCAAAACTAACCCTGCTGCTGTGCTCCGTGGGATCATGCGCAAGCATCGAGCTGATTCCGCTAGCTTTGATCCATCCATCGGATTTTCTATCGCTGATGCTCGCCACCGCCGCGCCGAGTTCGAAGCACGGCAGCGAGCGGAAGCGGAACGGCGGGAGCGGGAGCGCGAAGCTTCACGGATCACACCCGCCGCCCGCGAAGTGGCCCACCGCTCACTAGCGGCGATGAAGCAATTACTGAGGGGCCATGCATGAGAATAAAAATTTTAGAAATTTTTATAGAGACTAATTCTTTGGTTCGGGGCTTTAAGCCTTATGCATAGGGCATTTTGGGCGGAAACCGCCTATACTTTCGGAATGACAATTGAAGTTTTGCTTGATCAAATCGCTCTTTGAGAAAGTTCGAAAACGAGGTTTTGATGAATCGTGTTTCCAAAAACGGGGTGGAGTGAAACCGACATGTTTGATCGGGAATTATTCAACGACGCCCGTAGGGAGTTTCTTTCGCATCTGCTGTACGCCAAGGGCCACAGCAAAACGACCTGCTACAACTACAACTCGGACTTGGGCATCTGGGCGGATTGGCTGACCGAGGCGGGGAAGGATTGGCAAGCCTGCCGCTACCCGGACGTGGAGCAGTTCGCGGCGTGGCAGTTGCGCGACCGCAAGATTAGCGCCCATATCACCAACCGGCGGCTCTCGACGCTCTCGACGTTCTACAAGTGGCTCATGCGGTCGGGGGTAGTCGATCACGATCCGGTGGCGCTGGCCGAGAAGCCGAAACGACCGTTACGGATTCCGCTCTGGCTGGAGCGCGAGGAGCAAGCCCGCTTCGAGGCGACGCTGAAAGATCGGCGCAATATCCCGATCAACATTTTCGGTAACAACAAAACCAAGATGACCGAAACCCGACGGCGCTACGAGATGCTGTTTGGGCTGTTGCTAAACTCGGGGCTGCGCATCTCGGAGGCTCTCGCGCTCAGGGCCTCAAACGTGCGAATTTTGGACGGCACGGCGAAATCGGTACGGGTGATCGGCAAGGGCGACAAGGAGCGCCTGGTGCCCCTCCCAGGGGCCTTTGGCGCGGTGTTTGGGTTCTGGTTGAAGGATCGCAACCGGACGGAGCCGGTTTTCGCCAAGGCGGACGGCCAGGCGGTGTCGCCGCAGGCGGCGCGCGGCTATCTGCGGCTGATGCTGAAGAAGGCCGGCATCGAGAAGAAGATTTCCCCCCACAAGTTGCGCCACACCTACGCCACCAATCTCCTGAACGCCGGGGCGGAACTGGTGGACATCAAGGCGCTGCTGGGCCATGAGAGCATCAGCACCACCCAGATTTATACCAACGTGGGGCAGGAACGCATGGAGCAGATGGTGGGAAGGTTGTGAGGGCAACCATTCGGCTTTGAGAGAAGCATGTGTATGGGTTCTTTGCTTGCACAGAAAATGGCAAATTATATGATTGATTATTTATTTCGGCTTTTTTATTTTGGGTGGAATCTCATAAAACCTTTAAAAGCCAAGGGCGTCACTGTGGATTTTGAATAAATCATATCTGGGTGGTGAAATGGAAACATTGGAGGTGGGAGATATTCGGATACCGCAGACCATGAAGAAACCATATCCGGGCGTTGTGTTGCTGCATCAAGACATCCAATTGGATTTACACCGCATTGTTTTTCATTTATTTGCTTTAAATCACAGAGCGTCCAACAAAGTATATAGGTATTTGATGAAAATCCTGTAATATTAGAAATATCAGCACTTGATAATATAATTATCCAATTAGGGTTTTTGGATTTATCAGTCAAATTAGAAATACGTTCAGCAGCTACTTTTGAATTGCCACTACTACTGCTCACCGTTTGATAAGCATTCCTCAAAAATTTTATTATATCTGATTTATATGCTTTAAAATTTATTTGCTTTTCTAGATCAGCCTCTAAGTAAGGATAACTAGCTTCAACAATACTATCAATCGAGGTGTTCTCATTTAAATTATTCTTAGTTGTGTTAATCACAGGTGCGCAAGCACTATTAAATAATAACAATATGCTTGAAATTGAAATAGTTCTAAAGCTAGTTAAATTTTTCATTATATTTTTCCTACGAGTCGGGTCCCAGATGATTGGTAGGTTTTTTTGAAAGAGTGCGGATTAGACAGCATGAAAGAGAGGATCATAAAAAAGTGTCACGATCTTCTTCATTCTTCACCCCATCTTGCTTGAGTAGATTTAGCTTCAGCATGTCGTTACCCAACCCTCCAAACGAGCCAGCCGGACCACCCATGTTCATAACACCGATTTCCTGTGGCTCAGGTATTTGTAAGATTGCAATCTTCTTTTATATAAAGCGTTTTATCAAATTCTTGTCTTGGTGGTGCCGGAAGCACAATCGCCGAACAGAAATGATATTGCTAAATAACCGATAAATATATGTAATACTTGGTATTTAATAAGGCTTCGGTGCACAAATAAAGCCATGACCATATTCTCCTTTATCCAATATCCAACCTCTATGTTCTCAGGAAACACATAGCTCTACCCAGAACGCAATAGGTATACCAGGATAGGTCAAGGTAATTAAGGAGCCTGTTTTTTTAAAAAGCGACACTTCTTATCAAAGAAATACATAATACCATTCTCATCACTGTAAACATCGTATTTAGCGTTTTCTTTCTTACATTCTTGTTTAAATTTTTCAATTTTAGCTGTTTCAGCTTGGTTGGCCTTCGATTTGTTTTTCGATTGAGCCAACACCACAGATGGACCAGTTAGACTGAGAGCAACTGTTAGTGAAATTATAGAAACGAAACTTGGTTTCTTCATCGCGGTTATCCTCATGTGCCGGGCTTTGTCCACATGAATTCAACCCATCCGCCGTCAGGGTTTTTAGCGGTGCTGCACAAGGCAGTCCCAAATTCTTTGCCAGTGGCTTTATCCTTAAGATTAGTCAGCTTCATACCTCTTAAGATCGGACTAGGATGAGCCTTGATTATCCCAGCCGTGCAATCAAGTACAAATAAGTAAGTGCCATTCCAGGCCCATTTTCCATCTCTCTTGTCGAATTCAACTAGGGCAGTTTCAGGATGAGCCTTAACTTCGGCGGCAGCTTCCTTGATCTTGGAAACCATCTCTTCCTTTCTGTTCATATTGTCTTCATAGATGCTGCTAGTTACCGCATAATTACCAGCGGATAGTGCGTAGGCAATTTTACGGACATACTGGATTCTATTTGCATTGGTTCTAACGTCTTCAGTTGTTTCTTTTTGACTCGGCTGCGTTGATGTGCGGAATGTTGGGATCTGTATAGCCCCTTGCGAAACTACTCCATTATATATAATAGGCTTACCTCTTGAATCATTTATATAGGAACCCCCTGCATTTTTAGATATAACTTGTACTTTATCTCCTGTATTTCCTCTAGTACAATGGTTCCAAGAGCAAGGGCAAATAATTTCCACTAAAAAAAATTTATTAGGAGTATCATTAGCTTGAGCTATACCTAAACCCCCATAACAATATTCGGGTAAATTAGGAACTTTAACTCTATTTTTATTTTGTGTTGTTCTCTTTAAAAGATCTTCATTGGATAACTGTTCAACGCTGGGATGACTTTTGTTGGTATTTAATGGAACTGATGTGCAATTCGCCTGCAAAATACATATACTCAATAAAAGTAGATACTTATTAAGTATTCCTGTAAATACATGGTTCATTGTAATTTTCTCAGCTTATAACATCAGGACTTTAGCTATGCAACTGAAATCACTTTAGAAACTTTTATCGATTCGGTAACGTTTGAGTTATTTATCTGGATTTTTAATATGTCTTATTGAGATTATCTTTCTTTGATCCTTTTCTTGTTTAAAGGTGATCTCAACTCTTAAGCCGTTATAAAGACCATTGATTCCCATCTTTGCTGCCTCTGCTGGTGAATTTAAAAAAGCCTCGTACTTGACTCCTGGTTGCTCTGTCAACGAGAACTTCACCGCGCGTATATTGCCATCAAAATCAACCATCTTTTGGCAACATTCATCAACTACGCCTATTACCCTCTTTGGTTGCGCCGCCCAAACCCCGGTTGCCACTATGCCAAGTAAGCCAGCAACAGATATTCCAAACATAAAACGAACATAGTTACTATTCATGTGTCATCACCTTGTATTTACGCTAAATATACCTTTTATATAAAATACAGGTTTACATTTCATTTTTACTTGGGTAATAGTGCATCACGACCCTTAATTAACTTGTTATTTTTTACAATAGCGTATTCTCCTTTGCTTAAAGTAATTCCTTGGGGTTTTATTACTTTATTTCCGGCGTTAATTAGCATATCACCATTTGCTAAAACAAATTTGTTATCTTGTAATGTAAAAAACGCACCTCCTACAATTATGAGATGATCTTCTGCATCCGTACAAAAAGGAATTGGATTCACTCCAAGTTCTTTTGCTTTTATTTTACCAGCATCAATTATTTTTTCATCACTATCACAGCTTTTATCAGCCGCAAAAATTGCAACATTACCAATAGCTAAGCAGAGAGATGTTACAATAATCGATAATACATTTACCAAACCTTTCATTTTCTTTACCTCTCAGATAGAAACATATTAGTTTTTACGATTCTGTATACCCAACTCAATGCCATCGCTTCGTTATGAGCCGAAAGCTATCGCTTGCCTACTTTTAATGTTTCGACAATCTTATCCGCATGATCTTCGATCATCCCTTTTGAGGTTCCCCACGCGGTCGAATTCGTAGATTCCACGGTGAACTCAGACAACACGGAACCTGTGGTCTGGTCTTTGATCTTCACCGTGCTTTGCATGTTGTCGGAGCCGGCCATGATTCCCAGCATGGCGCGAGCCGCACCATGGCGCATGGTGTAGTTGGTCACCGAAACTTCCAGATTCCGCGCCGAGGCGTCTGATGGACCTGCAAGTAGCCCGTTGCTCGAGAGTTGAGTCGTCAGCCTTTCGTTGAAAATTTGCAGCGCCTCTTCATTTGCGGAGGGTGGAGCGGTAACTTGCAGCTTGAGCTTCTCGCCCTGTGTCAAACGATATTGGGACTGAATCTGCGCGGTCGTCGCGCAGCCAGCAAGAAGCATTAAGATAATCGTAACCAGAATCCTTTTCATATTTACCCACATGAGTGCAGATCCTAATTGCAAGTCAACTTACAAGATGTAATATCGTTCGGATTGGGACATACAATGTTGCATATCTTGCTGCCAATTAAGGTTTTTTCGCTACCTGTCGAATGGATGGCGTAGGCGCTTGCCCGATCTCCGGATTTAATTGTCAATCCAGATCCAGCGGGATTCCAAGAGAATCCATGATTGGGATTACCACACTGCGAGCTAATATCTGATCGAAGCAGACTCGCCTGCGCCGTGGCTACGCGATTGCTATTGAGATACAACTCCACCTTGAGTGAGGTCGAAGGATTGCCGGGCTCACATGCCCATCCCGACCAAATTTGCAAATTAACATTCTCCAACGCTCCAATAAGCGAGGTGGGTGGTACATCGACAGGAGCTATCTGGGAAAAGGCGAAGCCCTGGGCGGCGGGGCGCCAGCTCAACTGGACGGTGTAGGGTTTGCCGTCCGCCAGAAGGTTCTGGACCGTGATGGCGTTACCGCCCCGGCTGAGGGTGGCCTGATCCAGGTTCACCGCTGCCGGATCGGCCATGAAGGAATTCTCGAACCGGACCACGTTCGCCGTGACGCGGGCGTCGCGCGCCCCGCCGCTGGCGTCGATGGCCCGGGCGGTGAAGGTGTGCGCCCCGGCGGTCAGGTTGGAGTAGTTGTAGGCCATGGCAAAACCCGATTGCGCCGACTCGGGGTAGCCGGGATAGGCGTCGCCCACGTCGGCCCGCCGGCCGCCGAGCGGAATCTGGCCGACAAACTGGTCGTCCACGTACAGCTCGACCTTGCTCATCCCCTGCGGCGCTACGGCCCAGCCGCGCACGTTGGCAACCCCGGAGTAGGTGCTGCCCGCCGCCGGCTCTTCCAGCGCCATGACGATATTGCTGTCAGCGGCAGCCAATGGCTGCAAAGTCTTCGAACCGTCGTCCCTCCTGACAAACATGCGGCTGACAGGAAACAGCGCGGAATGAATCTGTTCGTCTGGGTACACACCGGATATATCAGACGTTGCGGAAGTACGGCCGACCGAGTTGATCTGGGAGAGGGCGAAGCCCTGGGCGGCGGGGCGCCAGTTCAACTGGACGGTGTAGGGTTTGCCGTCCGCCAGAAGGTTCTGAACCGTGATGGCGTTACCGCCCCGGCTGAGGGTGGCCTGATCCAGGTTCACCGCTGCCGGATCGGCCATGAAGGAATTCTCGAACCGGACCACGTTCGCCGTGACGCGGGCGTCGCGCGCCCCGCCGCTGGCGTCGATGGCCCGGGCGGTGAAGGTGTGCGCCCCGGCGGTCAGGTTGGAGTAGTTGTAGGCCATGGCAAAACCCGATTGCGCCGACTCGGGGTAGCCGGGATAGGCGTCGCCCACGTCGGCCCGCCGGCCGCCGAGCGGAATCTGGCCGACAAACTGGTCGTCCACGTACAGCTCGACCTTGCTCATCCCCTGCGGCGCTACGGCCCAGCCGCGCACGTTGGCAACCCCGGAGTAGGTGCTGCCCGCCGCCGGCTCTTCCAGCGCCATGACGATGCCGCCACTAGGGGGCGGGGAAGCCTGCAAGAGGTTCAAATACCCGTTGCCTTCGGCGCCGAGCACTTGAACCGGCGTAGCACGGTTGACCTTGGTGCCGTCGCCCAACTTGCCGGCGTCGTTATACCCCCATCCCCAGATCGTGCCATCGCCCTTCAACGCCATCGTGTGGTTGGAGCCGGCGGCAATCGCAATCATGCCGTTTAGGCCATTTACCGCAACAGGCGTGGTGTGCTCGGCCGAGCCGGCGGCATAGGGATATCCCCATGTCCAGACCGTGCCATCGCGTTTTAGCGCCACGGTAAAGGACCAACCTGCGGCGAGCGCAACGCCTCCGCTCAGACCGCTCACCTGTACGGGGGTGATGCGTTTGTTGAGGCTGGTGCCATCACCCAATTGGCCGTGGTAATTATCCCCCCACGCCCAAGCCGTGCCGTCGCCTTTGAGGGCGACGGTATGTGAATAGCCAGCATCCAGAGCAACGCCGCCGCTCATGCCGCGAGTTTGGACCGGGGTAGTACGGTCGGCGGAGGGACCGCCCACTTGGCCAACCGTGCCGTCGCCCAACTCACCGAATATGTTGTCGCCCCAGGCCCAAACCGTGCCATCACTCTTGAGTGCCACGGAGTGCCCAAACCCGGCAGCGATAGCCACGACAGCGTTTAGGTTGCGTACTTGAATTGGGATGGCGCGGTCGGTGGTGGTGCCGTCGCCCAACTGACCGTGGTAATTGTTTCCCCACGCCCAGATCGTGCCGTCACCCTTCAGGACCACAGTGTGCCAACCACCGGCATCCAAGGCGATAATGCCTCTCAAACCGGGTACTTGGACAGGCGAGATACGGTCGATGGCGGTGCCGTCGCCCAATTGCCCTGCGTCGTTCAACCCCCATGCCCAGACCGTGCCGTCGCCCTTTAGCGCGACGCTGTGCCAATAGCCTGCAGCGACGGCGGTCACGCCATTCAGGCCATGCACTTGAACCGGGGTGGCGCGATTTGTGGTGGTGCCGTCGCCCAATTGGCCTTTGCGGTTATCTCCCCAAGCCCAGACCGTACCGTCGCTTTTGAGGGCGACGGTGTGCCCATCGCCAGCGGCGAGGTTGGTCGCCGCCTCAGCGGTCGAGCTAAAACAGCACATCAGAGTCCACAATAGGGACAAAACCAGCGCGGGGGAAAGGTAACGTGACATAACGCCGCCTATCAAGCCATGAATGGACGTTCTTTAAGTTATTGATGCGCTTGCATTTCCAGCTTCGCCAAGACAACTACCCAAAAAGAAAAAGCCGCACCACCTCGTGCGACCTTGACGACGGTCGCCCTCGGCAGTCCGGCTGTCTGTATTCGAGACCCGCGACTTTCCGCCCCTGTCTCGCGGCAGGTTTAGTTTTTTGTTACATAATTGTGATTAGCCCTAATAACACAATAAAAACCATTAGTAAAGTATGTAAAATACTCAAGAATCAATCACCTTTTTTGTATTTCTGTACCGAATACCGTCACTTGCCCCCTCCCAAAAACCGCCGCAACCGCTCCGGTATCCGCTCCACCTCCCGTTCCTCCCCCGTCCCCAGCGTCACCGCCGCCTCGCCCGCCCACACGATGGCCTACAGAAACGCCCTCAATTCCGCCGGAATTGGATCGGCGGGCGGCTCGTTCCCAAGCTCGAACGTCACCGCCGCCTCCCCCGGCCTCAACCAAAACTGCACGAACACCTCGCCCTTGGCCGCCACCAGATCGAGCCACGGCCCCAGTTCCTGAGCGCGGGCGTAGCGCAGCGTCATCGTCTGGCCGGAGTAGGCCACCGGCCGATAGCGGTCGATGTCGGCCACCGGCTCCACCCGCGCGGTCTGGATTTCCCCGCTGAGGTAGTACACCCGGCGCTGGTCGATCCGGCCCAGCAGCCAGCGCAAGGAGCGGCCCCGCATCTCGACCTTCACCGCCTGCACCGTCAGCGGCTCGCCCTCGATCAGCCGGGCGCTGATCGGCAGCAGGTTGTGAAAGCTCTCGCTTTTCCCAACCGCTCTTGGATGCTCATCGGCCAGAATCACGAAGCCGCCCTTCCAGGTTCCCACCACCGGAAAGCGGCCCTCGACCCGCGCCAGCGTCAGGTTGTCCGAGGCGACCAGATCGAGGTCGTACCAGTGCGTACCGATTTGTCGTTGGTACTGCTCCACCGAAATATCGAAGCTCCGCACCACCGCTTGCAGCGCATCCCGAAAGCCCAAATGACTCAGCGGATACAGCGCCACGGTCAACAGCAGCAGCACCGACAGCAGCACCATTTCCGCCTTGCTGCCCACCTCCAGCCGCCAGTTCCGGTTACCCGGCGCAACGACGCGCACCGGCGAGGGCCAAAACAAATCCGCGCCCCGCACGTTCAGCATATCGATCCAGACGTGCGACCAATAGCCGCCCAGCACGCACCAAAAGTAGAGCGGCCGAACCCACCACAAGGGCGATGCAATCAGCGCCACGGTCAGCAGGCCCACGGCGGAATGGGTCACGGTACGATGGCCGAAGCGCCGCTCCAGCGGCACGGACAGCCAAAAGAGCAGCCGCCCCACCTTGGACGTTGGAAGATCGACATCCGGCCCCAGCGACGCGGTAGCCGCCAACAGCCAGCCAATCCAATCGGGCCGGTATCCGAACAGCGTTGCCCCGCCCAGATACAGCACCGAGGCAAAGGCGACGTGGGTGCCGAAGGTCACGGGCTACCCCGAGTGCTGGGCGATCCACTCCTTGAGCGCCGCGTCCATCCGCCCCTGCCAACCCTTGCCGGTGGCCTTGAAGTACGCCACCACCTCGGGCGAATAGCGCACCGTCAATTGGGTCTTGCGCGGCTTCTGGCCGGGTCCGCGTGCCTGGCGCAGCGCGGCCAGCGTCGCCTGGACGCCGCCGCCCGGTGTGACCACAGCGCGGCTCCAATCGACGTGATCTTCCTCTCCAGCCACGTCAGGCGCGGCTTCCAGCGCCGCCGCGATGCACTCAGGGCTGAACGGCGGCAAAGTAGTTTTGGGTTTGGCGTTGGTTGGCATAGCGGCACGAAATCAGATGGGCGGCATGGGGCCGCTCGGTCCAGATCAGGAACACCACGCGCCCCCGCCAGAACGCCAGGCTTTGCAGCCGTTGTTCGCCGTAGGCTTCGCGGTCGTCTTCCACCGTGAGCAGCGGGGCGTCGAAAACGTCGTCCAGCAGCGCCAGATCGATGCCATGTTTGCGGAGGTTTTCCCGACGTTTCGGTTCGTCCCAGGTGATCATCAGCAAATTGTAGCTACTTTATACTGGCTTTGACCACGCCGCGACCGCTCATGCTCAATTGGCCTTCCCCGCCCCCTTGAACAGAAACACCCGCAAGCTGATGACCACCGCCGCGACCATGCCGGCGAAGATATACAGCTCGGTATCGCCGGTGCCGATGGCCAGATAGCGCGCCCCGACAATGGACGCCAGCGCCACGATCATCACCGGCGTGAAATCGAAATAGCGCACCCCCGCCGCGTGGCGCATTTCGCGAATCTTGCGCTTGTCCACCAGCCGTTCCTTGCTCGAATCCTCCAGCATATCGGCGATAGCTTGGGGATTGCCGCCGGATTGCTTGACGATGTGGCCGATGAACAGGCCCGGCGATTCGATCAGCATCCCTTGGCGGGTGATGTAGGTTTCGACAATCTGCCGCGTCGCTTCTGGCGGCAGCGGCGGGATGTCGATCTCGGTCATCTTCCACCACAGCTTGTTGAGGTTCGCTTTCTTGGTGCTGGCGCAGCCGACCACTTGCGCCGCGTCGAACACCGCCAACCAAAACGCCACGAGTGTCGGCGTGACGCTGGTCAGGTCATCGACCGCGATGAGCACCTGGCCGTGGTGATCGTGCAGGGCCGGAATGATCGCCGCCGTGAGGTCGCGCATACTCAGGCGCGAGACTTGCCGCCTGATCTTCGCCCACGGGATTTGCTCCGGTGGCAGGTCTTGATACTGCTCCGGTAGTTCCAACGCCAGCGGATCGAGCAAGCCCACTTCCAGCAACTTACGGGCAATGCAAATAAACTGGGCTTTCGGCTGGTGGTCGCTGATGTGGATCACCGTTTGGGTGCGTTGCCGCCGCTGGCTGGGTCTACCGGTATTGGGTTCGGTGTTGGGTTCGCTCAGCGGGTCGTCCGTTTCCACATCGACCGGAGCGCGTTCACTCTGACGCCGCTCCAGGCGCTCTAAAACGGCCGCCAGGACCGCCGACTTGCCGACCCCGACCTTGCCCGTCAAGATGACGTGGCGGCCCTTGCGGACCTCCTGCGCGGCTTTTTCGACCAGTGCGTCACGACCGATTAGCCCGGTGATGTCGCGCATGGCTTAGCCCTCCGGTAATGCCCTGAGTTTGCCGCTCAGGTAATCGAACAGCGGTTTCCAGTGTTCGCCGGCGTGGTGGGCCGCTTGGCGGCGCTGGGCATCGAGGAGTAAATCCAGCCGCTTGACCGCCGCCGCTTCGGCGTTCTGCTGTTGTGCGGTGGCCCAGAGCTTTTCGATATCGCCTTCGTAGCCTTTCTTGAGCCGCTCCTGCACCCAATCCGCCTTGGACTTGTGAAAGCTCAGCCGCTCGCGGATCGCCGCGCGCTCCGCTTCCAGTTCGCGCAATTTCGCTAGGTCGGTCAAGGCCCGGCCCCGCACGTCGTCGATGCGGGTGGCTTCGGCCAACGCCTGTTGCGCGTATTCGCGCTGCTCTTTCGGCGAGGACAACGGAATATTGAGCTGAATGCCGACCGTGACCGGCGTCGTGATCGTGGTGTCGCCGGTTTCCGAAACGGTGCTGGCGGTGCCCGATGCGGCCCGCACGAACACCGAGGTGTGTTCCAGCACGCGGCGGCCCATGCCGGGTGGCTGGTAGGATGCCACGACCGCCCGCTGCGCTTGCAGCAAGGGGCTATGGGCGACGATAAAGGCCAGGGCCGGCTCTTCTTCCCAGGCCAGCGCCAGCGCCGGCCACAGCAGCGCCAGACTCAGGCCGCGCTTCATGGCGGCTCCGCCTCCGCGTCAGGTAAGCCAGCGACACTCACTCGAAACGCGCTCAGCCCCGCCCCGGCCAGACAGCGGGCCACAGCATCCAGCGTGGCGAAGACCCGCGCCCCGCTACGCTGGCGTTCCAGCGCTTCGCGCCGTTCGCCGCTACGACTGCCATAAGTGATCCACACCGCCCAGCCGTCTCCGTCCGGCAGCGCGTCCGCCTCCCGCACCGCGCCCGCTTCAACCAGTACCTTCAATTTAGGGAGTTGCATTGATTAATTTTGCATTTTTGAAATATCAATTATACAAAATTGATAGAGTCGGTCTGAATGATCCACTGTTTCTGTGGATAAAGAGGGATGGTGAATTGGGGTTCATGCGGCGGCTGTTTTAGTCTTTTAATTTTAGGCTTAATGAATATAAATATATTTAATAACATATATTATATAAGATATAATCTTGTTTATGCATGGCAAACAAGTCATCAAAATCCTGCAAGCGGCGGGCTGGTCGATCACCCGAATCAACGGTAGCCATCACATGCTCAAGAAAGGCAATGTGACGGTTCCTGTTCCCGTTCACGGCACCCAGGATTTAGGAATTGGTTTACTCAAAAAGATCGAGAGGCAAACGGGAGTTAAACTGGTATGAATACCGCCTATCCCTACAGGCTCGAACAGCAAGAAGGCGGCTATGTGGTGCAGTTTGTGGATTTCGAGGAAGCCTTTACCGAAGGCGCCACCGACGAGGAAGCCGCTTTTAATGCGGCAGAAGTGCTGTCGCTGGTGATCGAGCAACGTTTGGCGGACGGTCAATCGATTCCGTGGCCATCGCCCAGTGAAGGTCGGCCCGTAGCCTCTCCACAAGCGCGCGTCCAGGTGGCCTTGCTGCTACGCAAGGCTCGCGAGGAACAAGGCCGGACGCTGGCCGAAATGGCCCGCGCTCTGCAAACCTCTTGGCCTTCAGCACAGCGTTTGGAACAAGCGACGGCGAATCCTACCCTCAAGCAATTGGAGCGCGCGGCGGCGGCGTTGGGTAAACGCCTGTCGATCACTTTAGATTGACCTTTCAGCAGGTGCCGGTCAGGCCGTAGCGGATACTGCGGTGGCCTTGAGGGGGCGGCGCTTTCGGTCGCAAACCACACCTCTCGCCCCGTGGCCGTTTCCGCTGATGGACCCGCGCTACCGCTTTCGGTGGATTCACCTGCGCCGGCAAGCGGTATTGCCGGGAAATGACAAGCTGCGAGGAGGCAAAGTTTTACCTAACCCGGTGCGGCGTCGGTTCGCTGGATGGGGACAAAGATGGCGTGCCGTGTGAGAAGCTGTGCCGGTAATCAAGAAAAATTAGTCACATACTATCCAACCGTGTAACTCCTATTCAATTAACAAAAAGTAGATACGCGACAATTATTTTTTAACTCAAACACTTTTTCAACTGCTAAAAGGAGCTACCTATGTTTGAAAGTGACGACTATAGGCATGGTGCAGATCAAGCTCGAAATGGAATCACACGCCATCCTCCGAGCGGGAAGATGAGCCGAGCCGAGATACAAGGTTACTGCGATGAAATTGATCGCCAGCAGCGGGAGAAGGCCCAACGTGAGGAATGGTTTAAGCCATCAACACCAATTAATAACGATGACAATGATATTGGTGGTTTTATTTTCCTAGCCATCTTTGTTTTTATATTAGTTTATTCTTATTGGAGGATAATTGTTGTCGCCTGCCTAATCTTGGTTGGAGTTGCTAGTCTCATATATGCCATCTTCAGAGTACCAAAGGACAAATGGAGAATATGGTTAGATGCCGCGTCCATATTTGCCGCCAGCATACGCAAGTGGATAAAGCGAGGTTTTCAGTTTGTTTGGCAGTGGGTTGCTCGTAAGCGTAGACAACTACTTGCTCGTATACGTGGTCGCAGATTGCCGCCTCCAGAGAGATTGATGGGGCCACCACAGAATTTGGAAAATTTGGGGTTTGAGGATCAACGGAACAGAAAACCGGTGTAATGCTCCCAACTGGCCGTTTCCGTCGCAAAACTCCTAACTCTCGCGACGCTGGAGGCAAAGTTCAAAAACGCCGCTGGGGAGCGTTGCATAAGTTTGTCGCGAAACGTTTTCGTTTTGCGACGATTTTGGCAACACAACGGTTTGACCTTATTGATCAAAAACTAAGAACCGGTAAGGAACCCCACAAGAAAAGTTAGGGTAGCACTTATCAGCGCTTATCTCGGTTTTCTGTTCCATTGATCCTCAACCCCCTACAGCTAACGGAACGGCGAATAAGCCGCGACGAGCAGGAAAGCCACAGGTTTTTTCGCCGGTAACCTCGGGTCCGTCCCAACAAAGGAACGTGAAGTCCCACAGAAAACGACGTCCCCATCCTCTGCTATATCGTGCTAACTCTGCGATCCCATTGTAAAGAAAGGGGTGTTCATAAACATCATCCTGTCCGAAAAATGAAAATCATATATTCCGGACATGGTTTTTGCGCCTGTTTGAAAAGGAACGGTTTTGAACGCTCATCAGGAAGTTTTGAGCTTATGGAGATATTCAGCAGATTTTGCTCCCGAAACTCCGTTCCAACCGAATGGGGTTTTTCAGGAGTAGAAGATCACTGATTTTTCTATTTATCTCAATAACATCACAGAAATCCTGTGGGACTTCACGTTCCTTTGTTGGGACGGATCCACCTCAGTCGGTTATGGGCCGGCTCGCGCCGTTCGAGGCGGATCGGGGTCAGCGCCGCACTGTCTTTAGCTTTCCATAAAGCGAGAATTCTTAGCTGAGACCGTGCTTTTCTTCCCAAGCATCGAGGGCAGCAAACAACAACTCGTTCAGCTTGAGGTCGGCCATCACGGCGCGTTGCCGGAACCGCTTGCGGAACTCGGGGGGAACCTTGAAGGCGAGGGCTTCCAGGTTGGCGGTCTTGACCGATCCGACTGGCGACGATGAGGCCGTACGCTGGACGGCTTCCGGCATGGGCGCGGCCTGTTCGGCGGTGAGGGCCTTGAGGTCGATGGGTGGGCGCTTGGTCATGGTGGATTTCTCGCTTTCATGAATTCTCATTTTATCGCATTCTCTCTTTCATCGGTTCTCGCTTTCTTCCAATCGCGCTTTCACGGCGTGCCACAGGGCGGCCACCTCTTGCGCGGCGATCCCTTTCGGCTCGATCTCCAAGGCGGTTTTGCCATGGGCGAAGGTCTCGGCGTAGATGACGCGCTCGTGCATCCGCGACGACAAGACCAGCCCCAAGGCTTCGAGCGCCATCGCCGCCCCGTCGTTGTTCTTCAAGTTGGGCCGGACGCGGGCCAGCACGAAACTGAACGGCTTGCCGGACTGCCGCACCAGCGGCAAGCCTTTGACCAAAGCGCGCAGGTCGGCGGGGGTCGGGTTGAGCGGGATCAGGATCAGGTCGGCCACCGCAAACAGATCAGCGTTGACCGCGCCGATGGAAGGGGCGGTATCCACGAACAGATAAGCCGCTCCCGCCTCGCCCAGCGCCCGAATCTTCTCCCGTAGCTCGGACAGGGCCAAGGGCGCGTACAGCGGCGTGTCGAATCCCGACTTTTTCCGCTGGTTGAACCAGTCGCCCGAGGTGCCTTGCGGGTCGGTATCCGAGAGGATAACCGGGCCGTGCCCGGCGTATTCGGCGGCGGTCGCCAAGTGAAGCGCGATAGTCGATTTGCCGGAACCGCCTTTCTGGTTAGCCACAACGATAGTTTTCATGAAAAAGATAATAATGGAATTCTCTTTTTCATGAAAGATGGAAAATGTGTCGCCCGCCGGCGGGCGACCGAAACCGTGAGGACGCCTTCAAGGTTTCGCATGATCCGCGTCTTTGGGTTTTTGAGCGTCCATGTACGCGCGCAGGATGGCGTTGATCCGGGTCTGGTAGCCGCTCTCGCGCCTGAACCATTCCAGCAGGTCGGCATCCAGTCGCAGGGTGACGGGTCGCTTCGGTTTTGGAAAAACCACTTGGGCATCCTTCCAGAAGTTTTCGTCGGTCGCGCGGGCGTCGGGGTCGCTGTCGATGCCCGCACGGATGTCGGCGGCGCTCAGGCGGTTTAGTGCTTCCCAGTCAGTGCCGGGCTTGCGCCGCTTCGAGGTTTTGCCAGTAGTGGCGTCTCTCATGGGGTTCCGACCTCCACGCGGAAATGATGTGTCGCTCGTCGCCATCCCGGTCGGTGTAGATCACCGTGATTTCCAGGCCATTGACGAGGCCGATGGCGTAGACCCGGATTTCGCCGTAGTCGAAACGGTCGTCCACCCGCTCGACGGTCGGCCCTTCGAAAATCCGCCGGGCGTCCTCGAAGGCGATCTTGTGCCTTTTGACGTTAGCGCGGTTCTTTGCGGCATCCCAGGTGTAGCGCATCAGTTGTATTTACATAATGTAAATATAAGATGCAAGTCGTTGGGTTCGGAGTTTCCGTGCCAGTGGCGGTGCCGCCGTCGCTGCGGCTCGCGTCGCCTCCGGCGCTGCCCGCTCCGGTCGCGTGGGCGCGGGCGGCGTAGGCGGTTGGGGTTTCCTCTCGGTTCTTCGCGGCGGCGCTGCCGCCGCCGCGGGCCGGCGCGGCGTGTCGGTTACAGCGCCAGTTCTCCCACCGGC
>WBZV01000588.1_pt1 | contig 20437 bp, 16 predicted proteins | sample 5204221 | NCBI WGS metagenome assembly WBZV01 (sample SAMN12344360, study PRJNA552823) | activated sludge metagenome | biome: Activated sludge suspended growth; feature: Nitrification reactor; material: Wastewater; isolation source: activated sludge from nitrification reactor of wastewater...
CGAGGGCCGCCCCCGGGTGACCGACCTCCTGCCGGTGGAGGGCCTGGCGCCGGCCGAGCTGCTGCGCCTGGCCGCCTCGGCGGAGCGGGCCAGCGAGCATCCGCTGGGCGAGGCCATGGTGCAGGAGGCCAGGGAGCGCGGCCTGGCCCTGGCCGAGCCGGAAGGCTTCCAGTCGCTGACCGGCCTGGGCATCCAGGCCACCGTGGAGGGCCGCCGCCTCAGCCTGGGCAACCGCGCCCTGATGCAGCGCGAGGGGCTGGACCTCCTGGCCTGGGAACCCCGGGCCCAGGCCCTGGCCGACCAGGCCCGCACGCCGATGTTCCTGGCCGAAGGCAACCGCCTCCTGGGCCTGATCGCGGTGGCCGACCCGCTCAAGCCCGGGGCCACGGCGGCGGTGGCCGGCCTGAAGGCCCTGGGGCTGGACCTCTGGCTGCTGACCGGCGACAACGCTCGCACGGCGGCGGCGGTGGCGCGCGAGGCGGGCATCACGAAGGTCCTGGCGGAGGTGCTGCCGGAGGGCAAGAGCGCCCAGGTGCGCGCCCTGCAGGCCCAGGGCCGGCGCGTGGGCATGGTGGGCGACGGCATCAACGACGCCCCGGCCCTGGCGGCGGCGGACGTGGGCTTCGCCATCGGGACGGGCACGGACGTGGCCATGGCGGCCTCCGACATCACCCTGATGCGCGGCGACCTGGCCGGCATCGCCCGCGCCCTGCGCCTGTCGCGCGCCACGATGCGCAACATCAAGGAGAACCTGTTCTGGGCCTTCGCCTACAACCTGGTCCTCATCCCGGTGGCCATGGGCGTCCTCTACCCCCGCTTCGGCCTCCTGCTCAGCCCCAGCCTGGCGGCTGGCGCCATGGCCCTCAGCTCGGTGACGGTGGTGTCCAATGCCCTGCGGCTCAGGCGCTTGGAGCTGGGCGGCGAGGAGGAAGTGACGGGAACGACGGGCCTGTCCACAAGGCTCGGCACCTCCCCCACGCCCGCGCCCGCGGCTCGTTCCGCCTGGTCCTCCGGCCTGGTTCCTGTCCTTCTGGCCCTGGCCGGCCTGGGGATCTTCGGCCTGGGCCGCTTGAGCGTGCGTGGTGCCGCGACCGAGCCAGGCGGCTCGACCTCCAACGCAAGCTCGGCGGCGGACGCACTGGCCCAGCACGAAGCCGCGGTGGCCGATGCCCGCGCCCACCTCGCGGAGGCGGAGGCGCGCCTGGCGGAATTGGATCCGGCCGCGGAGGCGCACGATGCTGCCGGTACTGCGCCGGCGGTATCGGATGGCCACGACACCGCGGCCGAAGCCGCCGGCACGCCGGCCCACGGCATCCCTGCTGCCGCGGCGGCCCGCGCCAACCCGGTGGCAATGTCCGCGGCCTCGCTGGCGGCTGGCCGCGCGGCCTTCGCGCAGAACTGCGCCGTCTGCCACGGCCCCAGCGGCCGTGGCGACGGACCCACGGCCGCATCCCTGCCGACCCCTCCGGTCGACCTGAGCGCCGACCACGTGCAAGAACAGTCGGACGGCGCCCTTTTCTACACGATCACCGAAGGCCGCCAGGGAACGACGATGCCGGGCTGGTCGGCGGTCCTCAGCGACAAGCAGCGCTGGGACCTCGTCAACCACCTGCGGCGGCTGGGCGAGGAGCGGTCCACCGCTGCCGCCGGCAGCGCCGCGGACCCGCATGGAGACGAAGCGGGCGGGGCCGACTGGACCTCGGCCGATGCCGCTGCCCTCGCCGACGGCCGCCGAGAGCTGGCGGCCGTCGAGGAGCAGCTCCTCCTGCTCGAAGACAGCCTGGCGGCCGACCGCACGTCGAACGCGGACTACCCGGCCCGCCTCCAAGCCCTGCGCCAGCACCTGGCGGCCCTGCGCCTGCAGGTCAGCCGAGCGGCGGAGCGGCTGCCGGAACCACGCTGATCGGACGGCGAGGGTGGTCGTTCAAGGACGGGCCGGAGCCGGTGATATCGCGGTGCTCACGCCGCCCGTCAATCCGCTCACACCAGGGGGATGGCCATGATTGCGTTGCTCGTGCTGGGACTCGTGGTCCTGGCGATCGTCGTGAGCCTTTCCATGGACCGGTGAGCCTAGGACACAGCCTCTCCGTCCCCCTCCGCCCCCCGCTCCATCCGCCATACCCAGGTGTCCCGCGGCCGGCCGTAGGGATCCACCGAGTCCGCCTTCAGGTGCTCCGCCAGGTGGTAGCCCAGGCGGCGCGGGATGGCGGCACTGGCCAGGTTGGCGGGGTCGCAGCGGATCTCCACCCGCCTGACCCAGGGCAGGGCGAAGGCCGCCTCCGTCAGGGCCCTGGCCGCCTCGGTGGCCAGCCCCCGGCCCGTGGCCTCCTCGGCCAGCCAGTAGCCGATCTCCAGCCCCTCCGGCCCGATGCGCGGATGCAGGCCCGTGCCGCCCAGGACGCGCTGCCCTTCCGGCGAGAAGATGCCGTAGATCCAGTCCTCACCGGTGGCAAACAGATCGCCGAATCGCTGCACCCGAGCTTCCACCGCTTCCACGGGCGAGGGTTCGTCGTGGGCCCAGGGCATCCAGGGCCGGAGGTGCTCCAGGTTCGCGTCCAGGGTCTGCTTGAGTGCGGGGCCGTCGCCGGCCTGCCAGGCGCGGATGAGGAGGCGCGGCGTCCGAATCAGGACGGGCGGGACCGGGCGGGGTTCTGGGGAGGGGTTCAGGCTCGCTGGGTCGATGTCCACGGTCGGCTCTCCTGAGACAAGATCGTGCGAATGGCGTTCAAGCCCCGCCCTACGAGGCGGCTTCGGCCCCCAGCGCCGCCCCGTAGGCCCGCAGCGTCCCCTCGGCCATCGCGGCCAGGCTGAGGGGCGCCGTCTGCCGGGGGCCGGCGGCGCGGAGCCGGGCGGCCAGAGCCGCGTCGTCCAGCAGGCGGGCCATCGCGTGGGCCCAGGCGCCCAGGTCGAGCGGGTCCAGGAGCAGGGCCGCGTCGCCCGCGATCTCCGGCAGGCTGCCGGCGCGGGAGGCCGCCACCGGCGTCCCCGAGGCCAAGGCCTCGGCCACCGGCAGGCCGAAGCCCTCGTCCAGGGCCGGATGGGCCAGGAGGCGGGCACCGCGGTAGAGGGCCGGCAGGTCCTCGTCCGCCACCCGGCCCAGAAAGCGGGCGCTGTCGCCCAGGCCCAGGTCCCGCGCCAGGTCGTGCACCGACCCGCTCAGCCAGCCCTCGGCCCCCGCCAGGACCAGGCGCAGCTCCGGGTCCGTTCGGCGGAGCAGGTCGAAGGCCCGGAGCAGGGTGGCCAGGTTCTTGCGCGGCTCGATGGTGGAGACGAAGAGGACGTAGGGCCGCGGCCGGCCGTCCGCCATGAGGCCGTGACGGGTCCACACCGCCTGGTCGGCCGCTGCGTCGCCTTCCGGCCGGAAGCGCGGATGCACCGCGTTGGGCACCACGTGCACCTTGGCCGCCGGCGTGGCCGTCAGGGCGGCGATCTCGGCCGCCGTGTGGCGGGACACCGCGATCACCGCGGCCGCCTGGCCGAGGGAGCGGTGGACCTGGCCGTAGTAGCGCCGGCTCTCCTCCGTCAGGTACTCCGGGTGACGCAGGAAGGTCAGGTCGTGCACCGTGGCCACGGCGGGACGACGCCACCAGCGGGGCACGATGAAATCCGGGCTGTGCAGGAGGTCGAGCCTGGCCCCCCAGAGTTCGAGGGGCAAGGCGATGCCCTCCAGGCGGTGATGCGGGGGCGTCCACAGCCAGCGCGCCGGGCGATGCAGGCCGGCGGTCGCCTGCGATCCCTGTCCGGCCGCCGCCCCCGCCGCGGTCCCGCGGCGCCCCCGCCGATGCTCCAGGCGAAGCACGGTCAGGGGCCACCCCGCCACCGCCAGCCGCCCCGCCGTCGCAAGCTCCTCCAGCCCGGCGAGCAGCCGGCTCCCGTGCTCGGCGATGCCCCCGCCGCGGTAGGCCCGCAGGCGGAGGTCGATGCCGACGCGAAGGTGGCGACTCATCGTCGATGGCGCGTCAAGGGGCAGGCGGGCCATCGATCAGGGACCGGGGCAGACCGGCAAGCAGCCCCGGCCCCTACGCTCCCAGCCTCAGTTCTCCAGCCGGCGGCTGAGCTGTTCCGGCGTCACCCGCTTGACGTCCCAGACCAGGCCCAGCTTCTCCAGGGCGCGGATCACGTAGGCCGACAGGTCCACCTGCCACCACTCCAGGCCGTGCTCGGCGCTGTTGGGGAAGGCGTGGTGGTTGTTGTGCCAGCCCTCGCCCAGGGCCAGGACGCCCACGATGGGGTTGTTGCGGCTCTGGTCCTTGGTGGCGAAGGGCCGACTGCCGAAGGTGTGGCAGATGGAGTTGACGCTCCAGGTGATGTGATGGGTGAAGAAGATGCGCACCAGGCCGCCCCACAGGAAGCCGGTCAAGGCGCCGGTCATGAAGGCCCCCCCCGTGGCCATGGACCACAGGCCGCCGAGCACGAAGGGGATGGCCAGGCCCAGGAGCACCCAGAAGACGAAGGTGCGCTCGAAGAAACCTACCTGCTCGTCCTTGAGCAGCCAGGGGCCGTGCTTCTCCGGCTCGGTGCGCCAGCCGTCGATGATCCAGCCCACGTGCGAGTGGAAGAGACCTTCCAGCGGACTGTGCGGATCGCCCTCCTTGTCCGAGAGGGCGTGGTGCTTGAGGTGGGTCGAGGCCCAGGTCAGGGGACCGCTCTCCACCGCCATGCCGCCCAGGGCCAGGAAGGTGCCGCGGAGCCAGGGATGGGTCTGGAACCCGTTGTGGGTCAGCATGCGGTGGTAGCCGATGGTGATGCCCAGGCCGGTGAGGGGATACAGGATCGCGAAGAGCACCAGGTCCGGCCAGTAGACCGCCACCTCCCAGAGCCGCCAGATGGCATAGAGGGTGGCGATGAAGGGAACGATCACCACCGTCAGGATGATGGCCTTGCCGAGGGCGCCCTGGGGATGCCCTTCTTTCTCGATGTGCGACGTCCTTGCGTCCAGAGCCATTGCCTTGTCTCAGTTCCTTGTCGTACGGGCTCCCGGTCCCCGCCGGACGCGCGCTGCGGCCGACGCCTGGGCCCGGTCTACCCTAGCACAAAGCCCAGGGTCGCTCAAATGGTTGCAGCCGGGTGGAAAGGCGGTCCTGTGCTAGGATTGCCGCCGACCCAACACGATCCTGCTGGGCGCGGTCCGCCGTCTGGGGCGGGCCGGCGGCGGATCGCCGGGGGCCTCTGGCCGCCCGTGCGCTCCGCCGGGGGGAAGACCGGTGAAAGTCCGGCGCTGACGCGCAACGGTAAGCCTTCAGATGGATGGCCGGGCCCTCGCCGCCCCGGCGCGATCTCGCGCCCGGGACGAGGGCCGGGCCCCGCGGGACCAGCCGCGGACGGAGGCCAGCCCGAACGCCCCCTTGCAGGCGAAGGCGGCCCCTGCGGCCGCCGACCACCATCGGCCTTCGCGCAGAAGGGCCGCGGTGGGCCTGCGGCCAGAAGCTCCGCCCCGCCCCCGCCCCGCTCTCCGCCCCGGCCGGCCATCGTCCCCGCGCGGATCGGGGCAGGAGGAGAGAACCGGATGCGCCTGAGCGACGGGATGGACAGGACGGACGGGATCGACCGGATCGACAGGATCGACAGGGTGGATGTCGTCCGGGCGAACGGGATCGAGCGAGCGAGCGGGATCGAAGGGATCGCGCGACGCCGCGCCGGGAGGGCCGCCCGCCGCCGGACCTGGGCGGGCCGCTTCGCCCTGGTGGCGGGGGCCCTGGGGATGGCCTTGGGCGTCTTCGGCGGCCGGCAGCCCGCGGACGCCGCTCCGCCCGGCCGCGCGGAGCTGCTGATCGACAAGGGCGACGGGCAGGTGATCCTGCGCTCCCTGCCCTGGCGGGCGGGCATGACGGGCCAGGACCTCCTGCAGGCCGGCGGACTGCCGCTGGTGACCCAGGGCGGGGCCGTCTGCGCCATCGACGGCCTGGGCTGCCCCGCCGACGACTGCTTCTGCGCCTGCAAGGGCGCGCGCGGCTGCCGCTACTGGAAGTACCACCAGGGCGACGCCGCCGGCCGCTGGCGGGAGGCCACGGTGGGCCCGGCGCAGCAGGCGGTGCCCGAGGGCGGCCTGGAGGGCTGGGTCTGGGGCCGCGCCGCGCCCTTGACCGCCCCGCCGGCCTGGCGGGCCGGACGCCTGGCCCTCGACTGGCTGCTGGCGCAGCAGGAGGACGGCGGCGGCCTGAAGGGCCACGTGGGCTTCGGCGCCGAACTCGCCTTCGGGCACCGCGCCCTGGGCTTGGGACTCCATGCGGCCGAGGGCGAGCCGGCAGGCCCGGACCTCCTCGGCTTCCTGCGGCGCCAGGCCCCGGCCTACGCCCTGGGGGCCGCCGCCACCGGCAAGGCCGTCGCCGGCATCGCCGCCGCCGGAGGGGATCCGCGGGCCGCCGGGGGGGTGGACCTCCTCGCCCGGCTCCGAGGCCACTACGATCCGGCCGACGGGCAGTACGGCGCCGGAACCTGGGACCAGGCCTGGGCCATCCTGGGCCTGGTCGCCGCCGCCGAACCCGTCCCGCCCGCCGCCCTTGGCGCCCTGGGGCGCCTGGCCCAGGCCGGCGGCGGCTGGGGCCCGGACGCGGCGGGCCCGGCCGACGCCGACAGCAGCGGCCTGGCCCTGCAGGCCGCACTGGCCGCGGGCCTGCCCTCCGACGACGCTCTGGTGCGCGGCGCCCTCGACCACCTGGCGGCCAGCCAGGAAGGAGACGGCGGCTGGGGCCATGGAGACGCCGGCAACCTCAACAGCACGGCCTACGCCCTGGGGGGGATTCTGGCCGCCGGCCAGGACCCGCGCGCCGCTCCCTGGACCGAGGGCCATCCCGGCCCCCTGGACTTCCTCCTGGCCGCCCAGGGCCCGGACGGCCGCCTGCGCTTCGGGGCTCAGGACGCGGCCATCCCGGACCTGGTGGCCAGCCTGCAGGCCCTCCCCTCCCTGGCCGGACGACCCCTCGCGCCGCTGGGCCCGGCGCCGGCGCTGCGGCGGGGCCTGGAATGGCTGAGGGCGCAGCAGCAGGCGGACGGCGGCTTCGGCGGCTCGGGCCCCGGGGCGACCGTCGATGCCGTCCTCGCCCTGGCCGCCGCCGGCGCCGACCCCGATCCGCGGCACCCCTCCGGACGGCGGCCCGGCGACCTGCTGCTGGCCCAGGGCGCCGCCTTCGCAGAAGGCAGCCTGGCCGCCGCCGGGAAGCTGGCCCTGGGCGTGAAGGTCCTCGGCCTGGACGCGGCAGCCCTGCCGGGCGCTGCGGGGCCCTTCGACCTCGCGCGCCATCTCGAGGCCGGCGCCGCCGCCGCCGTGGGCCGGGCCGAGAGCTCGGTCTGGGACCTCTCCTGGGCCGTCCTGGGACTCAGGGCCCTGGAGCGCCCCCTCCCCGAAGGCCTGGCGGCGGACCTGGCCGCGGCCGCCAGTCCGGCCGGCGGCTGGGGCTACGCTCGGGCCGCCGCCCAGCCCGACCCCGACAGCAGCGGCCTGGCCCTGGAGGCCCTGGCCGCCGCCGGCTGGGGCCGCGAGGCGCCGGCGGTGCAGGAGGCCGAAGCCTACCTGCTGACCGCCCAGCTCCCCTCCGGCGGCTGGGGCTACGATGGGGCCCTCAGCGCCGACAGCAGCGCTGCGGTGGCCCTGGGCCTGTCCGCCCAGGGCCACCACCTCGACGCGGCGGGCTGGATGGCCGGCGACGCCGACGGCTGGCGCCGGCGCGGCGCGGTGGACGCCCTGCTCGGCCTGCAGGCGGCCGACGGGAGCTTCCGCGGCTTCAGCCCCCTCCTGGCCACGACGGCGGCCCTGCGCGCCTTGGCCGGCCAGGTGGCGCCTGCGGAGGCGACACAGGGTCGCCGCCTGCTGCTGCCGCTCCTGATCCGCGGACGCTGAGGCGGCATGGCCCATCGCCACCCGGCGGCCGGCGCGCGGCCCTGCGCCCGCGCCCTCCTCGCCCCGTTCGCAGCGCTCCTCCTGGGATCGTTCGCCGGTGTCCTCACGCCGGGCCGCGCTGCGGAGCGGGGTGCCCCGCGGGCGGCGGCCCAGGCGCCGGCGGCCCAGGCGGGCCTGGTCGTGCGCTTCGGCGACGGCCGGGTGCAGACCCGGTGCGTGACCCTGCCGGAAGCGGGGCTGAGCGGGATAGACCTCCTGGAGCGATCCGGCCTGGACCTCAAGCTGAAGGTGGACGGCCTGGGAGCCCTGGTCTGCAGCATCGACGGCGAGGGCTGTCCGCGCGACGACTGCCTCTGCCGCTGCCGCAGCGGCGGCGCGGACTGCGTGTACTGGGCCTACCACCAGCTGGAGGGCGACCGCTGGCGCTACGCGGCGACCGGGGCGGCCGACCGCCGCCTGCGGCCGGGCGACGTCGACGGCTGGGCCTGGGGCCCCGGCAGCCTGACCAGCGGCACGCAGCCGCCCCTGCTGACCCTGGCCGAGATCTGCGCCCCGCCGCAGGCCCCCACGGCCACGCCGGCCCCCGCCACGCCCACCGCGACGCCCACCGCGACATCCACCGCCGACCCCGCGGGCATGGCCACGCGGCCGGCCACGGCCACGCGCTCGGCCGCGCCCGGACCGCGCGTGACGGCCACCCGCAGGGCCACCGCCACCCGCCGCCCCTCCGCGGCGCCGCCCCATGGGCCCGACAGGACCTCTACGTCCTATCCGTCCCATGCAGCTACCCTCAGCCCCACGCCTTCCCTCCTGCCCCTCTCCGCCGAGCCCACCTGGGCCGCCCAGGTTCAGGCCCGCATGCGCCTGGCCACCCTGGCGGCCTACGCCACCTCCCTGGCCGACCTGGAGGGGACGGCGGCGGCGCGCGCGGGCGGGGGAGGCAGGGTTCCGACGGCGGCGGAGCAGGGGGCCGATGCGACATCCTCGGTCCCCCCGTCCGACGCCCCCACGGCCAACCTCCCGACCTCCAGCCGCCCCACCTCGACCGCCCGATCCGCGACGCCCGCGGTGGCGACGCGCGTCCACCCGGAGCCGGCAGGCTCGGAAGGCGACGCACCCGCAGGCGGTCGGGGCCCGGCGCTGCTCCTGCTCCTGCTGTTGGCGGCGGCCTGGTGGCGCGGCCGTCCGCGCGGTGGCCGCGGGCCTTGAACGAGGGCGCCGCGGCCGCGGGTGGGCAGCCGGCGGGCCGTCGCACAGGGACCCGGAGCGCCCACCTGGTCTTCGTCCTGGCCCAGATCCTGGGCCTGGCAGCCTTCCTGGCGGCGCCGGCCGCCCTGCTGCTGGAGGCCGCCGGCCGCCGCGGCAGGGCGCCCGAGGTCCTGGGCGCCCCCGCCCTCCCGGCCCTGCTCTTGACGGCCGGGCTCCTGGCCCTGGGCCTGGAGGCCCTGGCAGGGCTCAGGGACGCCCGCCGCCTGGCCCTCCTGGCCGTACTGGCGGCGCAGGTGGCGGCCCTGCGCTTCCTGGAGGTGGCCATCCCCGGGCCGGGTGAGTTCAGCCCGGTCTTCGCCCCCATCCTCCTGGCCGGGCATGCCCTGGGGCCGCGCTTCGGCTTTCAACTGGGGGCCCTGGCCCTCTGGGTGTCGGCCCTGATCACCGGCGGCGTGGGGCCTTGGCTGCCCTACCAGATGATGGGCGCCGGTTGGGTGGGCCTCAGCGCCGGCTGCCTGGCGCGCCTGCTGCCGGCCGGGCCGGAGCGCGGGCCCGGCGGGCGCGCGGGGCTCGGCCGGGGCACCTGGCTCCTGCTCCTGGGCCAGGGCGCCTTCTGGGGCCTGGCCTATGGCTGGCTGATGGACCTCTGGGCCTGGTCCTTCCTGGAGGGGCCCCGCTCCGGCGAGGCCGCGGCCGCCGCCCTGGGCCGCCTGGGCGCCATCGTCGCCGGCTCCCTGGCCTGGGACCTCTTCCGCGCCGCCGGGAACCTGCTGCTCCTCGGGCTCCTGGCCCCGGCCTTCCTGCCGCTCCTGCGCCGCGCGGGGCGGTCCTGGCAGGCGGGAGGGCCAGGGGGGGGCAGGCAGGCGGCTGAAGGGGGAACGGGGGACCAGGATGTGGGCGATGAGCGGCCTGACCTGTATGGCCCAGATGTCCGATGCGACCCGCACGTCCGATCAGCGACTCAGCCAGGCCCCCCGGAGCCGCCCGCCGCCCCGCCCGCCCTCCCCCCCGCGCCGGGCGAAGCGCTGCGCCCGCAGGCCTGGTTCGCCTGGGCCCTGGGCCTGGCAGCGGCGGCCTCCTTGGCGCAGAACCCCTGGCTGCTGGCCCTCCTCGGCCTGGCGGCGGCCCTGGTGCGGCAGGCCCTCGGCCGGCGGCGGGCCGCGGATCGGGGCGGGGCGCCTGCTTCCGGCCTGCCGGGGCCCTCCCTGTGGCGAGCGGCCGCGGCCATCATCCCCTTTGCCGCGCTCTACAGCTTCTGCTTCAACCACCTGGGGGCCACGGTCCTCTGGCGTCTGCCGGAGGCCTGGCCCCTCCTGGGCGGCCCCTGGACCCTGGAGGCCCTCAGCCACGGCGCCCTCACCGGCCTCAGGCTCTGCCTGCTCCTGGCGGCCTTCGCCACCCTGCAGGGCGCCCTGCGGCAGCGGGAGCTGCTGGCGCTCCTGCCGCGGGCCTTCGGTCCCCTGGCCCTGGCGTCGGGCATCGCCCTGGCCTGGGTGCCGGCGGCCGGCCGCCGCCTGCGCGAGCTGCGCGAAGCCCAGCTGGCCCGCGGCATCCGGCCGCCCCCTACCCGCCGCGGCGCCCTGCGCCAGGCGGCCGGCCTGGTCCTGCCCCTGGCCGCCGACGGCATGGAGCGCGCCCTGCAGCTGGCGGACCTCCTCTGCCTGCGCGGCCTGGTGGACCCCGCGGCCGGCCTGGATGCCCGCGGCGGGCGGATCCTGGCGGGCGCCCTGGCCGCCCTCCTGCTGGGGCTCTTCGGCCTGCTGTCCGGCCTGCTGCCCCCCCGCCCGGCCCAGGCCGTCCTGGTCGGCGGCGCCCTCCTGCTCCTGGGCCTGCTCCGGCAGATGGGCCGCCGCCGCCCCGTCACCCGCCTGCTGCCGCAGGCCTGGCGCCCGCGCGACCTGGCGGTGCTGCTGGGGGCGGCCCTGGCCCTGGGGGCCTGCCTGGCCCTGCGCCACTCGGAGCTGGTGGCCTGGTCGCCCTTCCCCCGCCTGCGCCCGCCGCCGGTGGACCTGGGCCTGCTGCTGGCGCTCCTGGGCCTGGGCCTGCCGGCCTGGCTCCTGGCTCGCAGGGGCCCGGCGGGGGCCGCGAGGGTCACCGGGGGCGCAGCGGCGGCGGCGGCGAGGTCGGCTCCAGCAGCATCGGCGGCGACGGCGAGGTCGGCGCCAGCAGCGGCATCGGCGGCGACGGCGAGGTCGGCGGCGGCAGCGGCATCGGCGAGTCCCGCGGCCCCCGGCCCTTGGGTCCTGGCCGAGGGCTTCGGCCTGCGCTACCGGGGCGCCCCGGCGATGCAGCTCCAGGGCATCGACCTGTGCGCCCCGCCGGGCAGCCTGACCCTGGTGACGGGGCCCAGCGGGGCGGGCAAGTCCTCCCTCCTGCGCAGCCTGGCGGGCCTGGTGCCCTGGACCACGGGCGGGGAGACGGCGGGCCGCCTCAGGGTGGGCGAGCTGGACCCCCGCCGCGCCGGTCCGGCGGCGATGGGACGCCGCCTGGGCCTGGTCGGGGGCGATCCCGAGCTGGGCTTCGTCACCGATCGGGTGGCCGACGAGGTGGCCCTGGCCCTGGAGCTGGCGGGCCTGCCGCCGGCGGAGATCGCGCGGCGGGTGGCCGGGGCCCTGGCGGCGGTCGGCCTGCTCCCCCTGGCCTGGCGGCCCAGCGACCAGCTCTCCGGCGGGCAGAAGCAGCGCCTCGCCATCGCCTGCGCCCTGGCTCTGGCCCCCGCCGCCCTGGCCCTGGACGAGCCCAGCAGCCAGCTCGACGACGCGGCCGCCGCCGACCTGATGGCCCTGCTGCGCCGCCTGGCCGACGGGGGCCGCACGGTCCTGGTCAGCGAGCATCGCCTGGACCGCGTGCTGCCCTGGGCCGACCAGCGCCTGCACCTGCCGGGACAAGCGGCATCGCCAGAGCCCGCGCAAGCTCCGGGACCCGAGCACTCCGAACGATCGGTGGAATCGGAGCAGTCCCATCCGTCCTGTCAGCCCTATCAGTCTCATCAGTCCCAACGCTCCCAGCAATCAGGGAGATCAACCCGATCAGCGGGATCCACCCCCTCCAAGCCGCTCGCCGACGCCCCCCTCCTCGTCGCCGAAGGCCTGAGCTTCGGACCGGGCGACCGGGAGGTCCTGCACGGTGTGGACCTTGCGCTCCGGCCAGGACAGGCGGTGGGGCTGATCGGCCCCAGCGGGGTGGGGAAGACCAGCCTGCTGCGCCTGCTGGCGGGGCTGGCGGCGCCCTGGGCGGGCAGCATCCGGCGGGGGCCGGCGCTGCAGGAGCCCTGGAGCCTGGCCTACCTGCCGCAGGAACCCGGCCAGCTCCTGCTGGCCACCGGCTTGCGGGAGGAACTGCTCCTGGGCCTCCGCGCCCATGGCCTCACGCCCGCCGGCCGCCGCGACCCGGACCGCTGGCTGGCGCGCCTGGGCCTGAGCGGCCTCACGCACCTGCACCCCCAGGACCTGTCCACCGGCCAGCGCCAGCGCCTGGCCCTGGCCGCCCTCCTGGTCCTCGGCCCCCGCCTTCTCCTCCTGGACGAGCCCAGCCGCGGCCTCGACGACGCCCAGGTGGCCGTCCTCCGCGACCTGCTGGCCGAGCTGACGGGGGAAGGGGTGGGCCTGCTGGTAGCCACGCACGACCGCCGGCTGCTGCCGGCGCTGGGACCGATCCACCGCCTGGCGGGCGATCCCGAGGCGGGGCGGCCGTCGACGCTGCAGCGGGCTTAGCGTGACCCAGAAGCCCATGGAGCGCCGAAGCCTCCCGGCGTCGCATGCAGGCCCGCGTTCGCGCCTCGCCCGCCGCCGGCGGATCCCCCTGCTCCTGCCGGCCCTGCTGGTGGCGCTCCTCCTGGCCCTGGCCTGGCGGGGCCGCGGCCGGCCGCACGTTCCCACCTGGGGCCTCATGTTCCATCCCTTCGGCACGCCGGTGGACTACCAGACCTGCGGCTTCCACACGGGGCAGGACTGGTTCTCCTGGCCGGGGGCGCCGATCTTCGCCATCGCGGCGGGCACGGTGGTCCACGTGGGACCGCTCTGGCTGGACGGACCGGGCCAGGGGCGGGGGCCGCAGGCCATCGTCATCGACCACGGCGGCTACCTGAGCACCTACAGCCACAACCGCGAGGCCCTGGTCCAGCCGGGCCAGCAGGTGCGGCGGGGCCAGCGCATCGCGGAGCTGGGCTCGGAGGGCTTCAGCCGCGGCCCCCACCTGCACCTGGAGCGGGTGATGCCGCCCTTCACCGGGGACTGGCGGCAGCCTTTCGTGGGCTGCCGGTCCTACGTGGATCCGGGGAGGGAGTGGGGGTGGTTCTGAGGCCGGGAATTGGGTGGGGAGGGGAGGGGCTTCGGTTGGCCAGTGGCTGACCCGTCCCCGACGCTGCGGACATCCTTGGCCCACCGGCACCCGCTCCGTCAGCGCCCCCCGCCCCACCTGCGGTCAAGGGCGCATCAGCCCGCGCGCAGTCGCTTCCAGCGAAGGAACCCTGCGGTCGCGGCGAGCAGCCCTAGGATGAGCGGGGCGATGAAGCTCTCGCCGCGCTGCACATGGGTCCCCACCGCGCCGAGCATCAGCGCGGTGAGGCCAGCAGCCGCGGCAGGCGTCAGCATGGGCGCGATGCCCGTCGCCGCCGGCACGATGAGGCCGATCCCGCCGACCACTTCCGCCGTCCCAATCGCCTTGATCGAAAGCTCGGAGAAATCTTCCGTCCACGCCATACTGGAGTTCTTCAGCAGTTCATCCATGGGGGTAGCGAGCTTGGTGCCGCCCGCGGCCAGGAAGGCAACCGCCACGAGGACCTGAAGGAACCAGATCACCTTGTTCATCGGAGTACTCCTTGGATCGAGCGGTGATCGTCAGTGGTCCTGACGATCAGTAACGCTTATTATTCAGCTGCTCTCCTGGAATGTCAAGCCCCTATGCCATCCCAACCACCTCGCCAGATCTCCATCGTCCTCCAGCAGGCCCGCCCGTCCCTCCCGGCGGCGATCGCCACCTCCGTCGGCTTCCTCACCAACCAGGTGGCCGGCCGTTTCCGCGTGCGCGTCGACCGCCTGTTCGGCGAGCATGGGCTTAACCCGCGCCACTACCTCCTCCTGGTGGTCCTCCGCGACGAGGGATCCTCGTCACAGCAAGCGCTGGGCGCACGCGCCGGCCTCGACCGCACGACCACCATGCAGACCGCGCAGTTCCTCGAAGGCCAAGGCTTGCTTGCGCGGAGTGACGACCCGCAGGACCGGCGGGTGTACCGGCTCGCGCTGACCGAGGCAGGACAGAGCCTGGTCACCCAACTTGAAGGGCAGCTCAAGCAGGTGGAGCTGGAGGTCCTGCAGTCGCTCTCACCCGCCGATCAGGCAACCTTCGTCGCGCTGCTTCAAGCAATCCTCGCGGACAAAGGCCCGGCCTGCGGCTGCTAGGAGCCGAGGACATAGGCCCGCGGCCTCGGCGGGCCTGGGCGGGTCGGAATAGGGGCCTGACAACCTGGGCGAAGCCCTGGCGCACCAGGGCTTCAGACCTGCATGACCGCCGCCAGACAGCATGGGAGGCAGGCTTGCCCACCAGTGGCCGCCTCCCTACTCACCGCGCCTGCCCCTCACTTCACCTGGCGCAACTGCCCGCGGATGTCGCCGAAGAAGGTCTGCCCGGCCGTGTGCAGGTTGAAGTACAGCTCACCCTCGCGCGCGATCGCCTCCATGCCGGCGATGGTCTTCACCTTGTCGGTCGGAATCGCGGGGGTGATGGGGCAGCCGTTCGTCAGCGCGCCCACGAGGCCCGAGCCGTCCGCGTTCACGGCCTCGATGTCCTTGTTGGTCAGCTCCAAGGCCAACTCGTGGTCGTCCCAATACTGCTCGAGGTCCCCCGCGAGGGCGACGTTGATCAGGATGGGCCCCAGCTGACCGGGCTTGCCGCAGTGGATGTGGAACATCACGATGTCCTGGGTGGCCACGTTCTGGATGGCGACGTGCACGTAGGCCTTGCTCAGGTCCTTGGTGAAGGACAGAACGCCGTGCCCGCGCGACCTGCGCGCATCGCGCGGGACCGAAGGGGCCGTGGACTTGAAGACCTCGGGCACCGCGGCCGGCGTGTCGCTCTCCTCGCCGCCTTCCTGGTGGGGGCTGAGAAAGGCCTCGAACACGGAGCCGATCTCCTGTCCCCTGCCCGGGTCGAGGGCGATGGGGCTGGGTAGGTCGGTCTCGGGGCGATGCGCGCCTGCCTGGGACATGTGGCCCTTCTCGCCACCTGGCTCGACCATCGCGGCGTCGTGCCTGCAGCCGGCCACGGCGAGCGAGGAAGCGGCGAGCAGAGCCGCGGGCAGGAAGGTTGCCGGGATGCGGCCTTTCCGTACGTTCACCTTGGTCACCTCTTGCGCTGGGGAACGGCCGAAGGGGATCGCCCGCTGGTTCAGTGGTCCATCCTGCCGCCGGCACCTGGCGGACCGGCGAACAGGTGGGGAAGGTCATCCGCGTAATGGCCCACGAGGATCGAGGCGACCACGATGGTGGCCACGTTGAAGGGGCTGACCTTAGCGAAGTACGCGATGCCGTCCACCTTGTAGTTGACGACCATGGAGAGGAGCATGTTTACCACGGCGAGCATGCTCCCAAGGGCCCGGGTGCGCGGCAGCAGCACGAGGACACCGATCAGGAGCGACAGGACGTTCGCCGCGATGTCCACCCAGGCCGGGAGGGGCTGCGCGGTCACGTGGCTCCCCGAACCGGATCCGGACGCGGCCGCGAGCATGGCCAGGACCACCAGGACGGTCAGCGCCAGGTAGATGCGGTTGGCGATCCTGCCGTCCCTGTTCATGACCAGGGTGGGTTGAAGCAGCTTCTTGATCCGTGAATCTCGAGTCAGGTGGCTCACGGTGCGTTCTCCCCGTGCGTTGGCGGCGATTCCGATTCCGGCGGGTACAGCGCGCCCCGGACCAGTGCTCTTGGGATGCCGATCGCTCGACCGTGAGGTCGGGTCAGCGGGAGGTCCTTCGGGTTGAGGGCGAGGAGGGGAGCCTGGTTGTCAGGGCAGCGACACCCGCAATCCTACGAACTTTCGCAGCGCGCGCAACTGATGGGGCAGGCCGGGGTTATGGTGAGTGAAACGGTCGATCATCCGCTGGCCAGCACCGACGATCGCGCCCCTCATCCGGCCTCATCCCACCCTTGGAAGCGAGCACTGCAATGGCAAGCCTGATCATGGCCCTGCTGATCCTCGGACTCGGGCTGGTGTACGGTCGGACGTTCGAGCTGACTGTGCTGGCGGGGTGGACGGCCGACCGCAGCGGCCTGACGGGGGAGCCGGTGGAGCGGGTGCTCAAGGTGCTGCGCGGCGCCCTGGTGCATGGCTGCCTGAGCGATGCGGAGCTGGAGCTGCTCTGGGATGCCTGGCACCCGGAGGAAAGGCTGGACCTGCCCCTCGCCCGGCCGTTTGAGCGACGTCTGGCCTGGTCTTCTGGACCCTGACCTTCGGATCACCAGTTGGCAGGACCCTGGCGACAAGCGAACAGGCACGCGCTTCAGCGGCGGCCCTTCAGCGATGGAGTGGCCGCCGCTCTGCATGTTGGGGCGGGGCGGATGGCCGGAACGGGGACGAAGTCATAGCTGTACTCGGGCCAAGTCACAGGCTGACTTGGGTGCAGTACCCTGGGGACTGGGGTCAAGTACGCCAAGGAGTGGGGGTCAGTACCCTGGGGACTGGGGGCTAGTCAGCCTGTGACTTGGGTGCAGATCCCTGGGGACTTTCGTGCATGCGTCAGGGGCTCAGGATGGGGATTATCCGAAAGTAGTAGTGGCAGCCCGAGACCAGCACGGGTGTTCTGGATTGACATGGGCGGTGGGGCGCACTACATTATCTGGGTCGGCATAACCCTGGCTCAGGCAGAGGCAGGAGCCAGATGGGCTGGGGCTTCTCAGCCGAAAGGGCAGCGGTCGACGATGTTATCCGAAGCAGTGGACAGGCATAACCGATGCCAGCTGGCAAGCTATGCGTCATCGGAGGACGCTACGGCTGTGGTGGGCGTGGTTATGCTGATGTTGTTGGGATAATGAGAAGTTGGGCCGCACAAACCGATCGTTTCCGTATCGCCCAGCAAGGAGTGCGCGTGGAACCGCTGATCGAATTCTGGTCTGCACCGTGGGTCCAACCCATTGTTCTTCTCATTGTTGGAGCTGGGCTATCTGCGTTGACCAAGGAACTGCCCACGTTCATCCGCAACTACAAACGAGTGACACCGCTGCTAGGAGGTCCGTGGCACGCGTATCACTGGTCCCGAACTAACGGCCACCCCGTCTTCCGACACACGACTCTCACCTGCCGCCGACGACTGTATGGCGTTCGGATTGACGTAACGAGTTCCGAAGGTGAGAAGAGCTTCTACAAGGGGCGCGTGTCCTTCGAGGGTGCTGACCTTCTCTTGGAATTCTCGGGGCGCAAACACACGGAGACCTTCGTAATGCGAATGAACGAACCGATCTCCCACAGCGGCATGCGAATGGTGGGCATTGTCCTCGGGGTCGACTTCGACCGCGTCAAGTTCGCTGCCGTTCAGATCTGCTTGCGTAGCGAGGTCTCGCAGGATGAGGCAATGCAGATCATTGCCGACGTTGCCGAACTGGATGGCGCCGAGTCCTCGCTGAGAGTTATCAGAGCCGGAGATCGCGATCGCCTCTCGAGAGGCACCGCCGGTGCGGCCTAACCCCTCTCTCAATCGGAGCGCCAACGGCGGGCCACCACGCCCAGGCCACAGTGCAGCATGCAATATTCTGTGACCAGGGCTTGGCATCCCACCGCTGTCGACCGCTTAGCTCGAACGTTAGCTGGACAACGAGGCACCATTGACACAATACCTGAAGCACTTCCCGAAGCCGCTCCTGGATGACCTCGTAGCGGGTCGCTGGCTACCAGTGATCGGTGCCGGAATGTCCCGGAATGCCGTCGTCGTGCCTGGCCGGCAGGTTCCGCTGTGGGACGATCTTGGGCGCGAACTCGCTGCCGAACTAGAGGACTATCCGTACTCCGGCGCACTTGATGCGGTGTCTGCGTACGCCCATGAGTATGGCCGGCCGAGAATGGTCGAGCGGGTCGCTGATGCACTCCTGATCAATGAGGCGCGGCCGGGCGATGCGCACCGAGCGTTCTGCTCCATCCTGTTTGATATTGCTTGTACAACAAATGTTGACTTCTTACTGGAGCGGCAGTACAGCGCTACATCCCGTCATTGCCGACCCATCATCGATGAAGATCACCTAGCGGTGAATGATCGCAGCAATACTACAGCGCTGCTGAAGCTCCACGGGGACGTACATCATCCCGCGCGACTCGTTCTTACGGAGGAGGACTACGACGGCTTCCTCGACAAATACCCGTTGCTGGCGACTTACCTTGCCAATCTCCTCATCACCAGAACGGCCGTCCTAATCGGCTACAGCCTCGACGACCCAGACTTCAGACAGGTATGGCAAGTCATCGGCGAGCGTCTAGGAAAGGCTCGGAGGTTGGCCTACGCGATTCTGGTGGACGCAAAGGGCACGGATGTCGCGCGGTTTGCCCGCCGCGGAGTCAAGGTCATCAGCCTTCCAGGTAGCCGTGCTAAGTACACCCACGTGCTGGCGACGGCATTTGACGAACTCCGTGAGTACATGCAAACGCACCTGATCGGCGCAAGCCACGTAACCGAGGAGGAACCGCTCACTGAGTTCTCGCTACCGCAAGAGGCGGTGACGAGACTGTGCTTCTTTGCAGTTCCATTGGGACTCCAGCCGCAGTATCGCGATCAGGTTTTTCCTCTCGCTGAGCGCGCTGGTCTTGTCCCTGTCACCGCCGCAGATGTGATTGCGCCTGGCGACAACTACACCGCCAAGATCGACGCGATCATGCGCAGGTCTGTGGCAGCCGTGGTGGACGTGACCACCCAGAACACAGTGTTAGAACTCGGGATGCTCATGGGAATGCAGAAACCCCTGGAAACACTGGTTGTTATCGAGGACGGGACAGTTCTTCCAACTGACCTCGCGACTCAACGAATCGCAAGACGTGCGAAGGGACCAGTCGCCGATCAGCCAGAGCTTCTGCACACTTTCGAGGAATGGTTCCGAGGCGTTGCCGCTCATATCCAACCCCGGCTGGCCGAAGAGCCGTTGCGACTTCTCGGAGTCCGCGAGTACCGCGCGGCAGTGACTTCAGCGATGACTCACCTTGAGTCCCTGCTACGTACCGCGCTCGAGAAGGAAGAAAAGCTGCCGGGTCGCGCCTATGCACTTGGCCCGCTCGCCGAGCTAGCAGCAAGACGTGAATTGGTTACTGCGGCTGAACATCGACAACTTCGTGATTGGATGCGCGTTCGTAACATGGTTGTGCATTCGCAAGAGAGTGTCTCTCGGGCACTAGCCACGGAGATCGTTCGGGGAGTAATGGCGATCGGACAACGGCTGCGGACCAATGCATAACAGCGTGCCAGCTAACAGCAGCATGCAGCTGCCGGCGCTCCGCGCCGCAGTTGATGCTGAGCGCTAGCCCCCGCAATTCCCCCAGACCAAGGATCGCCACCCCCCATGCTCCACCACGTCGAGTTGTACGTCAGCGACTTGGAGCGCTCCTGCGCCTTCTGGACCCCGTTCATGGCCATGCTCGGCTACGAAGCCGATCCTTGGTCGGGAGGCATGAACTACGTCCGCGGCGAGGACGAGACTTACTTCTGTCTCCTGCCTGCGTCGCCTGAGCATGTCTCCGCCGGGTACCACCGGAAGCGGGTTGGCCTGAATCACCTGGCCTTTCGCGGAGCATCGCGGGCCCAGGTTGATCAGATCGCCACGTGGCTGAAGGACAACGGGCACACCCTCTTGTACGAAGATCGACACCCCTTCGCCGGTGGCCCGGACTACTACGCCCTGTTCTGTGAAGACCCAGATCGCTTGAAGCTCGAGGTCGTCGCGCCCGGCGAGGCCTGACCTTTCGCACCGGCCGACCCGCTACGCCAGGCTACGATGGAGCCGCTTCAACGAGGAATGCGTACGGTGCTCAGCCCCTGCATGCACCGGGTTGCCATCATCCGAGAGAGCGAGGATGAACATGAGCACCACCGATCAATCCCTACAAGCCGATGCGAATGCGGTGGAGACCGCTCTTGACCTGGGTTGGGCGGGCTTCAAACGCCATCCATGGCTCCTGACCATCCCCCCGCTCTTCTTTGTGCCGGTGCTCTTCGCCGTTACCACCGTGCTTGCAGTGATGACCGGGAGCCTGGATGCCCTGAATGCCTGGCAGGATGCAGATTCCCCGGGTGTCAGCCTTGCGGCGAGACTCCTGATCCCCAATCTCAGTACTTCCGATTTTCACGAGGTTAGCGGAATGGGTATGCTGAGGACGGCACCATGGATGCGGTCGACAGCGTGACAAAGGAAGTCGCGGAAGCGTCTG
>WBZV01000590.1_pt1 | contig 20414 bp, 25 predicted proteins | sample 5204221 | NCBI WGS metagenome assembly WBZV01 (sample SAMN12344360, study PRJNA552823) | activated sludge metagenome | biome: Activated sludge suspended growth; feature: Nitrification reactor; material: Wastewater; isolation source: activated sludge from nitrification reactor of wastewater...
TTGACCACGGCCATAGGACAAGCCTCTATCGCCGCCGACAGTATCGACAGCTATCTGCGTCGTGAGGACGTGAAAAAGCGTCCGAAGGTGGATGTGCATCACTTCGATCTGTTGCGAAAAATGGAGAATGATAAAGTTTTTAATAGTTATGTGTCTTATCCAAGTATATTAACATATCAAAGACCTTTAGAAGGACATACAAATACTTATAGTTATTGTACATTACCTAACGGTAAAGAAATATATTTACAAAATGCTTATATAACAAAGATCAAAAATGAAAATTAAAGAATTTAAACTTGGTAGTGACCCAGAGTTATTTTTAAGAAGAAAAGATACATTTGATTTATTTCCAGCAATTGGTTTAATTAAAGGAACTAAAGATAAACCTCAACAAATGAAGGGTTTATCTAAAGGTTTTAATTGGCAAGTGGATAATATGTCATTAGAATTTAATACTCCTCCTTCAAGTTCTGTTGAAGAATGGGTAAAGAATCATACAGTAGCTTTAGATTATATCAAGAACAATATTCCTGATAATCTAGAAATAGCTATTGAAACATCAGGAGAATTTAATCTAGAATATTTAGATATGCCTGGGGCAAGAGAATTTGGTTGTAGTAGTACATATAATGCTTGGATACAAGATGTAAATCCTAAACCTTATTGTGATAATGAACAGCTTCGTTGTAATGGTAAATAAATCTGCCACTTTATACAGTAATGTATATTGAAAATTGGGTAAAAACGGTGAACTCTGAAATGAGAATACCGTGCTAACTGTTCACATAAACAATGGACAGTAGTGTAGAGCATAGTAGTTGAAACTATATTAATAGAATATAATACTACCACGAGTATCCACTTCCTCATAGGAAGAAAATATATGCCGAACTTATAGTAATTTATAATTATAAGAGCTAGAGGATAAAAAGCCACTAGGATAACAAATTGGGACACCTACATATAGGATTCTCAGAAGGTAAAGATATGGAATTATGTGAAACATTAATTAAAACATTAGATATGTTTGTTACAGTTCCATCTTTATTTCTAGATCCTGATAAACAAAGAAGAAAATTATATGGTAAAGCAGGTGAGTTTAGATTTGCAACAAGTTATATTGGATGTGAGCATAGGTCATTAAGTAATTTTTGGCTTAATTCTCCTGAAACTATGGCTTGGGTTTATAGACAAGTAGAAAAAGCTATTGAATTTATTAACAATGATAATACAATTGAAGATAATAAAGATTTAATTCAAATTGCTATTAATGATTGTGATTTAGCATTAGCTGATAAACTTATACAAATATATGGTATTACACTACCACAAACACAATTAATTCACGTTTAAAAAATTGAAAAAAAGAAGAAAATGAAAAAGTAAATTGATTAGAAAAAACAGGTTTAGAACAGAATTTAGTGAAAATATATTTAATTATAAATATAAACACGAAAATGCAAACACATGGGATGAATTAAGTAAAACCCTCATTGAAGATGTATGTAGAGATAATTTAGCTTTTGAAGAAAAAGAGAAGTTAATCTACATACATTCAGAGATGCAATTTATTGCAGGAGGTAGATACTTATATTATGCAGGAAGAGATAATAAATTTTTTAATAATTGTTATCTCCTAAGAAGTATTGAAGATAATAGAGAAGATTGGGCTAATTTATCTTGGAAAGCTGAAAGTTGCCTGATGACTGGCGGAGGAATTGGGAATAATTATACTATTTACAGACCTAAAGGCAGTCTAATTAAAAAAACTGGAGGTATTGCATCAGGACCTATTTCAAAAATGAAAATGGTTAATGAACAAGGTAGAGAAGTAATGCAAGGAGGTAGTAGAAGAAGTGCTATTTATGCATCATTAAGTTGGAGACATGGAGATGCTGGCGAGTTCTTACATTGTAAGGATTGGGGGAGTATGCCTGTTGCAGGAGCATATGATGAAAATGGTAATCAACTTACTATTGCTGATTTAAAAGAAAAGGATTTTAATTATCCAGCTCCTCTTGATATGACAAACATTTCATTAAATTATGATAATGAATTTCTAGAAGAAATTTATGGTATTCCTTTTAATGATTTATTAGAAATATATAAAAAGGGTGGTAAAAATGCTATTTTCCAATTGCCTATTATTAAAATTCCAATTACCTTTTTAGAAAATTGTAGACAAGCTTTAAAGACAGGAGAGCCTGGATTTAGTTTTAACTTTTTTGAAAAAGTAAATGAAACTCTTAGAAATGCCTGCACAGAAGTTACTAGCGAAGATGATAGTGATGTATGTAATCTAGGTAGTGTGAATATGGCAAATATTGATACTATTGATGAATTCAAACAAATTTGTTACTTAGCTAGTAAATTTCTACTATGTGGTACATTAGTTGCTGAATTACCTTATGAACAAATTTATAAAGTTCGTGAAAAAAATAGAAGATTAGGTCTTGGTTTAATGGGTGTTCATGAATGGCTTCTAAAAAGAGGTTATAGATATGAAGTAGTCCCTGAACTACATGAGTGGTTAGCTGTTTATAAAGAATATTCTGAAGTTGGAGCTAATGAATTAGCTGATAAATTAGGAATAAATAGACCAGTTGCTTATAGAGCTATTGCTCCTACAGGAACAATTGGTATTATGGCAGGAACTACAACAGGTATTGAACCTTTATTTGCAGTAGCTTATAAACGTAGATACTTAAAAGGACAAAAAGAATGGCATTATCAATATGTAATTGATGGTACAGCTAAAATTTTAATCCAACAATATGGAATTGATCCATATAAAATTGAAACAGCTTTATCATTAGCAAATGATTATGAGCGTAGAATTAAATTTCAAGCTGATATTCAAGATTATGTAGATATGTCAATTAGTTCAACTATTAATCTTCCTAAATGGGGCACAGAATTAAATAATGATACATTAGTTAATGATTTTGCAAGAATTCTAGCTAAATATGCTATTAGATTAAGAGGATTTACATGTTATCCTGATGGTAGTAGAGGTGGTCAACCATTAACAATAGTTGATTATAATGAAGCTAAAAAGCATGAAGGTGAAGAATTTAAAGAACACTTTCACGATGTATGTGATATTACTGGTAAAGGAGGTTCATGTGGAATTTAATTTGAAAAAATAATCAAAAATTAATTATGATAGTAAAAATAAAAAAATTACACGAAAAAGCAACAATACCTAAACAAGGTAGTGCAGGAGCAGCTGGATTTGACTTAACAGCTGTTAGTGTTACAGAAGTAGAAAGTCATGGTTTAATATCATATATTGAATATGATACAGGATTAGCTGTAGATATTCCTGATGGATTTGTAGGTCTTCTTTTTCCAAGAAGTTCTATTAGTAATAAAGGATTATCTCTTGCAAATTCTGTTGGTGTTGTAGACTCTGATTATAAAGGACCTATCAAACTAAGAATGTATAGTTCTGCAGTATCAGACCAAGAACCATATGTAGTTGGTGAAAGAGTAGGTCAATTAATTATTATGCCAATTCCTGATGTAACTTTTGAAGTTGTAGAAGAATTATCTACATCTGAAAGAGGTGAAGGTGGATTTGGTTCAACTGGTAAGTAATATGAGTTTAACAATAATATTTAGTATTATTTTAATACATTGGTTTGCTGACTTTGTATTACAAACAGATAAACAAGCAAAAGGTAAAAGTAAAGAGTGGTATTGGTTATTATCACATACTTTTATATATTCTTTATTTTGGCTACCTTTTATATTAATAGGTGCTTGGAAATTAAATTACTCTTTAACCATGTTATTATTTGTACCAATTACATTAATTTGTCATACAATAACAGATTATTTTACAAGTAGGTTAAATAATAAATTATGGAATAAAGGTGATGTACATAACTTCTTTGTTAGTGTAGGTTTTGACCAAGTGCTCCACTACATACAATTATTTGGAACATATCAATTATTAACAAAATGGGTATAAGCATAGGTTTTAGTAGAAGTAGCTATGATAGCACTCCTACAGTAATAGAAAAAATAAAAACCATATTTAAAAAATTACCAAATCCTGATCCAAACAATTTTATAATTACAGAAGCTAAACAAATAAATAATTATGTAATAGCTTATATTAATTATAAAGACGCTACTAATTATGAAGGTAATAAAATACTTGTTTTTGAGGATTATACTTTAGAAAAATTATATAAAAGAAAATCAATTGATCCACATTTTTCTGAAAATAAAAAGTTTAAATCACCAATAGCAAGATTTGAACCTACTAAAAAAGGTTGGAATTTAGCTGTAAAATTAGCAAGTAATGCAAGTAAATGATGAAATAATTATTTTCAAGGATTATCAAACTGAAACAGAAGTTTTAGGTAAAGTAAAGCTCATTTCTTTAACTAGAGATGGGCTTTCTTTTATCCTTGAAGATATGACTAAAGAAGAACAAATTACATATGGTACACAACATTGGTTATGTGAATTTATAGAAGATTGTTATTATAGAAAAGGTTATCAAAAAACATTTCCTATAAGATACATTCAATCTATAGGTTTAATACCATCAACAACACAAGATGATATTGAAGAAGAAAATTATACATTCATTGATAAATTTATAGAAATAGACGGACAAGAAATATACTAAAATGAAATTAAAAGAAATTCAAGAGAATCTCGATACTTTAAAAACATTAAAGTTTAGTGAAAATAAAACCTTCAATAATATTACAGAAGTGTTAGATTTTGCTTGTTTAAGTAATTATCATATAAATAACTCTACTATGTTAAGTAATAGTAAGAAAAAAATTCAATGTCCTCAAGGAAGAATGCGAGGAATATCAGATTTATATAGAATTTCTAAACATTATTTTCCAAATACACAACTTAATGATGTTTTAGATTATATTAAAAGTAAGCCTTTTCATCATCTCTATTGTTATACTACAAATCAAGATGTATTTAGACATACTCCTGGACAAAAAGATTCGACTTATGTATATGGGTCAACTCTTTCAGATAAAAACAATCCTTCTATAAGATTGAAAAATAGAAAAAGAGTGTATATTGACCAATAGAAATTTATGGGTTTATGATATTGAAACACTTAAAAGTTGTTTCACATATTCTGCAATTAATGTAGATACAGGAGAAATAGTACAATTTGTATTACATAAATATAAAGATGATAGACAATTACTTTTTAATCATTTAAAACAATGTAAAGGTCATATAGGTTTTAATAATCTTAATTTTGATTATCCTATTATACATTTATTTTTAATAAATTTTAAAAAGTGGGCAGATGATTTTCATGAATTTTTAAATTCAGAAGATATTGTATCACTACTTTATCAAGAAGCAAAAAGAATAATAGAAGAACAGAATAAACCTGAATTTAATAATGTTGTAGCTATTAAATCTAAAGATGTATTAATACCTCAATTAGATTTATTTAAACTATGGCATTACAATAATAAGGCTAGGTCTACATCTTTAAAAGCATTGGAAATATCTATGAATTATCCTAATGTAATGGAAATGCCTATTGACCATACAAGAGATGATATTACATTGGAAGAAATTCCCAGTATTCTTAAATATAATTTAAATGATGTATTAGCTACATTTGAGTTTTATAAGAAATCATTAGCTAAAATTAGTTTAAGAAAATCACTTAATGCTGAATATAACATTCCTTGTATGAATTGGAGTGATAGTAAGATTGGTGAACAATTAATTCTTAAATTATACTGTGATAAAACTGAAAAAGATGTATGGGAAGTTAAAAAGCAAAGAACTTACAGAGATAAAATAAGTTTTAAGGATTGTATCCTTGATTATATTCAATTTGAATCTAAAGAGTTTACAGAACTACTAACATATTTTAAATCTCAGGTGATAACTGAGACTAAGGGAGCTTTTGCTAAATCTGTCATTTATAAAGGTTTTAAATATGATTATGGGACAGGTGGGATAAAATATGTGTCCTCCTTTTAGGCAACTAAAAGGTAATAAATTGGGTAAAAACGGTGAATTTACTAACAATTAACAAAAATTAACAGTAAATATTTGGATTTGGAGGAATTTATTCGTATATTTGTAAAAAGCAAATATATGGTTAAAGGAAAAAAATTTACAAAATGGACTGAAAGGTTTAATGTTAATGAAATATTAAATTTAATTGAACAAGGAAAAAATATAAAAGAATTAGCTAAAATATTAGAAATTCCAAATAGAAGGTTAGGAGAAATGTTAAAACATTTTAATATTGATATTAAAACAAAAAATCATAGTATTAAAAAAGATCATGATTTTTTTGAAAATATTACTACTGAAATTAAAGCTTATTTACTTGGATATACAATTGCTGATGGTTGTATATCTATAGAATCAAAAAAGAAAAATAATGTTGTATATTCTTATGCAAAAAGAATAGCATATTGTGTATCTGTAGATGATAGAGAAGTAATAGATTTAATTCAGAAAAATATTTCTCCAAACTCTGTAATAAAAGAAATTCAAAATAATAAAGGAGCGAATAATAGAAAAAGACAATTAATTTTAAGAATATCTTCTCAGAAAATTGTAGATGATTTAATCAAATTAGAGGTAAAACCAAATAAAACTTACAATACAAGTTTTACATTTCCTTTTAATAAAATTGATAAATCATTACATAAACATTTAATAAGAGGATTTTTTGATGGTGATGGGTCTATTTCAAAAAATGATATACAGTTTGTATCAACATCTATTAATTTTTTAAAACAAATAGAAGAATTTTTTACAAAAGAAATTCCACAAATAACTTTTAGATATTATAAATGTAAAGGAAAAACTGTAGATTATGCTAAATTATATTTTAATTTAGGTGGTGGTTCTAGAAACAAAGTATATAATTTATTATACGAAAATTCAGACTATTATTTAAACAGAAAAAAGATTAAGTTTAATATTTGAAAATACCGTGCTAACTTAGCCTTTAATAAAGTTAAGTAGTGTAGAGCATAGTGAGTGAAACTAAAATATATAAAGAAGCGCTGGTCTATGCGTATAGGGTCTCTTAGACATCTTGCCTCACATTTTTTATGCACGCCTGAATGAAGTCTAAAGACAGAAACTCAAAGAGTCGCGTGGAGTCACCCAAGTGAGGGAATAAATGGTGACCAACCCTATACATTTTTTATTTATTTTAGAATATAATCTTACCACGAGTATCCAACAACCTAAATGGTTGAAAATATATGCCGAACTTATTTGAGGTTATAAAAGTAAGAACTAAGAGATAAAAAGCTCTTAGGATAACAAATTGACATGGTTGTATAAAATCAGGTGTATATGAAGCTGATGATGATTATGTTATTATTGATGCTGATGTAGGGTCACTTTATCCTAATTTAGCTATTCAAAATAACTTCTTTATAGAGCATTTAGGACACGATTTTGTTGAAGTATATAAATCTATCATTGAACTAAGAATGCAGGCTAAAAAGGCTGGTAATATGGTTTTAAGTGATGGATTTAAGCTTGCAGCTAATTCAGTATATGGTAAGTCTAATGATGTGAATAGTTTCTTATATGACCCTAAGTTTACAATGCAAATTACCTTAAATGGTCAACTTTTATTAACAATGTTAGCTGAAATGTTAGTTAACTGTATTCCTGATATTACTGTATTACAAGTTAATACTGATGGTATTACTGTTAAAATTCCAAAAAATCAAACAGTATACTATTCAGAAATTTGTACTACTTGGGAAAAAATAACTAAACTTAATCTTGAATTTGCTGAATATTCTAAAATGGTAATCAGAGATGTTAATAATTATCTAGCAATTGATGTTAAAGGTAAAGTTAAATATAAAGGTGCATTTGAAGTAGATAAAGTTGTAGGTAGTGAACCTGCTTATCATAAGGATAATAGTTTTAGGGTTATTCCTTTAGCTATTTCTGAATACTTCACTAAAGGTATTTCTGTAGAACAAACTATTACAAATCACACTAATATTTATGATTTTTGTGGTAGACAAAAGTTTACTAGAGATTCTTATGGTCAAATACATTATTTAGATGTTGATAGACAAGTATCTGAAAAACAACAAAAAAATGTTAGATATTATATATCTAACCGAGGAGCTACATTTTATAAATATTACAACAAGGGTACAAATGAAGTAATTAACAAAGGTTATCAAGTAACAATATTTAATGATTTTATTAAAAAGGATAATTATGACATTAATTACAATTTTTATATTCATGAGTGTTATAAAATTATACAAGAAGTGGAAAAAAAGCAATTAAGTTTATTTTAATGTAATGAAAAATGAAAAAGAAAAGAAGTCTAAAGAATATTCAAGTAAAGACTTTTCTTATAACACCAAAAACTGATACGAATATTAATATTAATTCAGAAAATATATTAAAACAATTAGTAGATTTACATTCAAATAAAACTAGAATAGAGCATAGTAAAAGACATGCTCGTAGTAGAGATTTAGAAAGAATTTGTGAAATTGAATTAAAAGGTGTTCAAGACAAAATAGATGAATTGGTTAGACAGAGACATTCATGATGAACAATATTATTTAAAACTTGAGAGAGAGTATTTTGAAAAAGAGTTATTAAATGAAATAAATGATATTGAAAATATTACTCAAAGGAGTAATAGAAAAATACAACATAACAGCAGACCAAATTCTTATATTAGAAGGGATTTACCAAAAGGAATATCAATTCCTAGAGGAATTTTTAAAGATAGAGAAGCAGAGAAGTTTGTTATTACAAAATCTAATAAGAAGAGGTTATTTAAATCTTTATGAGGAAGAAATAGGTTATGAAATACTTTATAATCTATTTGTAACAGATAAAGGTGAGGGAGTAATCTCTGATTTAAAAGATGAATTTGAAAATTTTAAAAAAATTGATGTGGACTTTGAACCAACATCTTTTGAACAAAAGTTTCAAGAATTTTGGGATCTATTTCCTAGTTCTGATAAATATATGCACTTTCCCAGAAGTCGTGTACTTAAAACAGAATTAGATAAATGTAGAAAAATGTATAGAAAAATTCTAGAAGATTATAAACATGAAGATGTAATTAAAGCTTTGAATTATGAAATAAATATGAGACAACACAATTCTGTTTCAGGATTAAATAAATCATTCTCAGATTTTAAATTTATGAAAGCTTCATCTACATGGTTAAATAATAAAGAATTTTTAGCATTAGAAGAAATTATGAAAGACGATAATACTGAAAAAATAGATAACTTTAGCACAGATGTTTGATAAAATTTATCAAAAGATAGTAGATAATCAACAATTAAAACTATCGGGTAAACAATTATCAATTCATCCACCATTTCCTAGACTAGCAGAGAAATTCCCAGGTTTTGAAAAAGGTAAGTTAATTGAATTGACTGCCTCAAGTGGTATAGGAAAAACTAAATTTACTAAATTTTTTTGTATAACTTCTATTTATACATTTATTAAACAAAATCCAGATACAAAAGTAAAGCTTTGGTATTTTGCATTAGAAGAAACCAGTGAAGAATTTTGGTTATCTTTTGTAAGTACAATGCTTTATGAAAAATTTGGAATAGAATTATCAACAGCACAATTAAAATCTCTTGGAAAATTTACAATTTCTGAAGAACATTTACAGAAAGTAAGAGAATGTGAAAAATTTGTAACAGAACTAGCTGAATTTGTAGAAGTTATAGATTATACACATAATCCTTTTGGTATATATAAACATGTTCGTGATTATTTTGAATCTTCTGAAGATATTGGTAGTTACACTTATGAATATATCAATAAAGGTAAAGATAAAATAGTAACAGGTTATAAACATAACACTGATACACATTATTTTATAATTACTGATCATATAAGCTTATTAACACCTGAAAATGGATCAAATGAACATCAAACTATAGGACACTATTCTAAAGAGTATTGTTTAAAAGGTTTTTGTAAAAGATTTAATTGTACTGTAATTAATGTTCATCAACAAGCTGCAGAAACAGAGAAAATGGAATTTTTCAAAGGTGAAACAGTGGAACAAAAACTAGAACCAAGTTTAAATGGTTTGGCTAATAATAAGGAGACTGCAAGAGATTGTGACCTTGTGTTAGGCTTATTTGCACCTGCAAGATATAGAATATCTACATACAGAGGTTATAACATTGATAAAATGAAAGACAGGTATAGAAGTTTAATCTTTCTTAAAGATAGACATTATGGGCTTGCTAACACGTATGTACATATGTATTTTAATGGTGCTAGTAATTACTTTGAAGAACTTCCTTTAGCAGAAGAATTCAAACAAAATCCTAAATTATATGATAAATATGTTTAGGTAATTTAAATTAAACTATAATACACACTAATAGTTTATAATTGAAAAGAAGTAAAAAATAACGATTGTCAAGTATAGCAATTGTAGGTAAAAGTGGAACAGGAAAAAGCACTTCATATGGAAGTATTCCTGAACTTGGAATTAAGGGATTAAACCCAAAAACAACAGTCTTAATTAACGTAGGAGGTAAAGATTTACCTTTTAGAGGTTGGACTAAAGTATATAATGGACATCCAAAAGATGGAGGTAATTATATAGAAAGCTCAGATGCTGATGTTATTGCAAAATCTATTAAAAATATCTCTGATAATATGAAGAATATTACAGATATTATTGTAGATGATTCACAATACATTATGGCATTTGAATTTATGCGTAGAGCTAAAGAAGCAGGTTATAACAAATTTGCTGATTTAGGAGTAAATATTTCGAAAGTTTTAGAAGCTGCTAGAAATACAAGAAAAGATTTAAAAGTCTATTTCTTATGGCATCCTGAAGAAGACAAAGATACAGGATTTAGAATGATGACAGTTGGTAAAATGGTAAATGATTATCTTACATTAGAAGGACTATTTAGTGTTATATTATACACAAATGTATCTAAATCAACAGATAATAAAGTACAATATCAATTTGTTACTAATAATGATGGTAAATATCCTGCTAAATCACCTGTAGGAATGTTTTCAGATATGTATATTCCTAATGACTTAGCTCTAGTATCACAATTAATTGATCAATACAACAATGGATAATGGAATTAAATGAACAACAACAAGAACTTAGATTTAAATCTTTAGCTAGATATAAAGGTAGAAGTGGTATTATAAGAAATCCATTTTACACAAATTTACCTAAAGATACAAAAGTATACGTTGAAGGTATTAGTTCAGACGCTGGTTTATTAATACTTGGTTATGAGAAAGATTCGGCTTATTTGAAAGGTTATTGCTTTCCTGAAGAAGTAAATCTAATTGACAAAGAATATTCTGGCTCTGGAATGATACTGAAAGGCGTAAGAACTGAAAGAAAAGATAAATATGGTAATAGTTTTATAATAGAGTTATTAAATGATGGAAAAAGTATCTATATATCACAAGCATTATCATCTTTATTATTATGTAATGCTGAAGAAAATTACATAGGTTTTGCTTCAGACCCTGAAATAGGTGAAATTTATATTTTTAATGCTAAAACAGTAGATCAAGGATATTTATTAGATAAGAAGAACAATAGAATAGTGTCTCCAGCAGATCATAGAGAACTATCAAATGCTTTTCATAATAATATTCTTGAAATATATGAAACAAGCATTATTAATCCTGAATTTCCAGATATGATATTTTATAAAACTAAAATGTCTTATTATGTAGATACAGATTATAAAAAACCTAGTGTTTCAAAAACACAAAGAAAAGGTACTAGTGTAGTAACTAATAAAAGTTTACTAGATAGTATGAGAAACCAGGGTTCAGAGAAAATGGCTCAAGAAATGCAAAATTATCTTAGTAATACTCCAAAAAGTACTACTACTGGAATATTTGTGCAAAGACCATTTATAGCAAGTAATTCAGTTTCTGAAGATAGTTATTTTCCAACTGAAAATACTCCAAATATCGAACAAATTAAAAAACAATTTTAAAAAATGTTTAACACAAAAGAAGTAAAAACAACAAACAAGAACTATATTTCTAAATATCTTAATCCAGGTCAACACCTAGTTAAGATTAATAAGATAACCCCTAAAACTGCTAGCACAGGAACATCTCAGCTTCAATTTGAAGTAGAGACAGAACCTGTAACTACAGAAGGATTTGTACCTGCAGAAGGTTATTCAGGACAAGTGGGTACAGTTAAAACTGTATATATTGCTAATCAGGATCAAGAACAGCAAATTGCTGGTATTATTAGCTCTTTAGCTGATGAACTAGGTGTTCGCGAAGCTGTAGATGCTATTTCTGCAGATAATATTCAAGATTATGCAACAGCATTATCAAGTATCGTATGTAATGGTGAATATGTTTATATGACTATTAATGGTCGTGAATATATGAACAATAGCTCAGGAAAGAAAGGTACAGAACTTCAATTTCCTAAGTACAAGATATTTGCAAGCAAATCAAAAGTGGAATCTCAAGGAATTGAGAAAGCTCTTACAAAACCTTATGTGAAGCCTCTACCACAAGAACAACAAGACACAACTACCAAGTCTGAAGGAGAAGTTTGGTAATTATTGAAAATAATAAGGGGGTGAAATTCCCCCTTTTTTCATGATTTCAACAAAAAATAGCAATTATTTACCTTTATCAAAAGAAAATATTTTAAAATTAATTACAGAAGAACAAATATTCAGAAAGTATATAAATTACAATTTTAAAATTGATGAAATATTTTCAGCTCCTTATAGAGTAGATGACCATCCTAGTTTTGGGATATATTGGAATAATCATTATGGAAGACTAATGTTTAAAGATTTATCTAAGAAATTAGGAGGTGATTGTTTCAAATATGTACAATTTATTAATGGTAATTGTAATTTATGGGAAGCTTGTAAAATAATAAATACTGATTTTAAGCTTAATTTAGGCAGTAATAACGCTAGTCAAGTGTCTAACATTACTACACCTATATTTGAGCCTAGAATCAAAGATAAACGCATAATTTCAATAGAAAAGCAGGATTTTACTACTCAGGACTTAGAATGGTGGGCGGAGTATGGAATTTCTAAGGAAACTTTAGTAAAATTTAATGTATTTTCTGTTAGTAAGTTATTTATCAATCATAGTATTAAAAGAATCTATACTAAAAATTATCCCATATATGCTTATTATTTTCCTAGAACAGGGAATTATAAGATTTATATTCCTAATGAAAATAAATGGAATAAATGGGATACTAATGCTAATAATGATTGGGATATTCAAGGTTATGACCAACTTCCAGAAAATGGAGATACTGTATATATTACCAAATCTATGAAAGATTGCATGGTAATGTATGAACTAGGTTTAAATGCAGTTGCCACACATGGAGAAGGTCATTATTTTAATCCTGATTTTTTTAGACATTTAAAAGATAGATTTAAAAATATTATATTATTTTACGATAATGATAAAGCAGGTAGAGAATGCACAGAAAAAATGGTTAAACAATATAATTTAGATTATATGTTTACACCAGATAATACAGAAAAAGATATAAGTGATTATGTTAAAGAAAGAGGAAAAGAAGAAGGAAGAGTCATTTTCATTTAAGCAAGTAGAGCATTTAGAAGCTGATCATCCAATCAAACACTATGAAGAATCATATTTAATTGATATGAATGGTGATAATGTTAGAGTGAACATAAATACTAGAACTAGTAGTTGTGGTAGTATTCAAATATCATTTATGACTTGTTTAAGAAGTTCAGTTTTAGGAATAACTAAGCAAAATAGATTGAATTTCTTCAATCATATAAAAGATAAATGGTCAGATCATAATCATATTTATTTTATAGATGCTGAAGGTGGATATTTAGAACAATTTTTTGGTGATTTAGGATTTACTAAAACTTGGAATTATTTGAATTACAATTCAGAAAACCAAGTTAATATGTGGTGTTATAATAAATGGACAGAAGATGAAGTTAGAAGTAAATTAGATTACGAATCAGAAGATGATGAATGGTAAATACACACAATTAGTAAAGCCTTTATTTGAAGAAGGATGGTTTAAAAAGTTAGAACCATTTTTAAATACTACAGAGTTTGATAAAATAATTGATTTTTTAAAGGAAGAAAAAAAAGTAGGTAAACTTATTACACCTTTAGACATCAATTGTTTCAGAGCTTTTAAAGAATGTAAATATTCAGATTTAAAAATAGTTATACTAGGACAGGATTAAAACAAATATTTTGTATAGTTTAGTTGGAAATTGATAAAAAATTTAGTATTTTTGTGTTCAAATGAAACACAATGAATAACAAAACATCAAATACAACAAAACAAATACATAAATTACATAAAAAAGGATTAACAAATATTGAAATAAGTGAGAAATTAAATATTTCAACACATACTATATTATCAGCATTGAATAGATTTGGTTTAAAGTCAAACAGGTATTTAAATATACAAGAAGATGAAAAATTGAAACAATTTATATTAGGTTCTATATTAGGTGATGGTTATTTAAGTAAAATTGAAGGAAAAAACAAGAATTCTAGACTATCTTTTGGTCATGGAATTAAACAAAAAGACTATTTAGTATATAAGCATAATTTTTTAAATAAATACAAACTTTCAGGAAAGATACTTTTTTCTTCAATTAAAGATGAGAGAATGAAATCTGGATTAAATGAAGGGTATTTCTTTAAAACTTATACAAATCCTATATTTTCAAAATATAGAAATGCTTTTTATAAAGATAATATTAAATTTATTAATAAAGATTTAATTAAAGAATTAGATGCTTTTGGAATTGCTATATGGTTTATGGATGATGGTAGTACTGCTAAAAGTAGTTATCAAATTCAAACATGTTCTTTTACAAAAGAAGATATAGAATTTTTAATAAAATTATTGAAAAATAAATTTGATTTAAATTGTACCTTTCAACCTCATAATAATGTCTTATATATAAAAAAAGATTCCTTACCAAAATTCAATAATTTAATAAATCCTTATGTAATTACAAGTATGAAATACAAAATAAAGGGTTCTGGATAAATTGGGATAAAAAGGGAATATCCATGAATGGACAACCCTTTACCAACTTAAAGATTAAAAGTCTTTAAAAGGTCAAACGCATAGTTAGTGAAACTAAATATAAGCTCCTCAAAAGGGAGCTTTTTTAATTTAGAATATAATCTTACCACGAAACCCCAACACTAAAAATAGTGAAGATGTATGCTGAACTGTAGCTATAGATAAAACTACAGATTTACAAGATAAAAAGCTTGTAAGATAACATAAATGCCATATCCAAGTAAAATTAAAGATAAACTAGAAGCAGATGGACTAGCTTTTAGTTATACACCACAGAGCATTGATGATAAACATATTCCAAAATCTTTAAAAGTAATTTTAAAAGAAGTGGAAAGAGATTATTATAACAATGAAACAGAATATTCAGATTTATTACACAGTCCATCTTTACATAGATGGGCTAATCAAGGAGTTTTATTACTAAATACAGCTTTAACTACATTAGTAGGTAATCCAGGAGTCCATATAGATTTATGGGAACCTTTTACTAAATATGTGTTAAGAACTATTAGTGATGATAATCCTGGTACAATTTTCATGCTTTGGGGTGGATATGCTCAAGATTATGAAAAATTCATAAATGAAAAAACAAATCATATCTTAAAAGCACCACATCCAGCAGCTCAATTTTACTCTGGAGGTAAGACTACATTTAATGGTTGTGCTCATTTTACAAAAGCAAATAAAATAATAGAGGAAAATAATGGAGGAGAGTATTGTATTAAATGGTGAAGTTAAGCTGAAAAAATATGGAACTAACTATTCAGGTAAACATAATGGTTGGGCTTATCAATTTTTAAATGATGATTATGAAGGAATACATTTAGGTGTTTGTTGTAAAGATTTCTTACAAGATATTGTATGGAGTGAATTAACACAAAAATCTATGAAAGTACATAATCAACCATCATCATATTTAGGAGTATTAGACAAACAAGAAAGATTAATATTATGTTTATATCCTCATACTATGAAAGTAACTAACGAGGAAATAGTTAATATGCAGTCTTGTTTAGAAGCATTTTTAAATGAAATTGAATTATTAAAAGGATTTGATTTTAGTGTAGTTCATGGTATAGAAGATAAACTAGTTATTGAATTTAGTAAACAGTGGATAAGTAAACCTTATTTATTTAGTTTATTTACGTTATTAATTAGAATAGGTTTATATTATGATGGTAATTTAGAAACTTATATCCAAAATCCATATAAAACAGGTAATATTCATTTAGATAGTTGTGATACTTACTATTTGAGAAATAATTATCAAAAGATTTTAGATGTAATTAACAACAAAGCTGAAATTGTACAAAAAGATTGGGTGGAATTAGAATTACCTTATGATGTACATGATTCAGGATTTTTCACACAAATAGGAGCATTAGAATATGAAGACGAATACTCAGAAGAGTACTAAAAAGAAAAAAGAAATAACTAATTTTAGAATTAGACTTAGAACTAAAAACCATACAGCTGAAGATTTAAGAGATAAGCTTTATAGCACATTTCATAATAGACCAGTTATTGTAAGATTAGGTAGTTTAACACCAATTGAAGAGATTAGTTCAAGAACTAATGTTATGGAAATCAATAAATGCGAAGCTATTGAAATTTCAAGAGATAAAAAATTAATGAAAGAAGCTTTTACTAAAGCTGAAGTTAAAACAGCTAATTGGTTTACTTATGAAAAAGATTGTTTTATTCAACATTGCTCTGGCAATTTTATAACAGGTATTGATATAGAAAAACTTCCTTATCCAATATTATCTAAATCATTATTTGGACAAGGTGGTGCAGGTAATACCTTACACAAAGATCAAAAATCTCTTGAAGAATGGATGAAAGGTAAGACTTTATCTAATTATATCTTTGAAGAATATTACAATTATGCAAGAGAATATAGACTACATGTTACTAAAGATGGTAATTTCTTATCTTGGAGAAAACTAAGAAAGAATGATGCTAAAGAAAGATGGTATTTTAATTCTGATAATTGTGTTTGGGTAGGTGAAGATAATCCTTTATTTGATAAACCTGTTAATTGGGAAGAAATACAACAACATGCTATTAAAGCTTGTGTAGCTGTAGGATTAGATATTTGTGCTGTAGATGTTAGAGTTCAAAGTTCTAAAAATGAAGATGAAAACAAGAGAAAAACTTGTGATTTCATCATTCTAGAAACAAATAGTGCTCCATCACTAGGAGATAAAGGTAGTGAAATATATTATAACCAAATTTTAAAATTAATTAATAAATAATGTGTGGAATTTTCGGGTTTATTTCAAGTAGACCAGCAGATATACAAAAAATAAAGATTTTAGGTATTTATAATGCTACAAGAGGTACAGATGCTTGTGGTATTGTGATAAATGATAAAGTCACAAAGGGATTAAATTCAGAAGCTAATTGGACAGATTTTTGTGAAAAAAATAGTTTAGTTCTAGAAACAAAAGAAGATGATAAAAACTTTATTGTTTTAGGACATACTAGAAGTGCTTCAAACAAAACAACTAAAGATGATCCTGAATGTGCACATCCAATAGTAATTAAAACTAAGAAGAATAAAGTTAAATTAATTGGTGTTCATAATGGTACTATTAGTAATCACAAAGATTTAGCTAAAAATTACAAAGTTAAAGATGGTAAAATTGATAGTATCACTTTAATGAGTATTTTATCTGAAACAAAAACTAATCCTAAACAATTTGATGCTTTAAAGGATTATGAAGGTGCTGCTACAGTTATGTGGTATCATCCTGATGAACCTAATGTATTAAAAATATTTAAAGGAGCATCTAAGGAATATTCTTATTCTAAAGAATTAAAGGAAGAAAGACCTTTATTTGTCTATAAAGAAGATGAACAATCATATTATTTTTCATCTATTAAAGAAAGTTTATATTGTATAGGAGGAGATATTAATACAGTTTCAACAGTACCTTTAAATTGTGTTATCACAATTAAACCTGGTGAGAAGTTTAGATTACATCCTATTAATAGAGACCAAATAGATACTACTTATACTCCAACAAATAATTTTGCACATGGGGGTAGTGCTTATAATACTAATAACTTTCGATCAACAGAAAAACCAAAAAATCCCCAACTCGAAACTGCTAAAAAACTTAAAGATGCTTTTAAAGGATTTCATTTTTCCAAATTAAATCAATTTGCAAAATTAGGAAGTAATAAGAATATTTTGATAGATAATGAGCCTTATTTACTAGATCAAGGTAAATATGGAGCAAAAGTATTTTTCTGGAAAGGTAGATATACTAGAAATGGTCATATACTTGGTAGAGAGAAAGATACATATCTTGAAATGGAATTAGATATTTATGGATTTGATAAAACACATTCACAATGTGATGTGGAATCATTAGATAAATATTATTTCTTCCAAGGTTATTTATTCTTATCTAAAGAACACGCAGAAGAATTATTTGAAAGATGTAAAACTGAGAAATATCTTCTTTATACAACTGATGGTAAACTAAATCTAACAGATATATCTAAATATTTCCATGGTTTTATAAATTCTTATGATGATACTTATGGTAATGCTAGAGAAGCTGGAAGTAATAATTGGGTATCAGGTAAATTTACTCCAATGTTTGATTATAACAGATGTTATGTATTTAGTACAGGTACTTTCCAAAGAGCTGAAATTATAGATTTTACACTAGATGATCTATTAGCTACTATTAAACAATTTGATAGTAAGAAACCTTTACAAAAAACTACAATAACTCCAACAGCTACAGCTAGTCCTTTTCCTAATAAAACTTTATTTGAAAAAGATAATTTTGAACAAGGTAAAGATGATAAATTGTATAATTTAGTACATGATGCTAGTTCTACTTTGAAAGCTATTGAAAAGGAAATTGAACATGATAGTAAATTTATAACTTTATTAAGATTAATTACTGGAGCACGTAAAACTATTGTTAAAAAGTATACTGATTTAGTTACTGAAACAAAAGATAGTGTAAGTGTTCCTTTTGTAACAACTGAAAGTAATCCTAAAAAAGGATTATTATATTCTGAATAAAATGAGCGATAAGAAAATGATAAAATTTCATAAAAATGATATAACAACAGTTGTCACATGGGATGGTAGAGAGGTTCCTATAGAAAATTGTAAAAGAATTGGTAAAAAAGATCCTCGATATTATGAAATGAATGTTGACTGTTTTTATGTTTTGAATGAAAAAGGTGAATACAAATGGACTAGATTAAATACTGGTAAAATAGCCTTTAACGTAGAATCAGGTAAATATGAAATGATTAAATCTCTTCAAGAAAGAGAAGATTTAGTTAAGGGTATTTACAATGATAAGAGTGAACAAGGTTATTTTAGATTTAATCCTTATACAAATGTAGTAATTTGTGAGGGTATTAATGATGATTATGAGAAAGGAATACTTTGTCTATCATCACAAGTAGCTGAGAAGTTAGGATTTGTAGAATATTATGGTACAGGTTTGTATGTAAATCCAAAGGATATTGGACTAAGTAAAGCTAGTTTACAAAAGAAAATAGTGTATAAGTATAAAGGCATGAATAAGCTTAGTTATAATGCTGATAATAACAATAAACTATTTTTGAATGTAATTAAAGAGTATAATACTGCTAAGAAGTATATAAACTTTAGTCAAAATACTAATCTAGCAGCTAAATTAATTCCATATAGTATGGGATTTGAATTAGAGTCTAGTAATGGTATTATTCCTAAGCATTTATTAGGTCCTTTAGGTGTAGTTCCTTTAAGAGATGGTAGTCTTAGAAAAGAAAATGGTGAAGAACCTTATGAATATACTACTATTCCATTAGAAGGAGCACATGGATTAGAAACAATTAAATTACTATGTAATGAATTGACTAAAAGATGTGATTTTGATGATAAATGTTCTTTACATATACATTTAGGTAGTTTGAAGAAAAGAACTCCTGAATTTGTAATTGCTTTTTATAAATTAGCTTTTAACTTACAAAATGAAATATTTGAAATGTTTCCTATGTATAAAAGTGAACCTGAAAAGTATGTAGAACATTTTCATAAGAATTATTGTCAAAGATTACCTGATTTGAGATTAAATGAATTTAATTTTAATTCTATTAAATCAGTAGCTGATGCTAAGAAATTAACAAAAGATGCTTTTGATAGAATTTATTACTTTTTATCAGATAGTAGTGTTCCATCAACAGATGATACTTGGAATTTAAACACTCTAAGACATCCTAAAGGTGAAATGGATAAATGGAATTACCCTAGTAGATATATGTACATAAACTTTCA
>WBZV01000591.1_pt1 | contig 20388 bp, 10 predicted proteins | sample 5204221 | NCBI WGS metagenome assembly WBZV01 (sample SAMN12344360, study PRJNA552823) | activated sludge metagenome | biome: Activated sludge suspended growth; feature: Nitrification reactor; material: Wastewater; isolation source: activated sludge from nitrification reactor of wastewater...
AGAGTAGCACCATTTGTCGCACTCACCTCTAGCATCATAACTTTATTTTATTTCTTACTGCTTTTGGGATCCTATCAAGTGGTGGAACATTATCTTTCATTTAATGATTCGATCAGTTGGATAAAATCAATGCGTGCATTTTTGCATGTTGGGATAGATGCAGCAGCTGTAGTGCCTCTGTTTATGACGCAATTGGTGATGTGCCTGAGCATTCTGGCCACCTTAGTAAAAGGAAATGAACGAGATGGGAGGTATTATGGATTGATGGGTTTGGCGCATGCGGCATTCAATGGTTTTTTTATGGCACAAAACCCCATTACGTTCTATGTATTTTTCGAAGCTGCATTGATTCCCGTGTACTTCCTTGTATTAAAATTTGGGGGTCCAGATCGCAAAAGAGCTGTGTTCAAATTCTTTTTATACACCGTGTTGGGTGGCTTGTTGATGTTGGCAGCAGTACTCTTCTTACAATTTAATATGCACGCCCATTTGACCCTGGAGACCTGGGTAGATTTTTACAAAAACAGGATTGCGGTTCCGTACCAATTATGGTTGTTTGCTGCTTTTTTCATTGCCTTTGCCATTAAATCACCCATCTTTCCATTCCATACGTGGCAGGCAGATTTATACGAACAAGCAGATCGCCCAAGTCTGATGATCATTGCTGCAATCATGTCCAAAATGGGTGTATTTGGTTTTGTTCGATTTGATTTTATTTTCATCGAATCTGTATTTAGAATTTATTACTATTTAATACCCCTGTGCCTTGTAGGAGTTGTTTACGCATCATTGATTGCGTGGAGACAAAAAAATATGGTCAGATTATTGGCTTATTCATCGATGGCACACATGGGTTTGATTGCAGCGGGTATCCTTACCAGTACCAATCTTGGGATACAAGGTGGCTTGTTTTCCATGTTGACGCATGGTTTAGTGGCAGCAGGTTTATTTTTCGCAGTGGATGTGATTCAACGAAGAACCGGTGCAACAGAAGTGGATAAAATCTCGGGTTTAGCAAGAGTTCAACCGCGATTTGGGGCTTACTTTTTCATCCTTTTATTGTCGGCGATAGGGCTTCCATTGACCTGTGGTTTTATCGGAGAATTTTATCTGCTCTGGGCGTTGACAGAATATGAACCCTATTTCGGTGTGTTAGGAGGATTGACATTAATTTTTGGTGCAGCCTATATGTTGCGACTGTACCAAAAGACCATGTTTGGTGCTGTGTCAAGCAATACTTCAGGTTTTGGATTGCTGAATTTGTCAGAAGAATATATATTTTTAGTGATAGGAATTCTCATCATCGTGTTAGGTTTTTATCCGGTACATTGGATAGGATTTGGGCAGTATGTTTTTGAATTCATGAATTTCATACCCAGTAAATAATCGGTATATGATGTTAGCTTTGATCACCTTGAGTATTGCAGGATTAATGGCCATGTTTTTTGGATTTGTCAAATCACGTAACCTCATCATGCCGTTTGTTTTCCTTACCACTTTGGCAGCCCTGTTTTTCATCATTGTAAAACAGCCATTTTGGAATCATTATCTAACCGATATGGTGGAAACCACAGGTAACTCAAGGATTCTTTCCATTTTACTTTTACTGAACGGTCTGGCACTGATTCCTTTTTACAATCATTATCAACAAAGGGGAGAAGAAGAATTGGCCGATTTCCTGGGTTTGGTCCTTTTCTCAATGGTGGGAGCTGTGTTGATGGTGACCAGCATCAATTACATCTGTTTGTTTATAGGCGTGGAAATTCTATCCATCGCCATGTATATACTTGCAGGTGCAGACCGACGGAAGAGCAAGTCAAATGAAGCAGCATTGAAATATTTTATTTCCGGTTCATTTACCAGTGCAGTCCTTTTGTTCGGAATAGGTTTGTTGTATGCCACCAATGGATCATTAGCCATTTCCCAGCCAGCGGGCTCCACGAACGAATGGTTGATTCAAGTGGCCTATTTGTTTGTCTTTACCGGATTTGCATTAAAGATTGCGGTTGTGCCATTTCATTTCTGGGCCCCTGACGTTTACGAAGGCACACCAACACTGTTCACTGCTTTGATGGCAAGCCTGGTTAAAATTGCTTCCATAGGTGCATTTCTCCGAATCGTTCAGTTAAATTTAGACCATTTACCGAACTGGCTCAATGCCTATTTTATCCTGGTGATCCTCGCCACGATGACCTTCGGTAATTTATTTGCCATGAAGCAGCAAAGTGTAAAACGACTGATGGCTTATTCAGGAATTGTCCAAGCTGGATTTATCATGTTGGGATTTCTCAGCATGAGGGCCGGAGAGGATTGGCCGGTCATGTTTTACTTTATCGCATACGCTTTATCTTCTATTGTGGTCTTTGTAGTCATCCATTTTGTCGAACAACAATCAGGTTCAGATGCACTGGATTCTTTTAATGGATTGTTTCGCAGCAATCCATTGCTTGCCATTGTGATGACCATTGCATTGGTATCGTTGGCGGGTGCGCCATTTACTTCAGGTTTTATTGCGAAGCTATTTGTTTTAAACCAGGCGGTGTCTAGTGGTCATACTGCACTTGTAGTCATCGTAGTGCTTTGTACATTGATTTCTGTGTATTATTACTATAGAATTATCAATGCCATGTTTAGCGGTAGCGCAGACAAACCCTATCGTTTGTCTTTTGTGCATGCCCTATTGCTGACTGTTTTTAGTTTTCTTACGCTTTTAGCAGGTGTGATTCCCGACTATTTTGTTTCCCTCTTAAGATGATCATAGCGGTTGTTTTCACAGTGGATATTAAAAATTATTGATAAATAAGATAAAATAGTCTTAAATTGCAGATTCAAAAAAGAATCTGATCATGAAAACGCTAGTTCAATGCTTAAGCATTATCGCACTGTGTATCATCACGCAATCCCTGCAAGCTCAAAAAACCATCTTCGAATCCTATCACCTTGGAATCGTCCAACCGATTCTCAGTGTTAATCAAGGGGATGCCCATTACTTTTATGAAAATGAGTTTTATGCCATTGGATTTCCAATTGGTTTAACCTGCCGGATGAGTGAATCAGTAAAATTTGACCTTGAGTTTGTCCCTTTTGTAAAACCCAACGCTGATCTGAACAAGCCGTTTGAAATCAACTTTTTATTTCATCCGGGCTTCCTGTTTCCGTTGTCAGGTGGATGGACATTTGGCACGCGCCTCGCTTTTGAAACTGTCGGCGCTTTTGGCTTAAGTCCTTTGTTGAATAAATCATTTGGCATTGGCGGAGATCGCGTGTTTTTTATTGAATTGGTGGCTCCTGCCCGGTGGGGACCCCAGAAAAACAATTCTTATACGCAGGCTCTGGCAGTGCATGTGGGATTGGGATTTTAAAGCCTTTGTGGGTTTTCAGTATGAGATTGGCACGTCTAGAGAAGCATGAGACCCATCGTTAAAAAATGGTTGACCCCCTTTAATCTGCTGGAAGTCGGATAGATGGAGTTTTTAAGCAACTCTAAATTTTATATATGTAATAAATGTATTATATATAAATATTTATATATGAATTATATATAATAAATCAGACTTTAGTAATTTTGTAAAAAATTCAAAGTTTCGATGGAATTGCGGGAGGGCATTGCAACCAAGTCACCGTGGCTGAATCTGGTCATTGGCCAGGACAGTCTATGGGCCCGTTTGTTGCCATCCATTCAATATCGTCAATTTCCACATTTGTGTTTATTGAGTGCCAGACCTGGCAATTGTCAATTGCCTCTTGCGATATCCATTGCCCAAGCTTTATTGTGTGAATCCAATGATGCCCCCTGTGGCAGCTGCAGCAATTGTCATCAGGTGAATGGGCTAGTACATCCGGATTTACACTTTTCATTTCCATTGTTAAAAGCAAAAGAAATTTGTCAGGATCATTACCCAAGATGGAGAAAAGCACTGACCCAAATGCCTTATATGGGAATTGCAGACTGGTTTTCATGCTTTGAAGAGGAAAGTAAAAATGCAAACATACCCGTTAGTGAGGTCCAGAATATTATTGAGTTGTTGCAACTAAAACCATTTGTTTCTGGAAATAAAGTATTGGTGCTTTGGTTACCTGAATATTTAGGAAAAGAATCAAATCGGCTTCTTAAATTGTTTGAAGAACCACCGGAAAAAACCTATATCATTTTAGTAACCGAACAACCTGCTGCATTGTTGCCCACCGTTAAATCCCGTGCTCAACATTTTCAACTCAATGCCATACCCGTGGAGGTAGCGGCTAACAAACTTGCGGAACTGCATGATTTGGATTATAGTTTAATTTACAGTGCCCTAATTTCTTCAGAATCCAATCTTCAGGAAGCTATTGATTTGGTGAATAACAAACGAGAGAATCTGGTCATGTTGTTGCAACAATTGTTGAAATCTTGTTATCAATATCAAGCATCAGAAATTGTAAGCTGGGTAGAAAATTTTTGCAAGGGAAATCGGGAAGATCAGAAATTTTATTTAATTTGGATGCAACGGGTTTTTTCTTTTGCATTGAGAAATAAATACACTGGAAAATTAGATGACGCAAATCCGTCTTCCGATTTGATACAATACAGTAAGAAATTAAGTCAATCTTTGAGTTTAGAACAAATTGAAGAGATCAATAAAAAATTGGATGATGGATTATTTGCATTGCAGCGCAATGCAAACGTTAAAATATTTATGACCGATTTTGCAATTCAATTATCTTCTATTTTACGAAACAAACTCAATTAATTTAAGCATTTCAACAACACTGGAAAGAAATTATTAAATGACAGGTTATAAATATAAATTCACCCTATAAACTGAATCGAGATGGCATGTACCTCTTGTTCGAATCAAAAAAACGGAATGCCCACGGGCTGCGGAAATAAAGGCCACTGTTCATCTGGGGGCTGTAACCGAATGAATACCTATGATTGGCTCACAGTACTCGAATTGGATGACCCGGTCGATTACTATTTTGCTGAAGTGAGTTTTAAAAATGGCGCCAGGAAAACGTTTTACAAAACCAATGAATACTTGCGTATAGAAACCGGAGACCTGGTGGTTGTGGATACAGGATATGGTGGATACGATGTAGGCCGGGTAAGTTTGATGGGTGAACTGGTAAAATTACAAATGAAGAAAAAAGGCTTTCATGCTGATCGAATTACATTTGATGTGTTGAGAAAAGCTAACCAACGGGACATCGAGCGAATGGAGGAATCCAGAACTTTGGAAAAACCCGCACTGGTTAAAGCGCGTGTGATTGCACGAAACCTCAAGCTGGATATGAAAATCGGCGATGTCGAATTTCAGGCAGATCAAAAAAAAGCAACATTTTATTATACTGCAGATGGGCGAGTGGATTTTCGCGAATTGGTAAAACAGTATGCCAAGGAATTCAAGACGAAAATTGAAATGTGGCAAATTGGTGCCAGGCAGGAATCCGCCCGAATAGGAGGCATTGGATCATGTGGTCGTGAATTATGTTGTTCGACCTGGTTGTCAGATTTTAAATCAGTAAATACCAATGCAGCGCGTTACCAAAATTTGGCCATCAATCAGTCTAAACTTACCGGACAATGTGGGCGTTTAAAATGTTGCCTCAATTATGAATTGGATTTGTACATCGACGAGTTGGACCGTTATCCTTCGGACGTGGATGAACTGTTTTCTAAAAAGGGAAAAGCTACTTTAGTAAAAGTTGACATCTTCCGTGGAGTTTTATATTATGCTTATGAACCTGAAAAGGGACGATCAATGGTGATGCCGCTCCAACCCGATTATGTAAGGCAAATCAAAGCGCTGAATGATCGTGGCGAACATCCAGATGACATCATAGCTTCAGAAGAACACAGTGAAACACAAAAGAAGCCGGAAAGCGAATTTGTGGATGTCACCGGGGAAATTGAGTTACCCGATCATAGAAGAAAGAAAAAGAAAAGAAAAGGCAATTTTAAAAATCGGCCGTCAGATGGAAGTTCACCTGGACAGAAACCTATAGAGCAAAAAGTTGGTCCCTCTCAAAAGGAACATGAAAACCGATCAAGGCATCACAGAAATCAAGGGCAAAAGAACCAGGGCAACAGAGGCCCTCAACCTCCTAAAAAGGAAAATTAAGTTGAAATATTAATTTCTTTTTACCGGACTTGAACAATTGTTCAGCTCATTGATTTAATAGGGAAAGTTGAGTATGAAAGTAATCGTTATTGGAAGTGGTCCGGGAGGTTATGTAGCAGCGATTCGCTGCGCACAATTGGGCTTTCAAGTATCATTAATTGAACGATATCCCAATTTAGGAGGTACTTGCCTCAATGTTGGATGCATTCCCTCTAAAGCATTGTTAGACAGTTCGGAGCATTTTCATTTTTTGAATAAATCAGCTGGCGAACATGGTATTTCAATTCAGGAGCTTAAAGTGGATTGGGAAAAAATGCAATTGAGAAAGCAAGATGTGGTGGACCAGAATACAAAGGGAATTTCCTATTTGATGAATAAAAATGGTATTGAACTCATTCAGGGACATGCTTCATTTACTAACGATCGTAAGTTATCCGTTTTGAAAAGCGACGGGACAAGTCTCATTGTCGAGTTTGAGAAGTGTATCATTGCGACAGGATCAAAACCAATTTTACCGGAACAATTTAACTGTAATAAGGACAGGATTATCAGTTCAACGGAAGCTTTACAACTAAAGGAAATACCACACCGAATGGCCATAATTGGAGCTGGGGTTATAGGCCTTGAACTTGGATCCGTTTATGCACGTCTGGGAACCCAGGTGGACATCATTGAATATCAGGATGGAATCTTACCGGGAATGGATCGGGACTGTGTAAAGGAATTACAGAGAAGTCTTCAAAGATTAGGTATGAAATTTTTTACTGGACATTCGGTTGAAACCGTTATCCAAGAGGGGCAAAAGGTATTTTTGAATATTGTAAAAAATTCGGGAGAAAAAAATTTCAGAAGTGAAGTGGATTATTGCTTAGTGGCTATCGGTCGTAAACCTTATACCGAAAACCTTCAATTAGAAAATGCTGGAGTAGCTTGTCATGCAAATGGCCGCATTATTACTGATTCCGCAAAGCAAACTCATCGTGAAGGAATTTTTGCCATTGGGGATGTTACAGAAGGGCCGATGTTGGCTCATAAAGCAGAAGAGGAAGGCGTTCTGGTAGCCGAATACCTTGCTGGCCAAAAGCCGCATTTAAATGAGCAGCTGATTCCCGGAGTGGTTTATACTTGGCCTGAGTTGGCTTCGGTAGGCAAAACGGAAGAACAGCTCCAACGGGAAGGAATACCTTATAAAATTGGAAAGTTCCCCTACAAAGCTTTGGGAAGGGCAAGGGCGAGTGGAGAATTGGAAGGTATTGTAAAACTGATTGCACATGCGGAATCGGATGAAATCTTAGGTGCCCATATGGTTGGAGCCCGAGCTGCAGACCTGATTATGGAAATCGCTGTGGCAATGGAATTCCGGGCAGCAGCAGAAGACATAGCCCGGATTTGTCACCCACACCCAACGTACAGTGAAGCCATCAAAGAAGCAGCGTTGGATGGCTTTCAAAAAATGAGTCTTCATAGTTAGCCAGGGGTCTTGACAGGGAGTTTCGATGAATGCCATCGGGCGATTCTCCGTTCATTTTTTTTAATGAAGTACATAGACATATCGAGCGAAATTCAATACCCTATTGAAAGACTAATATTTTTTTCATGAAGGTGGATTGATTATATCATGAATAATATAATGCGGCGAGTTCACAGTACTTTTGTGAAATGAAAAATAGAGATCCTTGGTGGTTTTTTTTCACTTGCATGTTTTTTTGTTTGGGGTGCATTGCGGAAGAAAATCAGACTCAGGAGGCCAATAGGGAAAAGGCTCTGAGTGAGCTTGGCCACTTTTTATTTTTCGATAAACGTTTGTCTTTAAGAAGTAAATTGTCCTGCTCATCCTGCCATGATCCGCAGTTTGCTTTTTCTGATGGTTACCGGGTTTCTTTGAATGATCGGGCAGAAAAGTTGTTAAGAAATTCTCCCAGTATCCTTAACCTGAATGAAAGAGATTTTTTTAGCTGGTCGGATCCTTCAATTTCAACTTTGGAAAAGCAAATGGTACGCCCCATGTTTTCAACTCATCCGGTAGAAATGGGAATAAAAGGTAATGAACAGAAAATATTACAGCGAATCAAAACAGATGTACAATACCAGAAAATTTATAGAGAAGCATTTGGTTATTCCATTGATTTAATCACCCTTGAAGATGTGATCCATGCCATTGCATATTATGAATTCGGCTTGCAAAGTAGAAATTCTAAATTTGATCAATGGAAAAAGACAGGATATCGAAGTGGTTTAACGCCTTCTGAGATTTCTGGATATAATATTTTTATGTCGAAATCAGTCAACTGTAATGCGTGTCATGGAGGGAATGACTTTTATAGTCCTGAGAATGAAGATCCAATGGCCAATACCGGTTTATATAATTGCAATAGTTCTTATCCAGCTGAAGACCAGGGATATCAAATGCACACGGGTGATAACAGACACAATGGAGTATTTCGAATTCCGACCCTCAGAAACATTGCCATTACAGCACCTTACTATCATGATGGCAGCAGCATCAGCCTTGAAGAAGTAATAAAAAATTATGAAAGAGGAGGCCGAAATAATTTGGGAAGCAACTGCAACGGTGATGGAGCTGATCATCCAAATGTAGATGACCGCTTGAAAAAATTTTCCCTTTCTGACAAACAGCGAAGCGACCTGATTGCTTTTTTGCATACTCTAACAGACACAAGTTATTTGAAAGAGTATTATTTTCAAAACCCTATAAACCCATGAATGTAAAAATTTATATAGCTTTTTTCGAAATGATGTGCAAGTATTATTATTTGATTGTTTGTATAGGTTTATTGTGTTTTGCCTGTAACTCACCCAGGCAAAATCTTCAAGTTGAAGGGGATTTGGTCCGTATGAGGCAGTTACTGATCGGCCGTACATTGAATGCTGACAATCCGGTGATACTGCTTGAAGGAAAGTTGACCAGCGATGAGCAGATGGCACAAAGTATTTTCATTCAGGACAAGGAGGTGCAACAATTTTATAAAGATCCGGTACATGGAGGTAAATTGTTAAATGAGATTTTTTCTGTTTCCAATATTCGATCCAGCGATATTACGGAGGCAACAAAATCCTGTAATAAGGAAAATTGTAAACGGGTGGAATTGTATAACTATGCACTAAATGCAACAGTGGTCGGTATAGTGGACGTCAAACTGAAAAAATTGAGACATCTGGCCAGTTATAAAGAAACACAACCGGACGTACCGCCCCATTTGGTCGAACTGGCCATGTACATTGCCCAACACGATTCGATGGTGATAAAGGAGTATGGTGAAGACTACCGTCAGCAAAAGGCCCTCATGCCCGGCACTAAAACTGCATTGAATCGTACAAAATGCCAACGATCTAAACATCTATGTTTGGCTCCCACATTTATTAAAGGTGAGAAAGCTTTGTGGGCAATTGTAGATCTTACCGATTTGAATGTTGCGGGTTTGCGATGGACACATGTCGGTGCGACCGGTATGGCCGTTACAGAGCGATCAATGCAGAATGCAAAAATTATGGAACTTTATTGTGATAAGGAAAATGAGGTGGAAAAAGACCGTTGGAGGTTTACTTTTACAATGACACGGTCAGATGGATTGCAACTATCGGATGTTAGTTTTGATGGTAAAAAATTATTTAATCAGGTTAAATTGGTGGACTGGCACGTGAGTTATTCAAAAACAGAGGGTTTTGGGTACAGTGATGCAATAGGATGCCCGGAATTCAGTACGGCTGCGGTATTGGCTGTGGAGCCACCCTATTTCGAACCGATCATTTCAAACGGTGACACCTTGGGTTTTTTATTGGGTCAACGGTATTACAGCGAAGGCTGGCCTACGCCTTGTAATTATAATTACCATCAGTATTATGAGTTTTACAAGGATGGCCGGTTCAGGCCGGTCGCTGGTTCAATTGGAAGAGGTTGCGGAAATAATGGAATCTATCGTCCCGTGATGCGGATAAGCCTTGCAGGAGATGCTATGAATGTTTTCGAGTTTACTAATGGTCACTGGGAGCAATGGAAGAAAGAAGGGTGGTCTTTGCAATCGGAACAACAAATCTTTGAAGGAGACCATCATTGGTTCAAATTCCAGGATAATAAAGGTAAAGGATTGTTGCTGATGGCCAATACTGGCCAAATGCGTGATGGAGGACGAGGAGATCATGCATATGTGTATTTGAGTAAGCATTGGCCTAAAAGAGATGAAGGTGATATTGACATGCCGACCATTGGTCCTTGTTGCAATCAGGATCATCAACAGGGGCCTGAAAAATTTATTAATGATGAATCTGTGCAGAATACTGAGTTGGTCTTGTGGTATGTTGCACAGGTTCAAAACGATGATACAAAAGGAAAGGAATATTGTTGGGCTGAATCTGTTTTAAAAAATGGTGTTTATGTTCCAATTATTTATCCATGTTATATGGGTCCAATGTTTAAATTGTATTGACATGAAAAATGCACGATTTGCATTGGTCGTATGTATGCTCATTTTTTATTCTGATCAATTGTTAGCTCAGCTTGATCAATGTAAAGGGATAGCGCCATTTTTAACTCAATTGGGATTCGATCCAGCACGGTGCTATTTTACTACAAGTGAAAAGCATGATATGGGTTTGATGCTCTTAGAATCTTCTCAACCAGGGAATCCAAATGCACGCATCACAAAACGTTATCAGCATCCATCATGGAAGTCCGCTGGTTTTCTTGGAGCAATTGCCACAGATGAAGCAGGGAATATTTATGTATTACCAACTGCCAAAGTTAATTTGCTACACAATCTGCCAGCATTGCAAAATACGATTTATAAAGTGGACGCAAATACGGGAGTAATGCACGCTTTTTTGTCCTTACCGGGTGGTGATAAAGTCGGCCCGAAAAATCCATTTGGCCTCTTGGGAAGCTTTTACGACTGCAGTACCAAGCAATTATGGGTAAGTACAGTTGCTGGAAGCCATGAAGGACGGGAGATCGGTAAGGTATATGCGGTGGATGTCAAAACAAGAAAGACGACTTTGATTTTGGAAAACAAAGATATTTATGGACTGGCCATCCATCTTGTACAAGGGATAAGAACATTATATCTTTCATCAGCAAGAAGATCAGATTTATACACCATGCAACTCAATGGTGAAAACAAGCCCATAGGAAAACTAACACAAGTATTGAGCATACAAGGACTAGGACCCCGCGGGGATGACAGAATCCGAAAGATTCGATTTCAACCTAATGGAAACATGATATTGAATACTGTTATGTTTTATTATAATCTTACTGCGCCAAGTGAGGAACAACAAAGTAAATTTATTTATCAAATGAATCCTTCCTCTCAAAAGTGGGACTTGATCCAAATTCAATGACCTCATTGACATTTTGAACCGTTTGTAATTTCATTCCATACACCCTAACGATTCCGGACTTCAGCTAAGTATTCATATATGCACTATAAATGGGCGATGTGCCCTGTGGGCTATTGATTGCACATTTCAGATTACAGTTAGAGAAAATTATTTTGCAGCAATAATTCTTTCAAATAATGAATCCCACACGTGAAACCACTCTTTAATTCAAGCATTGTTGCAAAGATTTACACACTGGTTGGTTGAACAATGTCAATTTTTTTGTACACTTTATATATTCAAAAAATGTATATGGATATTTTTTCAATTTGTAATGCTGCGAAAATCTGAACTGAATATATCGTATAAAATAAATGTTTTTCACAATAAAAATAATTAATATTTATCATATCATATTTGCATGTGATTTAAGATAAGGTCTAAAGTGTACAATCACGAATTTATTCATTTGATATGATTTAATTCGTATTGTAAGAGAAAGGTGGTTGAGAAAATTTGTATGACTACTTTGTTTAATGCAAATTTTAACAGCTAAACTCAATAGAATGAAAACTACGAAACTACGAGAGGAAACTATTTCCATTTATGGCATATTGCCATGGCCACTGAAACATCATTTTTCAGATGGATTACTACATGCTGGTTTTGTAGAATTTCTATTGCATTCATTTTTTTCCAAACAGTTTGCAAGTAAAAATTTCAGGTGTAAGCATTGCCTTCACCCGAACTTCAATTTTTTATTTCAGGAATTAAAATCAGAGCATTATCCATATGAAAACGTTACAATCAATTTTCAAAGGTTGCGTTAGTCAACAAACTAAATGGCCGAATTCTTTTTTGGTGATTTTAGTGTTGCTATGCACTACATTCTATTTGCAAGCTCAGGTAACCGGTTTTGTTTTCCGCGACTATAACGGAAACGGTACAAAACAAACAGGCGAACCTGGTCGCGAAGGAATTATCGTTAAATTTTATTCCAACGCAGCCCTTCCAGGTAAAGATGTTTTTCTTGGTCAAACCTTAACCAATTCGAGTGGAAACTACAGTTTCAGTCCTGCAGTTTATCCTGTAAGGATTGAATTTGAAATTCCATCCGGAGCTGCATGTAACTTATCGCCAACTCAGGATTTTTCTGGGGCCTATGGCGGTACATATGGAACGGCAGTACAATTCGCCGACGGTCCAAGTACGCATAATTTTGTAATATCATATCCTTATGATTTCAGTACTGAAGCCAACCCTTACAGCTTTGTACCAATTATGGGTAATGGCGATCCATTGGATCCAAATGGTACTGCAGGTCCAATGCCATCAATTGTTCGTTTTAATTATTTAAATTCAGGATATGCCTCAAACTCAGGCCGGGGAAACAATTCTGGACATCCTTATGTAACCTGTGCAACACATAAACAAACAGGCACCTGTTGGGGAATGGCTTATTCCCGGCAATCCAAGAAAATTTGGACTTCTGCCTACTTAAGAAGACATTCTGGTCTTGGGCCGTTAGGCTCTGGAGGAATTTATTGGTTTGATTCAGAAGGGCCTTATGACTTGAATGCCAATTTGAAATTCATCAATATGGATGAATTGGGTTATGCTACCAGTGATCAAGTGAATCCTTATACCACTGCTTTCGTTGGGGGAACTTGTTCGGGTAATGGTGAAGTTTTCTTCAGTCCGGTGATTGGTTCTAATTCTGACAGAGGATTACCCATTGATAAAGAAGACCCTAGTGCTGATCCTGCAGCATGGGCCCAGGTAGGCCGCCTGGCACTTGGTGATATTGATATTTCGGAAGATGGCCGGTATTTATACGTAGTCAATCTTTATGATCGTAAATTATATGAAATTGATTTGGTGGATCCATTTAATCCTCAGGCTCCAACCATTGCTAATGCAGCTTCGAGAATTAAGAGTTGGGTAATTCCTAATCCATGTGCAGGAAATCCTCAGTCAGGTGAGTACCGTCCTTTCGGATTAAAGTACAGCCGTAACCGGGTGATGGTCGGTATTGTATGTAGTGGACAAAATGCAGATGGTTCGAGTGCAGGAGGAGATTCTCAAGATTTATTAGGGACCATTTATGAGTTCAATACCTCAACGGATACCTGGAATGGTTCGCCGAACGTGCAATTTGATTTTAGTTACCGCGATGCAACCAGCCAACCCTGGAAGCGTTGGCAACGTCAATGGTGGTTCCAGGGCTTTGACCGTGATGCATGTCCTTTGATCACTGACATTGAATTGGATGCAGAAGGAAATATCATCATGGGGGTAAATGATTTACACGGTTCTCAAATCGGACACGTGAATGCAAACCTTTGTGGAAGCTGTTGTCCTGAGAATGGTTCTGCTTGCGGAGATATTCTTCAGGCAGTTCGTGATAAGAACTCAGCAACTTGCCAATATTCCATTTCATTTAGTCCGGAATATTATAAGGACAATCAAATTCACGCGGAACCGGCTCAAGGATCATTGTCCGTTCACTTCACTGCTGATTTTGACGGAATTCTTTCAACTTTTATGGATCCCATAGGCATTTGGTCATTCGGCACCATGTTGTTTGACAATAAAACCGGAAACATGCAGCAAACACCGGATGCCAACAACAATAATCAGGAAGGTTATGAATTGGTTTACGCAACCAGCTCAAACAAAGGCCCTTTTGGAAAAGCCAACAGCTTGGGTGATTTGGAAACCGTAGGGATCGTTCCGCCCATAGAAGTAGGAAATTTGGTGTGGTTGGATGTGGATAAAGATGGAGTTCAGGATGGTGGTGAGCCGGGTATTCAAGGAGTACTCATGGAATTTGTTGATGCGAATGGCAATGTAGTTGGAACCACGACAACGGATGCTAACGGTGGTTATTATTTTAACCTGACCAATGTAGTCGATACCGTAGGGGCCACTAAACCCAATGTATTGGGTCCACAACCTTATTCAAGCTATATGATCAGGATCTCTTCCACACATTTCAATGGAGTTGGATTAGGCCCAATTGCAGCATATACGCTAACAGCCACCGACGTTGCAGGTGCAGGTTTAGCGGATTACAGCGATAATGATGCGACCAATGTCGCAGGAATTGCCAAAATCAATATTACCACCGGCGGACCCGGGGAAAATGTGCATACTTATGATTTTGGCTTGATTGGTTGTCCTAAACCCATTTGTGAAACAGCAACCATCACTAAACAGTAAGTAAACTCAAATCCTAATTGAAATTATATTCTTAATAGTCTAATTATACTATCATGAAAATTTTTAGTCCCGAACCGAAGGATTCAGCCAAAGCGAATAGCATGCAATTGGCAATGATACTATTGGTTGGTGCATTTTCTGTGCTTTCTGTCAATCTTTCATTTGCTCAAACAAATAGTGCAAGTTGTGAACAAATGTTGATAGAAGCAACCAAAAAACGCCAACAAATCAAATTTGAGCAATCTCAATTGATTGCATTACCGAAGCAGACCAATGAAAATGCAGCGCCAAAAGCAGGTGCATTTATGGCAGCAACTTGCGACATTTTGACTTCGGGACTAAAGGATGTTCATTGCAACGACAATGGAACACCAAACAACCCGGCAGATGATTATTTGGCATTCTATCTTAAGCCTACCGGAACTGTATTGAGCGGAAGCGGATACAATGTTTCCGTTGAAGGGGGTGGTACTACGATTACTCCAACTTCTGCAAGTAGTTACGGTACTCTGACCAAGTTTCGTTTGGGTAATGGTTCAGCCAACGGATCCACTTGGGCAATTAGGATCACCGATAAAGCAAATTCAAATTGCTTTTTCGTATTTACGGTCAATTGTCCTTCTTGTAGTGTAGTTTGTCCGGATATCGTTCGTCAAATATGTATCGGAGAAAATACTTCTTATTTACTGACAGCTCCTGCAGGATTGACCAATGTTGTCTGGTACGATAGTACCACCAGAACTCAAATTGGAACTGGATCCAGCATTGTCATTGATGTCAATACATTAGGAATGTCAGACAATTATGAATCATATTATTTCAAAGCAAAAAATGCAGATAATTGTGATGTATTGCTGTGTTGCCCGGCGAGATTTAAATCAGAAGTATGTTGTAACATTCAGGCTTCCATTACCAACTCTCCGTGTAATGACAATAATACAAGATATAATCTGGCGGACGACTTTTTTACAATAACCGTGAGTTCAACAAATACCGGTGCAGCAGGACCTTCAAATGCATTTGAAGTAGTACTCAATGGTTCCACTGTAATCGGTACAGGAACTTATGGTACTCCGCTGACCATTGGAAATTCAACCACTCCTCCTTTCAAACCAGATGGAGTAACCACTTATTCTATCACTGTTCGTGATAAAGACAAACAAACATGTATTACCACAGCAATCATTGTTGGTCCAGTAATCCCATGTTTTATTCCGGATGAAGGGGTAACCTGCACAGAGCCTGATCAATTCTACTGGGCACAGGATATTGACCTAACCACAGGTACAGCGAGTTTAGTAAGGCTGGTTTGCGGTACCACTGTAAGTTATACTATACCAGGACCTTATCCCGCTGACTTAAGTCAACCAGTAAAAATCACCGCCATAAATGTAGTGAGCTATGATGGTTATCCGGGGCGAAATTCAGCTCCAGCGCAGCCTAATGAGAAATGGAGATTGGTTTTCAAAAAAGGTGGAAGCGTGGTGGGTACCAGCAACTATACAGGTGACATCGCAGATGGGGTTTTACAAGCTTCATGGCTAGGGGATCTCGGCATGGTCACTTTACCCGCTGGAACTGATGAAATAATTATCGAACATTATTCTGTTGCAAACGATGCAGGATGTGCAACTGGACCCAATAGCGTTAGTCCTGTTGCAATTTGTATGTCCTTTGAAGGACTTTATGATTGGGGTGACCTGGCGGATGCAACCAATGGTACCAGTTCAGGAAATTACCAAACCCGTTCTGCCGACAATGGTCCTTCTCACCGAATCATTAATGGTATAAAAATAGGAACTATAGTAGATCAGGAATCCAATGGTAATCCATCGGCATTGGCAAACGGAGATGACAATACGAGTTCACCGGATGATGAGGATGGTGTTACTTTGCCCATGTTTGTAGCAGGCACTACTGCGACGGTTCCTGTCAATGTAATGAACATGACGGGTGGCGACGCAAAGTTGACCATGTTTATGGATTTCAATAATGATGGTGACTTCAGTGATGCAGGGGAAATGGCTTCATCCAATGTTCCCAATGGCACCAATGGGGTTATCAATATCAATATTGCCGTTCCGGTATCAGCGGTTCCCAATGTAGACCTTGGAGTAAGGTTTAGGTTCAGTACGGATGCTGGAGCTAGCATGAGTGCTACAGGTGAAGCACCAGATGGTGAGGTTGAAGATTATTTAGCACAGGTCATGTCTTACGATTGGGGAGATTTGTCAGATGCAAATAATGGCACTGGGGCAGGAAACTATCAAACACGTACTGCTGACAATGGACCTTCTCATAAAATTATCACTGGATTGAAAATGGGTGCTTCGGTAGATGCGGAAGGAGATGGTAATCAAACGACCAATGCAGATGGCGACGATAACACTACTTCAGATGATGAAGATGGCGTGACATTACCCATGTTTGTAGCAGGTCAGACAGCAACTGTTCCAGTCAACGTGATGAACATGACCGGAAGTGATGCTAAGCTTACCATGTTTATGGACTTTAATAACGATGGCGATTTTAATGATGCCGGTGAGATGACTTCCACAACAGTATCCACAGGAACAAATGGCGTTGTTAATTTAAGTCTTGCTGTTCCTGCAACCGCCACTTTGAATACCAATTTAGGAGTGCGCTTCAGATTGAGTAATGATTTTGCAGCAAGTATGAGTCCAACGGGTACAGCTCCCAATGGTGAAGTGGAAGATTATGTTGCACAAATTATGGGTTACGATTTAGGTGACTTGGCGGACAGTGGAGCAGGTACGGGTACCGGTAATTACGAAACGCAATATGCTTCTAATGGACCATCTCATAAAATTATAACTGGACTGAAAATAGGAAGTACAGTAGATGCGGAAGGTGATGGAAATCAATCCGCTTTGGCCAACGGCGATGACAGTACGACCAGTGATGATGAAGACGGTGTGACATTGCCAATGTTTATTGCTGGTCAGACAGCAACCGTACCCGTGACAGTAATGAATATGACAGGGAGCACGGCCAAGTTGACCATGTTCATGGATTTTAATAATGATGGAGATTTCAGTGACCCAGGGGAGATGACTTCTGCGAATGTTGCCTCAGGAATCAATGGAGTTATAAATCTTACCATTGCCGTTCCTGTTGATGCAATATATAATACAGATCTGGGCGTTCGTTTCCGTCTCAGTACAGATGCTGCAGCCAGTATGAGTTCAGTCGGTGCAGCACCCAATGGTGAAGTGGAAGACTATCTTGCTCAGGTAATGAGTTACGATCACGGAGACCTTGCCGACTCTGGTGCAGGAACCTCCAGTGGTAACTATAATACCAATAACTCAGACAACGGACCTTCACATAAAATAATAAGTGGATTGAAAATAGGAAACATTGTTGATGCAGAGGGTGATGGAAATCAAACTGCATTAGCCAATGGAGATGATAATACAACCAATGATGATGAAGATGGGGTAACGTTGCCCATGTTTATCGCTGGTCAAAGTTCAACCGTACCCGTGACAGTAATGAATATGACAGGCAGTGATGCAAAACTGACCATGTTTATTGATTTCAATAATGATGGAGATTTTCTGGATGCAGGTGAAATGAGTTCAACAACAGTAAGTGATGGTACGAATGGTACAGTTAATTTAAATATCGCTGTTCCGGTTACCGCTACAATCAATACCAATGTTGGCGTTCGTTTCCGTTTAAGCACTGATTTTACTGCAAGTATGTTACCTACAGGCACTGCCCCTAACGGTGAAGTTGAAGATTACATTACACAAATAATGGGATATGATCTTGGTGACTTGGCAGACAGTGGAGCAGGAACAGGTGCAGGAAATTACGAAACCCAATATGCATCCAATGGACCTTCACATAAGATCATTAATGGATTAAAAATAGGTGCCATGGAAGATGCAGAAGGTGATGGAAATCAATCTGCGCTGGCCAATGGAGATGATAATACAACCCTCGATGACGAGGACGGTGTGACCTTGCCAATGTTTGTTGCAGGCGAAACAGCCACCGTTCCCGTATCCGTTTTAAATACTACAGGTACAGCAGCAAAGTTGACCATGTTCATGGATTTCAACAACGATGGTGATTTCAATGATCCGGGTGAAATGACCTCTGCTAATGTACCCAATGGAACCAATGGAACCATCAACCTCAATTTACCCGTGCCTGTGAATGCTGTGTTGAATACTGATGTTGGTATCAGATTCCGTTTAAGTACAGACGCCACCGCAAGCATGAATTCAACTGGAGCAGCTCCAGATGGTGAAGTAGAAGATTACCTAGCAAAAGTCATGGGCTATGACCGTGGCGACTTGGCGGATGGTTCTATTGGAACCGCTGCAGGAAACTATCAAACACAAATTTTAGACAATGGTCCTTCGCATAAAATCATTACAGGTTTAAAAATGGGCTTGAGTGTTGATGCTGAAGCAAACGGAAATCAATCACCTAATGCAGATGGTGATGACTTTACAGGAACCGGCGATGATGAAGACGGAGTTACCTTACCAGTGTTTTACACCGGAAATACAGTTAATGTGCCTGTTGTGGCAATGAACATGACCGGTAGTGATGCCAAGTTGACACTCTTTGTCGATTTTAACAATGATGGGGATTTTAATGATGCAGGAGAAATGTCTGCGATAACCGTCGTGAACGGTACCAATACAACCGTCAACGTTCCTGTAACAATACCACTCAACGCAGTGACAGGAACACCCCTTGGAGTGAGAGCCAGATTAAGTACAGATGGTACAGCAAGCATGAACCCTGTTGGCCCAGCTCCTGATGGTGAAGTTGAAGATTATTTGGTAACGATTACCGGACCGAGTATTACACACACAAAAACAATTTCAAATTTGGTTCAAACTGGACCTAACCAATGGGCTGTTACTTATCAGATTGTAGTAAACAACAATACGGCAGGTTCTGGAACATATGGATTAGATGATATTACCGGATTTGAAAATGACATCACGATATTGAGTTCCAGTTTTACTTCTAATGCTCCTGGTAATGCAGCAAATCCTGGGCCTTTAGCCTTAGCGGGTGCCGGACCTTGGAATCTTGCTAGCAATCAGTTGATCCTTGGGTTATCATCGCATACATATTTAGTAACGGTCAATGTGAAAATTGATTTATCTCCTGCTTCTGGTGGTGATAATGTTTATAAAGAATGTGGTGACGCAACTCCTGGTATTCCAAAAACAGGTGAAGGTTTGTTCAATAGAACAGAATTGGATATTTGGGATGATGGTTCTATCAATGAAAGAGATACAGCATGTGCTGATTTACCATACATCATACATGACAAACGATTCTTGAATGTAACTCAAGTGAATCAAAATACGTGGAATGTAAAATACCAGATCGATGTAACCAATCAGGGAGGAGCATCTGGACAATATGATCTAAACGATGAACCGGTATACGACGATGATATTACCATCAATAATGCAGCATACACCAGCAATGCACCTGGAAATCCGGGAGTCGGCTTACCAATCACTCCGCCATGGACCTTGGCCAATGATCAAAGTATCGTAGCGGGAGGATTGCACAGTTACATCATTACGGTAAATGTTACGTTGGATTTAGAAGATGGAGCAGTAGGTGATGATGACTACACAGCGTGTGGAGACAATGGAAGTGGAGAACCTATAGACCATGAAGGATTGTTCAACCGTAGTTTACTGGATGTAAACAATGATGGAGA
>WBZV01000592.1_pt1 | contig 20379 bp, 21 predicted proteins | sample 5204221 | NCBI WGS metagenome assembly WBZV01 (sample SAMN12344360, study PRJNA552823) | activated sludge metagenome | biome: Activated sludge suspended growth; feature: Nitrification reactor; material: Wastewater; isolation source: activated sludge from nitrification reactor of wastewater...
AGCTACCCCTACGTCGCCTGGGAGCTGCCGGCCTGCGTCTACCAGGGCTACGTCGTCTACGACCTGAACGTCGGGCGCTACATGGCCGACAACATGCCGCAGGAGGGCAAGGTCGACTGGCTGGCCGGCCGCGAAGGCCGCATCGACATGAAGCGCTTCAACCCCGACGAGCTGCGCCGCGCGGGTTCGCGCTGAGCGTGCGGAAAGGACCAACGCCATGAAGAAATCCGCCATCGCCATCGCCGTCGCCGCCGCCCTCACCTCGCTGCAGGCGCAGGCCGTGCGCAGCGTCACCGACAGCGGCACCGAGATCGATTTCAGCTCCACCGTCTCGTTCGGCCTGCAGGTGCGCACCAGCAAGCGCAGCCCGACCACCTTCGGCAACGACAACGGCGCCGCCGTGCCGACCGGCGCGACGCTGGGCTCGCAGATTAACGGCCCGGGCAACGACGGCGCCGCCAACCCTGACTTCAACTTCCTCAACGGCGACGACGGCAACCTCAACTACAACCGCGGCGACATCGTCTCGGCGGCGCTGAAGGGCACGCACGAGTTCGGCCTGAAGACGCCCGACGGCTGGCGCGCGCTGGTGCGCGGCACCTGGGTCGGCGATTTCAAGGCCGGCGACACGCGGCGCACGCCGCTGTCGGACGAGGCCAAGAGGATCGCCACGCGCAACGTCACGCTGCTCGATGCCTGGGTCTCCAAGGACCTGAAGCTGATCGACGAGCGCACCGCGACGGTCCGCCTGGGCAACCAGGTGATCTCGTGGGGCGAGGACATCTTCATCATCGGCGGCATCAACCAGATCAACGCCTTCGACCTGCGCAAGCTGCACACGCCGGGCACGCAGGTCAAGGAGATCCTGCGTCCGGCGCCGATGCTGTCGATCAACGCCGGCATCAGCGACACGGTCAGCGCCGAGGCCTACTACCAGTTCAAGTGGAACGCCTTCCGCTTCGACCCGGTGGGTACCTTCTTCTCGGGTGCCGACGTGGTCGGCGCCGGCCAGCGGCCGGCCTACATCCCGACTTCGTCGCTGTCGGCCTTCGGCCTGTGCGGCGCGCCGACGCCCTGCGGCGACAACGGCAGCGGCATCCAGAACGGCATCAACGTCGTGCCCTTCGAGGACGACAAGCGCCCGCCGAACGGCCAGCAGTTCGGCCTGGCGATGCGCTTCAAGCCCAAGGGCATGGACGCCGAGTTCGCGCTGTACTACGAGCGCTACCACGACAAGCTGCCGTTCACGACGCTGTTCACCGATCCGACCTACTCGGCCTACAACGTCGCCAACATCGGCTACTACAACGAGTACGGCAAGAACAAGAACCTGTTCGGCGCCTCGTTCAACACCAAGCTCGGGCCGGTGGCGGTCGGCGGTGAACTCTCGTACCGGCCGAAGGACTCGGTGGCGATCGACGGCAGCGTGCCGCTGGCCGGCCGCTGGAGCATCTTCGAGGCGGCCAACGCCGACGCCAACGGGCGCATCACGGTGCGCGGCTACACGGAGGAGAAGAAGTTCCAGGCGCACCTGACCGGCCTGTACTTCACCGAGGTCAACTCGCCGGCCGGCGCGCTGGTCAAGGCGCTGGGCGCGGCCGAAGGCACGCTGCTCGCCGAGCTGGCGGTGACGCACTACCCCGACCTGCAGCTGGGCACCGTGCCCTACCTGATCTTCCCGTCCTACGCCAGCCCGACCAAGACCTCCTGGGGCTATGCGCTGGAGTTCGACCTGTCCTACCCGCGCGTCTGGGGCTCGGACTGGAACCTGACCCAGACGACGGTGTTCACGCACGACGTCGGCGGCATCTCGCCCAACGCGCTGCCCTTCGTGAAGGGTCGCAAGTCGCTGTTCATCGGCCTGAACTTCGACAACAGCTCGGTGTGGAAGGCGCAGTTCGGCTACACGGCGTTCTTCGGCGGCGGCTTGTCGAACATCGTGCGCGACCGCGACAACCTCGCGGCCAGCCTGTCGTACAGCTTCTGAAGTGATGAAGCCCCCAAGCTCACTTCGTTCGCTGCCCCCCGAGGGGGCGCTCAGTGGCTTCGGAACGGCCGGGCGCCACTGACATGCCGATGCTGTCGCGGTTCGTGCTCGCCTGCGAGCGGCTGATCTTCGGCCATCGGGCCGCGGTGCTGGCGCTGCTCGCGCTGGTCACCGCGGCGGCGGCACTGTTCGCCACGCGGCTGCACATGACCGCCGGCTTCGGCAAGCAGCTGCCGCTCGGCCACGAGTACACCGAGACCTTCGTCAAGTACAAGGACGTGCTGTTCGGCGCCAACCGGCTGATCGTCGTCGTGCACGCCCGGCAGGGCGACATCTGGAAGCCCGAGACGCTGAAGAAGCTCAACGAGGTGACGCAGGCGCTGATGTACCTGCCCGGCGTCGACCGCCGCTCGGTGTCTTCGCTGTGGACGCCGAACACGCGCGTGATGCAGGTCACCGAGGAGGGCTACGAGGCGCGCGACGTGATCGGCGGCGACATCACGCCGGAGAAGCTTGACGCGGCGGCGGTGGCGAGGATCCGCGACAACGTCGTGCAGGGCGGTTATGTCGGCTCGCTGGTGGCCAGCGACTTCTCCGGCGCGATGGTCACCGCCGACCTGCTCGACGCCGACCCGCGCACGAAGGAGCCGACCGACTACATCGCGCTCGGGCCGCAGATCGAGAAGGCCTTGCGCACGGCCTTCGAGGACGAGGGCCACGAGATCCGCATCATCGGCTTCGCCAAGCAGATCAGCGACATCGCGCAGGGCGCGCAGGGCGTGGTGGTGTTCTTCGCGCTGGCCTTCGCGCTGACCGCGCTGGCCGTCTGGTGGTACTGCCGCTCCTGGGCCTTCACCGCCGCGGCGCTGACCTGTTCGCTGGTCTCGCTGGTCTGGCAGTTCGCCTCGCTGCAGCTGCTCGGCTACGGGCTGGACCCGCTGGCCATCCTGGTGCCCTTCCTGGTGTTCGCGATCGGCGTCTCGCACGGCGTGCAGCAGATCAACACCATCGTGCGCGAGATCGGCGCCGGCACCACGCCCTTCGACGCCGCGCGGCACAGCTTCGGTGCGCTGCTGGTGCCCGGCACGATGGCGCTGGTCACCGCCTTCGTCGGCTTCGCGACGCTGCTGCTGATCCCGATCCCGATGATCCGCGAGCTGGCCATCACCGCGTCGCTGGGCGTGGCCTACAAGATCGTCACCAACCTGGTGATGCTGCCGGTGGTGGCCTCGTTCGTGAGGCTGCCGGCCGACTATGGCCAGCGCATGCACGGCATCCGCGAGCGACGCTCGATGGCGGTGGTGGCGCTGGCGCGGCTGGCCGAACCGAAGCCGGCGCGCATCGTCGTCGCCGTCGCGGTGCTGCTGTTCGGCCTCGCGCTGTGGGGCGGCCGCGACCGCCATGTCGGCTACGTGCAGCCCGGCGCGCCCGAGCTGCGCGACAGCGCCCGCTACAACCGCGACGCGGTGGCGATCGCCGAGAAGTTCTCGGTCGGCCTGGACGTGCTGACGGTGGTGCACGAGACCGAGCCCGAGAGCTGCTACGACCGCACCCGCATGGCCTACGTCGACGACCTGGCCTGGGAACTGGGCAACACCGAGGGCGTGATCGGCACCGCCTCGCTGCCGGCGCTGGTGCGGCTCGGCGCGGCCGGCTTCAACGAGGGCAACCCGAAGTGGGGCGACATGCCGCGCGACCGCCGCTCGATGGCCAGCTTCATCGGCCTGGTCGGCGAAGGCTCGGGGCTGTACGACCCGCGCTGCACCGTGCTGCCGGTGCACGCCTACCTGACCGACCACAAAGCCGACACCATCAAGCGCGTCGTGGCGGTGGTCAAGGAGTTCCGCGCCCGCAACACGCTGGACGGCGTGACGGTGCGGCTGGCCAGCGGCAACGCCGGCGTGCAGGCCGCCACCAACGAGGTGCTGGAGGCCACCGAGCTGCCGATGATGCTGTACGTCTACGCGACCATCGTCGTGCTGGTGTTCCTGACCTACCGCGACTGGCGCGCCGTGGTGGCCTGCTGCCTGCCGCTGACGCTGGCCACCTTCGTCGGCTACTGGTTCATGAAGGCGCTGGACATCGGCCTGACCGTCGCCACGCTGCCGGTGATGGTGCTGGCGGTGGGCATCGGCGTCGACTACGCCTTCTACATCTACAACCGGCTGCAGCTCTACCTGGCCGACGGCATCGCCATCGTGCCGGCCTTCCGCCGTGCGCTGGCCGAGACCGGCATCGCCACGGTATTCACCGCGATCACGCTGTCGGTCGGCGTGGCCACCTGGGTGTTCTCGCCGCTGAAGTTCCAGGCCGACATGGGCCTGCTGCTGGCCTTCATGTTCATGCTCAACATGCTGATGGCGATCACCGTGCTGCCGGCCCTGGCGGTGACGCTGGACACGCTGATCCCGCGGCGCAAGCCGGTGCACCGCCCCTTCATGGCCCATTGACGTGGACATCGACATGGCACTCGCACGCCGCGCCTTCATCCTCTGCGCGGCTTCGGCGGCCGCGGGCGTGCGCGCCGAGCCGTATGCGGCCGACGGCCCGGCGCGCCTGCGCGGCGGCGCGCTGCACGGCGTGCTGCTCGACGTCAGCGCGGCCGGGGCGCGGCTGGTGGCGGTCGGGGAACGGGGCCATGTGCTGCTGTCCGACGACCAGGGGCGCAGCTGGCGCCAGGCCCAGGCGGTGCCGACACGCACCACGCTGACCTGCGTGCACGCCAGCGACGCGCGCAGCCTGTGGGCGGCCGGCCACGGCGGCGTGATCCTGCGCTCGGACGACGCCGGCGAACACTGGAGCGTCGCCGCCGGCAAGGCCGACGGCGCCGACGTGCTGCTGGCGATCCGCGTCGAACCCGGCGGCCGCGGCCTGGCGGTCGGCGGCTTCGGCGTCGCGCAGCAGACCAGCGACGGCGGCCAGCACTGGGCGCCGGCCACGCTGGTCGACGGCGAGGCCGGCGAACGCCACCTGAACCGCATTTTCGTCTCGGCGAGCGGCGCCTGGCTGATCGCCGCCGAAGGCGGCCAGGTGCTGCGCCAGGGCGCCGCCGGCGAGCGCTGGCAGGCGGTCAAGACCCCGTACAACGGCTCGCTGTGGGGCGGCGTCGCGCTGGGCGAGCGGCTGCTCGCCTGCGGCATGCGCGGCAACCTGGTGATCAGCACCGACGATGGCCGCAGCTGGAGCCACCAGGCGGTCGCCGAGGCCGGCTCGTTCACCGCCGCGGTGGCGCTGCCCGACGGGCGCGCCGCGCTGGTCGGCGTCGACGGCACGCTGGTGCTCGGCGACGCCGGCGAGCGCCGCTTCCAGTTCCATCGTCTCGACGACCGTGCCACCCTCACGGGCGCGTTTGCCCTGCCCTCCGGGCCGCTCGCGCTGGCTACGATGAGCGGCATGCGCATCGTCGATCCACGGCAGATCGGGCGCTGATCGACAGGAGCCCACGATGGCCAGGATCCTCCAGCACGAGTCCCGGGACGTCGACGACCAGGCCAAGGCCTTGAACGACTGGCAGCAGAGCTACGAACAGCTCGGCTGCGGCCGCTTCCGTGGCTCGGCCTGGCAGCTGGTGATGGATCAGGGCGTGCTGCTGCGCGAGTCGACCAACCGGCCGCTGGCCGAGCACATCACGCCGCCCAAGGACCATCTGGTGCTGGCGCTGCCGGTGACCGTGGAGCCCGGCTCGGTGTTCAGCGGCCGGCCGATGGAGCGCGACTCGCTGATGGTGCTGTCCGACCGCGAGCAGTACGACGTGATCTCGGCCGGCGCGCTCGACCTGATCGGCCTGTCGGTGCACAGCGACACGGTGGCCGCGACGCTGGCGCCCTCGAAGATCGAATGGCTGGAGCGCGCCGAGCGCGAGCGCAGCCTCGAGCTGCCCCCCGACGTGGCCGCCTCGATCCGCCAGGTGCTGCTGGCGGTGTGCGCCGGCGCCGAGCGCAAGATCGACTCGCTGGCCGAGCCCGCCAACGAGACCACGCTGCTGGCGGCCACGCTGACGCAGGCGGTGATGCTGGCGATGCGCGGCAACGATGCCGAGCGGGCCTCGTCGATCCCGCGCCGCGCCGACAGCCGGCTGCGCGTCGTCAAGCGGGCGATCGAGTTCATGCGCGCCAACCTGGTCAACGACATCGGCATCCCGGAGATCTGCGCCGCCGCCTTCGCCAGCCGGCGCACGCTGCAGTACTGCTTCGAGGAGTTCATGCACACCACGCCGCAGGCGCACCTGCGTGCGCTGCGGCTCAACGAGGCGCGCCGCGCGCTGAAGCTGCGCGCCGACCAGCCGATCACCGAAGTGGCCAGCCTGCTGGGCTTCAGCAGCGCCAGCCACTTCACGCGCCACTACAAGCTGATGTTCGACGAGCTGCCATCGCAGACGCTGAAATACAACGGCTGCGGCCCGTTCGGCGTCTGAACTGAGAGGGGGGAAGACATGAACCAGCCCGGGTCCACCCGGCGGCCGATCGGTGGCCTGTCGCACGTGCGCGGCAGCACGGAGGTGGCGCTGTGCGAGACCACCGTCTACGCGCTGCTCGAGCAGGCCGCACGCCGCTGGCCGCAGCGCGACGCCGCGGTGTTCGTCGAGCAGGGCATCCGCTGGACCTGGGCGGAGCTGCGCGAGCAGGTCGACCGTGCCGCCGCCGGCTTCGCGCGGCTGGGCGTCGTCAAGGGCGAGCGGGTCGGCATCTGGTCGCCCAACCGCGCCGAGTGGCTGGTCACGCAGTTCGCCACGGCGCGGCTCGGCGCCATCCTGGTCAACATCAACCCGGCCTACCGGCTGGCCGAGCTGGAATACGCGCTGCACAAGGCGGGCGTCGGCGTGCTGGTCAGCGCCGCCGCCTTCAAGACCGGCAACTACCTGGGCATGCTGCAGAACCTCGGCATCGGGCCTTCGGGGCGCACCGAGCGCCTGCCGCAGCTGCGCAGCGTGGTGCGCCTGGGCGACGAGCCGACCGCGGGCATGCTGAACTGGGCACTGATGCTCGACGCCGGCATGGCCGTCGCCGACGCGCTGCCCGACCCGGCCGCGCTCGACTGCCGCGAGCCGATCAACATCCAGTTCACCAGCGGCACCACCGGTGCGCCCAAGGGCGCCACGCTGACCCACCACAACATCGTCAACAACGCGCGCGCGGTGGCGCAGTGCATGCGCCTCGGCGCCGACGACGCGCTGTGCATCCCGGTGCCGCTGTACCACTGCTTCGGCATGGTGCTGTCGGTGCTGGCCTGCGTGGCCAGCGGCGCGAAGATGGTCTTCCCCGGCGAAGGCTTCGACGCCCGCGCGACGCTGGCCGCGGTGGAGAGCGAACGCTGCACCGCGCTGCACGGCGTGCCGACGATGTTCATCGCCGAGCTCGACCACCCCGAGTTCGCGCGCTTCGACCTCGGCTCGCTGCGCACCGGCATCATGGCCGGCGCGCCCTGCCCGATCGAGGTGATGCGCCGGGTCCAGGCCGACATGCACATGCACGAGGTGACCATCGCCTACGGCATGACCGAGACCAGCCCGGTGTCGTTCCAGAGCGCCACCGACGACCCGCTGGACAAGCGCGTCACCACCGTCGGCCGCGTGCTGCCGCACCTGGAGGTGAAGATCGTCGACATCGACGGCCGCACCGTGCCGGTCGGCGCGAAGGGCGAGCTGTGCACGCGCGGCTACTCGGTGATGCTCGGCTACTGGAACGACCCCGAGCGCACCGAGGACGCGGTGCGCGGCGGCTGGATGCACACCGGCGACCTGGCCACGCTCGACGAACAGGGCTACTGCAACATCGTCGGCCGCGTGAAGGACATGGTGATCCGCGGCGGCGAGAACGTCTACCCGCGCGAGGTCGAGGAGTTCCTGTTCCGCCACCCGAAGGTCGCCGCGGTGCAGGTGTTCGGCGTGCCCGACACGCGCTACGGCGAGGAGCTGTGCGCCTGGATCATCACCCGCCCCGGCGTCGCCTGCACCGAGGACGAGGTGCGCGCCTTCTGCCGCGACCAGATCGCCCACTACAAGGTGCCGCGCTACATCCGCTTCGTCGACGAGTTGCCCGTCACGGTGACCGGCAAGCCGCAGAAGTTCCTGATGCGCGACGCGATGATGCGCGAGCTGGGCCTGAGCGTCGCCGCGACCGCCTGAGCGCTGCCCGATCGCCGCCGCGGCGACAATGGGCGCCGGAGCAATCCGCTCGCGACCCCAACAAACGAGGCAACACCCCATGTCAGGCGCCGGCTTCCACGTCCACGGCCCGCACGACCACGAGGTCGAACACGCGGCGCAGCACGAACCCACCGGCATGGCCGGGCAGATCGCGGTGGTCACCGCCGTCATCGCCACCATCGGCGCGCTGTTCGCCTACCAGGGCGGGGCGACGCAGGCCAACGCCGGCCTCTTGAAGAACGACGCCGCGATCAAGAAGACCGAGGCCTCGAACCAGTGGAACTACTACCAGGCCAAGAGCAGCAAGCAGAACCTCTCGGAGCTGGCGCTGGAACTGGTGCCCGAAGCGCGCAAGCCCTTCTACCAGGACGAGATCAAGCGCTACAAGGCCGAGAAGGCGGAAATCAAGACCGCTGCCGACAAGCTCGAGGCCGAGGCCAAGGACTTCGATGAACGCAGCGCCGAGCAGATGCACCAGCACCACCGCTGGGCGCAGGCCACCACCGCGCTGCAGGTGGCGATCGCGATGGCGGCCATCGCGCTGCTGACCAAGAGCAAGAAGCTCGAATACTTGATGTTCGGCGTCAGCGCGATCGGCCTCGCGCTGGGCGCTGCGGCCTGGTTCCACCTCTGAGCACCGGCGCCCACCAGCCCAAGCTCTCGGCCATGCTGCAGGCATTGGCCGCGGACGAGACGCGCGAGCGCATCGCCGTCGCCGACCTGCTCGACGCCCTGGGCGACCGGGCGCTGGCGGCGCTGCTGTTCGTATTCGCTTTCCCCAACGTGCTGCCGGTGCCGCCGGGCACCTCGGGGGTGCTGGGCGCGCCGCTGCTGTTCCTGGCCGCGCAGATGGCCTTCAACATGCGCGCCTGGCTGCCCGCGGTGATCGCGCGCCGCTCGATGGCGCGGCAGGACTACGCCGCGCTGGTGCGCCGCATCGCGCCCTGGCTCGCCCGTGCCGAGCGCCTGATGAAGCCGCGCCTCACGCCGCTGGCCAGCGGGGCGATGGAGTCGGTGGTCGGCACGGTCTGCCTGCTGCTCGCGCTGGTGCTGGTGCTGCCCGTCCCGCTGGGCAACATGCTGCCGGCGCTCGCCATCTGCCTGCTGGCGATGGGCATCCTCGAGCGCGACGGCCTGTGGGTGCTGGTCGGGCTCGCCGCGGCGGCGGCGGCTGCCGCCCTCGTCTCCGGCGTGGTCTGGGCGATCGCGAAGGCGGCGCTCTACTTCGTCACTGGGGTGCTGGGCGGCTGAAGCTCGGTGACCACGAGGGCGCCGCCCTCGCGCGCGGCCTTGAAGCGCACCTTGTCGCCGGCCTTCACGCGCTCGAGCAGCGCCTTGTCCTTGACGACGAAGATCATCGTCATCGGCGGCATCTCGAGATTCTTGATCTCGCCATGCTTGAGCGTGAGCTTGCCGGCGGCCTTGTCGACCTTGCGCACCTCGCCATCGGTCAGCTCGTCGGCGCGCGCCACGCCGGCGAACGCGAGCGACAACGCGAGCAGCGAAAGCAGCTTCTTCATCGGTGGATCTCCAGAGCTCAGCGGTAGCTGTTGAACACGCGCGTGCTGCCGTCGGCGGCGACCAGCAGCACGTCGAAGGCATCCTTGCGGCCGCCGTACTCGGGGCCGTCCATGCCGGGCGAGCCGATCGGCATGCCGGGCACGGCCAGGCCCACGGCCTCGGGCTTCTCGCGCAGCAGGCGCTGCACGTCCTTGGCCGGCACATGGCCCTCGATGGCGTAGCGGCCGATCAGCGCGGTGTGGCAGGAGCCCAGCGCCAGCGGAATGCGCATGCGCTGGCGCGCCGCGGTGTTGCCGGTCTCGTGCACGGTGAAGCGGAAGCCGCTCTTTTCCATGTGGGCGATCCAGTCCTTGCAGCAGCCGCAGGTCGGGCTCTTCCAGACATCGACCTGCTGCACGGCGTTCGCTTGCGCCTGCGCGAGCGCCGCGGCGGGCAGGGCCAGCGCGGCGAGGCCGGCGAGCGTGAACTGGCGGCGGTTGGTTTGGCTTGTCATTTCAAAAGACTCCGTTTGGCAGCGGCGCGGGCCACGACGACCTGCCCCACCATGCCGGCCTGGTAGTGGCCGGCGATCAGGCAGGCGAACTCGAATTCGCCGGCGCGGTTGAAGGTCCACACGATCTCGGCGCTGGCGCCCGGCGCGACGTGCGCCATGTAGGGCTCGTCGTGCTGCATCTCGGGAAACTTCGCCATCAGCGCGGCGTGCTCGTCCAGCGTCTGCCGGGTGCCGAGCACGAACTCGTGCAGCGTGGCGCCGCGGTTGCGGATCACGAAGCGCACGGTCTCGCCCTCGCGCACCGCGATGCGCGCGGGCGTGAAGCGCATGTCGTCGCTCATGCCGACCTCGATGCGCCGCCGCGCGGCGGCGCGCTCGGCGGCGATGCCCCAGGGCTTCTGTTCCTTGACGACAGTGCCGCGCTGCTGCGCGTGCGCGGCGTCGCCATGCGCCAGCACGCCGGCGGGCAGCGCGGCGAGCAGCAGCGCCGCGATGCGGCGGCGATCGATGCGAATCATGTGGGTGCGTGAAGCGCGGACGAGCAGCATGCCCGGCGGGCGCGACTGTAGCGCGAGCCGGCGCTCACGCGCTGCCGCGCGCCATCAAACCCTGCGCGCCGAGCAGCTTCTGAAACGCCTCGACACCATTGAGCGGTGTCGAATCACCGAGCTACTTGGCGTGCTTGCGGAAATCGGGCTTGCGCTTCTCTTTCAGTGCCGCCACGCCTTCGCGCGACTCGTCGGTGTCGTAGTACAGCTTGAGCGCATACATGCCCATGCCGGCGATGCCGCTCTGGTGCGCGGTGTCCATGTTGAAGCTGCGCTTGGCGATGGCGATGGCGGTGGGGCTGCGCTCGCAGATCGTCTCGGCCCATTCCTGCACCGTCGCATCGAGTTGCTCGTGCGGCACGCAGATGTTGGCCAGGCCCATGGCCACCGCCTCGGGGCCCGAGTAGCGCTTGTTGAGGTACCAGATCTCGCGCGCCTTCTTCTCGCCCACCACGCGCGCCAGGAAGGCCGTGCCGTAGCCCGGGTCGACCGAGCCCATCTTCGGGCCGACCTGGCCGAAGATCGCCTTCTCGGAGCAGATGGTCAGGTCGCAGATCGTGCACAGCACGTTGCCGCCGCCGATGGCGAAGCCCTGCACGCGCGCAATCACCGGCTTGGGCACGTCGCGGATGGCGGTGTGCAGTTCCTCCATCGGCAGGCCGATGGTGCCGCGGCCGTCGTAGTTGCCGTCGTGCGCGCCCTGGTCGCCGCCGGTGCAGAAGGCCTTCTCGCCGGCGCCGGCCAGCACGATGCAGCCCACGCTGCGGTCGTAGCCCGCCTTGTTGAGCGCCTTGATGAGCTCGTCGCAGGTGGTGCCGCGGAAGGCGTTCATCTTCTCCGGGCGGTTGATGGTGATCCAGGCCACGCCGTTGCGGATCTCGTAGAGGATGTCCTGGAAGTCCATGAGTGCCTTTCGTCCTTCGGTCTTGCTCAGCCCGCGGCCACCGCGCTGCCCGCGCCCGCCGCACGCCCCACTTCCTTCAGCAGCGTGGCGATGGTGACCGAGCCCAGCGTCGCCACCGCGATCTGGTCGATCTCGCCCAGCACGCGCGCCAGCGCGTCGTGCGTGGCGCCGGCCTGCGGCGGCGGCTCGGGCAGCCCCTGCGCCAGGTCTTCGAACAGCACGATGACGTTGAGCAGCGTGAGCCGCCGCGCATTGCCGATGAAGCGGTAGCCGCCGCCGACGCCGCGCACCGACGCGACGATGCGCGCCCGTACCAGCTCCGACAGCACCTTGGCCAGGTGGTGTGCCGATTCGCCGTATTTCTCGGCGATCTCGCTGGCCGGGATGTGCTCCTCCGGCCGCGCCGCGAATTCGAGCACGCTGTACAGCGCGAGCAAGGTGTTCTTCTGCAGCTTCATCGGCGCGTCCTCCGCGCTGCGCCCGCGTCGGCATCGGCCGGCGCAGCGATCTCCATCTCCAGCGGCAGCAGATGGCCGGCGCGCATGCCCTGGCTGCGGAAGAAGGACTGGATCAGCGAGTTGTTGCTGGCCGTCATCGTGCGCATCATCTGCACGCCCTCGCGGCGGAAGCGCTGCGCCAGCTCCGACAGCAGCCGCCCGCCCACGCCGCCCTGGCGCGCGCTGGGCATGACGTCGATGGCGAACAGCCAGCCGCAGGGCGGCGCGCCGAACTCCCAGTCGCGCACCTCGCCGATCACGAAGCCGCACACGCGGCCCTCGCTCTCGGCCACCAGGAAGTGGCGCTCGCCCTGCCCCTTGATGCCGTAGCGCCGGTAGACGCGCTGCCAGTAGGCGGCCTTGTGCAGGCCGGTCACGGTGGCGTCCAGCGCCACCACCGCGGGCATGTCGGCCGCCTTGACGGTGCGGATGCGCAGCGCGGGTTCGGCGGCCGGGCTCGCCTTGCCCGCGCGGGTCTTGAGGCGGGGGGGTTCGACGCTCATCGTGCGGTTTTGTATCACATCGAAGGTCGAAATGGTATTCTGGTACCACAATAGAAACACTGCGATGCAGGCCACCCGCCTCATGAACGCGCCCCCGCTCCCACCCGATCCGCCGGTCATCCTCGGCGCTGACGGCCGCTGGCACATCGACGTGCGCGGCCTGGCGCCGCCGCAGCCGCTGGTGGCGATCCTGCGCCGCATCGATGCGCACGGCGACGACGGCCGGCCGCTGGTGGTGCACCACGACCGCGACCCCGCCCTGCTCTACCCCGAGCTGGCCGAGCGCGGCTGGCGCGCCGAACCCATCGCAGGCGAGCCGGGCGAAGTGCGCCTGCTGCTGCAGCCATGGTGAGCCCCGCAGCACCGAAGCGCGCCGCGCTGGGCGGCAGCTTTCTCTCCGGCGCGACCGGGCGATTGCTGCCGGCCTCGGTGCCGTTTCGCTACTTCGGCGCCGCGACGCTGTTCCATCTCGCCGCCTGGCTGCTGCTGCTGGCCACCGCCGACGCCTGGCCCGGCTGGCACGGCGGCCTGGGCTGGCCGCTGGCGACGCTGCACCTCGTCACCCTGGGCACGCTGCTGGCCAGCGCCATCGGCGCCAGCCTGCAGTTGCTGCCGGTGGCCACGCGCCAGCCGGTGCGCTGGCCGCGCCTGCCGGCGCTGCTGTGGTGGCTCTACGTGCCCGGCGTGGCCCTGCTGGTGTGCGGCATGGGCACGGCGCGGCTCGACTGGCTGGCCGCCGGCGCCGCGATGGTGATCACCGCGCTGCTGCCCTTCGCCGTGCTGCTGGGCCTGAACCTGCATGCAGCACGCGGCATGGCCGGCGTGGTGCTGCACGGCTGGGGCGCGCAGGCCGCGTTGGCACTGCTGCTGATCAGCGCAGCGGCCCTGGTGGCGCTGTGGACCGGCCACCCGCTGCTGGACCGCGACAGCGCCCGCGGCCTGCACCTGGTGGCCGGCGTCTTCGGCTTCATGGGGCTGCTCGCCTTCGGCTTGTCCTACGTGCTGCTGCCGATGTTCACGCTCGGCCGCGTGCCCGACGAGCGCCGCCAGGTGATCGCCGGCAGCGTGGCGCTGCTCGCGGTGGCGCTGGCCGCCGCGGCGCCGCTGCAGCACGCCTTCGCACTGCCGCTGCGCGCCGCGGCGCTGCTGGCCGGCGTGGCCGCGCTGGCGCTGCACCTGCGCCTCGTGCGCGCCATACTGGCCAGCGCGATGCGCCGCGATCTCGGCACGGCCGGACGCTTGATGGCCGGCGGCTGGGCCGGCCTGGCGCTGGCCCTGGTGGCCGCCGCCGTGGCGCTGGCCGTCGCGCCCGAGTCGCCCGCCGGCCGGCTGTTCGCGCTGGCCGCCGTGCTCGGCTGGCTGCTGAGCTTCCTGATGGGCGTGCTGCAACGCATCCTGCCCTTCCTCGCCTCGATGCACGCGGCCCAGGGCCGGCGCCGGCCGCCGACGCCCTCGGCGCTGACCTTGACGCGCGCACTGAGCTGGCATGCCGTCGCACACGCGCTGGCACTGGCCTTGCTGGCCGCGGGCCTGGCGGCCTCGTCGCCCGTGCTGCTGCGCATCGCCGGCGCGGTGGGCAGCCTGGGTGCGATTTGCTTCGCCGCCTTCTTCGCCGTGCTGCTGAACCGGTTGCGCCTGTCGCGGGCCGGCGAGGGCTGAGAAGATGTGAATGAACCCGGCGCACCCGCCGGGCCCGCCGACGGGCTTGTGTTTATCTATTGCGGTACTACAATACCGCTATTCAATCTGCCCGAGACCGCGATGAGCTTCATGCGCCAGGTGTCCCGACTGCTCGACGACGAACACCGCAGCAGCATCGCGCTGCTCGATCGAGTCGGCCACGCGCTGGCTTCCGGCGACGCCACCACGCTGCAGTCGCTGGCCGCGCCGCTGCAGCGCCAGCTCGAGCACGAGATCGGCCATCACTTCGGCTTCGAGGAGAGCGAGCTGTTCCCGCGCATGGCCGAGGCCGGCGACGGTGATCTGGCCACCCTGCTCACCGAAGAGCACGAGACGCTGCGCGCCGTGGCCGCCGAACTGCGGCCGCTGGCCGCGCAACTGGCCGCCGGCACGCTGCCGCCCGAACAGCGCAGCACGCTGCAGCGGGTGGCCTCCGAACTGGTCGAGCGCCAGGTGGCGCACATCCAGAAGGAGACGATGGCGCTGCTGCCCATGCTCGACGATCTGCTCGACGACGAGACCGATCGCCAGCTCGCCTTCACCTACTCGGTCGACGCCTGAGCGTCGGCTGCCCCTGCCCCGCCCACCCCTCGAGCCACCGGAGCCTGCCGCCATGTCCACGCCTGCCGTTGCTGCCGCCACCGTCCAGATCCGCGCCTTGCAGCCGGCCGACCTCGACGCGGTCGTCGCGATCGACGCCGCCATCGAAGGCCGCACGCGGCGCGACTACATCGAGCGCCGGCTGCGCAGCGCGCAGAAGCAGCCGCTGCTGCACGCGCAGTTCGCGGCCATGCAGGGCGATCAACTCGTCGGCTACCTGCTCGGCCGGCTCGCCAGCGGCGAATTCGGCCGCCGCGCACCGGCGCTGCGCATCGAGCTCGTCGGCCTGCGCCCGGAACACAGCCGGCGCGGCGTCGGCCGCGCGCTCTTCGATGCCCTGCTGCGCTGGGGCGGTCGCCATGGCGCCAGCGAGATCCGCACGCTGTCGAACTGGACGCGCAGCGACATGCTGGGCTGGCTGGCCGGCCTGGGCTTCGAGCTGGCGCCCAACCTGGTGCTCGAGAGCCGCGTCGGCGAGAACCATCTGTACGCCGACCGCGACGGCCCGCTGTCCATCGAAACCGGCGAGGGCCCGGGGCACGAGATCGACTTCGGGCGCGACGAGGGCAACGACCAGGAACGCCACGCACGCCACGGCTGCGACGTGCGCGCGATGACGGCCGCCGACCTCGACGCCATCGTGCGCATCGACCGCGAGAATACCGGGCGCGACCGGCGCGAGTACCTCACGGCACGCCAGGCCGAGGCCGAGCAGGACCGCTCGATTCGCGTCTCGCTGGCCGCGCATTGCGACGGCACCGTGGTCGGCTACCTGATGGCACGCGCCGACCTCGGCGACTTCGGCCGCACCGCGCCGGTGGCCGTGATCGACACGCTGGGAGTGGACCCGAGCTACGCGCACCGCGGCGTCGGCCACACACTGATGGCGCAGCTGTTCGACAACCTGGGCGCGCTGCGCGTCGAGACGGTCGAGACCGCGGTGCCGCTGGCCAACACCACGCTGCTCGGCTTCCTGCTCGCCTGCGGCCTGCGCAACTCGCCGCGGCTGGCGTTCCGGCGCGCGGTCTGACGCGCCGCGCCGGGCACGCCCGGCGCGCAGCTTCAGCTCAACGGTCGAACTGCTGGATCAGCGCGCGCGCCGCATCCAGCAGTGCCTTGCCGTTGGCGCCCTTGGCCGTGACCTCCTTGACCCACTCGTCGTCGACGCTCTCGCTGGCCTTGATCCAGCGCGTCAGTTCGGCATCGGCGAGCGCGTTCACCACGTTGCCGCGATCCGTGGCGAGCTTGTGGTTGGCGGCCACCACGCTGTCGAAGCCGGTGCCGCCGGCCCAGGCCGAGGCCTCGGCGCCGGCATTGGCGTCGATCACCTTCTTCAGCTCCGCCGGCAGCGCGTCGTAGCGCGCCTGGTTCATCACGAAGGCGAAGATCGAGTTGGCAAACTTCGGCGCACCGGCGGGCACGTCGAGGTGGCTCTTGGCGATCTCCTGCAGCTTGGCCGCCGGCACGCCTTCCCAGGGCACCATGGCACCGTCGATCACGCCCTTGGCCATGGCCTCGGGCACCGCGGGCAGCGGCATCTGCACCGGCGTGGCGCCCAGCGCGGCCAGCATGCGCGAATTCAGCCGCGTGGCGGCGCGGATCTTCAGGCCCTTCAGCTCGTCGAGCGTCTTCACGCCCTTGGCCGCGGAGAGGTGGAAGGAGGAGCCGTCATTGGTGTGCAGCCACAGCGGCTTGACGCCCTTGTACTCGTCCAGCGCATGCGCGTTCACGTAGGTCCAGAAAGCCTGGCTGGAGCCGCGCCCGCTGCGCGTGAAGAAGGGCAGCTCGAACACCTCGCTCTTGCTGAAGCGCCCGGCCGAGTAGGTGGGAATGGTCCAGACGATGTCGGCCACGCCGTCGCGCGCCTGGTCGAACAGCTGCGCCGGCGTGCCGCCCAGCTGCATGGCCGGGTAGATCTGGCACTTGAGCTTGTCGCCCGATTCCTTGGCGATCTTGTCGCACCAGGGCTTGATCAGGTTCAGGTGCACGTTCGACGTGCCGGGCAGGAAGTGGTGCACCTTCAGCGTCACCGTCTGCGCCGCCGCCGGCAAGGCGGCCGCGGCGGCAATCGCCAGCACGGCCAGCGACGCGATTCTCCGGTTCGTCTTCATCGTTCGTCTCCTTCGTCGTTGTGAAAGGCGGGCTCAGAAGCTGTGAACCAGCGCCAGCGAGAGCGCGGGAAAGAACAGCAGCGCGGCGATGCGCAGGAAGTCCGAGGCCAGGAAGGGCATCACGCCCTTGAAGGTCTCGGTCAGCGGCACGGTGCGCGCGATGCGGTTGATGACGTAGACGTTCATGCCCACCGGCGGATGCACGAGGCCGATCTCCACCACCATCAGCGCCAGGATGCCGAACCAGATGCTCTTGTCTGTGTCGCCCAGGCCCCAGAAATCCAGCCCCATCACCACCGGGTAGAACACCGGAATCGTCAGCAGGATCATCGCCAGGCTGTCCATCACGCAGCCGAGCAGGATGTAGACGACCAGGATCGCCACCATCACCAGCAGCGGCGGCAGGCCGCTGTCCTTCACCCACAGCGCCAGCTCGGCCGGCATCTGCGACACCGCGAGCGCGGTGTTGAGTTGGTCGGCACCGAGCAGCACCAGGAAGATCATTGCGGTGGACTGCGCGGTGCCGAGCGCCGTGTCGAGCAGGCCGCGCCAGCGCATGCCGCCGCTCACAACTGCCAGCACGCCGCAGGCGGCCGCGCCGATGGCGGCGGCTTCGGTCGGGTTGGCCCAGCCGCCGTAGATGCCGATGATCACCACCGCGAACACGCCGAACACCGGCGCCACCGCGGCCAGCGCGCGCAAGCGTTCGGGCCAGGGCGCGCGCGGACCGGCGGGGCCGATCTCGGGCTTCCAGGCCACCATCGCGCGGATCACCAGCATGTAGCCGAGCATCGCGATCACGCCCGGCAGCACCGCCGCCATGAACAGCTTGCCGATGCTCTCCTGCGTGAGGATGGCGTAGATGACCAGCGGCACCGAGGGCGGGATCATGATGCCCAGCGTGCCGCCGGCGGCCAGCGTGCCGGTGGAGAGGCTGCCCGCATAGCCGAGCCGCTTGAGCTCGGGCAGCGCCACCTGGCCCATGGTGGCTGCGGTGGCCAGCGAGGAGCCGCAGATCGCGCCGAAGCCCGCGCAGGCGCCCACCGCGGCCATCGCCACGCCGCCGCGCCAGTGGCCCATGAAGGCGGCGACGAAGCGGAACAGCGCGCGCGACAACCCGCCATGCGTGGCGAACTGCCCCATCAGCAGGAACAGCGGGATGACGATCAGGTCGTAGTTCGACAGCCGCGCATAGGCCAGGTTCTTCAGCGAGTTGAGCAGCGGCGTCCACTCGCCACCGCTCAGCCACACATAACCGCCGGCGCCCACCGAGAACATCGCGATGCCGATGGGCACGCGCAGCACCAGCAGCACCAGCATCACGCCGAACAGCACCAGGCCCGCGCTGATGCCGCTCATCGCCCGACTCCGCGCTGCACGCGCTGCAGATGCTCGGCGGCGCGATAGAGCCCGGCCAGCGCCAGCAGCACGAAGCCCGGCAGCATCAGCGCCTGCCCCACCCACAGCGGCAGGCCGAGGATCATGGTGGTCTCGCCGGCCGCGTGCACGCTGGCCACGCCGGCGCCGGTGCGCCAGGCCAGCAGCGCGCCGAAGGCCGCCACCAGCGCCGAGCCCACGGCGTCGAGCGCATGCACCGCGCGCTCGGGCAGGCGTTCGGTGAAGAAGTCGACCTTCACGTCGCCGTGGTTGAGGTGGCACCAGGCGAAGAAGGACGAGGACGCGAAGGCCGCGCACAGCTGCAGCAGTTCGACATCGCCCGGCACCGGCGCCGAGAACAGCTTGCGCCCGCTGATGGAGACGATGGACATCGCCACCAGCGCCACGAAGACCAGCGCGCCGAGCACCGCCGCCAGCTGGCAGGCGCCGGCCAGCCAGCGGCCCAGAGCGCCGAAGGCGCGCGGCGGCGCGGCGGCGCCCTCCGCGTGAACGGGTGGTAGCGCCTCGTTCACGAACGCTGCTCCTGCGCCGCCGCCTCCAGCGTGCGCGCGCCGATGATCAGCTCCAGCACCTCGCTGGCGCCTTCGTAGATGCGCAGCGCGCGGATCTCGCGGTACAGCCGCTCCACCACCACGCCCTGCACCACGCCCAGGCCGCCGAACAGCTGCACCGCGCCGTCGATGACGCGCTGCGCCGCCTCGGTGGCATGCAGCTTGGCCATCGAGGCCTCGCGCGTGACGCGCACGCGCTGCACGTCCTTGGTCCAGGCGGCGCGATAGACCAGCAGCGCCGAGGCGTCGATGGCCACCGCCATCTCGCCGATCTTCTTCTGCGTGAGCTGGAAGTCGGCCAGCGTGTGGCCGAACATGCGCCGCCCGCGCGCGCGTTGCATGGCCTCCAGCATGGCGCGGCGCGCGAAGCCCAGGCCCGCCGCGCCGACGGTGGTGCGGAAGCTGTCGAGCGTGCCCATGGCGATCTTGAAGCCCTGCCCCGGCTCGCCCAGCAGCGCGTCGTCATCGACGCGGCAATCGGTCAGGCGCACGGTGCCCAGCGGGTGCGGGGCGATGACGGGGATGCGCTCGCTGGCGTCCAGCCCCGGCGTGCGCGCGTCGACCATGAAGGCCGAGATGCCGCGTGCGCCGGCTTCGCCGCTGCGCGCGAAGACCACGTAGTGGTCGGCCAGGCCGGCGTTGGAGATCCAGGTCTTGGTGCCGTCCAGGCGCCAGCCGCCACCGGGCAGGCGCGTGGCGGTGGTGCTCATCGCCGCCACGTCGGAGCCGGCATCGGGCTCGGAGAGCGCGAAGGCCGTGATGATGCGCCCCTCGGCCACGCCGGGCAGCAGGCGCTGCTGCTGCGCCGCGCTGCCGAACAGCGTGACCGGCGCGCTGCCCAGGCCCTGCATGGCGAGTGCGAAATCGGCCAGGCCCGAGGCGCGCGCCAGCACCTCGCGGCCGAGCGCCAGCGAGCGCACGTCGAGCTGCTCACGCACCCCGCCGCAGGCCGCGGGCACGCACACGCGCAGCAGCCCGGCGCGGCCCAGCGAGCGCACCAGCCGCTCGATGCAGGCGTACACGGCGTCCGAGCTGTCCTCGGCGCCGTGCAGCAGCGCCGGCAGCTCGTCGGCCACCCAGCGCTCGAACTGCGGCACCAGCGCGCGGTGGCCGTCGTCGAAGAAGGGCCAGGCCAGGTCGGACGGCGCGCTCATCGTCAATCGCCTTCGAAGACGGGCTTCTGCTTGGCGGCGAAGGCGTGGTAGGCGCGCTCGAAGTCCTTGGTCTGCATGCAGATGGCCTGCGCCTGCGCTTCGGCCTCGATGCATTCGCCCAGGCCCGAATTCCATTCCTGCCAGAGCATGGTCTTGGTCATCGCGTGGCCGAAGGTCGGGCCCTCGGCCAGGCTCTGCGCCAGCGCCTGCGCTTCGGCCAGCAGTTGCTCGGGCTCGACCAGGCGGTTGTGGAAGCCCATGCGCTCGGCCTCCTCGCCGCCCACCAC
>WBZV01000559.1_pt2 | contig 20376 bp, 23 predicted proteins | sample 5204221 | NCBI WGS metagenome assembly WBZV01 (sample SAMN12344360, study PRJNA552823) | activated sludge metagenome | biome: Activated sludge suspended growth; feature: Nitrification reactor; material: Wastewater; isolation source: activated sludge from nitrification reactor of wastewater...
CGCCCGGGCGCGCTGCTGCTCGACGGCGGCGACACCTGGCAGGGCTCGGCCACCTCGCTGTGGACCAACGCGCAGGACATGGTCGACGCCTGCAAGCTGCTCGGCGTCGACGTGATGACCGGGCACTGGGAATTCACCTACGGCATGGAGCGGGTGAAGGAGATCGTCGAGAAGGATTTCAAAGGCAAGGTCGACTTCGTTGCGCAGAACGTCAAGACCACCGACTTCGGCGACCCGGTATTCCCGCCCTACGTCATCAAGACCATCAACGGCGTGCCGGTGGCCATCATCGGCCAGGCCTTCCCCTACACGCCGATCGCCAACCCGCGCTACATGGTGGCCGACTGGAGCTTCGGCATCCAGGACGACAACCTGCAGAAGATGGTCGACGAGGCGCGCGGCAAGGGCGCGCAGGTGGTGGTGGTGCTGTCGCACAACGGCATGGACGTCGACCTCAAGATGGCCTCGCGCGTGCGCGGCGTCGACGCCATCCTCGGCGGCCACACGCACGACGGCATGCCGGTGCCGGTGCTGGTGAAGAACGCCGGCGGCACGACCATCGTCACCAACGCCGGCAGCAACAGCAAGTTTCTCGGCGTGATCGACTTCGAGGTGAAGGGCGGCAAGGTGGCCGACTTCCGCTACACGCTGCTGCCGGTGTTCGCCGAGCAGATCCAGCCGGACAAGGAGATGGCCGCGCTGATCACCAAGATCCGCGCGCCCTACGAAGCCAAGCTGGCCGAGAAGCTCGCGATCACCGACGGCACGCTGTACCGCCGCGGCAATTTCAACGGCAGCTGGGACCAGCTCGTCTGCGACGCGCTGATGGAGGTGCAGGACGCGCCGATCGCCTTCTCGCCGGGCTTCCGCTGGGGCACCTCGCTGCTGCCGGGCGAGGCCATCACGCGCGAGCTGATGATGGACCAGCTCGCCACCACCTACTCCTACGCCACCGTGACGAGCATGAGCGGCGAGATGATCAAGACCATCCTCGAGGACGTGGCCGACAACCTCTTCAACCCCGACCCCTACTACCAGCAGGGCGGCGACATGGTGCGCGTCGGCGGCCTCACCTATGCGATCGAGCCCGGCGCGAAGATGGGTTCGCGCATCAGCGACATGCGCCTGGCCGGCACGGCCATCGACCCCGCCAAGACCTACAAGGTGGCCGGCTGGGCGCCGGTGGCCGAGGAAGCGAAGACGGCCGGCAACAAGCCGGTGTGGGACGTGGTCGAGCAATGGCTCAAGGCCAAGGGCCGCGTCGCGCCGCGCCGCATCAACACGCCGCGGCTGATCGGCGTGCAAGGCAACCCCGGGCTCGCCTGAGCCTGCCACTGGAGGACAAGCCATGCTCATCCGACGCGTCTTCACCGCCTTGCTGCTCTGCCTCGCCGCCGCCGGCGCGATGGCCCAGGACAAGGTGGTCTACCACTTCGACGATGCCGCCACCCAGGCGCTCAAGGGCCTTCGCAACATCAAGAACCATCTCGACGTCGACCCGGGCGCAAAGATCACCGCCGTGGCCCACGCCAACGGCGTCGACTTCCTGATGAAGGACGCCAAGGACCGCAACGGCAACCCCTACGAGGTGGCCGTGCAGGAGCTGGTGGCGCGCGGCGTGAAGTTCGAGGTCTGCGAGATCACGCTGAAGAACCGCGGCTTGAAGAAAGACCAGTTCATCGAGGAGGCCGGCTTCACGCCCTCGGGCGTGGTGCGCGTGGCCAAGCTGCAGCGCGAGGGCGCGGCCTACATCAAACCGTAGAGCAAGCGACATGCTCGAGACGCTGCTCGACCGCTTCGGCCAGGCGCCGGTGCTGGCCGGCGGCGGCGTCTTCATCGGCTTCGTGTTCGGCTTCTTCGCGCAGCGTTCGCGCTTCTGCCTGCGCTCGGCGGTGATCGAGTTCGCGCGCGGCATGCCGGGCGGCAAGCTGACCGTCTGGCTGTTCGCCTTCTCGCTCGCGCTGCTGGCCACGCAAGGGCTGATCGCGCTCGGCGCGATGGACGTGAGCAATGCGCGCCAGCTCGCCGCGCGCGGCAGCCTTTCCGGTGCCGCAGTGGGCGGCGCGTTGTTCGGCATCGGCATGATCCTCGCGCGCGGCTGTTCGAGCCGCCTGCTGGTGCTGGCCGCACAGGGCAACCTGCGCTCGGTACTGTCGGGCCTGGTCTTCGCGGTGGCGGCGCAGGCCTCCTGGACGGGTGCGCTCTCGCCCTGGCGCGAGCACATCTCCGCGTGGTGGACGGTCGAAGGCGGCTCCTCGCGCGACCTCACGGTGATCACCGGCCTGGGCCGGCCCGGCGCCTTGCTGTTCGGCGCGGTGTGGCTGGCCGCCGCGGTGCTGTGGGCGCGGCGCCAGCGTGTCGCGCCCTGGGGCTGGGCGGGGGCGAGCATGGTCGGCCTGACGATCGCGGCCGCCTGGTGGTTCACCGCCGGCGTGGCAGCCACCTCGATGGAAGCCGGGCTCGCGCCCATCCAGGCGCTCAGCTTCACCGGGCCGAGCGCCGAGGTGCTGACGCGCGTGCTGTTCGCGCCCGACAAGCCGCCGACCTTCGACCTCGGCCTGGTGCCCGGCGTCTTCTTCGGCGCCTTCGTCGCCGCCGCGCTGTTTCGCGAGCTCAAGCTCGAAGGCTTTGCCGGTGGCGCCTCGATGCGGCGCTACCTGATCGGCGCGCTGCTGATGGGCTTCGGCGGCATGACGGCCGGCGGCTGCGCGGTCGGCGCAGGCCTCTCCGGCGCGGCGGTATTCACGGTCACCTCCTGGGTTACGCTCAGCGCGATGTGGGCGGGCGCGGCGCTCACCGACCGGCTGATCGACCAGCATGGCCACGAAGCCGCCCAGCCCCACCTCGGCGACCTGCCGGTGCCGGCCAGCCGCGCCTTCACCTGAACCTGCACACGACGCCTCCATCATGAGCCTGCGCCCTCGTCTGCTTGCCTGTCTCGCCCTGCTGTCGGGCATCGCCCTGCTGCCGCCCGCCCACGCGGCCGACCTCAGCCGCGCCGTCGAGATCGTCGAAGCCAAGTGCTTCATCTGCCACGGCAGCGAAGGCGAGAGCTCGAGCCCGGTATTCCCGCGCCTGGCCGGCCAGCATGCGAACTACGTCGAGCGCCAGCTGGCCGACTACAAGAGCGGCAAGCGCAAGAACGACACCATGCAGGCCATGGCCTCCGACCTCACGGCCGAGGAGATGCGCCTGCTGGGCATGTATTTCGAATCCAAGGCGACGCGCACGCATGCGGTGGCCGACCCCGAGCTCGCGCAGGTGGGCCGCTTCGTCTACAACCGCGGCAACCCCTTCTCCGGCGTCGCCGCCTGCGCCGACTGCCACGGCGCCGCCGGCCACGGCACCGACCGCCTGCCGCGCCTGGGCGGCCAGCATGCGCAGTACGTGGAGAACCAGCTCAAGGCCTTCAGCAAGCGCGAGCGCACCAACGACAACGCGGTGATGCACACCATCGCCTCCAAGCTCAGCGAGCTGGAGCTGAAGGCGGTGGCGAGCTACATCAGCGGATTGCAGTAGCGGTAACGCCCTGGCGCATCAGGCCAGCGCGAGGCTGTCGGCCCAGATGTTGTCGGCCCACGAAAGCGCGTAGCGCCCTTCCACCTGGTTGGCCGCGGCCGACACGCCGCCCGCGCCCTGCACCGGCAGGAAGGTCTTCTGCTCGGCGTTGTACTGGTGCACCGAAGCGACGTGGATCACGTCCTTGCCCGAGACGAAGCTGTAGCAGGTGTTCATCACCACCGGCGTCGCATTCACCGCCTCGCCCTTGAGCAGCTGGATGATCGCTGCCGCCGCCACCTTGGCATGCTGGTTGGCCATGTGGCCGGACTTGGGCATGGTCGGCGCCGGGAAGGTGGCGTCGCCCAGCACGTGCACACCCGGCAGCGCGGTCGACTCCATGCTCAGCCAGTTCACGCCCACCCAGCGGTTGTTGACGTTGACCAGGCCCGCATTCTTCGCCAGATCGGCGGCACGCTGCGGCGGGATGAGGTTGAGCACATCGGCCTTGACGTCCTCGAACTCGAGCTTGGCCGTGCCGCTGGCCACGTCGACTTCCTTCAGCTCGGCGTTCGGCCGGTATTCGAGGATGCCGGCGTAGCGGTCCTTGAAGGCCTTCTCGAACAGCGCCTTCTTCGACTGGATCTCGGGGTTGGCGTCGAGCACCAGCACCTTGGACTTGGGCTTGGCCGCCTGCAGGTAGGAGGCGACCACGCAGGCCCGCTCGTAGGGCCCGGGCGGGCAGCGGTAGGGCACCTTGGGAATGGAGATGGCGAAGACGCCGCCGTCCTTCATCGCCTCGACCTGCTGGCGCAGCGCGACGGTCTGCGCGCCGGCCTTCCAGGCGTGCAGGAACTTCGCCTGCGCGGCCGGCGCGGCGAGGCCGCCCACGGCTTCGGTCATGAAGTCGACGCCGGGCGAGACCACCAGGCGGTCGTAGGCGAGCGTGCTGCCGTCGGCCAGCTTCACCCTCTTGGCGGCCGCATCGATGGCGGTCACTTCGCCCTGCACCAGCTTCACGCCCATGGCCTTCAGGCCGTCGTAGCCGCGCGTGAGCTCGCCGATCTGCTTGTAGCCGCCCAGCACGAGGTTGGAGATCGGGCAGGAGACGAAGGCGGCGTTGCGCTCGACCAGCGTCACGTCGACATTGCCGCCCCACATCTTCAGGTAGCGCGCCGCGGTGGCGCCGCCGAAGCCGCCGCCGACCACCACCACGCGGCCGATAGCGGGCCCGGAGGACGTGGTCGCGCAACCCGTGAGCGCGAGGCCACCGAGCGCAGCGCCGGCACCGAGCAGGCGGCGGCGGGAGAACATCGTGTCGTTCATGTCGTCTCTCCTCCTCAGGGGGTCGGCTTCTGGGCAGCGAACCAGGCGGCGATGAGCTTGAGCTGATCGTCGCTGTAGCCCTTGGAGATCTGGTGCATGATCGTCGCGGGCTGGGCGCCGCTCTTGTAGTCGGCGATCTGCGCCAGGATCTTCTCGGCCGACACACCGGCCAGCGGCTTGACTTCCTTGCCGCGCACGTTGCCGTTGGTGCCGTGGCAGTTGGCGCAGGTGGCGGCGAGATTGCGCGCCAGGTTGGCGTCCGGACCCTGTGCCAGGGCCCAGGGGGCGGCCAGCGCCAGCACGGCGGCGGCCAGGAAACGGGGTTCGTGCATCGGTGGTCTCCTCGGCAGTGGATCGCGCCGATTGTGGGCAAGCCTGCGGCCCGGCGCGCTCCGGGTTTACGCAATTGCCAGGCTTGCTTCTGCACAAGTCAAATATCAGTCAATGCGAATGAATCGTTGGACGACACGAAGGGCCGGCATGAGATCCCTGGCGGCCCTGCTGCTGGCCGTGCCGGCGCTGCTGCTGCACGGCGCCGCGCGCGCGCAGGACACGCCCGTGCCCGAGGCGGTGGCGCCCGGCGTGTGGATGGTGCAGGGGCAGTCGGCGCTGGGCTCGGCGGCGAACCGCAACTTCATCTCCAACGCCGGCTTCGTGCTCACGAACGACGGCGTGGTGGTGATCGACGCGCTCGGCTCACCGGCACTGGCGGAGGAACTGCTCGCGCAGATCCGCCGCATCACGCCCTTGCCGGTGACGCACGTCATCATCACCCATTACCACGCCGACCACATCTACGGCCTGCAGGCCTTCAAGGCGGCGGGCGCGACGGTGATCGCGCAGCGCGCCGCCGGCGAATACCTCAACTCGGAGACCGCCGCGCAGCGCCTGAAGGTGAGCCGCGAGCAGATCTTCCCCTGGATCGACGAGAACACGCGGCTCGTGCCGGCGGATCGCTGGATCGACGGCCCGACCACGCTCACGCTCGGCGGCATGGAGTTCCGCCTGCAACCGGTGGGCCCCTCGCACACGCCCGAGGATCTGGTGGTCTACGTGCCCCGGCTGCGCGTGCTGTTCGCCGGCGACCTGGTATTCCGCGGCCGCGTGCCCTTCGTCGGCCAGGCCGACAGCCGCCGCTGGATAGAGGCGCTCGACAGCCTGCTCGGCTACGACATCGCCGTGGTGGTGCCCGGCCACGGGCCGGCCTCGACGAGTGCGCGCGCCGACCTGCAGCTGACGCGCGACTACCTCGCGCACCTGCGCCTGACCATGGGCGAGGCCGCGCGTAACATGGAGCCCTTCGAGGAGGCGTATGCGAGGGCCGACTGGTCGCGCTTCGACAAGCTGCCGCTGTTCCAGGCCGCCAACCGCATCAACGCCTACAACACCTACCTGCTGATGGAGCACGAGGCGAAGTGAAGCGCAGCCGGCGCGCCTTCCTGCTTGCGGCCGCAGCCTGCACGGCTGGCGCAGCCTACGCGGCACCGGCCGCGCCGGGCGAACTCGTGCGCTGGCCGGAGGTGACGCTGCTCGACGGCGCACGCTGGACGCCGGCGGCCGGCCGCGCGCAGGTGGTGGTGTTCTGGTCGATCAGCTGCCCGTTCTGCAAGCGCCACAACGCCCATGTCGACAAGCTCTACCGCGCCGGCGGCGACGGCGGTCCGCAGGTGCTGACGGTGTGCCGCGAGCGCGACCGCGCGGCGGTGCAGCGCTACCTCGCCGTCAACGGCTATGCCTTCCCCGTCAGCCTGGACCACGACGCGCTCGCCGCGGCGCTGGCCGCGCGCCGCGTCATCCCGCTCACGCTGCTGGTCGATCGCCAGGGGCGCCTCAAGCAGGCCATCCCCGGCGAGATGTTCGAGGAGGACGTGATGGAACTGCTCACCTTCGCCTGAGCCCGGAGCACGGCCATGAACCGCAAGCTGCTCGCCGCCATCGTTCTCGCCGCGCCGCTGGCCGCGGCCGCGCAGGTCAGCGCGCTCTTCAAGGATGCCGACCTCGCGCTCGGCGAGAAGCTGATCGCCGAGCACCGCTGCAGCGCCTGCCACATGCGCCGCGTCGGCGGCGACGGCAGCGCCATCTACCGCCCGCAGGGCCGCATCAACAACCCCGGCGCGCTGCGCGGCATGGTCGAGTACTGCAGCACCGAGCTGAACCTGAGCCTCTTCCCCGAGGAGACGGCGGCGATCGCCGCGGTGCTCGACCGCGACCACTACCGCTTCGGGCGCAAGTGACGGTCTCGCTAGACTCTCGCGCATGAGCGACGCCACCGCCCCCGCCGGCCAGAAGGCCGAGGCCGACGAGGTCTTCGAATCCGCCGCCGAGCTGTTCTCGCTGCTGTCCACGCCGATCCGCCTCAAGCTGCTCTCGGCGCTGTGCCACGGCGAGCGCAACGTCTCCGAACTGCTGGAGCAGATCGACACCACCCAGCCCAATCTCTCGCAGCACCTGGGCACGCTGTACCGCGCGCAGATCCTCGGGCGCCGCCGCGAGGGCACGCAGATCTACTACCGCATCGCCAACCAGCGCGCGGTGACGCTGTGCCGCGCCGTGTGCACTCAGATGGCGCTCGAGATGGACGGCGAGGCCGAGCTGCCCGAAGAACAACGGCTGCTGCCGCCGCGCCGGCGCCCGCTGTAGGGGCGTGCGGTCGGGGGGCTGCACGATCGCCCCCGGCGTCGCACAATCCCGGGTTGTCGACTCCCGAATCCTGGCGAGATGAGCACCCACTTCCTCCATGCGGCCGGTGCAGCCGCGCTGGCGCTGGCCACGGCAGCGGCTCCGCTGAACGCCGCGGCGGCTGCCGAGCAGGTGGTCGGCGGCATCGAGGCGGTGCTGTTCGTCTGCGCGAGCATCGACGCGAAGAGCGTCAAGCCGGGCCAGGAAATCCTTCAGCGTGCGGTCGAGCAGCGCAAGCTCGACCTGGCGGCGATCCGCAAGAGCGACGCCTACCGCAGCACCTACAACGCCGAGGTCAACCGGCTGCTCGCCCTGCCGCAGCGCGAACGCCTGAGCGCCTGCCAGAGCGCTTGGTGAAGACCCGGCACCCGAAGCACGGGATTGCCGCGCGCGGAGCCGCGCAGGACGATGACGCCACTCCATCCCGCCCTCGCATCATGCCGTCCGCCCCCGACTTCCAGCCGCCGCGCAAGCTGTCTCCCGCCGAGGCCCAGGAGTTGCGCTGGCACGAGCTGCTGCAGCGGCTGCAGACGCTCAACGCGCAGCTCGAGTACCTCAAGCTGATGATGAAGCTGGGCGTGCGCTGAGGCTCACACCCCTGTGAGCACGCGCAAGTGCGCCGCCACGCTGCGCGCCAGCGAGCTGAGGTTGTAGCCACCTTCCAGGCACGAGACGATGCGGCCCTTGGCATGGCGGTCGGCCACGTCCTTGACGCGCATCGTGATCCACTCGTAGTCCGCCTCGACCAGCCCGAGCTGGCCGAGATCGTCCTCGCGGTGCGCGTCGAAGCCGGCGGAGATGAAGATCATCTGCGGCCGGAACGCGTTGAGCGCGGGCATCCAGTTCGCCTCGATCAGCTCGCGCAACTCGCCGCCGCGCGTGTAGGGCGGGATCGGCAGGTTGAGCATGTTGGTCGCCTTGGGCACCGCGCCGCTGTAGGGGTACAGCGGGTGCTGGAAGAAGCTGACCATCAGCACGCGCTCGTCGCCGGCGAGGATGTCTTCGGTGCCGTTGCCGTGGTGCACGTCGAAGTCGATCACGGCGACGCGCTCCAGCCCGCGCACGTCGAGCGCGTGGCGCGCCGCGACGGCGACGTTGTTGAAGAAGCAGAAGCCCATCGCCTCGTCACGCGTCGCGTGGTGGCCGGGCGGGCGCACCGCGCAGAAGGCGTTCTCGGCGCGGCCGTCGAGCACGGCGTCGGTGGCCGCGACGGCGGCGCCGGCGGCGCGCAGCGCGGCCTTCCAGGTGCCGGGGTTGGCGGCGGTGTCGGGATCGAGCGCCTTGGGCTCGCCGCTGGCCTCGATCTGCTGCAGCAGGTCGCGCAGCTCGGCGACGTAATGGTGCGTGTGCGCCAGCTCGACGTCCTTCAGGTCGACCAGCGGCGCGTCGTGGCGCGTCAGCGCGATGTCCAGCCCGGTGGCGATCAGATGGTCCTCGATCGCATCGAGCCGCTGCGGGCACTCGGGGTGCCCGGCGCCCATGTCGTGACGGCGGCAATCGGCATGGGTGAAGAACGCTGTGCTCATCGGTCCGCTTGTCTCTCTTCGGTTATGGTTTGGTCATGAACTCAGCGCTCGCCGATCGCATCGATCGACTGATAGACCAGATTAGCACGATCATCGTCGGCAAACGGCCGCAGATCGAGGACTGCATCGCCTGCCTGCTCGCCGGCGGACACCTTCTCATCGAAGACGTGCCGGGCGTCGGCAAGACCACCCTGGCGCATGCGCTGGCGGTCTCGCTGGGCCTGCGTTTCTCGCGCTGCCAGTTCACTGCCGACCTGATGCCGTCGGACCTGATCGGAGTCAGTGTCTACGAGCGCAGCAAGGAGGCCTTTGTCTTCCATCAAGGGCCGGTTTTCGCCCAGGTGCTGCTGGCCGACGAGATCAACCGCGCCGGGCCGAAGACGCAGAGCGCGCTGCTCGAAGCGATGGAGGAACACCAGGTCAGCGTGGAAGGCGCGACGCGCGCGCTGCCCGAGCCTTTCTTCGTGATCGCCACGCAGAACCCGACCGACCAGCTCGGCACCTACCCGCTGCCCGAATCGCAGCTCGACCGCTTCCTCATGTGCATCACGCTCGGCTACCCCGACGCGAAGAGCGAACGCGCGCTGCTCGCCGGGCAGGACCGCCGCGAGGCCATCCACGCACTGGCGCCGGTGATGACGCCGGCCGAGCTGGTGGCGGCGCAGAAGGTGGTGCTGGCCGTGCACGCCTCGGAGGCGCTGCTCGACTACCTGCAGGCGCTGATCGCCGCGACACGCTCGGGGCGCTGGTTCGTCGAAGGCCTCTCGCCGCGCGCCGGCATCGCGCTGCTGCGCGCCGCCAAGGCGCGTGCGCTGATCAACCAGCGCGACTACGTCGCCCCCGACGACGTGCAGGCCGTGCTGCCGCAGACGGTGGCGCACCGCCTCGTGCCGGTGGCCGGCGCCGGCCGCGGCCGCGTCGAGCAGGTGCGCGCGATGATCGACGCGGTACCGGTGCCGTGAATCTCGGCAGCGCGGCGTCCCTCGCCTGGCCGCACCCGCTGGCCGCGCTGCGCTCGCAAGTGCGTCGCTGGTGGCAGGCTCGCCTGCCGAGCGCCGACACGCTGCTGCTCGGCCAACGCAACATCTACATCGTGCCGACGGCGGCCGGCCTGATGTTCGCGGCCACGCTGGTCGTGCTGCTGCTCGCCTCGATCAACTACCAGCTCAACCTCGGCTACGTGCTGACCTTCCTGCTGGCCGGCAGCGGCGCGGTGTCCATGCACGTCACGCACGGCACGCTGCGCGGGCTGACGCTGCGCCTGCGCGCGCCCGCGCCGGTATTCGCCGGCGAGAGCGCGCTGCTCGAAGCCGTGCTCACCAGCCCCGACGGCGCGCGCTTCGGCATCGGCCTCAAGCTGGCCGACGCGCAGGCCGCCACGCGCACCTGGATCGACGTGCCGGCACAAGGCCAGGCCAGCGCGCAGATCGGCTTCGTGCCCGCGACACGCGGCCTGCACGCCCTGCCCGCGCTGAGCATCGAGACGCGTTTCCCGCTCGGCCTGTTCCGCGCCTGGGCGATCTGGCGCCCGGCCTCGCAGCTGCTCGTCTACCCGGCGCCGGAGCGCCCCGCGGCGCCGCTGCCGCCGGCACGCGCGGTGGCCGGCGGCCTGGCGCGCAGCCGCTCCGCCGAAGGCGGCGAGATGGAAGGCGTGCGCAGCTACCGGCGCGGCGACCCGCTCAAGCTGGTCTACTGGAAGAAGGCCGCCAAGGCCCTGGCCAGCGGCGGCGAGCTGGTCAGCCGCGACACCGCCGGCGCGGTGCACCAGCAGCTCTGGCTGGACTGGCAGGCCTGCGCCACGCTGGCGCCGGAGGAGCGGCTGTCGCGCCTGGCGGCCTGGGTGCTGGCCGCGCAGCGCGCCGGCGCCGAATACGGCCTGGTCCTGCCCGGCGCGAGCATCGAGCCCGCCGAAGGCGAGGCGCAGCGGCGCCGCTGCCTGGAGGCGCTGGCGCTGTGGCGCTAACTTCATTCCTGAGCGGCCCCGGCTGGCGGCTGCCGCGCTGGCCGGGCTGGTCGCGCCTGCCGCGCGAGGGGCGCGACACGCTGTTCCTGCTCGGCGTGATCGGCTGGACGGTGCTGCCGCACGTGCCGCACCTGCCCGCCTGGTGCACGGCGCTGACCGCGCTGATGCTGCTGTGGCGTGCCGCGCTCGCCGTCGGCAACGGGCCGCTGCCGGGCCGCTGGCTGCTGGTGATGGTGCTGGCGATCGCCGCCGGGCTGACCTTCATGAGCTTCCGCACCCTGCTCGGCAAGGAGCCGGGCGTGACCATGGCGGTGGTGCTGATGGCGCTGAAGACGCTCGAGCTGCGCGCGCGCCGCGATGCCTTCGTGGTCTTCTTCCTCGGCTTCTTCCTGGTGCTGACGCACTTCCTCTATTCGCAGTCGCTGGGCGTGGCCGTGGCGATGCTGGTGTCGGTGTGGGGCCTGCTCACGGCGCTGGTGCTGGCGCACATGCCGGTCGGCCAGCCCAGCCTCAAGCAGGCCGCGCGGCTGGCCGGGCGCACGGCGCTGCTGGGCGCGCCCATCATGCTGCTGCTGTTCCTGCTGTTCCCGCGCATCGGCCCGCTGTGGGGCGTGCCCAAGGACGGCGTCTCGGCCACCGGGTTGTCCGACCGCATGCGCCTCGGCCAGGTGGCCGAGGTGGCGCTGGACGACCGCGTCGCGCTGCGCCTGCGCTTCGAAGGCGCCGTGCCGCCGCCGCAAAGCCTCTACTTCCGCGGCCCGGTGCTGGCGGCCTTCGACGGCACCGAATGGCGGCCACTGCTGCCGCACTTCCCGCCCGCGCAGCAGCCGCAGGCCGAACTGCGCACCACGGGCCCCGCGCTGCGCTACGAGATGACGCTCGAGCCGCTGCGCCTGCCGACGCTGCCCCTGCTCGAGACCAGCCCGACGGCGCCGCAGATCGAGGGTTACCGCGTGCGCCGCAGCCAGGACCTGCAGTGGTTGGTCGACCGGCCGCTGGCCGAGCGCCTGCGCTTTCGCGCCGAGGCCCATCTGCGCTTCGAGCACGGCCCGCGCGAGCCGCTGCCCGGCCTGCAGGACTACCTCGATCTGCCCGCCGGCTTCAACCCGCGCACGCTCGAATGGGCCGCCGCGCTGCGCCGCGAACCGGGGCTCGCCAACGCCGGCGCGCGCGAACTCGCGCAGCACCTGATGCGCCACATCCGCGAGGGCGGCTACACCTACACGCTGGCACCGGGCGAGTACGGGCGCGACGCGATCGACGAGTTCTGGCTGGACCGCAAGGAAGGTTTCTGCGAGCACTTCGCCGCCACCTTCGTGGTGCTGATGCGCGCGCTCGGCGTGCCGGCACGCATCGTCACCGGCTACCAGGGCGCCGACCCGCAGCCGGTGGACGACTACTACATCGTGCGCCAGAGCGACGCGCACGCCTGGGCCGAATACTGGCAGGCCGGCAGCGGCTGGGTGCGCGCCGACCCGACCGCTGCGGTGGCGCCCGATCGCATCCAGCGCAGCCTGCGCCTGGCCGCGCCGCCGGGGCTGGTGGCCGGCACGATCGCTGCCGTCAGCCCGCAGCTGATGCAGCGCTTGCGCGCAGCCTGGGAGGCCATCGACAACCGCTGGAACCAGTGGGTGCTCAACTACTCGCGCGGCCAGCAGTTCGACCTGCTCAAGGATCTCGGCGTCGAGGCACCCGACTGGCAGACGCTGGCCAAGCTGATCGTCACCGCGCTGAGCACGCTGGCGCTCATCGGCGCGGCCTGGGCCTGGTGGGACCGCCACCGCATCGACCCCTGGGCGCGCCAGCGCGAGGCGCTGCTCGCCGCGCTGCGCCGCATCGGCATCGCGGCCGACGCGCAGGACGCACCCGGCACCCTGGCGCGGCGCGTGCGCGAGCGCCACGGCAGCGCCGGCGAGCCGCTCGCCGCCCTGCTCGAAACCCTGCAGGCGCAGCGCTACGGCCGCGAGGCACGCCGCGCGCCCGACCCCTCGCTGACCCGCTCCTTTGCCGCCGCGACGCGCAGCCTCGCGGCCACGACTTCCCGATGACCGACCTGCTCCGCCCTTCCAACCGCTTCCCCGCCCGCCGCTTCGCCCTGCAAGCTCTCACCGCCGGCGCCGCCGCCATCGCCCTGCCCACGCTCGCCGCGCCGCGCAAGGACGAGGAACTGCCGCCCTACGGCGAACGCGAGGACGTGATGCGCTTCGCCGACGAAGCCGCGCAGCGCCAGGGGCTCGATCCGGCCTGGACGCGCGAGGCGCTCGCGCGCGCCCGCTTCGTGCCGGCGGTGACGCGGCTCATCATGCCGCCGCCGGCCGGCACGGCGAAGAACTGGGCCGCCTACCGCGCGCGCTTCGTCGAGCCGCTGCGCATCCGCGCCGGGCTAACGTTCTGGGCCGAGAACGAACGCTGGCTCTCGCTTGCCGAAGAGCGCTGGGGCGTGCCGGCGGCCATCGTGGTCGGCATCGTCGGCGTCGAGACCATCTACGGCCGCAACACCGGTGGCTTTCGCGTGCTCGATGCGCTGGCCACGCTGTCCTTCGATTTCCCCAGCGGCCGGCGCGACCGCACGCCCTTCTTCCGCAGCGAGCTCGAGGCCTTCCTGCGCTACTGCCGGCAGGAGAACCTCGACCCCACCGAGCCGCTGGGCAGCTACGCCGGCGCGATGGGCATGCCGCAGTTCATGCCCTCCAGCCTGCTGCGCTACGGCATCGACTTCGACGAAGATGGCCACATCGACCTGCAGCGCAACCCGGCCGATGTGATCGGCAGCGTGGCGCACTACCTCGCCCAGTTCGGCTGGGAGCGCGACGCGCCGACGCACTTCGGCGTGGCCGCGCCGGTGGAGGTGCGCGACCGCGCGCTGCTGCTGGTGCCCGACATCCTGCCCAGCTTCGCCGCCGCCGAGTTCGCCGAGCGCGGCGCCCGGCTCGACGAGGCCGGCCGCGCCTGGGACGGCAAGCTGGCGCTGATCGAGCTCGCCAACGGCGACGCCGCGCCGGTGTATTTCGCGGGCACCGGGAACTTCTACGCCATCACGAGGTACAACTGGTCGAGCTACTACGCGATGGCCGTGATCGAACTCGGCGAGGCCATCCGGCGGCAACGACGCTAGGGCCTGTTAACGCTGCGAGGAGGCTCGCGTGACTCGGCAAACAGGCCCTAACCCGATGGAACCCCTTGCCGATGCACCATGAACTCGCGCTGATCAACACCATCGCCGCGGCCCTCGGGCTGGCGCTCGTGCTCGGCTTCGTCGCCGCGCGCCTGCGGCTGCCGGCGCTGGTGGGCTACCTCGCCGCCGGCATCGTCATCGGCCCCTTCACGCCCGGCTTCGTCGCCGACGCCGCGCTGGCCGCGCAGCTCGCCGAGATCGGCGTGATGCTGCTGATGTTCGGCGTCGGGCTGCACTTCTCGCTCGACGATCTGCTGCAGGTGAAGCGCGTCGCCGTGCCCGGCGCGGTGGTGCAGATGGCCGCCGCCACCGCGATGGGCGCGGCGATGGCGAGCGCCTGGGGCTGGGACCTCGGCGCCGCGCTGGTATTCGGCATCTCGCTGTCGGTGGCCAGCACGGTGGTGCTGCTCAAGGCGCTGGAGGCCAAGGGCGCGGTCGACACGGTGAACGGCCGCATCGCGGTGGGCTGGCTGGTGGTGGAAGACCTGGCGATGGTGCTGGTGCTGGTGCTGCTGCCGGCGCTCGCGCCGATGCTGCGCGGCGGCGGCGGGGCAGGCATCGACGCCGAGCTGTGGCTCACGCTGGCACGCACCCTGCTCGCGGTGGCGGCCTTCGTCGCGCTGATGCTGGTGCTGGGGCGGCGCCTCTTTCCCTGGCTGCTCTGGCAGGTGGCGCGCACCGGCTCGCGCGAGCTCTTCACGCTGTGCGTGGTGGCCGCGGCCGTGACCATCGCCTTCGGCTCGGCCAGGCTGTTCGGCGTGTCCTTCGCGCTCGGCGCCTTCTTCGCCGGCATGGTGCTGCGCGAGTCGGAGTTCAGCCACCGCGCCGCCGAGGAGTCGCTGCCGCTGCGCGACGCCTTCGCCGTGCTGTTCTTCGTCTCGGTGGGCATGCTGTTCGACCCGCGCGTGATGGTCGAGCGGCCGCTGCAGGTGCTGGCCGTGGTGGCGGTGATCGTGGTCGGCAAGTCGCTCGCCGCCGGCGCGCTGGTGCTGCTGCTGCGCTACCCGCTGAATACCGCGCTCACGGTGTCGGCCAGCCTGGCGCAGATCGGCGAGTTCTCCTTCATCCTCGCCGCGCTGGGGGTCTCGCTGCAGCTGCTGCCGCCCGAGGGCCAGAGCCTGATCGTCGCCGGCGCGCTGATCTCGATCGCACTCAACCCGCTGACCTTCTCCTGCACCTCGCCCTTCGAGCGCTGGATCCTGGCGCGCTCGGCGCTGGCGCGGCGCCTCGCGCAGCGCGACGACCCGCTCGCCGAGCTGCCCGCCCACACCGAAGCGCGCTACCTCGCGCGCCAGGTGGTGCTGGTGGGCCACGGCCGCGTCGGCCGGCGCATCGCGCTCGCGCTGCGCGAGGCCGGCACGGCCTGCGTGGTGGTCGACGCCAACCGCGAGCGCGTCGAGGAACTGCGTGCGCAGGGCCTGCCGGCGGTGAGCGGCGACGCCGCCGAGCCGGCGGTGCTGATCCAGGCGCACATCGCCCAGGCCGCGCTGCTGCTGATCGCCGTGCCCGATGCGCTCGGCGTGCGCCGCATGATCGAGACCGCGCGCACGCTCAACCCGCAGGTGCAGGTGGCGGTGCGTTCGCACAACGCCGACGAGGCGAATCGACTGGCCGCGGAGGGCGGCGCGCGCGTCTTTCTCGGCGAGGAAGAGCTCGCTCAATCCATGTTGCGCCACGCACTCGCTACCATGCAGGCCATACCGACAATGACAAGACCCCGGGGAGGCTGACCCGCAACGCAGTCCGCGAGGAAGGCCATGAAGACCAGAAACGTCGTGATCCACACCGGCGAGCGCTTCGAGGTGCCGCAGGGCATCCAGCGCATCGACCATCGCTCCACCCACGGCTGGCAGCTGCGCTACGGCGGCACCAAGCTGTATTCCGACGGCGCACGCGGCGCCGCCGCCGCGCTGGCAGCGGCGCGAACGGAGCTGCTGCGCCGCATCGCCAAGCTGCCGGCGCCCTCGCGCCTGCCGCGCCGCACCAGCGGCCACAAGCGCAGCGACCTGCCGGTGGGCATCACCGGCCCGGTGGTGCGCTGCCGGCCGGGCTCCAGCACGATGGACTCGAGCCTGTCGGTCTCGCTGCCGCGCTACGGCGAGACGCCGCTGCGCCGCAGCGTGTTCATCGGCACGCAGAACACCTACACGCCGGAGCGTTATCTCGCCGCGCTGGCCAAGGCGGTGGCGCTGCGCGCGCAGGCGGAGGCGGCCTACCAGCGCGCCGCCACCAAGGCCAAGCGCGCCGAGGCGCAGGCGCTGCGCGCTGCGGGAGAGGCGCCGCAACGGCGGGCGAAGCGTTAGCAGGCTGCTAGGCTCGGCCTCGGCGCGCGAGTGGCGCGCCGTCGCCGGAGACTGATCATGAAACAACCCGTCCGCATCGCCGCGGGGCTGGCCGCATTGGCCGCCGTGGCCGTTCTCTTCGCCGCGCCGCTGGCGCGCTCGCAGGTGCAGGTGCAGATCCAGCCCGCCTTCCTGCCGATCGGCACGGCCGCGGCCGGTGCCAGCAGCACGGCGTGGTTCCACGACCCCTCTTCCGCCCGCGTGATGGCCTGCCAGGCCACGCCGGCGCCGGCCGGGCCGGTGATCCAGTGCAGCGTGACGCGGATGCCCGAGCGGCCCTGAGGTCCGTCAGCCCTTGGCGGTGCTGCGCGCGCGCTGCACCTGCGTCCACAGCGCCTGGCACTGCTGCTCGAGCGGGCTGGCGGGCGCGCTCGCCGCGGGCTTGGCGGCCTCGGCCTGCGCGGCGCGTTGCTCCTTGCGGTAGGCCGCGCTGCGGCGCAGTTCGGCGAGCCGGGCGCGCGCCTTGGCATCGGCCTTGACGCGGTAGACGGCGAGGTAGGCCTCGTCGCGCGCGCCCTTCATGTGCGCGAAGCGCGCCTCGCAGCGTGCGTAGCCGGTGTCGAAACGCGCCAGGCCGGGCGCATCGAAGCCGGCGGCCTGCGCGAGGCAGGGTGCCGCCAGTGCGATGGCGAGCAGCAGCGCGCGGCGCATCACGACTGCGCCGCGCTGGCAGCGCTTGCCGCGCCGGCCGCTGCGGCGGGCGCGGCCGGCGCAGCGGGCGCTGCGCAGCCGCGCGCCTGGCCCACGCCCTTCAGGTAGGAGCGGCGCACCGAGCCGGCGGCGATCGCGGCGGCCACCTCGCGCGAGTAGCGCTCCGCGCCGGTGAGCTTGCGCACCCAGCCGCGGAACGGGATGACGCTTTCGGTGGTGCTGCGCAAAGCGCCCACCGCGGCCTCGCCGGCGGCATGGCCGCCGCGCTCGATCAGGCTGGGCCGCGCCGCGCTGGGCGGCACGTCGAGGTCGGCGCCCAGCACCGCCTCGAGCTGGCCGACCTCGGCGGCGATCGCCTCGCAGCCGCTGCCGGCCGGCGCCTTGTAGGGGCTCTTGAGCGCCTCGGCCAGCGCGGGCGGGATCTCGGCGCGCACCAGGTTGAGGTCGGACAGCGGCGCGGTGGCGGCGTCGGCGACACCGTTGCCGCTCTTGGTGGAGGCGCAGCCGGCCAGGGCCAGTGCGAGCACGCAGGCGAGGGGTTTCATCATGGCGGGGCAGCATATCAGCGCGCCCACGCACCCCCCGGAAACAGGTGGTCACCGACGTGACCGGCCAGGCGCGATTTCCGGGCTCTCCGCTTAAGCTACGCCAAGACTTTGCGGCAAATATCACGGTATGCCCCCCCGACCCGATCTCCAGCGCCCCACGCCCGCGCCCCCGCACGATCAACCGTCGTGGGCGCATGCCTCGGGCTGGGCGCAGCTCTCCGGCGCACGCCAGACCGTCTCGTGCGTGCTGCCCTGCCGCGACAAGGCCCACACGCTCGCCAAGCTGCTGCCCATCCTGAGCGACACGCTCACCGAGTGCGGCTACCCGTGGGAGGTGATCGTGGTCGACTGCGGCAGCCGCGACGGCACCGACTCGCTGATGAGCTCCTGGGGCGAACTGCCCGGCTTCCGCCGCCTGACGCTGGACGGCCCGGCGCGGCTCGAAGCCGCCTTCGAGGCCGGCATCCTCGCGGCGCGCGGCGACGCGGTGATCCTGCTCGACCCGGCGCTGCCGCACACGCCCGAGCTGATCCCGGCCATGCTCCTGCAGTGGGAGTCGGACGCGCGCCTGGTCTACGCCACGCGCGAAGCCTCCGGCGCCAGCGCGCTGCGCCACTGGGACGAGGCGCAGACCGCCGCCGCCACCGCCCAGCCCGACATGCAGCTGCCGCCCGAGTGCATGGGGCTCTCCCTGCTCGACCGTCGTCTGGTCGACTGGCTGGTTCAGGCCGGCTGACCACCCTGCGCGCGCAAGGCGCGCAGCGCGGCGAGCGCCCCCTCGTAGTCGAAGCGCGCCAGCGCCGCGTCGATCTCGTCGGCGCGCCGCCGATGCCGCCGGCGCAACGCCGGGGCGAGCTGCCGGAACTGCGCCAGCGCCTCGTAGTCGGCATCGCGCAGCAGTGTCTCGAGGTGGTCGAGCACCTCGCCATGCACCGCCTCGTCGTCCAGCGGTGCCGGCTGCGTGTCGCCGGAAGCGAGCCCCTCGCGGATCGCGTCGACCAGCGCGTCGAGATCGGCCAGCATGGCGGCCAGCGCCGCGTCGATCTCGGCCTCGGGCCGCTGCGCGAGGATGCGCGCCTCCAGCGCCGCGGCGCTGCGCGGCAGGCGCAGCGCGCCGATCGCCGCCGACGAGCCCTTGAGCGAATGCGCCAGATCGCGCATCGCCGCCGTGCCCTCGCGGCGCAGCCGCTCGCCGAGTTCGCCGACGTCCTCGCCGTGGTGCAGCGCGAACTGGCGCAGCACGCGCTCGTACAGCGCGGCGTTGCCGCCCAGGTAGCGCATCGCGACGGCCGCGTCGACGCCCTCGATCGCGGGCAGGTCGTCGGCGGCGGCCACCGCCGTCGCGGCCGCGGCGCCGCGCGCCTGCCCGGCATGGGCCAGCCAGCGCAGCAGCATGGCGTGCAGCTGCGGCGGATCGACCGGCTTGGCGAGGTGGTCGTCCATGCCGGCGGCCAAGCAGGCGATGCGGTCCTCGCCGTAGGCGTTGGCGGTCATCGCGATGATCGGCACCTCGGCGTAGCCTTCGAGCTGGCGCAGCCGCCGCGTCGCCTCCAGGCCGTCCATGCGCGGCATCTGCACGTCCATCAGCACCAGCTCGTAGGGCGCGGCGCCGGCACGTTCGATGGCCTCCAGGCCGTCGCCGGCCAGCTCGACCTGCAGGCCGACGCTGCGCAGCAGCTCGCGCATCACCTCCTGGTTGACCTCGTTGTCCTCGACCAGCAGCACGCGCGCGCCGCCGAACTGGCGCCGCAGCACCGCGGCGGCGTGCTGAGCCTCGGCCTCGTCGTCGTGCACCGTCTCGGCCACGCCTTCGAGCAGCCGCGCGCTGAACCAGAACTCGCTGCCGCGGCCCGGCTCGCTGCTCACGCCGGCCTCGCCGCCCATCATCGCGGCGAGCCGCTGCGTGATGGCCAGGCCGAGGCCGCTGCCGCCGAAGCGCCGCGTCATCGAGGCATCGGCCTGCACGAAGGCCGAGAACAGCTGCGGCAGCTTCTCCGCCGCGATGCCGATGCCGGTGTCGCGCACCACGAAGCGCACGTGCAGCGCATCGCCCTCGCGCGCCAGCAGCTCGACACCCACCTCGACCGAGCCGTGCTCGGTGAACTTGACGGCATTGCTCAACAGGTTGAGCAGCGCCTGCGCCAGCCGCGTCGGGTCGCCGCGCAGCGCGTCGGGCAGGCGCGGGTCGGCGACGACGTCGAACGCCAGCCCCTTGGCCTGCACGCGGTCGATCACCAGCGCGCGCGCGCGCTCGAGCAGGCGCGAGAGCGAGAAGTCGGTGCTCTCGAGCTCGAGCTTGCCGGCCTCGACCTTGGAGAGATCGAGGATGTCGTTGATGACCTGCAGCAGCAGGCCGGCCGCCTCGGCGACCTTGCGCAGCCGCTCGATGGCCACCGGGTCGTCGGCGTCGCGGCGCAGCAGGTGCGTCAGGCCGATGATGGCGTTCATCGGCGTGCGGATCTCGTGGCTCATGTTGGCGAGGAACGCGCTCTTGGCGCGGTTCGCCGCCTCGGCGCGGTCGCGCGCGTCCATCAGCTCTTCATTGGTGGCGTGCAGCGCACGGTTCAGCGTGCTGAGCTGCTCGGTGCGCTCGTCCACCAGCTCCTGCAGCCGGTGGCGGTGCCGGTCGAGCTCGGCGCCGACGCGCTTCTTCTCGGTCACGTCCTCG
>WBZV01000594.1_pt1 | contig 20346 bp, 15 predicted proteins | sample 5204221 | NCBI WGS metagenome assembly WBZV01 (sample SAMN12344360, study PRJNA552823) | activated sludge metagenome | biome: Activated sludge suspended growth; feature: Nitrification reactor; material: Wastewater; isolation source: activated sludge from nitrification reactor of wastewater...
AGGTGCTCAACCTGTTTGCGTACACCTGTGCGTTCTCGGTGGTGGCCTTGCAGTCCGGTGCCCGGCAGGTGATCAACGTGGACATGAGCGACGGCGCCCTGGCCATCGGCAAGCGCAACCATCAGCTCAACGGCCTCGGTGGCGGCGCCAGCTTTCTACCCCATGACATCTTCAGTTCGTGGGGGAAGATCACCCGTGGCGGCCCCTATGATCTGGTCGTGCTCGACCCGCCCAGCTACCAGAAGGGCAGCTTCATTGCCGAAAAGGACTACGCTCGCCTGATGCGCCGCCTGCCCGATCTGGTGGCACCGGGCGGGCATGCACTGATGTGCCTCAACTCCCCCAAGCTCGGCGTCGCCTTTCTGCAGGACACGATGCGAGAGCACGCGCCGGGCTTTCACTTCATGCAGCGGCTGCCCAACCCGCCGGCGTTTGCCGATGTGTCGGACGAGCGAGCGCTGAAGGTACTGGTTTACAAGGCGCCGGACTGACGCACTTAGTGCACCGTGGTTTCGGGGGCCGCCTCGGCACTGCCCTCTTCCACCCGTGCGATGGGCAGATTCACGGTGAAGGTGGTGCCCTGCCCCACCACGCTGTGCACGTCGATGCTGCCGTGATGCCTGCCGATGATGCCGTAGGCGATGGAGAGGCCCAGGCCGGTGCCCTTGCCGACGGGCTTGGTGGTGAAGAAGGGCTCGAAGAGGTGGGGCAGGTTCTCATCGGGAATGCCGACACCGGTATCGCTGATGGCGATGTGGGCCATGCCGTCCGGCCCATGGCGGGTGGAGATGGTGATCTCACCCTTGTCGGCGATGGCGTGGCCGGCATTGACCAGCAGGTTCATGAACACCTGGTTGAGCTGGGAGGCGATGCAGCACACCTGGGGCAGGGTCGGGTCGTAGTGCTTGACCACGGTGCACTTGTACTTCAGCTCGTTCCAGATGATGTTGAGGGTTGAGTCGATGCACGCATGGAGGTCGGCCCAGCCCCAACCGGCCTCGCCCACGCGGGAGAAGTCCTTCAGGTTCTGCACGATCTCCTGGACGCGGAAAAGACCGTCCTTGGATTCGGCCAGGAGCTGGAAGATGTCTTCCTTGAGAAAATCGAAATCCTTCTTCTGCTTCAATTCGACGAGGGCTGCGGCGGCCTCCGGAGCGAGGGCGCCGGCCGCATGCTCGTCGTAGGCGGCAATGATCTCGAAGATGCCGCCCAGGTAGCCTTCCAGCGTGCTCACATTGGAGCGGACAAAGCCGATGGGGTTGTTGAGCTCGTGGGCAACACCCGCGGCAAGCTGACCCAGGGAGGCCAGCTTCTCCGACTGGAGGAGCTGGTTCTGGGCCTCTTCGAGCTTGTGGTTGAGCTCCCGCTGATGGGCCAGGGACGCGGCGAGCTGCTCCCGTTCCTTGCGCAGGTCGGCCTCGGCGGCCACCTGGTCGGTCACATCGCTGGCATACACCACGACCCGCAGGGGCAGGCCGGGCACCGGATAGACCGTGACATGGAAGATGCGATCCTCCCAGGCGGCATCCACTTCACCGGTGCGGTCGGTGCGGATCACCTCGGCGATCTGATCGGACACCGGGATGCCGAACTCCGGGGGCAGCAGATCGAAGAGATTGCGCCCGCTCAGCTTGGCCGGGGTGGCCCGGAACTGTTCGGCGCCAATGCGATTGATGGCCAGGATCCCGCCTTCGGGGCTGATCATGGCAATGAGCTGGTCGGCACTGTCGAGCACTGCGCGCAGGGCCGCCGTGCGCTCGGTGACACTGGCCTCCAGGTTGGCGTTGTGGTCGCGCAGGGCATCCTGGGCGCGCTTCAGTTGCAGGTGATTGCGGATGCGCGCCAGCAGGATGGCCGGGCTGAAGGGCTTGGTGATGTAGTCGGCGGCCCCCAGGGAGAGGCCATGCTGCTCGTCCTCGTCGGTCACCCGGGCGGTCACGAAGATCACCGGAATGGCCCGGGTGGCGTCATCGGCACGCAGACGCTCCATGACTTCGTAGCCGTCCATCTCCGGCATCATCACGTCCAGGAGAATCAGATCGGGCCGTGGCGTTCCGGCGGCGATATTCAGAGCCGCCGGGCCGGACTCCGCCGTGAGCACACGAAAGTGCCCGACCAGCATGCGGCTCACGGCCTTGAGGTTGATGCGCGAATCGTCCACCACCAGGATCGTGGCTGCCAGCGCATCCGGCGGGGACATGGGGTTCTTGGTCTGGACGACTTCCATCTTGGGCTCTCCGCTTCTGCCGACACGGCATTTCCCGCTGCCCGCCGCGCGTCATCGTCCAATGCCTACGGTTCGGCGAACGGGCAACTTGAGCCAGGAATAGGAGAGTCCGACAATTTCGTCACGCTTCACGCGGCGTGTGCGGTGATCGCATGGCATTCCGATTGAGCGCCTGAACGGCAGAAACCCGCCACACGGGCGGGTTTCCAGCTTCACTCAGACCCTCTCAGGCCGGGGCCGAGCTGCGGATGAGGTGATCGAAGGCGCTCAGGGAGGCCGTGGCACCCGCCCCCATGGCGATGATGATCTGCTTGTAGGGCACGGTGGTGCAGTCGCCCGCAGCAAACACCCCCGGCACCGACGTGGCGCCCTTGGCGTCGATGATGACCTCGCCCCGGTCGGACAGCTCGATGGTGCCCTTCAGCCAGTCCGTGTTGGGCAGCAGGCCGATCTGCACGAAGATGCCTTCAAGCTCGACGAGCTTTTCCGCGCCGCTGACCCGGTCCTTGTAGCGGATGCCGTTCACCTTCTGGCCGTCGCCGGTCACTTCGGTGGTCAGGGCCGACTTGATCACCGTGACGTTGGGCAGGCTGTTGAGCTTCTTCTGCAGCACCGCGTCGGCGCGCAGGGTGTCGGCAAACTCCAGCAGGGTGACGTGGGAGACGATGCCAGCCAGGTCGATGGCGGCCTCGACACCCGAGTTGCCACCGCCGATCACCGCCACGCGCTTGCCCTTGAACAGGGGGCCGTCGCAGTGGGGGCAGAAGCACACGCCCTTGGCCTTGTACTCCTTCTCGCCGGGCACGTTCATCTCGCGCCAGCGGGCCCCGGTGGACAGGATCACCGACTTGCTGCGCAGGGTCGCGCCGTTCTCCAGCTGGATCTCGATCCGGTCCCCGGCCACCAGCCTGGTGGCCTTCTGGAGGTTCATCACGTCCACCTCGTACTGCTTGACGTGCTGCTCCAGCGCCGCGGCGAGCTTGGGCCCTTCGGTCTCCTTCACGGAGATGAAGTTCTCGATGCCGAGGGTATCCATCACCTGGCCGCCGAAACGCTCGGCGACGATGCCGGTGCGGATGCCCTTGCGGGCGGCGTAGATGGCTGCCGCGGCGCCGGCCGGGCCGCCACCGACGACGAGCACGTCGAAGTCTTCCTTCTTGCCGATCTCCTCGGCGGCCCGGGCGGAGGCGCCGGTATCCACCTTGGCGAGGATCTCCTCGATGGTCATGCGGCCCTGGCCGAAGGCCTCGCCGTTGAGGGACACCGTCGGCACGGCCATGATCTTGCGTTCATTGACCAGATCCTGGAACAGGGCCCCGTCGATCATGGTGCTGCTCACGCCTGGGTTGAGCACGGCCATCAGGTTGAGGGCCTGCACCACGTCCGGGCAGTTGTGGCAGGACAAGGAGATGAAGGTCTCGAACTCGAAGCGGCCGGTGAGGGCCTTGATCTGGTCGATCACGGCCTGATCCACCTTGGGCGGATGGCCGCCGGTTTGCAGCAGGGCCAGTACCAGGGAGGTGAACTCATGCCCCATGGGGATGCCGGCAAAGTGGATGCGCGGCGCCTCGCCCGGCTCGGCCACGCCGAAGGACGGCCGCAGGGCATGCTTGCCGTTCTCACGCAGAGCCACCTTGGGGGAGAGTTCGGCGATGTCGGTGAGCAGCTCGCGCAGTTCCCCTGCCTTGGGGCTGTCGTCGAGGGAGGCGACGAGCTCGATGGGGCGCTGGAGTTTCTCGAGGTAGGCCTTGAGCTGGGTCTTGATGTTGGCGTCAAGCATGGTCGTGTCCTTTCAGTAAGCGGGGATTCAGGTTGAATCGCGTCGCCAAACGCTCCTCGGCGGGAGCGCTTGACGCCGGGATCCGGCCGGGCAGCGGCCCGGCGGCGTCAGGTTCAGATCTTGCCGACCAGGTCCAGGGACGGGGCCAGGGTGGCATCGCCTTCCTGCCACTTGGCGGGGCACACCTCGCCCGGGTGGGTGGCCACGTACTGGGCGGCCTTCACCTTGCGCAACAGCTCGGTGGCGTCACGGCCAATGCCCAGGTCGTGGATCTCGGCCACCTTGATGCGGCCTTCCGGATCGACCACGAAGGTGCCGCGAAGTGCCAGGCCCTCTTCCTCGATCATCACGTCGAAACCGCGGGTGATGGCACCGGTGGGGTCGCCGATCATCGGGTAGGCGATCTTCTTGATGGTGTCGGAAGCATCGTGCCAGGCCTTGTGGGTGAAGTGGGTGTCGGTGGACACGGCGTACACCTCCACGCCGATCTTCTGGAATTCCGGGTACAGGTCGGCCATGTCACCCAGTTCGGTGGGACACACGAAGGTGAAGTCGGCCGGGTAGAAGAAGAAGATGGACCACTTGCCCTTCAGGTCGGCGTCGGTCACGGGGACGAACTTGCCGTTGAGGTAGGCGGTGGCAGCAAAAGGTTTGACGGTGCTGTTGATGATGGCCATGTGATGCGCTCCCAAGTGCTTGTCTGAATGGATATGGAGAAGACAGAACGAATATTAGAAAACCCCGGGAAATTGGTCTAATTGATTGATGGAATGAAGTCGATACGAAATTGCTATGACCCCGGTGAGCCTGCCGCTGGCGCCGCGTTGTGATGAATGCGTGCCAGTCATGGTGGCCTCCTTCCCGTGTGGTTCAACACGCCTCCTTGTAGCCCCCGCAAGGTAAACGCCGGATGAACGGCGGCTTAAGGTGGGGTTCAGCATCGGCAGCCCATAGTAGGGCCCATACCGATCCCACGAGGGCCTCACCCATGAAAACCGCCTCCTCCGCCCTGGCCGCCGACCCGGCCTTCACCGGATTCTCCGTCGCCCGCGGCCAGCCTTACACCCGCAAGCTGCTGCGCGGCCTGGCCGCCAGCGACACGCCCCAGCGCATCACCGAGCTGCGCAAGTGGGTGCGCGAGCACCGGGAGTGGCGCCACAAGAATGTGCGCACCCGCGCCAACTGCGTGCCCTGCCACGCCGACGCCGAGCGCGGACAGTACGACGATTGAGCCCCCACCCACTCCGATTGCGATCATGAACCCCCTGCTTTCCACCCTGCTCCTCCTCGTCGGCCTGGCCTGGGGGGCTGATGTCCTCACCCAGCCGTTGCCCGACGCCCACCCCCTTTGGCTGGCCCGCCAGGAGGGGCTCTACCTGAGCGGCCTGATGTCCATCGCCCTGATGTCCCTGGGCATGCTGCTGGCCACCCGCCCGGTCTGGCTGGAAAAGCCCCTCGACGGCATGGACCGCATCTACCGCAGCCACAAGTGGGCCGGCATCCTGGCCATCGGCTTCGCCGCCACCCACTGGCTGATCGAGATGTCCGGCGACATCCTGAAGTCCACCATCGGCCGGGAAGGCCGGGTCCCCAAGGAAAAGTTCACCGGGCTGGCCGAGGTCCTCCGCGACCTGGCCAAGGACCTGGGCGAATGGGCCATCTACTTCGCCCTGGCCATGTTGGTGATCTCCCTGTGGAAGCGCTTTCCCTACCGAGCCTGGCAGCTCCTGCACAAGGCCATGCCCCTGCTCTACCTGGCCCTGGGCTTCCACGCCGCCATGCTGGCCCCGCGGGACTACTGGACCCAGCCGGTCGGCGCGCTGCTCGCCGTGCTGCTGGTGGTCGGGGCTTATGGCGCCCTGCGCGCCCTGCTCGGCGGCATCGGCCGGGCGCGCCGGAGCACCGGTGAGATTCTTGCCGTGGACAGCACCACGGCGGACGTCACCGGGGTGCGCTGCCGTCTGAACACCTGGCCGGGCCATCGCCCGGGGCAGTTCGCCTTCGTCACCTTCGACCCGCGGGAAGGCGCCCACCCCTTCACCCTGGCCAGCGCCGACCGGGGCGACCACACCGTGGACTTCCAGATCAAGGCCCTGGGCGACTACACCCGCAAGCTCGCCGGACGGCTGAGGCCCGGGCAGAAAGTCCAGGTCGAAGGCCCCTACGGCCGCTTCGACCTGGCCCGCTGCCGCCCCGATGCCCGCCAGATCTGGATTGCCGGGGGCATCGGCATCACCCCCTTCCTGGCCTGGCTGGAGGCCCTGCAGGGCCGGCCCGCCGCCGACGTCCCGCCGGCAAGCCTGTACTACTGCACCCGTGACCGGGCCGCTGACCCCTTCGTCGCCCGCCTTGAGAACCTGTGCGCCGGCCTGCCCGGGGTAAGCCTGCACGTCCACGGCGCCCAGCAGGGCGAACGCCTCGGCGCCGCAGCGCTGGGTGACACACGCCAGGCGGAGATCTGGTTCTGTGGCCCCGGCGGGCTGGCCGATTCCCTGCGCGGCGAGCTGGCCAGCCTGGGCCGGCGGCCGCGCTTTCACCAGGAAGCCTTCGAGATGCGCTAGGGCGCCGCTATCATCCGGGGCTTCAGCCCTCCGCCGGAGCCCCGCCCATGTCTGCCCCTGCATCCGCCCTGTTCTCGCCCTACTCTCTGGGCGATCTGCGCCTCGCCAACCGCATCGTCATTCCGCCCATGTGCCAGTACTCGGCCGACAGGGGCAATGCCACCGACTGGCACCGCATCCACCTGGGCAACCTGGCCCTGTCCGGTGCCGGCCTGCTGATCATCGAGGCCACCGCCGTCGAAGCCATCGGGCGCATCTCGCCGGCCGACCTGGGCCTGTGGTCGGACGACAACGCCGCCGCCCTCGCCGGGGTGCTGGAATCCATCCGCCGCTATTCGGCCATGCCGGTGGCGGTGCAGCTCGCCCATGCCGGGCGCAAGGCCTCCAGCCATGTGCCCTGGGAAGGCGGCCAGCTGATCCCCCTGGTCGACGGGGGCTGGGAGACGGCCGCCCCATCGGGCCTGGCCTACGCCCCGGGCGAACGCGCGCCCCTGACCCTGGATGCGGCGGGGCTGCGGCGGATCCGCGAGGCCTTCGTGGCCGCCACCCGCCGCGCCGCGCACATTGGCCTGGACGCCGTCGAGGTGCACGGCGCCCATGGCTATCTGCTGCATGAGTTCCTGTCGCCCCTGTCCAATCAGCGCGACGATGCCTACGGCGGCAACCTGGAGAATCGCCTGCGCTTTCCGCTGGAAGTCTTCGACGCGGTGCGCGCCGCCTTCCCCGCCGGCAAGCCGGTGGGCATGCGCATCTCGGCCACCGACTGGGTGGAGGGTGGCTGGGATCTGGAGCAGAGCGTGGTACTGGCCGAGGCCCTCAAGGCGCGGGGCTGCGACTTCGTCCACGTGTCCACGGGGGGCCTCTCGCCCCTGCAGAAGATCACCCCCGGCCCCGGCTACCAGCTACCCTTTGCCGAGCGCATCCGCGCAGAGACCGGGCTGCCGACCATCGCCGTGGGCCTGATCACCGAAGCGGAGCAGGCCGAGGCCATCGTCGCCACCGGCCAGGCCGACCTGGTGGGCGTGGCCCGGGCCATGCTCTATGAACCGCGCTGGCCCTGGCATGCGGCCGCCAGGCTGGGCGCCCGGGTGGACGCCGCACCGCAGTTCTGGCGTTGCCAGCCACGGGGGCAGGCCGACCTGTTCAGCGGCGCGCGGATCGGGCAGCGCTAGCCCGGCGCCCGCCCGGTGGTGTGGCGCAGGATGACCCGCACCATCTCCTCGGGGTCAATGGGTTTGGCCAGGTGATCGATCATGCCCGCCTCCAGGCAATGGGCGCGCTCCTCGTCAAAGGCGTGGGCGGTCTGGCCGATCACCGGCAGGGCCGGCGCAATGGCATGGATCGCACGGGTCGCCGCGTAGCCGTCCATGACGGGCATCTGCACGTCCATCAAGACCACATGGAAGGCGGTCGCTCCCTGCTGCAGCAGACAGGCCACGGCCTCCTGGCCGTTACTGGTCAGGCTCACCTCGGCCCCTTCGGCCATGAGGAATTCCTCCAGCACCATCTGATTCACCTCGTTGTCCTCCGCCACCAAGACCCGCAGCCCGGTCAGCCTGGCCCCCGCGCCCCCCTCCGGCAGCAGCGGGCCGACGGAGTGGCTGTCGCGAACCACGGTGTCCACCGGCACCCAGGGCAGGCGTACCTCGAAGGTGCTGCCCACACCCGGACGACTGTGGGCGTGCAGTGTGCCGCCCATCAGCTCGACGATGCGATGGGTGATGGTGAGCCCCAGTCCGGTGCCACCGAACTTGCGGGTGGTCGAGTTGTCCGCCTGCTCGAAGGGGGCAAAGACCTTGGCCACCTCCCCTTCGCTCATGCCGATACCGGTATCGCTGACCTCGAACATCAGTTGTCCCCCTTCCTGCCCCACGCTGAGGGTGACACTGCCGCGCTCAGTGAACTTGATCGCGTTGGACAGCAGGTTGATCAGCACCTGCCCGACCCGCAGGGGATCGGAAATGCAGCTCTCGGGCAGGTCGGACAGGTGCCGGAGCCGCAGGGCGAGGCCCTTGGCCTGGGCGCGCTCCTCCATCAGCTCCAGGGTGTCGCCGATGGTCCGGGCCAGATCCATCGGAATGGCCTCGATACGCAGCTTGCCCGCCTCGATCTTCGAAAAGTCGAGGATGTCGTTGATGATGCCGAGCAGCAACTGACCCGAGGACAGGATGCGGGCAAAGGCATCCTGTGCCTTGTCGCGGCCACGGCTTTCGCGGAAACCGATGTGAGCCAGACCCAGGACGCCGTTGAGGGGGGTGCGTATTTCGTGACTCATGTTGGCCAGGAACTCGCTCTTCACCCGGGCCAGCCGCTCGGCCTCGGCGCGGGCCGAGACCAGGTCGGCGGTGCGTTCGGCCACCAGATCCTCCAGGCTGTCCCGGTAGCGGGCCAGCTCGTTGTCCTTCAGAACGCGTTCGGTGATGTCCTCGAGAATGGCGATCCCCCCCACGATCTGCCCTGCCTCGTCGCGCAGGGGGGCGCAGTTCATGGCGATGTTCAACTCGTGGCCGTCATAGGTGGTGTGGTAGGGGCCTTCGTAGCGCCCCACCTGACCCACCACAGCCTCCCGCAAGGCGGGCAGCACCCTCACGTCCTTCAGCTTGCTGCAGTCCAGCTGCTGCATGTAGGGCAGCGGAACGTTCATGATCTGGGCGAACTGCTGGTTGCAGTAGCTCACCTTGAGCCGGGTATCGTATTTGAGGATGCCCACCGGGGAGTGCTGCAGCAGCAGGCGGTAGTGCTCTTCGCTTTCGCGCAGGGCGATCTCGGTGATCTTGCGGTCGGTCACGTCCGACTGCACCCCTTCCCACACCACCGAACCGTCCTCCAGGGGGCTTGGCCGGGCCATCACGGAGATCCAGCGCACACCGGCGGCAACCCGGATGCGCCCCTCCCATTCGAAGGAGGCCAGACCATCGCTGACGCGGGCCTGGGCCGCCTGGAATGAAGCCAGGTCGTCTTCATGGATCTGGCGATAGGGTATGCGCGCATCGGCCAGCACCGCATCGGCGGCCAGCCCCCACTGTTCGCAGAAGCGCGGGCTCACATAGACGAAGCGGCTGTTCTCCCAGGACCGCCAGTGCAACTTGAAGATCCCCACCGGGATGCTGGCCACCAGCCGTTCGTATTCGTCGAAGGCGCTTTGCAGGGAGGCCTCGGCGCGCCGCCGGTCCGTCACGTCCTGCACCGCGCCATGGACCCGGGCGGGCATGCCCGCTTCATCCCGCTCCGCCCCCGCGATGCCATGGATCCAGCGCACCTCCCCATCCGACCGGATGAACCGGTACTCGTGGTCGAAGGGTTCTCCGCGACCCATGGTTCCCACGTCAAAGAGCGCGAGGGTCTCCGCCCGGTCGTCCGGGTGCAGCCGCGCACGCCATATGTCCGGGGGAAAGTCCTCTCCGGAGCGTACCCCGAAGATTTCGAGGAACTGCGGTGAAGTGTGTGTTTGCCCGGTATGGAGATCGATGGAGAAGACACCCAGCCCGCCCACCCTCTCCGTGATGCCGAGGGCCTGATCGCGGTTGCGCAGATCGGCGAGGGTCTGCTTGAGCCGCGCCGCATGGGCGCGCTGACGCAGGTGATAGCGGATCACCAGCATGGCCGAGCCGGTACTGAGGACCAGAAACACCAGCGCCAGCAGCCCGGTGCGCAGCACATCGCCACGCCACGCCTCCAGGTAACTCTCGCTGAGCACGCTCACCACAAGGATGAAGGGCAGCCCCTGGAGGCGACGCATCGATCCGACCCGCTCACCGCCCCTGGGGAGGGAGGTCCGGGTGCTGCCCGTCGTGGCCCCGGAAGTCAGCAGCTGGCGCAGATCGTCCGGGACATCCCGGTTGCCCATCTCGTTGAGTGGCCCCTCCAGCGCGGGGTAGGCACTGACCAGACTCAAGTCATCGTAGCGCAGCATGGTCAGCCCCTTCGGCCCGGCCCTGGCGCTGGCCAGCAGTTCGGTCACGAACTCCACCGGCACCGTTGCCACCACCGCCCCCCCAAAGCGGCCATCCGGCAAGCGGATGCCCCGCGCAAAGGCCAGAACCCAGTTGCCGGTATCCCGGTCCAGGACGGGCTGCGACACCACCATGCCGAGCCCGGCCTCGGCTTCCAGGCGCTGGAAGTACGCCTGCTCAGCCTCGCTGGCACGTCCGGTGGTGCCCCCATGACTTGCCCAGCGCGGCTGGCCCTTCGCGTCGAAGACCCGCAGCGCCTCGGTTTCCGGCAACCACCCCTTGTAACGGGCGAGCAGGGAGAGAATGCCCTCCCGGCGCATGCGCCCTTCAAGCTCACTGCGCTCGAGTTCATCGGCAAGCGCCCGCAGGGTGACGTCGATGGTCCGTCCGACGCTGGTCAGGCTTTGATCGAGCACCTGTGCCGCGTCGCGCGTGCTCAGGCCGGCAAGCTCTTCCGCCCGCTGGCGGCCTTCCTTGATACTGATCCAGGCAAGTTCGAAAACCGCCAGATTGGAGATAAGCACCGCCACGGCGAGCAGCCACTCGAAGCGCCAGAAATTGCGGGCATCACCTCGCCCCGAGCCTTGGGAAGGCAGGTTCCGGGAGGCGCCAGAGGTGGACGGCGAAAGCTTCATCGAGATGGCCAAGGGGCAACAGCCACAGGCGGCATGCCATTCTATCGGCTCCGGCCCTGAACTCTGTAGGGGGCCCGTCAATGTGATTCGGAGCGCCTGGTTCACCGGCCTGACACGTCCCTGGCACGCCCCTGTCACGGCCCGCAGGCAAAGTCGGCCCATGGAAGCCCATGCCTCGTCCCGCCGACTCCCCGCACCCCTGCTGTGCTTGCTGCCGCTGCTGCTGACGAGTACCGACGCCCTCGCCTGGGGCCTGTACACCCACGTCTATTTCGCCCAGTTGCTGCTGTGGGCGATACCCCTGGCGGACCCGGCCCTGCGCCGTCTGGCCCGGCGCCACCCGCAAGGGGTTATGGCCGGGGCCTGTCTGCCCGACGTGGCGCTCACCGCCCGTAGCGCAGGGGCGGAAGCCCTCACCAGCAGTCATCGCTGGCCCCAGTTGCATGCCCTGATGGACGCGGCGAGGAGCGACGCCGAACATGCTGCGGTGCTCGGCTACGCCAGCCACCTCATGGCCGACATCATCGCCCATAACCATTTCGTACCGGCCCACGAACGCCTGTGGTTCGAATCCGACATCACCACCCACGTGGCCGTCGAGTGGGCCATGGACCGCCACGTGGCCGGACATCTCTTCTCCCGTCCGGCGGACCTGCTGGAGGCGGAGCGCGACACCCTGATCCCGCTCATGGCACGGGCCTTCCAAAGCCCCCCCGAGAACGTCGGTCAAGCGCTTGCCACCCTCACCCGCGGTGAAAGCTGGCTGCGCAGCAGCCATGTGCACGCCGGGCTCTACCATGCGGCCCGCCTGGTGGATCGGCGCGTGCAGCGCCGTTTCAACCTCTACCTGAACCACACCGGCCGACGTCTGGGCCAGCTTGGCCGCCTGCTGGAGGGCGAACTGCCGGGATGGACCGCCGAAGTGGAGCCGCTGGCAGCCCGGGCACGCCTGGGTGGAACCCCCAACCGCATCCTGCGGGCGTGCCTGCCCCTACCCGAAGACCTCTTCCTGCGGGCCTGAAGCCGGGCGCGATTCAGCCGGCGGGCGCGCTCCCGACCATCTCCTCGGGCCTGACCCAGGCATCGAACTCCGCCGCCGTCACATAGCCCAGGGCGAGGGCCGCCTCGCGCAGGCTGCAGCCCATGTGGTGAGCGCGCTTGGCGATCTCGGCCGCCCGGTCGTAGCCGATGTGCGGGCTGAGGGCAGTGACCAGCATCAGCGAGTGTTCCAGCATGGCGGCGATGCGCTCCCGGTCGGGCTCGATGCCCCGGGCGCAATGGGCCTCGAAGCTGCGCATGCCGTCGGCCAGCAGACGCACGCTGGACAGGAAGTTGTGGGCAATCAGCGGCTTGAAGACGTTCAGTTCAAAGTTGCCCGACGCCCCGCCCACCGTGATCGCCACATCATGACCAAAGACCTGGCAGCACAGCATGGTCAGGGCCTCGCACTGGGTCGGGTTGACTTTGCCGGGCATGATCGAGCTGCCCGGCTCGTTCTCGGGGATCAGCAGCTCACCCAGCCCCGAGCGCGGCCCGGAGGCCAGCCAGCGCACATCGTTGGCGATCTTCATCAGGGCCGTAGCCAGGGTCTTGAGGGCGCCATGGGCGCTGACCAGGGCATCGTGGCCGGCCAGGGCGGCGAAGGTGTTGTCGGCCCGCCGGAAGGGCAGGCCACTGCGCCCGGCCAGCTCCGCCGCCACCCGCTCGCCAAAGCCCGGCGGGGCGTTCAGCCCGGTGCCCACGGCGGTGCCGCCGACGGCCAGCTCGGCCAGGGCCGGCAGGCTCGCGGCGATGGCCCTCTGCCCGTGCCCGAGCTGGGCCACCCAGCCGGAGATCTCCTGCCCCAGGGTCAGGGGCGTGGCGTCCTGCAGGTGGGTGCGGCCGATCTTGACGATATCGGCAAAGGCCTCCGCCTTGGCATCCAGGGTGGCGGCGAGGCCGCCCAGCGCCGGCAGCAAGTCTTCGCTCAGCACCCGCAGCGCGGCCACGTGCATGGCGGTGGGGAAGATGTCGTTGGACGACTGGCCGAGATTGACGTGGTCGTTGGGATGCACCCGCCTTCCGCTGCCACGCGTACCCCCGAGCAGCTCGGACGCCCGGTTGGCCAGCACCTCGTTCATGTTCATATTGGTCTGGGTGCCCGAACCGGTCTGCCACACGGACAGGGGGAAGGCATCGGCATGGCCCCCCGCCAGCACCTCGTCGGCGGCGGCGATGATGGCAGCCGCCTTGTCGCCGGCGAGCAGGCCCAGCTCGCCATTGACCACGGCGCAGGCGCGCTTGACCTCGGCCAGGGCGCGGATCAGCACGACCGGCATGCGTTCGCCGGAGATGGCGAAGAAGTGCAGGGAGCGCTGGGTCTGGGCACCCCACAGGGCCGCGGCGGGCACATCGATGGGGCCGAAGGCGTCCCGTTCAATGCGTACAGGGGTATTCATGGCGAACTCCTTGCCGGGGGACGAACGATAGTGGACGACGGGCAGTCAGACTTTGAGACTCATCCGCAGTCTCTACGTTCCAGGGAGTACGCCATGTCCGCCCGCCCCTTCAGCACCCTTCGCGAGTTCACCGCCAGCGCCGGCACCACCGGCCGCTTTCATTCCCTGCCCGCCCTGGCCGAAGCCGGCTTCCCGCACCTGGGCCGGCTTCCCGTCTCCCTGCGCATCATGCTCGAATCCCTGCTGCGCAACCGGGATGGCCAGCGCATCAGCGACGAACACATCCAGCGCCTGGCGGGCTGGCAGCCCCGGGCGGATCGGGAGGACGAGATCCCCTTCGTGGTCGCCCGCATCGTGCTGCAGGACTTCACGGGCGTGCCCCTGCTTGCCGACCTGGCGGCCATGCGCGGGGTGGCCGGGCGTTTCGGCCAGGACCCGGCGCAGATCGAGCCGCTGGTGCCGGTGGACCTGGTGGTGGACCACTCGGTGCAGGTGGACCACTTCCGCGAGCCCAACGCCCTCGACCTCAACATGCGCCTGGAATTCCGGCGCAACGCCGAGCGTTACCGCTTCATCAAATGGGGCATGCAGGCCTTCGACACCTTCCGCGTGGTGCCGCCGGGCATCGGCATCGTGCATCAGGTGAACCTGGAATACCTGGCCCGCGGGGTGATCCGCCAGGGTGATCTGTACTACCCCGACACCCTGGTGGGCACCGACTCCCACACCACCATGATCAACGCCCTCGGCGTGGTGGGCTGGGGCGTGGGCGGGATCGAGGCGGAGGCCGGCATGCTCGGCCAGCCGGTTTACATCCTGACGCCCGATGTGGTCGGGGTGCACCTGTCCGGCCGGCTGCAGGAGGGTGTCACGGCCACCGACCTGGTGCTGGCCGTGACCGAGATGCTGCGCAAGGCCCAGGTGGTGGGCAAGTTCGTCGAGTTCTTCGGCGACGGCGCCGCCTCGCTGACGCTGCCCGACCGGGCCACCATCGCCAACATGGCGCCGGAGTACGGCGCCACCGTGGGCTTCTTTCCGCCGGACGACGAGACCGCCGCCTACCTCGGCGCCACCGGGCGCTCGGCGGACGAGGTGGAGGCCTTCCGCAACTACTTCGTCGCCCAGGACCTGTTCGGCATGCCGCGCCGCGGCGAGATCGACTACAGCCTGGAGCTGGAGCTGGACCTCGCCGGCGTGGTGCCCAGCGTGGCCGGCCCCGGCCGCCCCCAGGACCGCATCGCCCTGCCCGATCTGCCGGCCCGCTTCGACGAACTGCTGCTCCAGGCCGCCGGAGAGGGCGGCTATGGCAAGGCCGCCGACACCCTGCGCAGCCGCGTTCCGGTGCCCGACGGCCCCCACCTCGGCCACGGCGATGTGCTGATCGCCGCCATCACCTCATGCACCAACACCTCCAACCCCGGCGTGATGCTGGCCGCGGGCCTGCTGGCCCGCAAGGCGGTGGCCCGCGGCCTGCAGGTCGCGCCGCACATCAAGACCTCCCTCGCCCCGGGCTCCCGCGTGGTCACCGACTACCTGGGCCGGGCCGGGCTGATCGCCCCCCTGGAGGCCCTGGGTTTTCGCGTGGTAGCCTATGGCTGTACCACCTGCATCGGCAACGCCGGCCCCCTGGACCCGGAGCTGGAGCGCGTGCTCACCGGCCACGACCTGATCTGTGCTTCGGTGCTGTCGGGCAACCGCAATTTCGAGGCGCGCATCCACCCGTCCATCAAGGCCAACTTCCTGATGAGCCCGCCGCTGGTGGTGGCCTTTGCCCTGGCCGGACGGATAGGCATCGACTTCACCCGTGAGCCCCTGGGCAGCGGCAGCGATGGCGCGCCCGTGTTCCTGCGCGACATCTGGCCGACCCGGGCCGAGATCGCCGCGGTGCTCGGCGCCGCCACCGACCCTGACACCTACCGGCAGCTATACGCCGACTTCACCCGGGGCAACCCCCTGTGGAACGACATCCCCACCAGCACCGGACTGAGCTACGGCTGGGCGCCGTCCACCTACATCGCCGAACCACCCTTCTTCGACGGTTTCTCCCTGACCCCGGCCCCGCTGCCGATCATCCGTGAAGCCCGGGCGCTGGCGATCTTCGGCGATTCGGTGACCACCGACCACATCAGCCCGGCTGGCGCCATCAAGCCCGACTCACCGGCCGGCCAATGGCTGCAGGCCCATGGCGTACCCCCGGACGAGTTCAACAGCTACGGCTCGCGCCGGGGCCACCACGAAGTGATGATGCGCGGCACCTTTGCCAACGTGCGCATCCGCAACCTGATGCTCCCCCCCGACGACACCGGCAAGCCGGTGGAGGGCGGTCTGACCCTGGCCCAGCCGGGCGGACGTCGGACCTCCCTCTTCGATGCCGCGGTGGACTACATGGCAGCCGGCACCCCCACCCTGATCTTCGCCGGCGAGGAATACGGCACCGGCTCCAGCCGCGACTGGGCGGCCAAGGGCACGCGCCTGCTCGGCGTGAAGGCCGTGGTGGCGCGCAGCTTCGAGCGCATCCACCGCTCCAACCTGGTGGGCATGGGCGTGCTGCCGCTGCAGTTCGTCGGCGGCGACAGTGCAGCCAGCCTGGGCCTGCGGGGCAATGAGGTGTTCGATCTGCAGGGTCTGGAGGGTGGCATCAGCCCGCGTCAGCAGGTCACGCTGAACATCCGGCGCAGCGACGGCAGCTGCCTGTCGGTGCCCCTGCTGCTGCGCATCGACACCCCGGTGGAAGTGGACTACTACCGCCACGGGGGCATCCTGCCCTATGTGCTGCGGGGGCTGCTGGCGGGTGCCGCCCGCGCCTGAGGCTCAGACCAGGGCGATGGCCCCCTGGGCCAGGCAGGCACCGATCGCCGCGCCGGCCAGCACGTCGCTGGGGTAGTGCAACCCCAGTACGGGGCGCGAGACCGCCACCAACAGGGCAAAGCCATAGACGGCCGGGCCGAGGGCGGGGAAATGGTGGGCGAGGATCAGGGAAAAGCTCACGGCATGGAGTGTATGCCCCGAGGGGAAGCTGAACTTGTCCAGAGGGCAGCCGGCACACACCACATCCGTCACCACCTCGAAGGGGCGCGGGCGCAGGGTGTGCATCTTGAGCAGCTTGTAGATCGCCACCCCGAGCACGCCGGCCACCAGCATGTGGCGCAGCGCCGGCAATGCCTCGCCACCGAACAGGGCGAACAGGCAGGCGGCGAGGGTATACCAGGCCACCCCGTCACCCAGGCGGCTCGCCACCCGCAACAGGTCGCGCAGGCCACGGTGGCGGGAGAGCCGGTTGGAGCGCACCGCCAGGCGGTCGTCCAGCATTTGCAGTCGGGCGGGCAGGGCGAACATGGCTTACCTCCGGGCGGTGACGGGGGAACTCAGGATGACCTGGCGCTGCAATGCCACCAGGCGTTCGACGATGGCCTGCCAGGCGAGGCTGGCCACCCGCTCCCGCGCGGACAGGCGCTGGCGGGCGCGCAGCTCGGGGGCTTCGGCGAGGGCCACGGCACCGGCCACGAAGGCGGCCTCGTCGCCGGGCTCGGCCAGCCACCCATGTACCCGGTGTTCGATCAGCTCGCGGGCCGCCGCATCCCGGTAGGCCACCACCGGCAGGCCGCTGGCCAGGGCTTCGGCCACCACGTTGCCGTAGGTCTCGGTGAGACTGGGAAACAGGAAGAGGTCGCCACTGGCGTAGTGCTCGGCCAGGAAGGGGCCGCTGCGCGGGCCGCAGAACACGGCAGCCGGCTGACGCGCCTGCAGGGCCTGCGCGGCCGGACCACTGCCCACCAGGATCAGGCGTGCCCGGGGCTGACGGGCGCGGATCGCGTCAAAGGCCTTCTCCAGCAGGGCCAGGTTCTTCTCCGGGGCAATGCGCCCCACGTAAACCACCGCCAGGTCATCCTCCTCCAGCCCCCAGCTACGCCGTAGCGAGGCACTGCGCCGGGCCGGATCGAAGAGGGCCGTATCCACACCCCGGGAGACCACGTCCACCCGTGCGATCCCCTGTTCGGCCAGCTCGCCGCAGAGGGCATGGGTAGGAACGAGGGTCAGGTCGGCACGGTTGTGGAACTTGCGCAGGTAGGCCGCGATGGGACGCTTCAGCCAACCCACCCCATAGTGGCCGCTGTAGCGATGGAAATTCGTATGGAATTCGCTGATCACCGGCAGCCGCAGCTTGCGCGCCGCCGTCAGCGCCGACCACCCCAGGGGGCCTTCGGTCACCACCTGGACCACATCCGGACGCTGAACCGACCAGCGGCGCAGAAGCACCTTGCGGGCCGGCAGGCCGAGCTGCAGGTTGGCGTAACGGGGCAGCGGAATACCGCGGGAGAGCATCTCCTCCACCCCCTCCGCGCCATCGGCCAGCTGGATCGACCCGCCCTCGTGGGCCTGGCGCGGACGGATCAGGTCCACCCGGTGTCCGGCGGCCACCAACCCATCCACCATGCGGCCGGTGGTCATCGCCACCCCATTGATTTCGGGCGGATAGGTCTCCGTCACCACGGCCACCCGAAGGTAGGTCAGTGGATGGGCGAGTTCCTGGCAAACGAGTCCGGCGCGGTCCATGCACGCAGTGTTGCGGCCCGATGCTGCACGGATGTGACGCGAAGGTGATGGCTGAGTGACGACGGGCGGCCAGCCTGTATTTTTGCCAAAACGGTTTCGCTCCCGGCATCGGCCTATAGTGGTCAGGCACCCGGCTTTCGCCGGTGCGCCAAGAGGAGCACGATCATGACCAAGTCGAAACAGAGCAACAAGGAAGTCAAGAAACAGCCCTTGCTGAACCCCAAGGAGAAGAAGGCGGCCAAGCAGGCCCGCAAACACGCTGGCGAGGTAGTGCCCTTCCTCCCCCGCTAACAAGCGGCCAGGCTCGGACGGGCGCAAGGCGCCGGGCCGAAGAGCCAGGACAGATCCAAGCGGCTTTCAGGCCGCCGGGTGGATCGGCGCAACGAAATATCGCCGACGCCGCGCCCCCTTCATTCGACCCGTCCGCGGCCGGCCTTGACCGCGCCGCGACGGGCCTTGCCCTCCAGGCGCCGGGTGACCGAACCCCGGGTCGGGCGCGTGGGCCGCCGCGCCTTCGGTACATGGGCAGCGCTGTCCACCAACGCCTGCAGACGGCGCAGGGCCTCGGCGCGATTCTTGTCGAGGCTGCGGAATTCCTGGGCCTTGATGACCACCACCCCCTCCTTGCTGACACGCTGATCCCCCAGCAGGAGCAGGCGCGCCTTGATGGCCTCCGGCAGCGTCGATGCGGCGATGTCGAACCGCAGGTGCACGGCGGAAGACACCTTGTTCACGTTCTGCCCGCCGGCCCCCTGGGCACGGATGGCGGTGAATTCGACGTCGTCTTCGGAGAGGCGGGGTGCAGCGTGCATGGGCGCTACTTTACGCCACGCCGGTTTGCACCGCAGCCCTGAACGCGGGGGCGAAAAAGGCCTATCATTCGCCCCCTCATGCGCATCGAACACCTCCGCCAGCGGCTCGCCGACCTGGGCGCCAAACCCGTCCATGTCCAGCGCATGCTGCGCGCCTGGACCCACGCCCTGCCCCTCGACGCCGGCCCGAGCCGGCGCGGCCCTGCCCTGCCCGCCGGCGTAGTGGCAGCCCTCCCCGCGCTGGAGGCAGAGCTGGCCGAGCTGGCCCGGGTCCGTGACGAGCACCCCGGCGAGGACGGCTCGGCACGCCTGCTGGTACAGCTGGGCGACCGCCAGACGGTGGAGAGCGTGCTGCTGCCCCGGGACGGCCTGTGCGTCTCCAGCCAGGTGGGCTGCGCGGTGGGCTGCGTGTTCTGCATGACCGGCCGGGACGGCCTGCTGCGCCAGGTGGGCAGCGCCGAGATCGTCGCCCAGGTGGTGCTGGCCCGGGCCCGCCGGCCGGTGAAGAAGGTGGTCTTCATGGGTATGGGCGAGCCGGCCCACAATCTGGACAACGTGATGGAAGCCATCCAGCTCCTCGGCAACGAGGGCGGCATCGGCCACAAGAACCTGGTGTTCTCCACGGTGGGCGACCCGCGCGTCTTTGAACGCCTGCCCCAAGGCCCGGTCAAACCGGCCCTGGCCCTGTCCCTGCACACCAGCCGGGCCGACCTGCGCGCCGAGCTGCTGCCCAAGGCCCCGCGCATCGACCCCCGGGATCTGGTGGAACTGGGCGAGGCCTACGCCCGCTCAACCGGCTATCCGATCCAGTACCAGTGGACCCTGCTGGATGGCATCAACGACACGCCGGAAGAACTCGACGGCATCGTGCGCCTGCTGACGGGCAAGTACGCGATCATGAACATGATCCCCTACAACACCATCCCCGACCTGCCCTACCGCCGCCCCGCCTGGGAGAAGGCCGCCGACATCGCCCGCCAGCTCCACCGCCGCGGCATCCTCACGAAACTTCGCAACTCCGCCGGGCAGGACGTGGACGGCGGCTGCGGCCAGCTCCGCGCCCGCAGCATCGCCGGCGAGGCGCCCGTCCGGGTGGTCAAGCGCCAGACCGGCTGAGGCCCGTGGGGTCGAATTCATTGGCGATGTTCGCGTTAGGTATGTACACACTGCCCCTGGCAGGCCCGCCGGGCTTGGTGAGCCTTGCCGTCCGGGGTGGAAGCGCTTTCCAGGCTTTATCGGAATGTCGTTGAGTCCCTCCCTTCGACCTTGAACCGGTGAGCGCTTACGGACGGCTTTCCGTTGTACTACGTCACATTGGCCGGGGACTCGCCCCCGGCGGGCGACCTTCTTTCTTGTTGTACGACAAGAAAGATGATATGGACGCCT
>WBZV01000595.1_pt1 | contig 20341 bp, 25 predicted proteins | sample 5204221 | NCBI WGS metagenome assembly WBZV01 (sample SAMN12344360, study PRJNA552823) | activated sludge metagenome | biome: Activated sludge suspended growth; feature: Nitrification reactor; material: Wastewater; isolation source: activated sludge from nitrification reactor of wastewater...
GCCGGTTGCCCGGGAAGGCCTGGTCCCACTCGGTGAAGTCGAGGTTGCTGGTGACGATGGTGGCGGCCTGCTCGTAGCGCTCGGCGATCAGATCGTGCAGATCCTCGTCGGCCGGTGCCCGCAGGGGCTTGAACCCAAAGTCATCAATGATCAGCACCGGCACCCGGGCCAGTTGCTGGAGCTTTCGCTCGTAGTGGCCGATGGCCCGCGCCGCGTTGAGGCTTGCCACGAGCTGCGCACAGGAGGCAAAGACCACGTCCTGCCCCTGGCGCACCGCGCAGTGCGGTGCGCGTCAAGGTAGTTGTCGCCTGAGTCATGCAACCATTTGCTGTTTATTCCCCATGGCAACGACGGTCTCTCGCTCGGGATTGAGGGTCACTACGGTAATGGGTGACCAGTTCCGGGTGTTGCCCGTCCAGCGCGCAGGATGGCGCGCTTGCGGTACCGGTGCGGCTTTCCTTTACAGCCTCGTCGCAACGCTGGCGCCCGACTTGTTTCCACTGTCGTTCATGGCCCATGGCCGGATTGGCGTCTACTTTGAAGCGGCTGCCGTGATCATTTCGCTGACGCTGCTCGGCCAGATGCTGGAGCTGCGCGCCCGTTCGCAGACCTCAGCGGCCATCAAGTCGCTACTGGGTCTGGCGCCGAAGACCGCACGGCGGATCCTGGCCGATGGCAGTGAAGAAGACGTTCCACTCAACAGCGTCCACGTCGGTGATCTCCTGAGGGTTCGGCCTGGCGAGAAAGTGTCGGTGGACGGCGTGGTCGTCGAAGGAAGTAGCTCGGTCGATGAGTCGATGCTGACCGGTGAGCCGCTGCCGGTCAGCAAGCGGGCATCGGACCAGATCATTGGCGCAACGATGAACACCTCGGGCAGCCTCGTCATCCGTTCGGAGAAGGTGGGTGCTCAAACCATGCTTGCGCAGATCGTGCAAGGCCCAGCGTTCCAAGGCGCCCATGCAGCGTCTGGCCGATGTGGTGGCTGGGTATTTTGTTGTCGCGATGGTTTCCGTCGCCCTCGCCAGCTTCTTTGCCTGGGGGCTGTTTGGAGGCAATCAGGTTTGGGTCTTTGGTCTCATCAGCGCAGTCTCAGTGTTGATCATTGCCTGCCCCTGCGCCCTTGGGCTGGCAACCCCGATGTCGATCATGGTGGCAACCGGCAAGGCCGCCACGCAGGGCATCCTCTTTCGGGATGCGGCCGCAATCGAGAGTCTGCGCCGGATCGACACCCTGATCGTGGACAAGACTGGCACCCTGACCGAAGGGAGATCCGCGTTCGAGTGCGCCATTGCCCTGCAAGGCGGCAGCGAGGACGAAATTCTACGGCTCGCCGCCAGTCTCGACCAGGGCAGTGAGCATCCATTGGCCGACGCGATCGTGCGTGCCGCGCGTGAACGGGGGATGAGCCTCGACAAGGTCGAGCAGTTCGAATCGGCGAGCGGTATTGGCGTCCACGGCATCGTTGGAGGACGACGCCTGGCACTCGGTAACGTGACATTGATGGCACTGCAGGGTATCCAGCGTATGGGCTGGTTCTCTCCCCCATGATCGCCGCTCTGGCGATGAGTTTGTCGTCGGCCAGTGTGGTGGGTAACGCTCTGCGCCTCAGGAAGACAGACACAAGGAAACAGACTTCCTGACATTTAAAGGACAGGGATGCAATGGTTGCGTCACCCCCTTGTCAGTCGCCGGATCGCACACTGAGCGTGTGAACTCGAAAGGAGGCAACATCATGAAACGCAATCTGGGTGTGACACTCGCTGGCGTAGCGCTGATTCTGACCTTGGGTGCTTGTTCATCAACGCCCCCCGTTGCAGCGATCCCGGAGGCCATCTCCAGTGCTTCGACTGCAGCTGACCACCAGCGTATCGCCGACTACTTTGCAGGGAAGGCCGTGAGTTACGAGGCGGAAGCCAAGCAACACGAAAAAATGGCGGCCTCGTACTCTGGCCGTCCGAGAGGTGATGCGGGTTTGTGGGCAGCCCACTGCAGCAATCTGAAAGCCAAGCTCAAGGAAGCGGCCCAAGAGGCCCGGGCACTGGAAAAGGGGCATCGCGACCTGGCGGAGAGCCTTGGTAAATAAGTCATTGGCGAGCCGACGCGAATCTCGGCCGGTTCGGCTCAAACAGGGGGACATCATGCAAGAAGCGAACGAAGACCTGAGAGCGCGTCTTCAAGCCAATCTCGACGTAGCGGCCGGACTATGCCGCCTGGGCTTTACCTACGGCGAGCAGGTGACGACATTGACCACCGAGAAGATGCACAAGTGGGTGCATCAGGCTGACCAAGACCCCAAAGTGCTGTTGCAGGGAGACGTTGCGGGTTTCACCGCGGCAAGCGGCCGGATTGCGGTGGACCACTGGTCGGCACTGCTTTCGTGCACGCTGGAATTTCAGAAGGCGTTCCTGGCGGCGCTCCCGAAGCGCTAGCTGTGCGTAGCGGCCAAGAGAAACCTGACAGGAATGTAATCACCGGGTCATATCCCTGACGGTTCCAGAAGCACAAACTGGCCTTGTCGGACCCGCCCACCGGCATCTCGAACTGTCTGAATACCTTTTTTGGAGAAGCTGTAATGAAACTCAATTCTTTTCTCTCGACCGCGCTGATTGCCACCGTTGCGGCGCTGTCTTTTGGCGCTCAGGCAGCGGATGCCGACAAGGCACCTGCCGAGCAAACCGAGAAGACCACGCCGAAGAAGGTGAAGCCCCATTCCCACATGACGGAAAAGACCGGTATCCCGGCGGCGGCCCCTGAGGCTACGGGGGAAAAGGCGGCACCGGCCAAGGATGCAAAGCGTCACAACCACCAGCGGGACATGAAGTAAACGCAGTCATTCAGAGGCCCCGTGAAGGGGCCTCGGTGTTTTGAACATGAAAACCCCAACCCACGATGAACACGGGAGCCGTTGTTCTTGCCGCATCCTGGCTGAGACCGTCGGCTGCAAGCCCGAGGCCATCGCCTTTTCCTTTTGCCAGGCGGTGCTGATGAAGCGCTGGGTCGTGGAGTGCAACCACGGCTGTATGGACAAGGCACCCGCGTCAAAGCTCAGTAGCAAATGGCACGAGACCGGACCGATCGATCCGGTGAAGGCCATCCTGATCATGAACGAACAGGAGTAAGTTGCCATGCCACCCGTCACCGGAATTGGAAGTCCTGGGCCGCTTCAGCCGAGCTCGGATGCTGGACACAGTGCTCACACCAGTTCGGGGAGTGGCACTACTTCTTTTGCCGCCGCTCTTTCACAGGTCATGGGCAGAACGCCCGGCACGGTCTTGTCTGGGACGCCCAGTCCGGCATCCAGTGCCGATGGAGCACAGAATTCGGCACACCGCGATGCATGGCCCTCGCTGGGAGATGGCTTTCAACGCCGTCACATCCCGCTGGTGGGGTCGGGGCACCCAAGTCATGATTTTCAGCAACTCGCCTTGGGGTTGAGGGCTTATCGACAGCAAATCATCGCGTCAAATATTGCCAACGCCGATACCCCCGGCTACAAGGCCGTTGACATCGATTTCCAAGAAGCACTACGTAACGCCCAGGCGGCGGCGAATGTGCCTCCTGTATCCCTGACCACGACCTCGGGGGGGCACTTGTCAGGACAAAGCACCGGCACCCAGCCTCCCATCCCACTGAAATACCATGTCCCCAGCCAAGGCAGTATCGATGGGAACACGGTCGAAATGGATGTCGAGCGGGCCAAGTTCGCGGAGAACACGGTGATGCACCAGTTTGCAATGGACCGGGTGAGTGGGCACTTCAAACACGAAATCGAAATGCTCCAGAGCCTGAAGTGAAAAGCTGACATGAGCCGCCCGTTGCCAGAAACCCCTGGCCAGTTGCACGGGATGCTGACCATCAGGCTTGGGTTGGCTGCGACCGTGGTTGCGCTGATTGCCGGTGGTGTTGCTTATTTCGTTGAAACCTACCGGGCGGAACAGGCTGCACTGGAGCAGGCCACCCGCAGCGCCCGCCATTTCGCCACGCCTGCGATGCAGATGATTGTTAGCGCCGGCCGGCCTGACGGTCATGACGAACTGGAGCGCTTGCTGGACAAAAGTCGTTTTGTCGGGCTGCAGGTCTTTGATGGTGATGGCGATCAGGTTTACGAGAACTGGGGGAGTAGCGCCGTTTCGCTGATAGACGTGCTCCGTGCCCAAGCCTTGAAGCGTCCCGAGCGACATCAGATCCACCGCACCTGGATCGAAGTGGGTTCCGAGCATCTGATCCACGTCGTTGTCCCGATCTCCGGTAGCGATGGGCGTCTTGTCGGATATGTGAGGACCCTCAGCCGGCTCGATGCGGAAACTCTCCAGGCTCAGCGGGATCAGGTTCGCACGGGGGCGCTTACCGCTATTGGCGCTGTGGTGGCGACAGCGCTGGTTCTATATCCCCTGATGCTGGCTTTGCTGCGGCGCTCAACGGACTTGTCCCGTTCCTTGCTGGACTCCAACCTGTCGCTGATCCGCTCCCTGGGAAACGCCGTGGCCAAGAAGGATTCCGGTACCGATGCCCACAACTATCGGGTCACGCTCTACGCGATCGGTTTGGCTGAAGCACTGGGGGTCTCGGCGGAAGATATCTCGCACCTGGTTGCCGGTGCCTTTCTGCACGACGTGGGCAAGATCGGGATTCCCGACAACATCCTCCTGAAGGGGGGCTCGCTGACGCCCGCCGAACTCCAGGTCATGCAGACGCATCCGGTCCTAGGTACTGAGATCGTCACCGGAAACCCCTGGTTGCAGGAGGCTGCCGTGATCATCCGGCACCACCACGAACGTCTGGACGGAAAGGGTTATCCCGATGGTTTGCGCGGTGAGGAAATTCCCCTCATCGCCCGGATCTTCGCCGTCGTGGACGTATTCGACGCGCTCACTTCCGAGCGCTCCTACAAGTCGCCGATGGGGCTCGACGAGGCCATGCAGATCATCCTGCGCGAATCCGGAAGTCACTTTGATCCGCGCATCGCGACCGCGTTCATGGATATCGCCCCTGCGTTGTACGTCACGATCACGCGGGCAGATCCGAACGAACTACGACAACGTCTCCATGAGGCGTTGTCGCGCTACTTCAAGCTGGGTGTATTGCCGCCGGTTGTGTAGTTCACGCTAGGTGCAGGACGTGTTCGGTAGGTGCGAGTCCCGTCGAGCCTTCGGTTGGTGATACCCTGATCGACTACCTGTTCTGCCTTCCATCTGCATGTCTGAAACTACCCGTCTCTTGATTGATCGCTGGAAGCAAGACCCGAATGGAACCTACCAGTCCTGGTTCTTGTGGCCCGAACGACTGAAGAACTTCCGCTCGATCCGGCGTGGAATCGGCCAGGTCATCAAGGAGATCGACGAAGGCAACTTCGGCAATGTCTATCAAGGATCTTCTCTCCAAACGGTCGTGGCCTCGATTGCCGAGCAGCGTCAGATCTTCAAGGGGGCCGACCATGCGTTCCTGTGGAAGCCCAAACTGAGGATTCCGGATATCTACGAAGACCGGGACAATCAACGTGCCTTTGGACGGTTGCTGCATGCGTGTGATTGCTGCACCAAGGAGGCCGACGTGCTCCAAGCGATCCGCACGCTCGAAGCCAAGGGCATCAAGGGCCTGGGGCCAGCCGCAGCCAACCTGCTTTACTTCATTCATCCCACGATCGTCGTCCCGTTCAATACGGCCATCGTCAAAGGCTACAACGCCCTGACCGGCGCTGCGGTCAAGCTCGGGCGCTGGGATCATTACCTCGCGATGCGGCAGGGGCTCATCGAGTTTAACCAGCGCCACCGGGATCTTCTGTCCAATGATCTGGGTGCCGTGGCCGGGCTTATGTTCGACCTGGGCATGGAGCGCTACCCTTTGCCACCCGCCGAGGGGGATGTCAAAGCAACCGATGCCTGGGCCAAGGATCTGGCCGCAGTCCGGGAGGAAACCGCCGCCTTTACCAAGCAACTTGACAAGAACCGGGTCTCCGACGAGGGACACACCGAAGTGCAAGGGTGGCTGAGAGACCTGGGGCTGGCCCTGGGGTTCTCTGTGTGGATTGCCAGCAACGACCAGAGCCGACCCTATGGCGGAGGAGGGCGCCTTGCCGATGGGTGTCTCACCGTCTTACCCCCGGCTTTGCAAAGCGAAGGGGCTGACGCGGTGCGGCTCATCGATGTGATCTGGCTGGAACGGGAATCCGGCGCAGTGGTGGCGGCGTTCGAGGTCGAGCATACGACCTCGATCTACTCCGGCATCGTTCGACTGCTGGATCTGGCTTTGTCCGGTGGTGCGGCCCAGCGTCATCATCTGTTCCTCGTCGCCCCCGATGAACGAGAGGCTGATGTCCGGCAGCAGGTGCTGAGGCCGGCCTTCTCACAGGTGAGGGAACTCAACATCCGCTATCTGCCGTACGGGGAGCTACGACAGCACCGGGAAGCCATCGCCCGTTTCGGGGCTGGTATCAAGCCTGTGGAGGCGATCGCCAGAATGTTCTGAATTCGCGTTGATACGAGCACATGTTCGTAATCAGCAACGAATCCCGTGAGCCCCCAAGCCGCTTCAGCGAACATTGGGGGCTCCGCTATACCTCATGTACGAACGGGACAACTAGCTGCCGTCACCATGTCGTAGTAGCGAGTCAAGCCGCATGACCTCATCGCCATGCATGATGATCTTCCGGCCATCCTTGGTTTCCATGACGGTTTCTTTCTTCATGCGAGTCGCACGGCCATACTTGTCTTCCATGGCCATTTTTCCGTCCTTGAAGATATAGACCGTCGAGCCATCCTTCAGCTCGATGACCTCTCTTGCCGCGGCACGCGCCTCATCAGAAGCGAATGCGCCCGTTGTACCCAGGATGCTCAGCGCGGCCACGACCAACATTTTCTTCAGCATTTCTCTCTCCTTCAGGTTGTGTGCAGGTGGTCCTGCACTTGTATGATGGACGGTGGCTCCTTACGGTAGCCAAACCGCCCGATGACAGTTTTGTCATCGGGCGGTTATATTGTCGGGCTGCTTTATTGCTGGATGAAACGTAGCTGTTGGCGATCCCGACTGAGTGTCAGGGCACGAGCAAGAAGCGCGAATGCGGTCGCGTCGGATCCACAAGCGAGTTTCGTGGGGGCTACTTGGGGGCGCCTCAGAACTCGGAGAATAAGGCACGCTAAGGCGTAGCTGCCGAGCTACGTCACGGCGCCACTACGACGTTCTTTTCTTTCCTTGTAGAGACGCAATCAGCGGACAGGAAACGTTCCCTTTCCGTGCATGGCAGGCGCACACCAGTTCAGACAGCACGGCCTCCATGCGCGCCAGGCTAGCCATTTTCTCGCGCACGTCCTTTAGCTTGTGCTCGGCCAGACTGCTAGCCTCCTCGCAATGGGCACCATCTTCCAGCCGCAGCAGCTCGGCGATCTCCTCCAGGCTGAAGCCCAACCGCTGAGCTGATTTCACGAACCGCACCCGCGTTACATCCGCCTCACCATAGCGGCGGATGCTGCCATGGGGCTTGGCCGGCTCCGGCAACAAACCCTTGCGCTGATAGAAGCGGATGGTCTCCACGTTGACCCCGGCCGCCTTGGCAAAAACGCCAATAGTCAGCTTCTCCAAATTATTTTCCATATCGCTTGACTCCGTACATGACTACGGAAGTAAGGTTACTCGATCACTTTTGAATCCAAAAGGACAGACGCATGTCTGAACCTCAAAACGGGCGCGGTGCGCTCTTTGCTGGAGGGCTGGCCGCCAGCCTCGCCTCTACCTGTTGCCTCGGCCCGCTGGTTCTGGTCGCCTTGGGATTCAGCGGGGCATGGATCGGTAGCCTGACAGTGCTGGAGCCGTATCGCCCGATCTTCATCAGCGCAGCTTTGGTGGCGCTGTTCTTCGCTTGGCGGCGCATCTACCAGCAGGCAGCCGCCTGCAAACCAGGTGAGGTTTGTGCGATCCCCAAAGTACAAACTACCTACAAGCTCTTCTTCTGGATCGTGGCCGCACTGGTTGTTGTCGCGCTCGGATTTCCTTACGTCATGCCATTTTTCTATTAATTACAGAAGTTCTTCATGAAAAAAAAGCTCGCCTCCCTGGCCCTCGCCTCCGCCGTTACCCCCGTGTGGGCTGCCACCCAGACCGTTACGCTGTCCGTACCAGGCATGACCTGCTCCGCCTGCCCCATCACCGTCAAGAAAGCGATTTCCAAGATCGAAGGTGTCAGCAAGGTTGACGTGACCTTCAAGACACGCGAAGCGGTTGTCACGTTCGATGATGCCAAGACCAGCGTGCAAAAGCTGACCAAGGCAACCGGAGACACGGGCTATCCGTCCAGCGTCAAGCAGTGAGCCGATGAACGCGAACCTGGGACAGTGATGGGACTGATCACACGCATTGCCGACAAAGCTGGCGCGCTTGGCTGCGTTGTTTCGGCGGAGGGGGCGCACCACCTGTCTTGTAGTCCTCACCAGCTGGGGTGCGGCCATCGGGCTGGACTTTTTACAAGAATGCGAAGGGTTGTTCATCTCCAAGTTGCTGCCGCTGTTCGCAGTCGTGGCTTTGCTGACGAATTCACTGAGCTGGCTGAGTCATCGGTGATAGCACCGCAGCCTCCCCAGTGTGGCTAACAGTCTAAGCCGTAGCTAAAATGAATAAATAGGAGCTGTTGCATGCCCCATCTAAAAATCACTGGCATGACCTGCGAATCGTGCGCAGCGCACGTCAAGGAAGTGCTGGAAAAAGTACCTGGCGTGCACTTGGCGCTGGTGTCCTATCCCAAGGGCACAGCGCAACTCACCATCGAGCCGGGCACGTCATTGGATGCGCTAACCACTGCCGTAGCAAGACTCGGCTACCAGGCCACGCTTGCCGATGCCCCACCCGTTTCGAAGTCCGGCGGGTCGCTCGACGAAATGCGCGGGTGGCCGGGCAGCGGCCACAAGGCGAGCGGCGATGACAATACACTGCACGTCGCCGTGATCGGTAGCGGCGGAGCCGCCATGGCGGCGGCGCTGAAGGCCGTTGAACAAGGCGCACGCGTGACCCTGATCGAACGCGGCACCATCGGTGGCACTTGCGTCAATGTGGGCTGTGTGCCGTCCAAAATCATGATTCGTGCCGCCCACATCGCCCATTTGCGTCGAAAAAGCCCCTTTGACAGCGGTATCGCAGCAACTGCACCTGTAATTGACCGCAGCAAACTACTGACCCAGCAGCAGGCTCGCGTAGAAGAACTTCGGCATGCCAAGTACGAACGCATCATGGACGGCAATTCAGCCATCAACGTTCTACGTGGTGAAGCGCGTTTCAAGGACGACCAGAGTCTTGTCGTCCGTTTGAACCAGGGTGGTGAGTGTGTCGTGACGTTCGACCGCTGCCTGGTCGCCACGGGGGCCAGTCCGGCCGTGCCGTCGATTCCAGGCCTGAAAGAGTCACCCTACTGGACTTCTACCGAGGCCCTGCTCAGCAACGCCATTCCCGAACGCCTGGCCGTGATCGGCTCATCGGTCGTGGCGCTGGAACTGGCGCAAGCCTTTGCTCGGCTGGGCAGCAAAGTGATGATCCTGGCGCGCAGCACCTTGTTCTTCCGGGAAGACCCGGCCATCGGCAAGGCCATGACTGCCGCTTTCCGTGCCGAGGGCATAGAGGTGCGGGAGCACACACAAGCGAGCCATGTCACCCATGTGGACGGTGGATTCGTGCTCACCACCGAGCATGGTCTCGTTGTTGCCGACAAGCTGCTGATCGCCACCGGCCGCGCACCGAACACGTGCAGCCTGGCGCTGGATGCGGTGGGAGTCACCGTCAATACGCAAGGTGCCATTATCATTGACAAGGGGATGCGCACGAGCAACCCGAAAATCTACGCGGCCGGCGACTGCACCGACCAACCTCAGTTCGTCTATGTGGCGGCAGCGGCCGGCACCCGTGCCGCAATCAACATGACGGGCGGAGACGCGGCCCTAGACCTGACCGCGATACCCGCCGTCGTGTTCACCGATCCACAAGTGGCGACCGTGGGCTACAGCGAAGCGGAAGCGCACCGCGACGGGATCGAGACCGACAGCCGACTGCTCACGCTGGACAACGTGCCGCGTGCGCTTGCCAACTTTGACACACGCGGCTTTATCAAGCTGGTGGCCAACTCCGACAGCGGGCGCTTGATCGGCGTGCAAGCGATCACGCCGGAGGCAGGCGAACTGATCCAGACGGCTGCCCTGGCAATTCGTTGCCGGATGACGGTGCAGGAACTGGCCGACCAGTTGTTCCCCTACCTAACAATGGTCGAGGGGCTGAAGCTCGCGGCGCAGACCTTCAACAAGGATGTGACGCAGCTTTCCTGCTGCGCCGGGTGAGAAAAAGGAGGCGTTCGATGAACGCCTATACGGTGTCTCGACTGGCCCTTGATGCCGGGGTGAGCATGCATATAGTGCGCGACTATCTGCTGCGCGGATCAGCGTGCTTACCTTTCCGTTTTCTGAGACGACCTCTACTTGCCCTTGGTCACTTCATGGATGGCGTGTCCTCCCACTCCTTCTTCGTGGTTGTTCTTATCCCGGTCCAAGGTTTTTTCGGCTTCGCGTTTTCTGGCCTGGCTTTCCTTTGTCGCCGGCGGCATCTTCTTGACTTCGTGGATGGCGTGGCCACCAACCCCCTCCAAGTGGTTGTCCTTCTCCCGGTCCCAGTTCTTCTGCAGATCGCGCTCCTTCTTCACATCGGCAGCGGTGGGCTTGCCTTGCTTTTGCAGTTCGTTGAGGGTGTGTCCGCCAACGCCTTCAACGTGATTGTCCTTGTCTCCGAGATCTGCATGGGCAGCACCGGCAGCGAGCAGCAGCGCGGCAAATACGGTGGAAATGAGTTTCATGATTTTCTCCTTTGGTTCGGTCGTGAGTGAGCCTGCAGTTGAAGGATGCGCTACCGACCCTTACGCGACCCGAACGAGGCGGTGACAATTGCGTCACCTGTATGTCAGGAACGGGAGCTTCATCCAGATTCCCGAAGGGGGTCCGGCCCGCCGTTGTCCCAATTGCAACGTAAAAAAATGCGCTCCGGCACCGTTGACCTTCCCATGATGGCAAGGTCTAGCCTGCTCCTGTCACCTCAACAGGAGTTGCATCATGAGTTCTTCCACTATCGCGCTGCCGCGCCAGGCGCTATCGATCGGCATTGAGGGCATGACCTGTAGCAGTTGCGCTGCCCGCGTAGAAAAAGTGCTGGGTCGCCTACCCGGCATTTCCAAGGCCACCGTCAGTTTCTCCACCGAGTCGGCGCTGCTGGAGTCCGATTCCGTCGTTGACCTGACGACCGTACGCCAAGCGATCGAGAAGGCGGGCTTCCATGTCCCTGAGGAAAACCGGGTACTGGCGATCACAGGGATGACCTGCAGCAGCTGCGCCGCGCGAGTGGAGAAGGCCCTGAGCAGCATTCCCGGAGTTGTGAGCGCCACCGTCAACCTCGCCACCGAAGAGGCGCATGTCACGCTGACCCGCGACGTACCTGTCGCTGTCTTGATCGAGGTCGTCCAGAAGGCAGGCTACGACGCGGCATGGGTGACGGAAGATTCTCGGGGCGCAACCCCATCCGGTCGCCACGGTGCCGAATGGTGGCCTGTCGCGGTTGCGGCGACCCTGTCCCTTCCGCTCGTCATTCCGATGCTGGCTGATCTTTTCGGTGTGCACTGGATGCTGCCCGGTTGGGTCCAGTTGTTGTTGGCGACCCCTGTTCAATTTTGGCTGGGGCTGCGTTTCTACCGTGCAGGCTGGAAGGCACTGCGTGCCGGTAGTGGGAACATGGATCTCCTGGTGGCCCTTGGAACAACTGCAGCCTACGGACTCAGCGCCTACCTGCTGGCAACGCCGACCCGCGGTGAAATGCCTCATCTGTACTTTGAAGCTTCAGCCGTGGTGATCACCCTGGTATTGCTGGGCAAGTGGCTTGAAGCCAGGGCCAAGCGGCAAACCTCCGAAGCGATCCGAGCGCTCCAGGCTCTGCGACCCGCCGTTGCCCGCATTCGTACCAGTGACGGAGATCAGGAGATCACCATCGATGCGGTCCGCGTGGGCGACGTGATTGTCGTGAAGCCCGGTGAGCGGGTCCCAGTGGATGGTCAGATCATGGAAGGAGAAAGCCACTTGGACGAATCCATGTTGACCGGTGAAAGCCTGCCGGTCCCCAGGCAGCCGGGAGATCGCGTCAGCGGTGGTGCGATCAATGCCGACGGCTTGCTGCTGGTGCGGACAACGGCCATCGGTACGGAAACCACTTTGGCCCGGATCATCCGGTTGGTCGAGAGTGCCCAGTCTGCCAAAGCGCCCATTCAGCGCCTGGTGGACCGGGTGAGTGCGGTATTTGCCCCAGTGGTCATGCTCATTGCCCTGCTGACCTTTGGTGGGTGGTGGGCTTACGGCGGTGATGTCGAGACAGCGATCATCAACGCCGTCGCGGTGCTCGTGATTGCCTGTCCGTGCGCATTGGGGCTTGCCACGCCCACGGCGATCATGGCGGGTACGGGGGTTGCCGCTCGACACGGCATTCTCGTGAAGGATGCGGAGGCGCTGGAAGTGGCGCACAAGGTGACGGCGGTCGTCTTCGACAAGACCGGCACCCTGACGGAAGGCAAGCCCCAGGTCGTGGCCTTTGAAACCGTTGGCGGCGATACTCAGCAGCTCCTCAGCCTTGCTGCCAGTCTTCAGTTGGGTAGCGAGCATCCCTTGGCGCGCGCCGTGGGCCGGGCTGCCCAGGACGCCGGACTGAGCCCGATCAGTGCCCGGTTCGTTCAGGCCTTACCCGGACGCGGGCTTGCCGGCGAAATTGATGGCACACGCTACGTGCTGGGCAATGCCCGATTGATGCAAGAGCACGGCTTCACGATGGACCCTCTCGCTGACACCGCAATGCGCCTCCAAGCCGAAGGGCGGACCGTCTCCTGGTTGGCATCGGAAGGTGCCCAAGCGGTGCTGGGCTTGATCGCCTTTGGCGACCGGCTGAAGCCGGAGGCGCTGGTCAGTATCGACCGCCTCAAGCAGATGGGCATCAGAACCACGCTGATTACGGGCGATAGTCGGGGCGCTGCGCATGGAGTGGCAACCGAGCTTGAAATCGATCAGTGCCTGGCCGAAGTGCTGCCAGGGGACAAGGCCGCCGCGATCGAAACCATGAAACAGGAAGGCCATGTTGTTGCCATGGTGGGTGATGGCATCAACGATGCCCCGGCCTTGGCTGCTGCCGACATCGGCATCGCCATGGGAACCGGAACGGACGTGGCCATGCATGCGGCCGGGGTGACCTTGATGCGCGGCGATCTGGCTCTGGTCGCTTCGACAATCGACATCTCCCGCCGGACCTACGCGAAAATGCGGCAGAACCTGTTCTGGGCTTGTGTCTACAACGTCGTGGGCATTCCCCTGGCGGCCGCGGGACTCCTGAACCCAGTCATCGCGGGGGCTGCCATGGCATTCTCAAGCGTCAGTGTGGTGTCGAACGCGTTGCTGCTTCGGCGCTGGCGCCCCGTCAAACTTGGATAAGAGGAAGGCGACATGAACATCGGAGCGGTTGCCAAGGCCAGCGGTGTCTCGGCCAAGATGATCCGCCACTATGAGCAAATCGGCTTGATTGGCCACAGCCCCCGGACCGAAGCGGGCTACCGCCAGTATCAGGAACGGGATCTGCACACACTGAAGTTCATTCGCAGTGCCCGTGATCTTGGGTTCTCTCTCGATCAGATTCACCAACTCCTTTCGCTCTGGTATGACGAAAAGCGTTCCAGTGCAGAAGTGAAGCAGCTCGCGGAAAGTCACTTGAGCGATCTGGATGAGCGAATTCAGGCGCTCTCCGCGATGCGCGACGCACTGGTGCGCTTGTCGGAGAGTTGTTGCGGTGACGATCGCCCTGATTGTCCGATTCTTGAGGGGCTCGCCGGGCACGCGCCTCCTGACGCTTACTGAGGAGTCGGAGCCTATATTGCGTCGCCATGAAGTCATACATCCGCAGCACTCGCGACACACCGATCGGTGGGCGCCCCCGGCCTTCACCTTTGGTAGAACGGCTCAATATCTGCCTCCCGGCCACCCAAGGGCATTCCGGGAATGGGCAGTTACAACCCGGCCATCGTCTTGTTAGGGAGCCTGGCGCGTTTCACTGCTTCGGCGGAGCCTCATTTCTTGCCCTTGGATTGAGACAACGCACTCCCTGCTGCGGACTTTGAACGGGCGCTGGTTCGACCATCCGTCAAGACTTTCGATGCGGAGGTTGCGGCTTGCGGCGAAGTCTGTTTCCTAGGTGCGTCTTTCTGTGAGAGAGCGCTTCCCGCCGCCGTCTTGGAGTTGGTGCCCGTCGACTTGCTTTGCAGGGTCTTGGACGCCGCAGTCGCGGCTTTGGCACCCGTCGTCTTCGTGTTCGGCATTACGAATCTCCTCATCATTAGAAGGTCAAGGAACGTGTCAGTAGCATACATGACTTCGGACTTTTCCTCCGGAGGCGAAGGCGAGCGGTGCAAGGCTTCCGAGAACCGACGTCGAGCGGCTCGTCCTGTGATTTGGTGACTGTACGGCATTGAGGATCAAGACAGCTCTGCCCGATGGGGACGATGCCGTGGCAGGACGGCCACTTGTGGGTCACCATGTAGCTCCTCCATGCGCGCATTAGGCAAAAACCCCGGTCTGGGACTGCACAAGCAGGCGGGAGACGAGCTCTTGTCCTTCTATCGTGTCCATGTAGTCCGCTGGTCTTGCCCCTCCCAACGCAGGAATGGGCTGCTCGAGCCAATCACCAACCCACCGGGCCGCATCAAAGCCTGTTGAATCACCCGAGTCACCGACCATGACAGCGACTTGACCGATCAAGCGCTCCAGTCCCAGGACGCGTTCTGACTGGTCGGTCGACAGCATCTCGCCTTCACGTATTTTTTGCGCAATGGTGGCTGCCCGCAGGTTAAGGAATCGAACAAGACGCTCCTTGGGAACGGCCGTCACATCAACGATCAGGTCCACGTGGGTGGCTGGAACCTTGCCCCGAACCACCCCGGCATACTCGGCTGCGGAGGCTTGGTAGAGATTCTTGGCATAAGCGAGCACGCCGGCACGAACATGGAAGGAGCCTGCAAGCTCCGTGATCACCCTGCCTTGGGACTTCTTTATGGTGTTGACCACCTTGACGCCAGAGGTCACGCGCCCCTTGGCTTGAGCAGTCAGAACCCACTTGGAACGTGGTGTCTTCGCACGGAATGAATCGCCCCGGGTTTCCTAGACGGTCCCGTTCCTCAAAAGATACCGCTGCTCAAACTCGACCGGCGAGAGCTGGTCGTTGTGACTGTGCCTGCGTTTGGGGTTGTAGAACAGCTCGATGTAATCGAACACATCCGCGCGCGCCTCGTCCCGGGTCAGGTAGATCTTTCGCCGGATCCGCTCCCGCTTGAGCAACTGGAAGAAACTCTCCACCACGGCGTTGTCGTGGCAGTTCCCGCGCCGGCTCATGCTCGGTTTGAGTCGATGGGCTTTCAGGAAGTCCTGCCAGTCGTGGCTGCTGAACTGGCTGCCCTGATCGGAATGCACCAGCACCTCCTGCGCGGGCTTTCTTCGCCAGACAGCCATCAGCAAGGCGCCGATGGCCAGCTCGCGGGTCATCCGCTCCCCCATCGACCAGCCGACGATCTGCCGCGAGAACAGATCGAGCACTACCGACAGATAGAGCCAGCCCTCGTGCGTGCGGATGTAGGTGATGTCGGTCACCCACGCCGTGTTGGGCTCGGCCACATCAAACACCCGCTTCAGGTGGTTCGGTGCCACCACGGCCGGCTTCCCGCTGCGAAACCCGGGCCGCCGCGTGTAGCCTGTCTGGGATTTCCAGCCGGCCTGGCGCATCAGCCGGGCAACCCGGTGCTTGCCGCAGCGTTCGCCCAGGTCGCGCAGATCGGTGCAGACCTTGCGATAGCCATAGACCCGTCCGCTCTCGAGCCAGGATTGATGCACCAGCGTGCTCACGCGTCGATCGTCCTGGCTGCGCTGTGAATGGGGATTCCGGCGCCATGCGTAGTAACCGCTGTGATGCACGGCCAGCACGGCGCACAGGCGTCGCACCGGGTGATGATCCTCGTTGGCCTGAATGAACGCGTACTTCACCCGGACTGCTTGGCAAAGTACGCGGCGGCCTTTTTTAGGATGTCGCGCTCCTCGGTCACGCGCCGCAACTCGGCCTTCAGACGCCGCACCTCCTCGGACTGGATGACCTGCTGGGCGCGCTGCGCCGGCGGAACGCCGAAGCGTTTGATCCAGGCGTACAGGCTGTGGCTGCTCACCCCCAGACGGGCCGCCACTTCCGCGACCGGACGCCCCCGCTCCGTCACCTGACGGACCGCCTCGGTCTTGAACTCTTCAGTGAAGCGCTGCTGCGACTTCTTGGTTTCCATGAACACCTCCGATTTGCCTCAGTTGTGAGGCTACAGGGTGTCTAGGAAACCCGGGGCGATTCAGAATTCCATGATCACACCTGCTCACTAGAGCCCTTAGTGTAGCTCAAATGACACAACGCCCCGGGTCGGTCCGGACTGAGCTTGAGGGCGGTTGGAAAGGCCTAATGAGTCCGTGGCGAAGAGGCGCATGAGCGCTTTGCTTCCATCAGTCCAGAGCCTCTTGTACGCCAGATGCGAGTCTGTCTGCCTCCCTGAGAGGGATAACATTGAATAACACCCCATTATTTGATGTGTTGTTTTACCGGGACTATAAAATTTTTGCCGTTAATTAAGAATGTACTATCATGATACATATCACAGTACGAAATTAGAGGCAGACCATGGCCAGGGCGGGCATCTACAAATCCGAAGTCGTGCGGGCACGAGACAAGCTGGTCGCTCTCGGCAAGCACCCATCGATCGACGCCATCCGGGTGGAGCTGGGCAACACGGGGTCGCGAACCACGATCAGTCGCTACTTGAAAGAGATTGAGGAGGAGGAAGGTCCGGTCACAGGCAGCAAGGTCGCAGTAAGCGAATCCCTTCTGGACCTGGTTGGCAGGCTGGCCGAACGGCTCCATGAGGAGGCGAGTACCCGGGTGTCCGAAGCCGAAACACGGCACAGCAAGGGTCTTCGGGAGGCCCAGGAAAGACTACAGGCCGTGTCTGAGGAGGCTGAATCCCTCCGCCAGAAACTGGAAGACCTTCAGCTTTCCCTTGTGCGGGAGCGCGAGGCTCACAAGGACACAAAGAAGGCATTTCGTGACGAGACTTTGCTCCGGACGCAGCTTGCTCAGCAGGTCACAGATCTTCAAGAGCGCCATGCTGCCGACGAGGAGCATCGGCGGTCGTTGGAGGAGAAGCACCAGCATTCTCGGGAAGCCCTGGAGCACTTCAGGCAATCCGTGAAGGAACAGCGGGATCAGGAACTGCGTCAGCATGAGCAGCAGGTGGCCTACCTGCAGGGAGAGCTTCGAGCCCAGCAGGAGGCGGTCAACAAGAAGCAGCACGAACTCTTGCACGCACACCAGGAGTGCTCCCGCTTGGCCAGTGAGCTGACGGTATCGAGCACGAACTTGCGCCAAGCAAGAGCGGAGAGCCAGTCCCTCACGAGGGAGCGGGATGAGCTTATCCCTGCTCAGCAACGATCGCGTAAGCTCGAACAGTTTCTTGTTGAGCGCGACGCATGCATCAGCGAACTGACCCAACGAAACCAGCACCTCGAGGCCAGTCGCTTGGCGCAGGAAGAACGTATCCAGCAGATAACCCTGGAACTGGCTACGTCGAAAGCGACTGCAATCGCCAAAGAGGCGATCATTGAGCGCATCCAAGAACACGTTGCGGGGCTGTTCATCGAGCGGAGCAAGGAAGTGCAGGGGGCGCAAGCGCAGGACTCGTGAGCACTAAACCGAATCGTCCGCCCTTCATGGAAGCCGATCGCGGGACCGAGTGTGACGGATATCGGATCTTGATCTTGCCGGTGCTGGGCCCCCTGCGGCAATGGTGCGGTGGATTGCCCCGCACCAGGATGCCACGGGGCCCGGCAATTCGCTATCTGGAGCTGTTGGGAGGCCTGGAGCACACAATCCACCAAAGCCGCCTGCTCAAGCGCGCTTGCGAGGGCGAACTGATGACGACCTTGCTTCTGTGCGATCTGGAGTCGAGCCGTCGCTTTGCGATCTTTGTCGGTCCTTCAGGCGGAGCGCCCTCGGGTCTCATCAGGCGTTGGATGGCCGTTGATAGAGCAGGGTCACGCAAACACTCCGGCCTGAGACTGCAGTAACACCTCGGACAGCAGCTTCTGACCAGTCAGTATCCCCACGAACTCAGAAGGGCGGGCTCCGCCGAGGGCTGGGATAGGCTGATCGAGCCACCACCCGACCCAGCAGGCCGCGTCGAATCTGATCCTGTTGCCCGACGCCTCCACCATGATTGCGACTTGGCCGATCACACGCTCACCTTGCTCTGTGGTGAGCGTTGCGCCTTGATGCTCTTCCGCTGTACGGACGCACGGGGGAGGTTGAGCATGTCGAGCAGGTGCTCCTGGGAGATATGCATCTCGTCGGAAAGATCCTTGAGACGCGACGCGGGGACTTGCTCTCCAATGAGCCGTATGCGCTCCGCTGGCGACGCAAGATAGAGGCTTTGTGCGTGTTTGGTCACTGTGGCTCCTTCCACGGTTGCCTCTGCTTCAGTGTGGTCTGGTGTCTCAGGATAGATCCTTTGCCAGAAAACTTGCGTACCGAGAGGTCAAGGCAGCGTAGATGCAGCGGCTGTGGCTTACGACCGGAGCTCCTTCCAGAACTCATACTCTGAGATATCCCACGCGCCGTAGGCTGTGCAGTAGCGCTGGCCTCCCTCAACTTCATACACGTGTGCCAGGGGGTCGGACTGCTTCTTCCAAACCCGGATCAGTGGCTCCATTTTCCAGCACTCAGAGCCGTTTAGAAACGGCGGGGTGACAAGCTGGACGTTGAGCGCGGAAACGCCCTCATCCTCCTGGTCGAGAAACTCCAGCAGCTCTCCAGCCGGATTGGCGATGAGCGCAGTTTCTGCAAGGTTCCCTTTTGGGGTGGAAAGGGTGTAGCTGACATAGAACCATTCCCTGGGCGCGGTGAGACCTACAGCCCGCCACGCATCCTTTCCGTTGCCAAGCAGGCGAGACATGAAGGGATGGTGAGCGGATGCATCTGTAATGAACATGCGATTCGAGGCTTTCAGTGATGACGTGCGGCCGATCCAGTTGACTAGTGGATTGAGTTGATCGGCTAGGAGAGATTCCCCTGGATCTCTGTTTGAACGGAGAATTCAAGGGAAGGGCGATATTGTGACTTAAACACGGCTGACTTAAAAGCATCACTCCGAGAGACTCATTCAATGTCTCTCAACGAATCATCGCCCCATTCAGGTATCCCAACAGCCCGGGAACTCCTTGCGATGAATCTCGTTCGACTACGCAGGGAGAAGGGGTGGTCTCAAGAGGACTTGGCCTTGGAGGCTGGTCTTCACCGTACCTTTGTGGCGCATGTTGAACGCCAAGTGCGGAATATCTCGATCGACAATATCGAACGCTTGGCAAACGCCCTGCAAGTCAGCATCCACCGCCTGCTGTTGCCGTAGTTCCGGCCGCTATCACATTCGCGATTCACCTCGCACGTATCCACGCTCTGCGAGAGACCAGCCTTGCCTTCTGAAAACCAGATAAATGCGATAAACATAGTTTTTGTAAATTTTTTTCCCTGTTAAAACATTGACTTCCAGGGGATGTGTACAGATTTTCCCTTCATCCCGGTCATACCCCAAGATAGTGCCCTTCTCCACTTCCACCGCCATGACGATCATGTTGGCGCCGCCGAAATTCTCCTTCAGGCGGTTGTAGGTCTGGATGTAGGGGTGGTTCTGGGGCAGCAGGTCGGCGAAGTCGGAATAGATCCGCAGCTTCGGCAGGGCCGCGCCGAAAAGCGCGGTGATGACCAGGATGAGGGCAAGGACGATCTTCGGGTTGGCGAAGATCCACTCTTCCGCCCGGTGCAGGGCGTGGGTGATACGGTGGCGGGTTTGGCTGACCATGATGCGTCTCAGTGGGCCACAAGGGCCGGTGAAGCGGAGGAAGCCTGGGCGGCCTGGGTGCCGATCACGCGCAGCAGGCCACCCGGGCCGCCAACGATGATGGCGTGCTGCTCGGGCAGGGATGCGCCTGCACCGAGAAAGACCGGTGCCGCATCCGGATAGGGCACATTGCGCCAGGTGTCACCCTCCAGGCGCGCCACAACACCGCCGGCACCGACGCCGTGGGGCACGCCCTCGTGCAGGAAGAGCCGATACAGCGGGGCCCGGCTGGCGTTGGTCTGACGCGTCCAGGTCTGGCCGCCGTCGCTGGTGTGCAGGATCTGTCCGGCAATGCCGCTGGCCCAGCCCCGGGTGGGGGTGGTGAACAGCGCCGAG
>WBZV01000596.1_pt1 | contig 20340 bp, 17 predicted proteins | sample 5204221 | NCBI WGS metagenome assembly WBZV01 (sample SAMN12344360, study PRJNA552823) | activated sludge metagenome | biome: Activated sludge suspended growth; feature: Nitrification reactor; material: Wastewater; isolation source: activated sludge from nitrification reactor of wastewater...
GGGCGACCTGCCGGTCGCCCGTACGGGGATGCTGCGGGGCGGTCGGGGGGGTTGACATCGGGGGTCGGAGCGGTTACCGTGCGTGGCCAACGCATCCATCGCCATCTGCCAGGAGGTTCGCCGTGTCCGCCCATCGCCGCTACGCCCGCTGGCCTCTGGCCGCCGCCGCCCTCGCCCTGACCTTCCTCTTCGCCCTGCCCGTCGCAGAGTCGCTGCGGGCCGAGGAGGCGCGGCGGGCCTGGACGCAGGACTACCAGGAGGTGGCGCCGCGCGAGGTGGCGCAGATGATCCTGGACGGCAAGCGGGTGGTCTTTGTGGACGTGCGGGAGCCGCAGGAGTTCGCCGAGGCCCACATCCCCGGCGCCCGCTCCATCCCGGTGCGGGACACGTCGGCGGTGGACCCGGCGGAGCTGGCCGATGCGGACCTGGTGCTGCCTTACTGCCTCAAGGACTTCCGCGGCTTCGAGGGGGCCAAGACCCTGCAAGGCCTGGGCGTGCCCAACGTCGGCCTGCTCAAGGGGCATGGGATCAAGAGCTGGGAGAAGGCGGGCCTGCCGGAGGCGGGGGAGGTGCCGGGGGTGCTGGACGAGGAGGGCCTGGCGATGATCCAGGCGGCCCTGGACAAGGCCGCCGCGGAGGGTAAGTAGGTGACGATCCCCCCAGCCGCCCTGCCCCGCCGCCGCCTGCTCGCCGCTCTGGCCGTCCTGGCCCTCTTCCTCCTGCCGCTCCTGACCATGACCAGCCAGACCGGCGCCATGACCTACTACCTGGGCGAGGGCTACCCGCCCGGGCAGAGCGCCTACATCGCCATGCGCATCGCCGGCCATGTGGCCTTCGTGCTGCTCTTCCTGCAGATCGTCCTGGGCTTGCGACGGCGGGCCATCGAGCATGCGCTGGGCCTGGGCTCGCTCCTGCCGGTGCACCGCTCCCTGGGCCTGGCGGGCTTCCTGCTGGCCGCCTCGCATCCCCTGCTCTTCGAATGGGCCCGCCGCCTGCGCACCGGCCAGGACACCCTCAAGGTCACCCTCTGGCCGCCGCGCGACCACGGCTTCTACGAGCTGCACCAGTTCTTCGGGGCTCTGGGCCTCTACCTGCTGGTCATCGGCGTCCTGGCCGGCGTCTACGGCCCCCGCCTGGCTCCCAAGCTCTGGCGGCGCCTGCACGCCGTCAACCTGCTGGTCTTCTTCCTGATCTGGTACCACAGCTTCCGCATCGGCACCAGCACGCGGATCGGGGTCCTGCCGGCGTTGTACACGGTGCTGGCGGTGACGGTGCTGGGGCTGATGTGGGGGCGGTGGCGGGGGCGTGGGCAGGGGTAGAATGGAGCCTCGGCCGGACCTGCTGCGTGTGGGGAGCCAACGATGGCGCATCGCAACCGAGGACTGTTCAGCGACCACTACCTGAACGAGCACCTGCCGGGCGTTCCGGCCTGGTCGACGGTGGTACAGGCGGCCTCGGACCTGCTCCCGAGGCTACGGTCGATCTTCGCGGCCTACACGCCCTCGGCAAACGAAGCCCAGACCGAGCAGGACCTGATCAAGCCGGTCTTGGAAGCCCTGGGCCATTGCTACGAGGTGCAAGCATCGCTGGCGGTGCCGGGGTCGCAGGCGGTGCGGCCGGACTACGTCTTCTTCCGCGACGGGGAGGCAAGGGAAGCGCTGAAGGGCCGGACCTTGGCGGAAGGAGCGATCGAGGGCGGTCTGGCGGTGGGGGATGCGAAGTACTGGGACCGGCCCTTGGACCAGGCCATTCGGGGCGGTTCCGATGCCTTCACCAACAAGAACCCGGGCTTTCAGATTGCCTTCTACCTGCAGCATTCGGGACTGCCCTGGGGCATCCTGACCAACGGCCGGCTGTGGCGCCTTTACCACCGTGACTCGGCACATCGCCTGGATCGCTACTACGAGGTGGACCTGCCGGCGCTGGTGGAGGGCGGGGATCCGGCGGCCCTCTGCTACTTCACGCATTTCTTCGGCCCGGGGGCTTACCTGGGTGGCCCGCTGGCGCTTGGCGACATCCTGAAAGGCAGCGCGGACTTCGCCCAGGGCGTGGGCGACCGGCTGAAGAGCCAGGTGTACGATGCGCTGTGGACCGCCTCGGAGGGCTTCCTCGCCTATGAAGCCAACGGCCTGCGGCCGACCGACGAGACCTTGCGCGAGGTACACGAGAACGCCCTGATCGTGCTGTACCGGCTGCTGTTCGTGTTCTTCGCGGAGGCCCGCGGCCTGCTGCCTTTGGCCAAGAACGACAATTACACCACCTGGCACAGCCTGGATGCGATCAAGAAAGAGGTGGCGCGGCGACCGCCGGCCTCCTGGCCGGTGAAGGGCGCGACGCTCTGGCCGCGCCTGATCGAGCTGTTCCGCATCATCGACGTCGGCGAGGCGGAATTCGGCGTCCCGAGCTTCAACGGCGGCCTCTTCAGCAAGACCAGGCATCCGCGCCTGGCAGCCTGGCAGCTCGGCGACCGGGCCCTGGCGGCCAGCATCGACAAGCTGGCCCGGGTGGACGGCGACTTCGTCGACTACCGCGACCTGGCCTCCCAGCATCTGGGCACGATCTACGAGGGCCTCCTTGAGTTCCACCTGCGCCTGGCGCCGGATGCGGACCTGCATGGTTGGACGACGCAGCTCGTCAACTCCAAGGGCGAGCGCAAGGCCTCGGGCAGCTACTACACGCCGGGCTACATCACCCGCTTCATGACCGAGCGTTGCCTGGGGCCGGTCGTGGACGAGGCATTGGCGACGGGCCGGGAGGCCAAGGGGACGAAGGAGGGGAGCAAGGCGGCGCAGGCGAAGGCGGTGCTGTCCCTCAATGTCCTGGACCCGGCGATGGGCAGCGGCCACTTCCTGGTGGAGGCGATCGACTACCTGGCTGAGCGGCTGGTGGCGGCGGACCTGCTGCCGGAGGATCTCCGCGCGCCCGACGGCAAGGTCCTGGAGCCGGGGATCGAGCGCTCGGCCACGGGACGGGGCATCGACGAGCTGGCTTACTGGAAGCGCCGCGTGGCCCAGAGCTGCGTGTACGGGGTGGACATCAATCCGATGGCGGTGGAGCTGGCCAAGCTCTCGATCTGGCTGAGCACGGCGGCGGGCGACCGCCCGCTTTCCTTCCTGGACCACCACCTGCGGGCGGGCAACTCCTTGGTGGGCACCCGGCTTGCTGACCTGACGGGGGATGGGGCGGCCCCGGCGTCCGATTCTGCCGGCGGCAGCCGCAGCCGCAAGGGCCGAGCGAGCAAGGGCGAGATGGCCGCGGCGATGGCGGCGGGGCAGCTCAGTTGGTTCGCGGACGACAGCTTCCGCCGCACGGTCAGCACGGCGGTGGACAGCATGTGGCTGATCGAGGAGAACCCGGCGGCGACGGTGGAGGATGTCCGCAAGCAGGAAGCGCTCTATGCCTCCCTGCGCCAGCAGGTGGCGGGCCAGTTCAAGGCCCGCGCGGACGTCCTGGCGGCAAGGCGCTTCGGGCTGCGCGTGGCGGGTGACCAGATGAAGCCCCTCCTGGACCTGGCGGCGGGCCGCGCCCTGGCGGCCCCGGCGCCGATCACGGAGCTGCTGGCGGCGGCTGAGCGGACAGCGGCGGCGCAGGCCTTCTTCCACTGGGAGCTGGAGTTCCCGGAGGTCTTCTTTGACCGGAATGGCCAGGCCCTGGGCGTCCGCGGGGGCTTCGACGCGGTGCTGGGCAACCCGCCCTACGTGCGCCAGGAAGAGCTGGGCCCCCTCAAGCCCTACCTGGCCGAGGCCTACCCCCAGACCTTCAGCGGCGTGGCAGACCTCTACGTCTACTTCTACCAGCGCGGCCTGGAGCTGCTCCGCGCCCAGGGCCGCATGAGCTATATCGTCACCAACAAGTGGATGCGCGCCGGCTACGGCCAGCCCCTGCGCGGCTGGCTGGCGGGCCAGAACGCGGTGTCAGAGGTCATCGACTTCGGCCACGCGCCCATCTTCCAGGACGCGGACGTCTTCCCCTGCATCCTGTTCCTGGAGAGGCAGGATCAGGATGCAGTCGACCCAGCCGCCCCCCACACCCTCATCACCGAGTTCCCTCGCGACCAGCTTCACCGCGTGACCATCGCCGACTACGTGGCCCGCCACGCCCACCGCGTCCCCCGCCGCCGCTTCAGCGCCGATCCCTGGAGCCTGGAGCCGCAGCCGGTGGTGGACCTGATGGACAAGATCCGCCGGGTGGGTATCCCCTTGGCGGAGTTCGCGGGGGTGAAGCCTTACTACGGCATCAAGACCGGCCTGAACGAGGCCTTCCTCATCGACACCGCCACCAAGGAGCGCCTGGTCCGCGAGGACCCACGGTCGGCGGAGATCATCAAGCCCTACCTGCGCGGGCAGGACATCAAGCGCTGGGCGCCGGAATGGGCGGGGTTGTGGATGATCGTGATCGCGTCGAGCAGCGATCGGGAGTGGCCGTGGTCGGGCATGGGTGCTAACTCGGAGGCAGAGTTTGCATCTGTCTTCCCAGCGATCCATGGGCACTTGAAGCCATTTGAAGAAGGCCTGCAAAGGCGCCAGGACAAGGGCCGCTCCTGGTGGGAATTAAGGCCTTGCTCCTACTACGACGTATTCGACAAGCCGACGATCATCCACACGGATATCACATGGCGGTCCCAGTTCGCATTGACGCGCGATCATCGTGTCTTGCTGAACACCGCATATGTTTGGCCCAGTGACGACCGCTACACACTTGCTGTGCTCAACGCTCCCGTCCTCTGGTGGTTGATGTGGCGTACTGCCATGCACGGCAAGGACGAGGCCCTTCGTCTAATCTATTCGTTCGTCGAAACCCTCCCCATCGCCCCGCCCACCCCCGCCATCCGCGCCGAGGTCGAGCCGGCGGTCGAGCGGCTCATCGCCATCACCCAGGCTGATCAGGAGGCCCGCGCCCAGATGTTGGACTGGCTGCGGACCGAGTTCGAGGTGCTGGCGCCGGGGCAGAAGTTGGAGGGATTTGGGGGGCTGAGCAGCGACGGTTTCGTGGCCGAGGTGAAGGCCCGCCTGCCGCGGGCGGCGCGGGCGCTCAGCCCGGATGGGCTCAAGCGCTTGCGCGAGACCTTCGACCACATGGCCCCGCCGGTGCAGCAGCGGCAGGCCGAGGCGGGTCGGCTGGAGCGGCGGGTGGCCGAGCTGGTGAACCAGGCCTACGGGCTGACGGCGGAGGAGGTGGCCTTGTTGTGGCGCACGGCGCCGCCGCGGATGCCGGTGGGGGGTGGGGATGGTGGCATCGGTCATGCGGCGTCCGAGTAGAATGTCTGGGCGGTTGACCCCAATGGCTTAGGAGCCCTCGATGTTCGTCACCCGACTCAAGTTGAAGAACTGGCGGAACTTCCGAGATGCTGACATGCCGCTGCAGGACATCACCTATGTCCTGGGGGCCAATGCCACCGGCAAGAGCAACCTGCTCGACGTGTTCCGCTTCCTGCGGGATGTGAGCAAGACGACCGGCGGTGGCCTGCAGCAGGCCATTGCCGAGCGTGGCGGCATCTCCAAGGTCCGCTGCCTGCATGCACGCCGCGACACTGAGGTGCGCATCGAGATCGAGGTGGCAGAGGCGCCTGGCGCGGCGGAGCCGACTTGGCGCTACGTGCTTGGATTCAGGGCAGAGGGCAAGGGCGCCCAGCGCATCCTGGTCAGTGAGGAGTCCGTGTGGCGAGCGGATGGGCAAGGGATCCTCCTATCCCGTCCAGGGGATGGCGACCGCCAAGATGACGAACGGCTCACCCAGACCCATCTCGAGCAAATCCAAGCCAATGCCGACTTCCGTGATCTGGCTGCGTTCTTCGGCTCCATCACCTATCTGCATCTCGTGCCACAGATGCTCCGGTACGACGAGCGGCTTGGCAGCCGCCGGCTCGAAGACGACCCCTTCGGTCAGGGGCTACTCGACCGTATCGCAAGGACTCCCGACAAGACTCGCGAGGCTCGCCTGCGCCGTATCCAAGACGCACTCTCCCAGGCCATCCCGCAGTTCAGACAACTGCGCTTCCAGCGTGACGAAGCCAACGGGCAACCTCATCTCGAAGCTCTCTACGCCCATCACCGCCCGAATGCAGGCTGGCAGAAGGAGGACCAGTTCTCCGATGGGACGCTTCGTCTCATCGGCCTTCTCTGGTCCCTGTTGGATGGCGACTCGCTCCTGCTGATCGAGGAACCGGAGCTGTCGCTCAACGATGGCATCGTCGAGCAGATCCCCCGAATGCTCCAGCGGACCCTCAGGCAGGCGAAACGGCGCCGGCAGGTCATCCTCAGCACCCACAGCGAGGCTCTGCTACGGCAACCCGGTATCGATGGCCGCAGCGTGCTTGTCTTGGAACTGGGACCGGAGGGATCGACCGTTCGTCAGGTCGACGAGCAGGAGACCCTGGCTATCGAATCAGGCTTTTCGGTTGCTGAAGCGGTGTTGCCACGGCTCCGGACGCCCAAGGTCGCTCAGCTTGGCATGTGGCCATGACCTTGGTCGCCTTGGCTACCGAAGATGCACTCAGTGAAGCCGTCGGAGTGCGACTGATCGCAGAGCAGGAGGGCCGGCTGCGGATCGGACTGCGGTTGGGGGGCCGAGGCAATGGCTACCTCCGAGCGAAGCTCGGCAACTTCAGGCAGATGGCCCGACGGCAGCCGGTGATCCTGTTCACGGACCTTGATCAAGCCATGTGTGCCCCCAGCCTGGTCCGAGGCTGGTTGGGCTCAGTGGAGCCAGATGCCCCGAACCTCCTGCTTCGTGTTGCCGTTCGCGAAGTAGAAGCCTGGCTCCTGGCAGACCACGAGGCTGTCCGCGCAGGCCTCTCGCTGCCACATGCCACGTTGCCCGAGGCGCCGGACGACCTCGTCGATCCGAAGGCGCACCTGTTGAGACTCGCCCAGAGGGCTCCACGCCGTGTTCGCAACGAGCTCTTGCCGGCCAAGGGCGCCAGCGCGTCCCAGGGCTTGGGCTACAACGCCCTGCTCAGCGGCCTCGTCGCGGAAGTCTGGAGCCCGGAGCGGGCGGCCTTACGATCCGATAGCCTGCGTCGAGCACGGTCTCGGCTGCGCGAGCTTGCACAACAGGTTGATAGGCTGATTCCGTAGGAACTGCAGCTTGCGCAAAGGTGGGCAAGTGATGGATGGCCCAAGCGGCTCCGCCCCCTCACCCTCACCCCACCCCGTCCCGCGCCGCCAGCACCCGCCGCATCGCCTCCTCCGCCGTCCCCGCCGTGGCCGTCAGGTGCCCCATCTTGCGGCCGGGTCGCGGCTCGTGCTTGTCATAAAGATGGAGCTTGATGCCCGGTAGCGCCAAGGCCTTGGACCAGTCCGGCGGCCCGCCCTCCCAGGCCTCGCCCAGCAGGTTGGCCATCGCCGCCCCGCCGCGGATGCCGCCTTCTCCCAGGGGCAGGCCGCAGATCGCGCGGATCTGCTGCTCGAACTGGCTGGTGGGGGAGGCCTCGATGGTCAGGTGGCCGCTGTTGTGGGTGCGGGGGGCCAGCTCGTTGACCAGCAGGCGGTCATCGCGGGTCAGGAAGAGCTCCACCCCCAGCACGCCCACCACGTCCAGGGCCTCCAGGATTCGCCGCGCCAAGGCCACCGCCTCCGCCGCCACCGCCTCCGGCACCCGCGCCGGGGCGATCGAGAGGTCCAGGATGTGCCGCCGGTGCTGGTTCTCGATGACCCCCCAGTGGGCGAAGCTCCCGTCCAGGCCGCGCGCCCCCATGACCGAAAGCTCCAGCCGGAAGTCCACGAAGCCCTCCAGCACCGCTTCCCGCTCCCCGACGGCCCGCCAGGCCGCCGCTGCCTCGTCGAGGCTGTCCAGCCGCGCCTGCCCCTTGCCGTCGTAGCCGAAGGCCGCCGTCTTGAGGATGGCCGGCAGCCCCAGGTCCTTCAGGCCCGCGGCGAGATCGGCCGGGCTGCGCACCGCACGCCAGGGCGCCGTCGGGATGCCGGCCTCGCGCAGGAGGCCCTTCTCGCGGAGCCGGTTCTGGGTCTGCAGCAGGACCGCTCCCTCGGGCCGGACGGGGATGCCCGCCGCCTCGGCCGCCTCGGCCAGGGAGGCCGGTACGTTCTCGAACTCCCAGGTCAGGACCGCCAGGCCGTCCAGGAAGCGCGCCACCGCCGCCGGGTCCTCGTAGGCCCCCCGCACCTGCTCGGCCGCCGCCGCCGCCGGCGGGTCCGCCTCCGGGCAGAGGATGCGCGGGCGATAGCCCATCGGCCGGGCCGCCAGGGCCAGCATGCGCGCCAGCTGCCCGCCGCCCACGATGCCGATGGTGGCGGGCGGAAGGATGGGGCCGAACTCGCTAGCCAAGGCTGCCTCTATCCAAGCGGGTCCTCGCCTTCAAGCAGGGCCGTCCGAGGACCATGAGCGCTCAGCCATCCAGGTCCAGCTGCTGCGCCAGCACTGCCTCCGCCCGCGCCGCCCTCCAGGCCGCCAGGCGGTCGCGCAGCTCCGGGCGCTCCAGGCCCAGGATGGCCACCGCCAGCAGGGCCGCGTTGACGGCCCCCGCCTTGCCGATGGCCATGGTGGCCACGGGCACGCCGGCGGGCATCTGGACGATGGAGAGGAGGGAGTCCAGGCCCGAGAGGGCGCGGCTCTGCACCGGCACGCCGATCACCGGCAGCAGGGTGTGGCCCGCCACCATCCCCGGCAGGTGGGCCGCTCCGCCCGCGCCGGCGATGATCAGGGCCAGGCCGCGTCCCTCCGCGGCCGCGGCGTACTCCGCCATCCACTCCGGCGTGCGATGGGCGCTCACCACCCGGGCCTCGAAGGCGACGCCGAAGTCCCGCAGGGTAAGGGCCGCGTGGCGCATGCAGTCAGGCCAGTCCGAGTCCGAGCCCATGATGATGCCCACCAGCGGCGTCGGTGCGGCCCCTTTCACCGTCATGCGGCGGGCTCGGCTTCCGTCAGGCGCTGCACCAGCACCTTGTCGATGCGCCGCCCGTCCATGTCCAACACCTCCAGGCGGAACCCCCCGACCTCTACCTTGTCGCCCACGCTCGGCAGGCGGCCCAGGCGGGAGAGGATCATCCCGGCCAGGGTCGTGAAGTCATCGTCGTCGTCCTGGGTGGGTTCCGGAAGGCCCAGGGCCTGGCAGACCCGGTCGTAGGCCTCCATGCCGTCCACCAGCCAGCTCCCGTCGTCGCGCTCGATGATCGAGCGCTCCTCCGGCTGGTCGTACTCGTCCTGGATGTCGCCCACCAGCTCCTCCAGGAGGTCCTCGAGGGTGACCAGGCCCGCCGTCTGCCCGTACTCGTCGATGACCACCGCCATGTGGGTGCGGCTCTTGCGGAAGGTGGCCAGCACGTTGTCCGTGTGGTCGCTGTCCACCAGGAAGACCGGCGGGCGCAAGAGCTGGCGCACCGTGACCTGGCGCTCGGGCAGGAGCTGGCAGAGCAGGTCCTTGGCGTTGAGGATGCCCACCACGTTGTCCAGGCTGCCTTCGTAGACCGGCAGGCGCGAGTAGCCGCTGTCGAGGAAGAGCCGCGCGATCTCGGCGAGGGACTGGTCCACGGCGGCGGCCGCCACCTGGGTGCGCGGGGTCATCACCGCCCGCACCGGACGGTCGGCGAACTGGAAGACCCGCTTGATCAGGTCCGCCTCTTCTTCCTCGACGGCGCCCGACTCCTGGCCTTCGCGGATCAGGTGCTCGATGTCCGCCTGGGTGAGGGCCTTGTCGCTGCCGTGCTGCTGGCCCAGCAGCCGCAGCACGAGGTTGACGCTCCAGGTCAGGAAGGCCACCACCGGCCGGGTGGCCACGGCCAGGGCGCTCATGATGGGCGCAGCCAGGAGGGCCCAGCGCTCGGCCTGCTGCAGGCCCAGTTGCTTGGGCACCAGCTCTCCCAGGACCAGCGAGAGGTAGGTCAGGCAGGCCACCACCAGCCCCAGCGCGAGGGTCTCGGCGCTGGAGGGCGTGAGCAGGTCCGGCCAGCGGCCGTGGAACCAGGCCGCCAGGACGTCGGCGATCCGCGCCCCGCCGAAGACCGCCGAGAAGGTGCCGATCAGGGTGATGCCCACCTGGACGATGGCCAGGAAGTGGTCGGGGCTCTCCGCCAGCACCAGGGCCTGGCGGGCTGCGCGCTTGCCGCTCTGGGCCTTGGCCTCGAGGCGGCTGCGGCGCGCGGAGACGATGGCCATCTCCGACCCGGCGAAGAAGCCGTTCGCCAGGGTCAGGGCCAGGATGATGATCAGGGTGCGGGGTAGGTCTGCGGTGTCGGACATGCTGGGCGGGCCGGCCTCGGATTATACACGCCTTGCGGGGAGCCCATCAGAGGGACAAGACCACGGACGGGGGCGGGCGGGACAGCCCTGGCCCCCGCAGCCCCCGTCGCCCGTCCGGGCCCGCGAACGGGGATGCGGTCTATAATCCCCGCCCTTCGGCTGCACACCCGGGAGAGGGCCATGGAGCAGGGCGGAACCATCTTCGAGCGCATCGTGCGGCGGGAGTTGCCGGCGGACATCCGTTACCAGGACGAGTGGGTGACGGCCTTCCGCGACATCCACCCGGCGGCGCCCGTGCACCTCCTGGTCGTGCCGAACGCGCCCATCCCCGGCGCGGCCGACCTGGGGCCGGAGCACGAGGCCATGCTGGGCCGCCTGCTGCGGGTGGCGGCCGATCTGGCCAGGGCCGAGGGCATCGCCGAGAGCGGCTTCCGGCTCATCGTCAACTGCGGCGGCGACGGGGGCCAGGAGGTGCCGCACCTGCACCTTCACCTGGTGGGCGGTCGGCCCTTGGGGCCCATGCTGCAGCGCCGGAGCTGAGGGGGCATGGCCCTCCGCATGCACGCCGTGGTCCGCGATCCGGTCCACGGTGACATCGGCCTGACCCGCGAGGAGCAGGCCCTGCTGGACACACCGGAGATGCAGCGGCTGAGGGGGGTGCGCCAGCTCGGGACCGCCTACCTGGTCTACCCCGGCGCGCAGCACACGCGCTTCGAGCACAGCCTGGGGACCATGCACCTGGTCCAGGCCATGGCCGAGGCCATCGACCGCAACCGCGCCCTGGCGCCGGGCGAGCTGATCGGCGTGGCGGACGACGAGCTGCGCATCCTTCGGGCCGCGGCCCTGGTGCACGACATCACCCACATTCCCTTCGGCCACGGCATCGAGGACGCCGCCGGCATCCTGGCGCGGCACGACTCGGCGGCCCGCTACGCGCGGGTCCTGGGGCCGCAGACGGCCGTGGGCCAGGTGCTGGAGCGCATGGGCATCCGCCGCGAGGTGCTGGCGACCCTGGTTCCGGAGGCCGGCGAGGCGCCCCCGGAGATCGCCGCGGACCCTGCCGAGCCCGCCGCGGCCCCCCCTGGCCAGCTCGGCCTGCAGGCGCCCCGCCAGGCTCCGCTGCCCCTGGTCGACCCCGGCGCGGAGTTCCTGGCCAGCCTGCCCAAGGTGCCACCCTACTGGCGGCAGATCCTCTCCGACACCATCTGCGCCGACATCCTGGACTACCTCAAGCGCGATGCCCTCTTCACCGGCCTCAACCTGCGCTACGACGACCGGGTGCTGGGCTTCTTCATGGTCGACCGGGCCTCGGGCCTGCTCTTCGTCGACGCCGCCAAGCGGGGCCTCCTGCGCGAGGACGTGATCTCAGAGCTGGTGCGGGTCCTGGACGCGCGCTACTTCTTCTCCGAGCGGGTCTACTACCACCATGCCAAGGTGGCGGCCTCGGCCATGGTCTCGATGGTCGTGCAGACGGCCCTCCTGCAGGGCGGCCTGGCCCCCGAGGCGCTCTTCGACCAGACGGACGAGTCGCTCTGGCCCCTCCTGGCAGCCCACCCGCCCTCGTACCCCGAGGCGGCGGCACGCCACGCGGAGATGATCGCCCGCTACCGCTCGCGGCGCCTGCTCAAGCGCGCCTGCGTCTACCCACTCTACGCCAACCGCGAGGCCCAGGACGCCCTGGTGGCCCGCTTCTTCGCCCCCGGGCAGCACGCGGAACGCAGCCGGGTGGAGGAGGCGGTGACGGCCGAGCTGGAGGCCCGCGGCCTGCCGGCCCCGCCGGTCCTGCTCTACTGCCCGGCGCGCAAGATGCAGCTCAAGGAAGCGGCCACCCACCTGCGCCTGCCGGACGGCCCCATCCGGCCCATGAGCCAGTTCGGCGACCGCATCCCCCGCCTGGCGGACCTGGAGCGCTCCTACCGCGACCTCTGGAAGCTCTACGTCCTGGCCGGCACCGAGGACCCGGCCACCCTCGAGGCCATCGCCCAGGCGATGGCGCGCCTGGTGCCGGAGGCGGTCAACGTCTACCGGCCGCGGGGGCGCTGAAGTGGCCTCCGCCCCGGCCGCAGGGCTGGTGGCCACTGCGGTGGAAGACCTTCTCGCCTGGCGAGAGGATCTCCGCCGGGCCGGCTCGCGCCTGGTGATGACGAACGGCTGCTTCGACCTCCTGCACCTGGGGCACCTGCGCTACCTGGGCGAGGCCCGGGCCCTGGGCGATGCGCTGCTGGTGGCCCTCAACAGCGACGCCTCCGTGGCCCGGCTCAAGGGCGCGGGCCGCCCCATCCTCCCCTGGGCCGAGCGGGCGGAGCTCCTGGCGGGCCTGCGGATGGTCGACGCGGTGCTGGGCTTCGACACCCCGACGGCGGTCGACCTGGTCCGCACACTCCGCCCCGATGTCTACGTCAAGGGCGGCGACTACGGGCCGGACCGCCTGCCGCCGGAGGCCGATGCTGCCCGGGAGCTGGGGCTGGAGGTGCGCTTTCTGGGCCTGACGGCCGGGCGCTCGACCAGCGAGATCCTCCGGCACATCCGAGAGGCGGGACGGTGAGCGTGGGAGAAGGCGGCGATCGCGGGCCGGCCCTTGCCGAGCGCGCTCCGACGGGCCCGCCCGGTCCGGCCCCCGACGGCGCGGCCGCTCATGCCGGGGAGGCCGGCCGGGTGGCCTCGGCCGCTTCCCTGCTCTCCATCGGCAACGTCCTCAGCCGCATCCTGGGCCTGGTGCGCACCCAGACCATCGCCCACTTCTTCGGCACCAGCCTGCAGGCGGACGCCTTCAACTTCGCCAGCAAGGCGCCGCAGACGCTCTACGACCTCCTGGTGGGCGGGCAGCTGCACGGGGCCATCGTGCCGGTCCTGGCCGATTACCACAGCCGTCGCCGCGCGGAATTCCGCCGTGCGGCCGGCGTCCTCTTCACGGTGGCGATGCTGCTCTCGGCGGCGGCCGCGCTCCTGCTCTACCTGGGCGCCGATGCCCTGGCTCCCCTCCTGATCGACAAGGCGTCGCTGGGCCCCCAGGCCCTCGTCCTCACGGCCGGCAACCTGCGCTGGATGGCGGCCTCGGTGCTGCTCTTCGGGATGGCGGGGATGAGCACGGGCCTGCTCTACGTCCTGGGCCGCTACCACCACGCGGCCCTGGCCATGCCCCTCTACAACCTGGCCATGATCGGCGGCTTCTTCCTCTTCAAACCTTACCTGGGCTACTGGGCCCTGGCCTTCTCGGTGACCCTGGGCGGCCTGGCCCAGGTCCTGACCCTGGCCCACGGCCTGCGCGGCCAGGGGGCCCTGGCCCTGGTCTGGGAGCCGCGGCATCCGGCCCTGCGCCAGTCCCTCAGGCTCTACGGTCCGGTGGCCCTGGGCCTCCTGGTCACCCAGGTCCAGATCCTGGCCTCGGTCCGCCTGGCCAGCATGGCGGGCCAAGGGGTGGGATCCATCCTCAACTATGCCGACCGCCTGATCCAGTTCCCGCAGGGGATCATTGCCTCTTCGGTGGCGGTGGCCATCCTGCCCACCCTGGCGGCGGCCCACGCGGTGGGCGAGCGGCGCAGCTACCAGCGCTCGCTGGCCCGGGGCCTCAGGCTGGTGCTCTGCCTGGTCCTGCCGGCGGCGGTGGGGATGGCGGTCCTGGCGGGACCGATCATCGGCCTGGCCTTCCAGAGCGGCCAGTTCGGCGATGCCTCCCGCGCGGGGGTGACCCTGGCGCTCTGGGCCTACCTCCTGGGCCTGCCCCTGGCGGCCATCGACCTCTCGCTGATCAACGCCTTCTACGCCCGCCAGAACACCCGCTGGCCGGCCCTGGTGGGGGTGGCCTCGGTGCTGGTCTACCTGCTGGCGGCCTGGGTCCTCGGACCGGGCCTGCGCGTCCTGGGCCCCGGCGACGGCGCCGCGATCGCCGGCCTGGCCCTGGCGGACTCGCTCAAGCATGCGGCCCACGTGGTCCTGATGCTCTGGCTGCTGCACCGCATCGGCGAGGCAGAGGGCCTGGCGGGCGTGGGCGGCGGGGCCTGGCGGGCGGGGCTGGCGGCGGCGGCGATGGGCCTGGCGGTCTTCCTGCTGGACGGCTGGCTGGCCGGCGGCCTGGGCCTCTCGGCGGGCAAGCTGGCCTGGGGGCTGCGGTCGCTCGCGGGGATGGCGGTGGGAGCCCTGGTCTACCTGCCCCTGGCGGCGGCCCTGGGCGTCGGCGAGATCCGCTGGGCCCTGGAGTTGGTGCGGGGACGGCTGGGGTTGGGGTGAGGACGTGATGGCCACCGCTGCCTTGGCCGCGACCATGCCCGCCGAGGGTGGAGCCTCTGACAACAAGGCGCGATGCCGCACCATGCCTCCGCCGTGGCAACCCATCGCCGACCGCCCGCTGGACCTGATCGGGCCGCCCGTGGGCAGCGGCTCCGCGCCGCCCTGCCTGCATTGAGAAGCTCACCGTGTCCCAAGCCCCTGCCCCCCTCCTGACCTTCCTCTTCACGGACATCGAAGGCTCCACTGCCCGCTGGGAGGCGCAGCGGGAGGCGATGTCAGCCGCTCTGCAGCGCCACGACACGATCCTGCGCGGGGCCATCGAGGGGCAGGGGGGGCAGGTGTTCAAGACGGTGGGCGATGCCTTCTGCGCCGTGTTCGCGGAGACGCGCGCGGCCCTGGCGGCGGCCCTGGCGGCCCAGGAGGCGCTCTGGCGCGAGGACTGGTCGGGCTTCGGGCCCGCTTTCGCCGAGCTGCGGGTGCGGATGGGTCTGCACGTGGGGCCGGCCGAGGCCCGGGGCGGCGACTTCTTCGGGCCGGCCCTCAACCGCAGCGCCCGGCTGATGGCCGCGGGGCATGGCGGGCAGGTGCTCCTCTCGCAGACGGCCCGGGAGGCCCTGCAGGGCCGGCTGCCGGACGGAGTGACGCTCCGCGACCTGGGCGAGCACCGGCTGAAGGACCTGCGCCATGCCGAGCACCTGTGGCAGGTGGTGGCGGCGGGCCTGCCGGACCACCAGCGCTCGCCGACGACCGCGGGTGAGCTGTCGGCCCGGGACCGCATCGTGGTGGCCGATGGCGGGGCCTGCGAGCCCGGCCTGGAGCCGACGGTGGTGACACGCACGGTCCCCGAGACCCTGGCGGCGCTGCACGCCGTGATCCGGCGCGACGCCGCCACGGTCGTGCTGACCGCCGAGCAGGTGCAGGAGGCAGCGCGGCATCGCCCGGCGGACCTGACCGAGTACCGCCTGGGCCGCATCGCCGAGTGGAGTCAGGCCCGCTACCGCCTGGACGGGCGCTTCGTCGACCTGAGCCTGCTGATCGACCAGGGCGAAGAGACCAGCGGTGAGCGTTGGCTGGCCAAGCAGGAGCGCTACGACGACCTGCGGTCCTTGCTGGCGCAGGTGCCGGACCCGGTGCTGGTGCTCCTGGCGCCGCCGGGGAGCGGCAAGACCACCTTGCTCCGGCGCCTGGAGCTGGACCAGGCCATCGCGGCCCTCAGGGGCGAGGATGCCGCCGACCGCGTGACCTTCTTCGTCCAACTGAACCAGTACCGGGCGCGCCCGGGCCAGGCCCTGCCGGACCCGGGCGACTGGCTGGCGGCGGAATGGGGGGAGCGCTTCGGCCGGCTCCCGGCCCTGGAGGAACTGCTGGAGGCCGGGCGCCTGCTGCTCCTGGTCGACGGCCTGAACGAGATGCCGGCGGCCAGCGAGCGGGAGTTCCGGGAGCGGGTCCTGCGCTGGAAGGAATGGCTGCAGCGCCTGGTGCGGCGCCGGCCCGGGAACCGGGTCCTGTTCAGTTGCCGCAGCCTGGACTACTCGGCCTCCCTGTCGAGCGCGGCCCTCAGGGTGCCGCAGGTGAAGGTGGAGGCCCTGGGCGACGAGCAGGTGCGCGCCTTCCTGCAGCTCTACAGTCCGCTCAACGGGGAGGCGATCTGGGCGGCGATCGCCGACAGGCCCCACCTGGATGCCCTCCGGGCCCCCTTCTTCCTGGCCCTCCTGGTGGACCAGGTGGAGGCGACGGGCGAGATGCCCTTGGGCCGCCCGGGGCTCTTCACGGGCCTGCTGCGCCAGGCCCTGCGCCGGGAGCTGGACCGGGACAACCCCTTGTTCGCCCTGGAAGCGCTGCTGACGGAGCGGGACCTCCGGCGCGTGGCGCAATGGCAGTGGCAGAACGAGCACGAGCTGCCGGAGCGGGGCCCGCTCTTCCCGAAGCTGGCGGCCCTGGCCTACCGGATGCAGGAGGGTTCGGGAGACGGCGGGGCTTCGCAGCTCAGGGTGGACCTCGACCGGGCCTTGGACCTCCTGGACGCGGAGAGCGACGAAGCCATCGTCAAGGCGGGGCAGGCCCTGGCGGTGCTGGACGAGGACACGGCGGCGGAGGAGCTGCTGTATCGCCACCAGCTCCTGCAGGAGTTCTTCGCGGCCCGCGAGATGGTCCGCCGCCCGGACCCCGAGCGGCTGCGAACGGCCTGGCGGGCGGCCGAGATCCGCCCCGGCGTGCCGGAGCTGCTGGCCACCCTGCCGCCCTCCGAGACCCTGCCGTCCCTGCCCCAGACGGGCTGGGAGGAGACGGCCCTCCTGGCGGCGGCGATGCTGCCGGCGGAGGCCCTGGACGGCTTCCTGCGGGGCCTGGCGGAGACGAACCTGGCCCTGGCCGGGCGGGCGGCCTGCCTGCCGGACCTGGCCGGCCGGCTGAAGCCGGGCCTGCTGGACGACCTGCGCCGGCAGCTCCTGGCCCGTGGGCGGGACGGGGAGGCGGATCTGCGGCATCGCATCGCCTGCCTGGAGGCATTGGGAACCCTCGGCGACCCGCGCTGGGAGCGCCGCGAAGGTCCGGGCGGCACGGCCTACCTCCTGGGGCCGATGGTGGAGATCCGGGGCGGAACCTACCCGATCGGGGACGATGCGCCCATCGTCTACGCCAACCGCGGCAACAGCCTGACCAGCCTGGCCCATGTGCCCCGCCACAGCCTCCAGGTGGCCGGCTTCCGGCTGGGCAGGTACCCGGTGACCAACGGGGAATTCGCTTGCTTCGTGACGGCGGGCGGCTACCAGGACGAGCGCTGGTGGGAGACGGAGGACGCGCGGCGCTGGCTGCGCGGCGAGATGGGCGACGAAGGGGCCAAGCAGAACAACCGCTACTGGCGCCGGCGCTTCCAGGCGGAGGAAGGGCTGTTCCAGCAGGCCGTGGACGAGGGAAGCTTCCGGAGCGAGGCGGCGGTCGAGGAGTGGCGCCACTGGCTGACCCTGGACGACGGGGCCTTCGAATCGGCGATGGCCGAGCGGTGGAAGGGCCGGCCGCATTCGGGGCCGGCCCTCTGGAAGGAAGAGCGCTTCAACGGGGCGACGCAGCCCGTGGTGGGGGTGTCCTGGTACGAGGCCGAGGCCTACGCCCGATGGCTGAGCAGCCTATCCGGGGAGCGCTTCCGGCTGCCCACCGAGGTGGAATGGGAGGCCGCGGCGCGGGGTCCCGCAGGCAGGGCCTTCGCCTGGGGCGATGCCTTCGCAGCCGCCCGGGCCAACACCTTCGAGGCGCGCCTGCGGCGGACGGCGCCGGTGGGGGCCTGGGTGGAGGGCGACAGCCCGGAGGGAATCAGCGACCTGACGGGGCAGGTCTACGAGTGGACGAGCAGCCTCTACGGGACGGTCGACGACGAGGAGAGCGAGGTGCCGGATTTCGGCTATCCCTACCGCGCCGACGACGGCAGAGAGGTCCCGGACGCACCGCTCACGGTGGCCCGCACGGTCAGGGGCGGATCCTGGTTGGACGGCGCCGATTATGCCCTGGCCTATGCCCGCGCCTGGGATCCGGCCGACACACGGTCCGCCATCCAGGGGTTCCGCCTGGTGGCCGCAGGGACGACGCCTGTAAGCTTGCACCAGCTTCCTCAGGAGCCGGTTGGATGGCCCACCTCAGCGTCGCGCCCGTGACCACCCCCACAACCCTCCTCGCCGCCGCCCGCGCCGCGCGCCTCCGGGCCTACGCCCCCTACAGCGGCTACGCGGTGGGGGCGGCGGTGCTGACGGAGGACGGCCGCGTCTTCGAGGGCTGCAACGTGGAGAACGCGATGTACGGGGCCACGGTCTGCGCCGAGCGGGTGGCGGTGACGACAGCGGTGGCCGCGGGTGCCCGCCGGCTGGCGATGGTGGCGGTGGTCACGCCGAACGGCGGCACGCCCTGCGGCTTCTGCCGCCAGGTCCTGGCCGAGTTTGCCTCGCCGGAGCTGCCCATCCTCGTGGCCGCCGCGGATCCGGGCCTGCCCGTTCGGCGCTACACCTTGGCGGAGCTGCTGCCGGAGGCCTGGGGGGCGGGGGATCTGGGGGCGGGAGGCGCAGAAGGCCCGTGATTGACGCAGGCTTGGCGATCGCTTAGACCAGTCAGCAGACTAGTCACAGGAGGGCAAGCATGCACACTTGGGCGGTTCAAGATGCCAAGGCGCGCTTCAGTGAGTTGCTGGAGACCTGCCTGGCGGAGGGCCCACAGATGGTCACCAAGCGGGGCGCGGCGGCGGCGGTCCTGGTGTCCGTGCAGGAATGGCGCCGACTGCAGGCCACGGCGCTGCCCACCTTGAAAGAGCTGCTGCTCGCCGACGGCGCTCGCGGCGACCTGCTCCTGCCACGTCGTGGCAGGGCGCGGCGCCGCCATGTGACCGCGGTCCACTGAGCCCATGTTCCTGCTCGACACCAATGTGGTTTCAGAGCTGCGCAAACCGCGCCCGCACGGGGCGCTCCTCGCCTGGCTGCGATCGGTGGATGACGCCAGCCTCTTCCTCTCCGTTGTGACCTTGGCAGAGATCTAAGCAGGTATCGAGATCACCAGGGAGAAGGACAGTGCGAAGGCGGCGGAACTGGAAGCCTGGCTGGACCTGTTGGCCGCTGCCTACAACGTGCTGCCGATGGATGCGGACACCATTCGGGACTGGGCCCGCCTGATGCATCGGAAGTCCGACAACTTGTACGAGGACGCGATGATCGCCGCCACCGCGCGGGTGAAGCGCCTGACGGTTGTCACCCGGAACATCGCCGACTTCGCGAGCTTCGAGGTGGAACTGTTGAATCCCTTCGAGCCATCGCTTTGGCGGAACGTATCCCCCCGACTGTGCAACCCACAGGTGTCACCAGTACAGACCGTACTGCCGGCCGGCGCCCTTGTTGGCCGGGTGGCCCTTGGGAGGATTGCCATGTCGCGCATCGGGAACGTCGCCGTCGCCCTGCGCCTTGCCGGGGCCCGAAGCAGGTTGGGGCTGATCGGCCTGCCTGCCTTCCCGGGCCTGCCCGCCTTGCCGAGGCGACTGGCCCGCCTCGCCCTGCTCGTCACCCTCGCCGCGGGGGCCGCGCTGCCCTTGGCGCGGGCCCAGAGCAGCCCCATCGCCCTGGTGGCGCCGCCCGACGGGGCCACGGGGATCTGGAACGGGCATCGGGTGATCGTCGACTTCGCCCGGGACATGGACCAGGCCTCGGCCGAGGCGTCCTTCGCCATCACGCCCACCTTGCGCGGGCATTTCGAGTGGCCGAGGAACGACCGGCGGCGCATGGAGTTCGTGCCCCACGACATCTACCGTGGCTCGCAGACCGTGGCCGTCAGCCTGGCCGCCGCGCGGCTACGCGATGCCGCCGGTCAGCCCGCCCTGGCGCAGAGCCACCGCTGGCAGTTCACCGCTCAGGAGCCCGCCGCCGTCCCGCGCTTCAGCAGCGGCCTTCCCGTCCAGCAGCTCACCCTGGCCGGCCGGCAGGGCATCCCCTTCCAGCCCGGCTACCCGCGGGCGCGCTTCGCCCTGCGCCTGTACGCCCTGAGCGGCCCCCAGTTCGCGGCCCGCTACGCCGCCTTGACCCGCTCGGAGGCCCTCGACCTCACGGCGCTCGACCCTGCCGGCCTCTCCATGCTCGATGCCCGGACCGTCGACGTCGATGCCAGCAGCACGCCCGCCCGCCTGCCCCTGCCGGAGGGTCTGGCCGCGGGCCTCTACCTCGTCGAGGCCCTCCACCCCGCCCTGCCGCCGGCCCGCGAGCTGCTCGTCGTCTCCGATATTGCCCTGGCCGCCCGCGCCGGGCGCCAGGGCCTCTTGGTCTGGGCCGCGCGCCAGCCTGAGGGCAGCCTGGCGCCCGACGCGCGCTTCACCGTCTATGATGCCCAGGGCCGGCGCCTCTTGGCCCTGAATGGGGACGCCCAGGGCCTGGCCCGCCTGCCCGAGCGGGGCGAGGC
>WBZV01000597.1_pt1 | contig 20263 bp, 19 predicted proteins | sample 5204221 | NCBI WGS metagenome assembly WBZV01 (sample SAMN12344360, study PRJNA552823) | activated sludge metagenome | biome: Activated sludge suspended growth; feature: Nitrification reactor; material: Wastewater; isolation source: activated sludge from nitrification reactor of wastewater...
GGCACGTGCCTCCTTTGCCGGATACCGTTGTCCGAAGCATAGGGGCCAGGATAAAACTCGAAAAAGATACGGAAATAAACCTGGCTTTTTCTTATATGTCAGGAAGTTATAGCGTTCCTGCACGCACCAACTGTAACCTCAACTGCGACCACTTCTTCAATGTTGTTTACAACCCGTATGCTGCAATGGACGTGGAAGGTGCCATCACGATCCGCTACCTCGGCTTCAGTCTCTCCCATCGTTTTTAAATAAAACTTCCGCACCATGAAACAAGTTAATCTCAAATCGGCACTGAATTGCACAATTCTTGCCATGAGCTGTATGGCCACTACGCAGATTTTTGCTGCCGACGCTGCACCAAAAGCACAAGCAGAAGCATCTGCCCCCAAGACAAAACAACAGTTGATACAGCGACTCTTGGAACTTTGGCATGTTGAGGCCGTTGGTGTGACCATGTTGCGTGAACCAGTCGATAACGCGCTGCGCCAGGCACGCGCGGCATTGCAGGCCCGTACAACGCCTGAAAAACGGGATGAAGCGCTCAAGGACATCGAAGGATATTCCAAGGATTTGCTCGAAAAACTGATGCCAAAGGTTATAAGCAAGGCAAAGGAACTGACCCAGACAACGGTTGTGCCAATCCTTTCTGAAAAAATGACAGAAGAAGAACTGCGTCAGATGATTGCCATTCTGGAGTCACCCGCAAAAACCAAATTCGAAACCTTGATTCCAGAAATGCAAAGAGCCCTTGGAAAGAAACTTGGTGAAGAGCAAGGCAAGGAAATCAAGCCGCAAATGGAAGAATTGCAACAACGCATCGGCAAACGCATGCGTGAAGCTATCGATTCCTGATTTTGTCGAATAGCCGAATAGCCGAATAAATGGGGGGGAAAATGAAAAAAATACTGGGTTTTTTTGCATCATTGATGTTGTTTTTCTCAGTGCCAGGCTGGGCACTGGAGATGCTTTCAACCCAGTCGATGGAAGCGCCCCGCACCTACAAGATCGAAGTGCTGCAAGTCACGGATATCGGGCCGTACCGCGAGGCGCTGAATGGTTTTCTGAAAACGTTGCGTGATAACGGGATCAAGGAAGGGGAAAACCTGGTCGTCAACCGCGTCATTATTGATTTTGATGTTGAAAATGGCGGTTTCTGGGACAGGCTTTCCCTGCTGGGGCGCATCCGGGATGAAGCAAACCGTGTCGCATCGGCAAAACCTGATTTAGCCCTCACCATAGGCACCCCGGCCACAAAATACGCCCGACGGATACTGGAACTCAGCAAGATACCCACCGTATTCACCGCCGTGGCCAATCCCCTGGATGCAGGAGCCACCTCGATGTCGGACGCCGGCACGGGGGCAACGGGATCCACCTTGCACATCGACATGGCCAACTCCATGAAGATGCTCAAGCAGATATTCCCGTCCATAACCCGCATCGGGATGGTGCATACCGACGATGAAAACGGCATTACCCACGTCCAGGCGGCCAGGGACAGCGGGGTACCATTTGGCGTGACGGTCACGTCACAACAGGTCAACAAGAAGGACAACATCGTCCAATCGCTCAAACTCTTGTACAACGAAGGGAGTGGGGTGCAGCTTTTTGCCGTTCCGCTCGACACCTACTACGCCATGCGCAAGTTCGAGCCCACCAACGACCTGAGCGACTTCGCAATCGAGCGCAATATCCCCATCGTGGCCTTTGCACTGACCCCGGTCCCCGGAGCGGTGCTGTACGTCGGGGCTGATTTCGGGGTGGTAGGCTCTCTTGCCGGCAAACAGGCCCTCAAAATCCTCAAACAACGCAAGGTTGCCGACACCTTGCCGATCCTCAGGCAGGAAGCCCCAAGCGTCTTTCTCGATCCCAAGCGCGTAGCAGCCCTGAAAGTCCAGCTCCCGCAGTCCATCCTGGACAAGAAAACCGTCCGTTCCGACGGTTTATGGGAAATCCTTGCCGAGTAGTCCCAAACTGGAGGCGAAATAACGGCCTACATGGGCCTCGCGCGGCCAAAGACTACCAAATCCCTGCAAAACTCTCTGGAAAGCCTCCTAGGCCGGTTTTAAGCGGTTTTGGAGGCATTTCTATTTCCGAATGCTGCATTCACTTCCGGATGCGGTATTCGGCTGTTTTGCCTTTCTTCTTGTAAGCATGGCTGTTTCTCCCCCCGAGTAGGGGGGTTGGGGGGGGGTGCCCTTTGAGCTGTGGATAACGTTCGTTTGAGCTGGCGTTATATATATTTAAAGTTAAAGACAGTTACGCCCCTTTTTTTCATAGGAGAGGGTGCAGGTGAAATGACGTTGAACTGCAGGTGAAATGACGTGCCTATCCACAGAAACTGCAGGTGAAATGACGTGCCTATCCACAGAAGCTGTGGATAACTTTGTTGTTTTTTGGCTGAAAAGTGGCTATCAGCTACGTCTGGAAAAGGTCACTACATCGGTATCGCTGTTCAGGCTTACCGCGTAGTCCGGCAGGTCGTTAGCTTCAGCCAGGGCCTTGAGAACTCCTCTGAAATTGCGCAATGCGTCCGTACTGCCGCATTTCTCGTGAAGCACCTTGACACTGCATTGCCATGACTTTTGCGCTCCGCAGTGTTTTCTGGCCAGTTCGTAGATGCGCCGGTCGATGGGTTTGCGGATTCTGAAATAGTCCGGGGACAGGGTGAGGACGTTTTTAGCCTTCACAGACCGGAACAGCCAATCCGACAACGTGACTTCCACCGCAACCGCTTTGCCCGTCTCTTTGTTTTCAACGATGCGCCCGGAGTCAATCAAGCCAAAGAATCCGCGCTCTCTGTGACCATCCGTGACGATGTTGGTTTCGATACTCGTGCCCCTAAGCCTTGCCAGCGCGTCGCCCATGAGCTTATAGCCCTGCCCGCTTGTCTGGCGGTTCGTCGCGACCAGGAAGTCATATGCCGTGAATCGCACCGTGCGGCTTACATCCCCACGGCCCCGGTTGATGGCTTCCATTAACTGGCTGATGCAGTAAATCCATACGTCCTTGTCGAAGATCGTGGCGCAGCCGTCGTGCCCTGGCTTGATGGTGATGCTGTTGCCGTTGCGCTCGTAGGTCCGAACCCGCATATCGCCCGCTTTGAGCGCAAACAGCGGGTGCTCCATGCTGGCTATGTCGTCCTTGATGGACACGTCCAGGATGTCGGCAATGAAAAAATCCCTTTGCGGATGGCGCGATGGAACTAGCGCCGATGGTGTGTCGTCGTTGGCCGATGGTTCTGCATCGGTCGGCTTTTTGGTATTCTCTGAATCAGCCATTGGCATGCTCTTTCATGGTTAGTGGTTAGGGCTTGTGCGGTGTTAAGTCCACCTCACAAGTCTGCATTTTCCCATTCTTCTAATTTTTATAGCCAAATCAGGCTGTACCGCTTATGGGACAAGCGGGTACAGCTATGTTTTTTGCAGCACTGCAGGGATGAGAAGTTGACCGCACAAAGCAAAAACGGCCAGTGACTCATCGTCACTGACCGCTCCGGGAAGACTCTTAGGTGACTAAGAGCTTAGTGAGCCCAGATCAGAGCTGTGGTTCCTTGCATCTTGATGTCGTTCATGGCAAATGCGCCGAACGACTTGGTGCTGTTACCCATGGTTATGCTTTGAACACCAACAAACAGGTTGTTCGATGTGCGATTAGCACCAGAAACAGTAACTGCTTTGCTAAGTCCAGCGGCTGCAGTAGTAACTGCGACATCTGGCAAGGCGATACGTACTACGTCGCCAGCAGGCAAGAATGCGGTTGTAGCGGAGTCGGTACCGGCCACACCAACGGCAGCCAAAGTTCCCTTGGCGACTGTGTTGTTGATGATGTCGATTTCAACGGCGATTGCGCCACGGATCTGGATGTTGTTAAAGCTGACCTTACCACCGGTTGCGTCTGTGTCGGTATACACAAACGAACCCATGTCGATGTTCAGGTTTGCGCCAATCGTCACACCATCTTGACCGCTTACAGCGCTCAAATCGGAATCTTGCATGGGGGACAGTGCGAAAGCGGAAACTGCGAAAGAAGACAGGGCGGCGATAACAGCCAATTTGACGGATTTCATGATGGGACTCACTTTAAAAAATTAACTAAAACAAAAATTAAGCTTTTTTTGACGGAACTCTGTAGCTGCTTGTTGAAACCTTCTGATGAAGTTTTCAGCCATCCGAATTGCAATTCCGTCAAGGCAATCCGGTAGTGCTTTGTTGGTACGTTCGGTTTTAAGACTTTGGTTCCAACGGCTACGTGGCGGAATAGTACGAACGTTCGATTTAATTTACAAACCCAAAATTAGAGTTTTCAACCAAATTCATCAACATATGAGACAGCATGGCTCTGGCGTGTCCCTGCGCTGGTTTTGTGTGCGGGCTCGCTCTCGGCTGTACCGCTCATGGAATGAGCGGAAGCAGCTATTATTTTCGAAGTATCAGGAAACCTGCATCAAGCAGCAGCGCAGACGCTCTTGAGGTTGGCAAACTCGCCTTGGTAGCCGGATTGTTCGGCAATGATCCGGGTAGCTTTGTCCAGGACGTCGAACTCATCACGGGTCAGTTCCATCAGGCGGTCCGGGTCGTCGACGAGCTTGGTATCGACAAAGAGGGCCATCTGGATTTGCCCTGCGTAGGAGATAAAGGACAGGCCGATGCCGATCTTGCCGGTCTGTGGTACCCAGCAGATCAGGTCACTCAGCCGTGAGCCGGCCAGGTAGCGTGCGCGGCTGGGGCCTTCGATGTTGGTCAGGACGGCGGAACCCTTGGAAGTGAAGAGGTTCAGCGCAAAGCGTTGCAGCAAAGCTGGTAAAAAGGCGACGATGGAGAGAAAGACCATAGTCGCGCGGGGCTGCTGGGAGCGTTTGACGGCGGTCATGCGCCGGCTGGACTCGCTCAGACGTACATTCGGGTCGTCGTGGTTGGTGGGCAGATCGACGGCAACCAGGCCGAATTCGTTGCCCAGCTGGTAGGCATTGGACTTTTCGCGCAGGTTGAAGGTGACGGCGGCGCGCAAGGCCCTGTTGTCCACCCGTTCGCCACGCTCGGCCAGGTAGCGGCGCAGGGCGCCGGATACAGCCCCCACCCACAGATCATTGAGCGTGACGCCTACACGCTTGGAAGTGGCGCGTACCTGGTCCATGGCCATGGGGGGGAGCCAGACCAGCTTCTTTTCCCCGGACATGGGCGCTTTGAGCTGGGTACGTTCGTCCGAAGGCTGCACTGACAAGCGGCCGACATGAAAGCCGATCTTGAGCCAGCGCATGACCTTGTTTACGTACGAACACACGCTTGGGGGGGTTGGCTGGGCGATCAAGGGGTGGCCTACCTTTGAGGGGGTTTTTCCCTGGGTGTCGCTGTCGTCGGTCAGGTGGTTGAGCACGTGCACCAGGCCAAGCCCGTCGGTGATGCTGTGGTGCACACGAAAAACGATGGCATGCCCGCCTTGCACCCGGTCAATCACATGCATGTGCCACAGGGGGCGGCTGGAGTCCAGCGGTACGCGCGCCATGGTGGCCATATAGCTTTGCAGTTCTTCGCGGGTAACCTCGTGGTCGAATGACTCCAGCTCGATGTGCTTGCGGATGTCAAAGTGCTGGTCTTCTACCCAGTACGGCAGACCGAACCGGGTGCCGACCTTTTGCGTAAAACGGGGGTAATTGGGTAAACGGTGCTCTATGGTGGAGATCAAACGCTCGATGTCCACCGGGCCTTCGAACAGCAATATGCTGTTGATTACCATCAGGTTTTTCTGGAAATCCATGCGATACCAGGCGAAATCACGCCAGGTCATGCGCGACATGGGCGCTGTTTGTGGCCGCACTACGTCGATTGGCTGCTCCGGGAATATTGCGGAGGGGTTCGGTGCAACGAGTGTGGTCATGGTGCACTCTCCCGGTCAGCCAGCACTGCCAAGGCTGGCAAACATGGGCAATTTGGCAAAAAACACATCATCCCTGGCTGTTAGTTCCGGGAACTGCTTTTCATGAATGGCAATCAGGACCAGCATGGCATCCACGGCTTCCTGATGAAAACCCATGCGGGCGCGGCCACGGTCGTCGTTGCCTTCCATCATCAGTTTGTTGATGTATTCGCAGCATTCCTTGTAGCCCCACATGTTGCGGATAGCACCGGCAACGCGGCTATGGTGCCGCTCAACGGTCCGCAAGGCGGCTTCTTTGGGGTCTAACAGGGGCTGTTTGGCCAGTTCTACAAGGTCTTCCGGGAATTTGATGTCAACGGTGGTACCCATTCCCTTTTGCGTGAAATAGGCCATATCCCACTGGGAAGTTTTTTCTGTTGTTTCTTTTGTCTCGACCTTGCGCACCGTAGCTTGTTTTTGAACTGTTTTGGTGGTGGTCTGGATCGTGACCGGTGCCATCGGGGCAGCAGCTGCCGAAACGTGGGCAGGAATGGGCCCAAGCAAGGCGGTGAGGATGGAGGCAACGAAGCGCAGATTGCGTTGTTTGCGCAATACGGCAGCCATCTGTTTTTTGGAAAGCAGGTCCCACTCGGCAATCACGTCGCCCAGACGTTGCCCTGTTTTTCTCTGTTGTTCGATGGCCCGGGCCAACTGGCTCTCGGAAATAAGGTTTTCGCCAATCAACAACTGACCAAGAAGGGTTTTGCGTGTGTTTTTTCTAAGCCATTCCATGATGCCCACCATTTGCAAGGAAGAAGTAAGACTTGCGACCAGGAGGCGCCCACGGCAATGAAAAAACGGCCAGAAACTGACGTGACTGGCCGTTAAGCGTTTGCGCGCGGGTTAGCCTCCAAGGAGGCCAGGAGCTTAGTGAGCCCAGATAAGAGCTGTGGTTCCTTGCATCTTGATGTCGTTCATAGCAAATGCGCCGAACGACTTGGTGCTGTTACCCATGGTGATGCTTTGCACGCCTACGAACAGGTTGTTCGATGTGCGATTAGCACCAGAAGTAGTAACTGCTTTGCTCAGTCCAGCGGCTGCATTAGTAACTGCGACATCTGGCAGGGCGATACGTACTACGTCGCCAGCAGGCAAGAATGCGGTTGTAGCGGAGTCGGTACCGGCCACACCAACGGCAGCCAAAGTTCCCTTGGCGACTGTGTTGTTGATGATGTCGATTTCAACAGCGATTGCGCCACGGATTTCGATCTTGTTGAATGCCACAGAACCACCGGTTGCGTCTGTGTCGGTATACACGAACGAACCCATGTCGATGTTCAGGTTTGCGCCAATCGTCACACCATCTTGACCGCTTACAGCGCTCAGATCGGAATCTTGCATGGGGGACAGGGCGAAAGCGGAAACTGCGAAAGAAGAGAGAGCGGCGATAACAGCCAATTTGACGGATTTCATGATGGGACTCACTTTAAAAATTAAACAAAACAAAAATTAAGCTTTTTTGACGGAACCTGGTAGCTGGTCGTTAAAAGCCCCTGGTGGAGTTTTCAGCTTTCCGAATTGCAATTCCGTCAAGACAATCCGGTAACGCTTTGCTGGTGTTTTCAGTTTTTTAAATCCCGAAGAACCAACTTGCTACGGGCCGAATAATACGAACGTTCGATTTAATTTACCAATGCTGAATTAGGGGTATGACTCAAAAATGTGGCAATTGCATCCGCGACCCCTTGCGTGGCTGCTAGTCGCTGAAAATTCCCCAAAGCGGCTTTGTTCGAGTGCTTGGAAAGCTATTTTTTTCGTAGCTGCATCCGCTTGATGCATGGGCATTAGAGCCTGTTTTTCCAAGTAGATTGGACGGCGTGCATTACCATGGAGGTAGCGCGTGCAGGGGGAGGAATCCTCTGCACACGCCTAACCATCACTGATTAAAAAGGAATCGAATCATGGCTGATTCTGAGGATAACGCACGCAAAGGCAAGACATACGAAGAGCTGATCGCAAGTGCTAAAGCACGAGGCGCAAGGAATAAAGAATCTGACAAGGAAAAAGCGCAGGAGGACAAGAAGGACAAGGTATTGCCTTTCTGGCCGGAAGAAGTTCGTTCGGTTCCCAATGCCATTTTGCGCGGTGCCTTGTTTACGGTAAGTAAAGAACGGGCGATGTTCAAGGAATTAACGTCCATTGCTTCTGTGGATGGCATAGAGATTCGCTACATGGGCCAAAGGCTCAACCAGGTTGATCTTGACCTGTGGGAAATGCTGCTGCACCTTCAGCGTTTGAACCCGCTGGGTGACCGTGTTGAGTTCACTGCGCATTCCCTACTCAAAGCATTGGGGCGTGGCACCAGCGGGGCGGACCACGAGACGCTAAACAATGGGTTGGCCAGGCTGATTGGTAATGCAACGGAAGTCAAATGGCTCAAGGAGCGCAAGGCATTCGCCGGTTCCTTGGTGTCTTCCTACTTTCGGGACGACGACACCGGCCGCTACGTGGTCAAGTTCAACCAGGATATGGCTACTCTGTACGGACAAGGACACACCTATATCGACTTGGCGCAGCGCCAAGCCCTTGGGCAAAACAACCTGGCCAAGTGGCTGCATGGCTTCTACTCAAGCCACGCGGACCCGTTTGGCTACAAGGTGGAGACGCTGCAGAGGTTGTGTGGGAGCACTGCGAGTCGAACGGGATTTCGTCGCATGCTCAAGGTAGCGCTTGAAAAGCTGGTTGAGGTTGGAGCGATTGTTAGATGGCGTATTGACAATATAACTGATGTGGTGACGGTCGAGAAAGAGCAAAACCCCACGCAAGAACGGCACCTGTCCAGGAAAAAACTGCGCTGAAGTTATCCCCCAAAAAGTGGCGATCTAACCCCCCTCATGAAGCGGATAGTTATCCACAGAGTAACGTGTTCTCACACACAGTGGCACGTGTTCTCACACACAGTGGCACGTGTTCTCACACACAGTGGCGTTTTTAAAATCGCCCTGGAAGCCGCGCCAGTATTGACTGCTACATTTTTTGTAGCTAGTGCCTAATCTGTCTTTAATCTTTTTTAATCCGCGTGCGCGATGGATAACTTGTTTTTGAGGTGTGGACAAGTCTGAAAGCGCGAAGGCACCCCCCCCCCAACCCCCCCTACTCGGGGGGGAGAAACAGCCATGCTTCCAGAAGGAAGACAGAACAGCCGGAGCCAACAAAGGCCGGAAGGGCCGATCAGTATGATTCGATTTCGATATTCTGAAAAAAGTCAAAGGTGGTATGGCATGAATCTGGATGAAGCGGTTAAAAAACACATCGAATGGCGAGCCAAATTCCGACTGGCAATCGTCAAAAAAGAACAGATGGATGCGGTAACCATCGGCAAGGACAACTGCTGCGAAGTGGGCAAATGGCTGCACGGTGAGGGTAAATCCCGCTTGGGAAGTAAACCAGAGTTTTTGCGTGCGCTGGACAGACACAAAGCGTTTCATGCAGAAGCCGGCAAAGTTGCCCAACTCATCAACGCGCAGAGGTACACAGAGGCCGATGCCGCCATCGGCAATGGAACGGCCTTTGAAAATGTTTCCAAGGAAGTAAGTACGGCACTTATCTTCCTGAAAAAGGCTGCCGGCATCTGAAAAATACCGAAATGGCCCAGCGTATCATTGGTCCATGAAACGCTTGAAAACACCAACATTCAAATACATTTCCAACGGTCTCATGGGGCTGGTTATCGTCGCTTTCCTGGCGGCGTGTGGCGGAGGGGGTCTTGGCCTGAACCCCGATCCGGTTGTGAAGAAGTCGATTGACGTGACCAGCGTGAACGTGCAGCGGTTCGTCGGAAATAAAGTCGACGAAGAAGCCGACAGAGAAGCTGGTCTACCCCTGCAGTACGGTGGCAAGGTGACCGTGAATATCAATGGCAAGAATCTGGACGCAGAGCCGCTTACCGTGCGTTTTCCGGGTTGTTCCGGATTGGAAGAGTCTTCCGGGGGAACGGGTGAAAAGCGCATTTATACCTGCACACTCACAAAAATTGGTTATCAGCCGTTTACCGTACTCACAACGGCGGAACTTTCACTGCTATGGTTTTCCAAAGTTCCGGTTCCATATCCCCAGGTCACCATGTTCACCAGCATGGGAAAAAATCGTCTTTGAGCTCGATCCGAACCAGGCACCCGCTACCGTTGACAACTTCCTACGCTACGTGAGTGAAGGTTTCTATCAGAAGACCATCGTTCACCGTGTGAGCGCAAATGCAATCCTGCTCGGCAGCCTGGATGCAAAGATGCAGCCCGTCCCAACGCACGAGCCCATCAATCTGGAAAAAACGGGCTTGAGCAATCTGCGCGGAACCATTGCCATGGTTTCGGCTACAGCACAGTTTCTCATCAACGTTACAGACAACCAGTTCCTGGATACCCAGGACGGCGGCTATGCGGTTTTTGGCAATGTGATACCCGACGAAAAAAACATGAAGGTCGTCGATGACATCAAGGATGTTAAAACGCAAACCGTCGGCACGTACACCGAAGTTCCTGTGACACCGATCACGATTACAAATGTGGAGCAGACACAGTGATGTGATGTCAAAGCACCAGCAGCATGTTTAGGTGGCGGGATCATCACATTCTCCAAGTCTGGGAATCTGCTTTGTTTTGTCGAATGTGAATTCCAGTGCGGTTACTTTGCGCCCGGATTTAACAGCTTTCCATTCAACATCAAATCTGTCCTTATCCCGCAGTTCACGCACGGCTGGCTCAATGATTGAGCGCCGCAGCATCCCGAAGTCTTCACGGTGGCTTTTCTTTGCGTCCATCGCGTGGCAAAACTCGTCAATCGTTGGCGTATATCGCCCGGTTCCTTTCCACGATTGCAGGCATTCCAGCAAGCGCCAGGAGTAGATCGAGCGCAAGGCGCTGGCTTGCTGGAGTTGGTAGCTGGTGAAATTCTTGCCAAGAGCAATGAGGTGAGGGGCTGTATGGTGTGTGAACTCCAGTTCTACCCAGCCTTCACCCTCGTGGTACTTGATCCTTGACAGCCAATTGAAGCGGGTAACTGACTTGCCACTGACTATCGTCCATTGTTTCTTGACAAGGGTGTTTGCTACGTCCTTCAATTGCACGTATGCGGTTTGGGGCTCGATGTTCATGGTTTCGGCGTAGTCAACGGCACCCAGTCGCACCAGCCAGCCGCCATGTTGCAGGATTTGGCTGTAGCTACGGGAGGAGCGTGAATTCGTGTTTGCCAGACCACAGGCAATGACGCGCTTTTCCGACAGGTTCAACCCATGGGCTGCACGTGCAAGTGCGTTGCTCATGTTCACGTGTCGCTCGGGTAGGGGTTTGTCGGTGAATGGTGCGAGTTCACGTGGTTTCTTTAATGCCATTTCTGATGCCTTACGATTATTTCGGACTCTGCAATTTTATGATCAGAATCTGGCATGTGGATATGTGGATAACTTTGTTTTTGCCCTGTGGATAGCACTCGGAAAATATCAGACTAACTCGGAAAACATCAGAATAAACTCGGAAAACATCAGAATTCGCAAGAGGAAAAACAGCCAAAAAATCCAATGTTTACAATAGGTTACGCTGCCTCCTCGCGCGCGCGCGCGAAAACGTAAAAACGTAAATTAAAAAACGCGGGCGTGCGCGTGCGCGAAGAAGGGCATCAGGCCGCCACGGGCACCCCCCCCTACCCCCCTACTCGGGGGGCGAAACAGCCGTGCTTACTAGAATGAAGGAAAAGGAGTCAGTTAGCCATGGACATGCCAAGTTTGTTTCCCCAAAGTGAATTTCCAGAGGATGCGGAGCCGTATGGTGTCAATGACCATCTGGCTGAACTCTCCAAGACCGGATACAGCTACCTGAAAAAAGGGGTCCTGGACGAGGCAGAGAAGGCATTTCACAAAATCCTGGCCATCAGCCCGACAAACAGCTACGGTTTGACGGGACTGGGCGATGTCTACCGCCGCAAAGGCAACAAGGCACGTGCCATGGCCTACTACCAGCAATGCCTGGAGACGTCCCCCGAGAACAACCATGCCCTGCTTGGCATGGCCGATTGCTACAAAAGCGGCAATCAGGTGGACAAAGCCCTTGCCATCTGGGAAAAGTACCTGAGCACGCACGACAAGAGCATTTCCGTGCTGACACGGGTGGCAGACGCCCACCGCAAGCTCAAGAACTTCGAGAAATCCAAGCAGACGTACCTGCGGGTTCTGTCCATTGACGAAAGCAATACCTACACCCTGATTGGCCTTGGATACCTGTACTACGACTTCAAGGACTACCGCGCGGCCCTTGCGAACTGGGAAAAGGTCTACGCCATTGACTCCAAGCGCGTCGATGTGCGCGTGCTGACGGGTCTTGGCAATTGCCACCGCAAGCTCAGGAACTACCGCGAGGGCCTGTTTTACTTCGAACAGGTTCTGGTTGTCGATAAAAAGAACTTTTTTGCGCTTTTCGGCATTGCGGACTGCTACCGTGGCATGGACCAGATGGAAAAGTCGCTGGAGTACTGGAATTACATCCTGGCCGAAGACCTGGCCAACAAGGTCATCCTGACGCGCGCGGGCGATGCCTTGCGCCACCTGGGACGCTTTGTCGACGCCGAACAACATTACCGCCGGGCGCTGGATGTGAATTTCGACGTTTACGCCGTACTGGGGCTTGCACTGGTGCTCAAAGAGCAGGGGCGTTACGCCGATGCCATTGAAAGCCTCAACAGCGCCATGAAGCACGACCCCAACAATGCCCGCATCTACACCGAGCTTGCCGAATGCCAGCTGTCCATGGGTAGGCGTGACGCTGCGCTGGAGACTTTGCGCCTGCTTCAGCGCAGGGGAATCAGCAACAGCCAGATTGACGCAATGCTGAGCCGTATCGAGAATTAGGGAGCAATACCAAGAAACCAAGTTGTTGCTGAAGTGAAAGGTTCCTAAGATTGGCGCGTGTTCTGGTTTCTATTCATCCTTAAAAGAACGGTGTAAATCATGGAATGGGCCAAAAAAAGTAATCAAAAAACCTTACTAGGTCAATTGTTGGTCGACAAGAAACTGATCTCGCAAGAGCAGTTGGATTGGGCCATTGAGCAACAGAAAAGAACGGGCCAGCGTCTCGGTGACGTGGTTACCGAGCTGAACCTGATTTCACGCAAACAGGTTGATTCCGTCTTGCGCAAGCAACGCACCATGCGGCTTGCAGCCTCCGTGGTCACCGCACTGCTGGGGCCAATTCCTGTCTATGCATCTGCGGCTACAGCGCCTGTGGCGCCCGTGGCAACCCAAAGTGCCCACAACACACAAAAGGCTGGTGGCCTGCGCGTCATGTCCGAACAGGAGCTTTCAGAAACGACTGGTCAGGGGGTTCTGGAGGATACGCTGGGTGATTTGCTGGGTGTGATGAACAACAAGTTCAGCTACAACTCCGCCGTCCAGGCATCCCTGGATCGTCAGATGGAAGTGCTGAAGAAGCCAGATTCAGGGCTGAAAACGCTGGGAACCATGGCAAAACTGATGAATCCGCTGCTGATGATGTTCAGTTACGACTTCAGCATCAAGGACGTGGTTTATTCCCAGGAAGGATCAATGCCTGTCATCAACAAGGACGGCTCCATCACATTGAGCCTGCCAAGCACCATCAAACAAATCCGGTTTGACAATATCCGGGTTGCTGGTAACAAAAGCGGTCCGAGCTTTGGCAGCATCGCCATCAACGACATTGACATGCGTGGCACAACGCTTACGATCAAGGCACGATAGCAGGGTAAACTGTTTTCGAAACGAGACGACAGGCCACAGACCATGAACCACCAAAGCCCACCACACCTTCGCAGGTATTTTTCTTTCCTGGCATGCGCCGGGCTTTTGTGTGCGGCATCGGTTCATGCCAAACGGGTTGTCATGACAGACCATGAAATGTCCGAGGTGAACGCGCAGGGGCTTTTTATTCTGGAAAACAGCAATTATGGTGGGTTGGATTTCTCAAAAATCGCGCTTGATGCCGATGTGGATTTAAGCGCCAATTTCAGGAACATGCTTCTTGGAACAAATGCCACAGCAGGCACATCCGATATCCATATTTCTGACCTGCAATTTGGCCGCAGCGATGGCGGGGAAGCCAATCGGTTGGTAAAAGTCAGCAATCCTTACATCCAGTTCGTTTACAACAAACCACTTGATGCACCAACACAAGTGGTTGGCATACGAATCGGGTTTGATGGAATTTCGGGTGATGTCGGCTTCCTGGCAAAGGTCATCAGCGGTTCCATGTACGTGGATGGAAGCGGCACAGCCGTAAACGGCGTCCTCGACGCGACCGGAAAGCAATGGACCGGCAGCAACGCGCCCTGCATTGCCACTGCTACCTGCGGGACCACCAATTATCTGAACCTTGCACAACTTGGCGCCATCACAGCGGGCAACGCCAGCGGTCCCAGCCGGGATTTCTGGATTTCTGCCCTTATGCAGCCTGTGCAGTTCAAGGCACCAGAAGGTTCCGGTCTGGCAGACCCGGCAGTCGCCCAAGCCGGATATTGGATGAACTGGCGTGACAAGCTGATTGCCTTAAGCGCCACATTACCGTCCAACAAGGCCCCTGGACGTTAAATCGTGGCTACCCCCTTACCCACATCAATATGGAGGCTTGCAGGGGCTGTAATGCTGCTTGCCGGGCCTGTATCGCTAGCCAATGCCGCCGGACTGAAGGTTTTGAGCGAGGAAGACATGTCCAGAGAGGTTGGACGTGATGGCATCAGCTTCGCCACGTCCTTGAACATGGAAATCGGCTCGTACGTCTTTACTCCCTACGATGCAGCCTCGCTACGGCATGACACTTTGACGGTCAGAGGAACGATTCTCTCGACATTTGACGTTGTACAAGGCGGTTCCGGGAAGGCAGACATAGGCGAGTGGAATATCCCCGAGGCCAGCAACACCAGTCCCATGCAAATCGACTACGACCTGGCTGTTGTAGCCAACGGAAAGACCCTGGGAACGAGCGTGAGCTACAAGGACTTTGTTCCAAAGGGCAGCATTTTTCAGTGGACGACCGGGCCAAGCGGCGGTGTTGACCTTGGACTGGCAACGAAGCTTTCCATCGGGCAACTCCTGTTGAGTCCCAACGGGCGTACAAGCACGGTCGGGCAAATGGCCATCAACGGCATCAAGGTGGAAAGCAGTGAAACACCAGGTAACCCCTGGGTGATTGCAGACCTGAAGACGCAATCCGGCAAGTTTCGTATTCCGAACGATGGCGTAACAAGTCTGAGTCTGGGCGTTGACTGGCCAACAGGCGCTGACGCCGCAACTGGCAGGCTCTCCATTGACAAGGTGGCGTTCACAACCGTTCAAACGCCTACCGCCCCGTCAACAGTCGTCGATCTGGGCAGCAGCAGCATCGGCTCGATGCAGATTCAGCATCTGAACATCAAGTTCAGGTGACACCCGGCACCCGGTTATTCCTGAAAAGATAGCTGTTCCCGCTTTATCCATAAGGCTTGCAGCCGTATTTGCCATGTAAAACTGGCATAAGCGCCACCGATTACACGCTAAACATAGGGCCGTAGGCGGGAGAGTTAATGCGTGGATGACTTTGCCACGCGATCCTGGCTTTCGCCCGGAAACTCGATGGTTTTTTCCTAGGTGACGGTATTCGGTATTCCGGGCGTGATGAGCTTATGCACAGTTCGAGGTTGAGCTACTACAGGATACCTAATACAGGTAGGAATACAGGATCTATATAGGGGCGCGACCGTTAATGCGTAAAAGCGCGACCGTTAATGCGTGGATAACCCCAAAGAGCGCGACCGTTAATGCGTGGATAACTTTGGCAATCCACAGCTTTTTGTGGACAACTTGCTCAAGATGTGGCCTGGCCTGTGCCATTGCATACCCTGCAATCGTCCCAAAACTTGATCGGGTGCGGATTGCCCCCAGTTCCTCCGCACATGACACAGGCAATTCCCTGTTGCTCCAGCTCCTTGGCGCGCTGTACTCTGGCATCCCAGCCCATGACCTTGTGCGCCAATTTGACACGGGCATACATTTCAATGTCCTCTTTTTCGTCCTCCGTCATTTTTTGTTTCCCTTCATCAAGATGTGGGTCAATGATGGCCGAACCAGTAGCCCACCTTCTGTTGGTTCAGCCTGAGCCCCGCTGTACACCGTAGTAACCTTGCGCAGTTCCTCCAGAAATGCCGCCTTGAAGTCTCGCTGCCTTGTGTATTCGCTGCCAAACTGAAGCGCCAGTTTCGGCCAAGGAATGACGCTAGGCCGCTGGGCATAGCTGGCCCGGTAGGTCAGCCAGGAGTAGGTGTCCAAGGCCATGGGGGACTTCTTCAGCGCTTTCACTGCCCGCATATCGACGGGTACAGGATGCGACACCACTTCGTTGAAAAACGACTCCGACAGCGTGACAGTGGAGTGCCACAGTGCGGCTTGTTCTGGGTCTTTTGCTTCCCACCACAGCATCGCATTGGACGCAATGGACTGGTTCAGGAATGCCATTTTCTGGCCGTCTTCGTAGGTCGCCGACACAGTGCAGCAAAACAGGCGCCGTGTCTGGTCTTTCAATCGGTTGATGCTGCCCCACTGGCCACCAGTCGGAATCATGTCCAGATCGCGCATGAACCCGCTTAGATTGTCCCCAAGCTCCAGCTCCCGGCTTCGGGTCTTTACAGCTTCGGTGGTCAACCAGGCTAACAGTAAACGTGGGATCGTTCCATAAGGTAGCCCAACCTTTGAAGGTGCTAGCAATGTCAGGGTGTAGTTGCCGTTTCTGCGTTCAAACTCATTTCCCGCAACTTTCTTGTGCGGCAACGTGGCCTGAATCATTGCACGCGAAACGAACCCCAGCGCACCAGCGTCTTGCGCCGATTCGGTTTCAATGGCAACGGCTTGGTTTATGAGTCGTTCGATGGATGGTTTGGTAGTGGTTTTCATGCAATTAACTGTACCCATGACGAGTGGGCGGGCGTGTATATTCGGGAAAATTTTTACCAGTCAAGAGGCGATAAATGTTTCAAACGATGTGCGAAGGTTGGTCAAGGTGTTAGGCGTACTGATCAGCATCTTCACTGCGCTGGGCATCGGGGTTTCCGGCGTTTGGATAATTCGCGGACCAAAGGATAAGCCCAAGGAAGTGTTTGAACTGCGTCAGCCTGCGAACCCTGGTGGTTCACAGACCCAGGCCCTCGTGATCGAGCCTGTGTCGGAAATCAAATTCCGCAACATCATGCGCCAGGCCTATGACTACAGCTGCGGCTCGGCTGCCCTGGTAACCCTGCTGAATTACGACCTTGGCATCAAGGTCACCGAGCAGGATGCCATGGAAGGCATGATGGAGCATGGAGAAAAAGACAAAATCGTTGAACGCCGTGGGTTTTCCCTGCTGGACATGAAACGCTACGTCGGAACGCTTGGCAAGAAGAGCGACGGCTTTCGCGGCGAAATTGCTGACCTGATGGAGCTGAAAACCCCGGCCATCGTTCCCATTGACTACGGTGGATTCAAGCATTTTGTCGTACTGCGCGGCATACGCGATGGGCTCGTGTATATCGCTGACCCGTCTGCCGGGCACATCGTGTTTTCCATGAGGGAATTCCTGGAGTGGTGGGACAGGAATACGCTGTTCATCATCTACCGGGACGATGACGACTCCTATCCGAAAAAACTGGCCCTGACCGACAGGGAACTGGGCGTTATTGATATGGATTTGATCAAAAATCAAGCGATACTCGCGCCCCTGGACGATACGTTGCGGCTCAACCGACTGGTCAATGGCTATGACGGAATTTCCATCCGAAAGCGTTAACAACCACCCAACCTATCCAAGAATTTCGAGGGTTATTCATGAAGTTCCGGCCTCTATTCAGTCTTCTGGCCGCCACGCTGGCCGTATCAGCCCAGGCACAAAATGCAGCAACTCCTGCCAAAGCCGACGCAGCCGCCGTGCGTGAGGCTCTTGGAAAACAAGAAAGCGATCCTGAGCAGTCAGCAGAACTTTTGAAAACCACGCTGACATCCGTGGACAAAAAGTACTCGATGATCAAGCGTGGCAACTTCCAGTTTTCCTACGACCTGAGCTACACCTACATAGGCCAGGACAAGATCAGCACAGACCTTAGCTCCGGGAATGCCACCATTTTCAACATTGAAAATGACAACTCCCACACGGTCACCAACACGCTTTCGTTTGACTACGGATTGCGTGACAACCTGACCGCCAACGTCGCGATTCCCTTTGTAAGCAAGTACGCACAAACGTCGCTGGTCGATGGCGTTACCCATTCTGTCGGGGATATTTCCCTGGGCGTGCGTTATCAGCCATTTGAAACCATGCCTGACGTTCCCTCAATAACGGTGAGTGGTAGCGTTCGCATTCCGACCGGTACCAGCCCGTACAAGGTCATATCGGGTAGTGGTCTTGCTACCGGATCAGGAACAACCGGGTTTACAGCCGGCCTGAACATCAGCAAGGTGGTGGACCCTGTGGCCTTGTTCGGTTCCATGAACGTGAGCTATAGCCGCCCGTCCGATGATCTGAGCCAGGTTCTCGGTAGCGCCTTCCTGACCAGAATTGACCCCGGATTGAGCATGGGATTCGGTTTTGGCTTTGCGTACGCCTTCTCGTACTCGATCACCACGTCTTTCTCGTTCCAGGAGTCGATCTCCAGGGGATCAAGATTGACGTTTAGCAACGGGAGTACGGCTACGACCGCCACCCACACATCCGCAACCCTGAGTTACGGCGTTGGTTACCGTATTTCGCCCAAGACAACCGTTAACACCTCGGTTGGATTTGGTCTGACGCCAAACTCTCCAAACCTCACACTAGGCGTCAACTTCCCGTTATCTCTGTAGGCGGATAGACCGATCATGCATGCACTTCAATGGGTCTTGCGTTTACCGTTGCGCATGGGGAGTCTGGCGCTTGTATGCCTACTATCCATCTTTCTTGCGCCCCAGGCACACGCCATAGTGGGCGATAACCTGCTGATAGACCCGGCGGCCATGGCCATGGGAAATGCTGTCACGGCAGATCCGCCGGGTATCAATTCGATCCACTTCAACCCGGCAGGCCTTGCGCGCATCCCCACCGGCAAGTTCAAAACGGACACCATTGGGATCATTGGGCTTAAAACCGAAGAACACTACCGCTCTGCGCCCGATATGGATATGGGTGGCTTTACCAACGACCCATTGAATGAAACCGCATCCGGACCCGTAAAGCTACGCCTTTATCTCCCTGGCCTTGGCATGGTTCCCTGGAGGTTCCCTGGTCTTGTTGCCGCAGGTCTTGGTTTTTCCTTCAGCAAGGAAGGATCTCCCTTTACCTTTGGCACGACAACCTACATTCCATTTGCATTTTCAGCAGACCGCCAAGAAGACCCCGATGACCCATCGCGTTTTCAGGGGAAAGTCGTGCATATGCAGCGCCTGGTTTACCTGTCTCCAGCGGTTGGCTACAAATACTCCGATACCCTGCGTTTTGGTGTTGCTGTCCCAATTGCCCACCAGGCCATCGTCATTGATACCGACATGCGCATGCCAAATAAACTGCTTGGCATCACAGGTTCTTTGCAAAAGGGTTTTTGTGGGGAAGAAGGTAAGGCAAACGTCATAGACACGTTTACGGTTGGCTTATGCGGTGGCGGGAAAGATGGCATGCTTGATCCGTTCAAAAAAGCGGCCAATATGAGCATGGAACTGACCACACCCTTTGATCCAACGCTCAATCTCGGGGTTTTATGGGAACCAACGAAGTCGTTTGGACTGGGGCTTTCCTACCAGGGCGGCTCCAACACGGTTTACCACGGAAGATATTCTTTCAAAACAGAACCCATGCTGCGTGCCTTCGTTCAGGGGCTGAATTCGAGTCTGTTGGGACCAATCGTTGGTGGCATTTCCGGAATGCCGCAACACATACCTGCCATACAAAGCGGCAATGTTGTCGCAACTATTCCATTCCCGGATAAATGGCAGCTTGGCTTCAAGGTCAGACCAACGGACAAGCTCCAGTTGAATATGGACGTGAGCTATACCGATTGGGCCAAGTGGGATGCTTTCCAGTTCAAATTCGATCAGGACATTTACATGTTGCAAATGGCCCATATGTTCGGGATTTCCGACACCACGCAGGTAACCATGAACCAGGGGCTGCAAAACGTCGTCAGTTATGGTTTTGGGGTGCAATACGATGTCACGCCGAAATTGTCATTACGGCTCGGATACGAGCCACGCAAGAGCTCCATTCCATTAAACCAGATAACCGTTCTCGCACCTTTGCCGGATACCGTTGTCCGAAGCATAGGGGCCAGGATAAAACTCGAAAAAGATACGGAAATAAACCTGGCTTTTTCTTATATGTCAGGAAGTTATAGCGTTCCTGCACGCACCAACTGTAAC
>WBZV01000601.1_pt1 | contig 20179 bp, 15 predicted proteins | sample 5204221 | NCBI WGS metagenome assembly WBZV01 (sample SAMN12344360, study PRJNA552823) | activated sludge metagenome | biome: Activated sludge suspended growth; feature: Nitrification reactor; material: Wastewater; isolation source: activated sludge from nitrification reactor of wastewater...
AGCGTCTGGGAAGCCTTGAAAAGTATTACGATCTACGCCGCCTGGCAGCTTAAGATGGAGTCGAAACTGGGTACGCTGGAAAAAGGGAAATACGCCGATTTGGTCGTGCTGGATAAAAATCCGCTGGAAGTGCCTGCAAGAGCATTAGCTTCTATTAAGGTCCTGGAGACGATCATTGCAGGAAATACCGTTTGGAAAAAATAATACACCCACTAAGATGTTCAAAAAAAACCACCTATTGACTCTATTTATTGGATTAGCGAGTTTTTCCTGCTTCACTGAAAAACAGGATTACCTGGTTAAAATTCAAAAAAACCAGCCTGACCCCGTTGGATATCAGGAAGGCTATATAAACGCCTCTGGGGACACGGTGGCCCCCCTTGGAAAATACGCTTTTTGCCTTTCCGACACGGTGCGAACGCTGGGGTTCGTCATCAAACAGGGGGGAGGATGCGCCGCTATCGACCCAACCGGCAAGGAATTATTTGACGTGTTTTGGTACGACAATGGCCCGGATCCGGTATCGGAAGGGCTGTTTCGCATCCAGGAAGGCGGCAAAATCGGCTTTGCGGATGAACAGGGCCGGATTGTGATCGCCCCTCAATTCGAATGCGCCAGCCCTTTTCAGGATGGCAAAGCCCGGGTGGCGTATTCCTGTACCTTGGTTCCGGATGGAGAACATACGATCGCGGAAAGTGAGTCGTGGATATTCATCGATAAAAAAGGGAATAAAATCAACGGTTTATGAGTTTCCTCGAAGCCGAATGGCGAAAACTCGCGATCGCGAACTACGAAATCGACCCGTCCCTGCTCCAGCCGTACGTTCCGTTGGGAACGGAGCTGGACCTGTGGCAGTCCCGGTGCTATGTGAGCCTGGTGGGGTTTATGTTCCTGAACACCCGGGTTTTGGGCGTAAAAATCCCCCTTCATTCGGATTTCGAGGAGGTCAATCTCCGGTTTTACGTCAAGCGAAACGAGGGCGGCGAATGGAAGCGCGGCGTCGTGTTCATCAAAGAGATCGTTCCCAAACCCGCGATCACCTTTGTAGCCAATACCGTTTACCGCGAGAATTACGAAACCATGGCCATGGCCCACCGCTGGGAAGAACGCCCAACGCATAGAGAAGTGGAATATCGCTGGAAGAAAAAAGAGCATTGGCATTCCTTCGCGGTGCAGGCCGGACTTTCACCGGCGCTTATGGAGCGAGGCAGCGAAACCGAATTCATCACCGAACACTACTGGGGGTACGCCAAAGCAGGCCATGCCAAAACCGTGGAATACGAAGTCACCCACCCCCGGTGGCAAGCCTACGACGTGGCGGAGTTCCAAATATCCGTCGATTTTGGGGCCGTATACGGGCCCGGTTGGTCGTTGTTGAACGATAGGGAACCCACATCGGTCATGCTGGCGGAAGGCTCGCTGATCACGGTGGAGAATAAGCGCGTGTTGACTTATTAATTAGAATAAAATCCGTTCTGATGTCGAATTTAAAAAAAGGAACCGCCTCGGTTTGGGGCGGAGAAATGACGCTCTTTCCGGAAGGAGCTACCACCTCCCCTATTTTCAATAACGTCACCTTTGGATACAGCGACCTCGACGAATGGCACGAAACTGCTTTGGGAACTAAACCAGGGCATATCTATAGCCGCAATACCAACCCAACGGTTCAGGTGCTCGAGGAAAAGATCCGTCTTTTAGAGGGCGGAGAAGCAGCGACCTCTTTCTCCACCGGAATGGCTGCCATCAGCAATACGCTTTTTGCCTTGTTGAGGACAGGAAGCCGCGTAGTTTCCCAGAAGGACACCTATGGCGGCACCAGCAGGATTTTCCTGGATTTTTTACCCGGCTTCCAGGTGGATGTTGCGCTATGCGACACCACCGATGCCGGCCAGTTTGAGGCCGAAATCGCTAAGGGTTGCGATATGGTTTATCTGGAAACGCCCACCAACCCGACGTTGAAGGTGGTTGATATCCGCCGGTTGGCTGCTGCTGCAAAAAAGGTCAATGCCATTGTCGTAGTGGACAATACCTTTGCCAGCCCGATCAACCAAAACCCGCTGGAACTCGGCGCGGATTTGGTACTTCACAGCGCGACCAAATTCCTTTGCGGGCATTCAGACGCCATGGGAGGCCTGTTGGTTGGAAAAGAATCCCTGGTTCGAAAGGTATTTCAGTTTCGGGAGATCAATGGCGCCACTCTCAATGCCGAGCAAGCCTATATGATTGCACGGGGAATGAAAACCCTTGAATTGCGGATTGAACGGCAGAACCATTCCGCGCTTCAGATTGCCCGTTTTCTCCAAAGCCACCCCAAGGTAAGCGAGGTGTTTTATCCTGGATTGGAAAGCCATCCGGGTCATGCCATTGCCAGATCCCAAATGTCCGGCTTTGGGGGCATGATGAGTTTTTCCCTGCAAGGCAATTACGATAGCGTAAAAAAATTTCTTGCCAGCCTCCAACTGGTGCACCTGGCCGCCAGCTTAGGCTCCGTCAGTACCTTGGCCGGGCCTCCGCGTACAACCAGCCATGTCGAACTCACCGAAGAGCAACGTCGGATATTGGGTATCCCGGAAAGCCTGGTGCGTTATTCTGTTGGTATCGAAAACCTGGAAGACTTGATCGATGATTTAAGCCAGGCATTAGAACGCATTTAAAAACGACCCCATGAAGGCGTATTTTTTCGTATTCCTTAGCTTTTTAGCCCTTCAACCGTTTGCCCAATCCCAGATCCCGCTTGAAAAGATACGGGAGTTTGACCAATACGTCGAACGCGTCCGCCAGGAGTGGGAAGTCCCCGGCATGGCGATTACGGTAGTTAAAGACGGAAAGGTCCTGCTAAAAAAGGGCTATGGCGTTCGGGAACTGGGCCAACCCGACCGCGTGGACACCCAAACCCTCTTTTCCTGCGCGTCAACTACCAAAGCCATGACGGCTGCTGTGCTGGGCATATTAGTAGACGAAGGCAAAATCGCATGGGACGATCCGGTGCGGGAGTATATTCCCGAACTGACCCTCTACGACCCCTATGTGACCCGTGAGCTCCGTATTCGCGACCTCTTGCTCCATAACACCGGTCTGCCTGGTACTGATTTTCTTTCCGGTGCGATGGCCATTTCGGCTGAAGAAACCTTCCGGAAACTAGCCCTGGTCAAGCCTGCGTATTCCTTCCGAAGCAGTTATGAATACCAGAATACAATGTATGCCGTAGCCGGTCACCTTATCGAGCGGGTGGAGGGCAAACAGTGGACGGAGGTAATGATCGAAAAGATGTTCAAGCCGCTTGGAATGATCCATACCGTGCCCCGAAGGGCTCTGGCCAATACCGCTAATATGACCAAACCGCATTTCCCTGTTAATGGTAAGATACAGGTTTTGAATTATGGAAGAGAGTCCCCTATCGGATCAGCAGGCGCGGTTTGGTCCTGCGCCGATGACATGACCCTTTGGGTAAAATGCATGCTCGACAGCAGCAAATACGAAGGAGGGCGGCTCCTCAAACCGGAAACCTGGAAGGAAATCCTTAGGCCCCAGACTATGTTCCCAGAAAGCGAATATCCCACGCTTTCCATCCTCAAACCGCATTGGCAAACGTATAGCTTGGGATGGTACCAACACGACTACAAAGGCAAGATCGTTTATTTTCACACCGGGAGTATTGCCGGCCTGACCGCTATTATCGGGTTGCTGCCAGAAGAGAACCTCGGCGTATTTGTTTTTGGCAACTACGACCATGCTGAAGTGCGCCATGCCATCATGTATCATACGTTCGACTGGTTTGCCCTGGGGCTAACCCGCGATTGGAACCAGGAATTCAAAATCCTGTATACCCGGCTTCGCGAAGAAGAAGCCCAACGCCAACTTAATTTTGAAAACCAGCGGGTGCTGAATACCAAATCTTCCCTTCCTCTTTCCAGTTATGAAGGCGTTTACTCCAGTTTGCTTTACGGGAAAGCCGAAGTAGCCGTTGAAGGGGATCGTTTAAAATTTAATGTCAACAACGTCATTCTCGCCACCTTACCCCATTGGCATTTCGATACATTCTTTGGGACTTACGGCCAATGGCATCAATACAAAGCGCTGGCAATTTTCACATTGGGCGTCTCAGGCAAACCGGATGTCCTCCTGTTTAACGGGTTGGAATTTCGGAAATAAACCTCCGCCAGGCTGACAAATGTCATTGGTGTAAAGCTATATTCTTTCCACCTTTTACTCCGCATCCGTCCCTGAAAGCCTGGATAGAAACCAATCAATCACCACAACTCCACAGCCCCAGATTTTGCGCATAGCGGGCGGACGCCGCCTCCCTTGGGAGGCCGGAAGACCTGCGATGGGAGGCGCAAATCCTGGGGACGCAAAGTTTCAATGGGCTTTATGAACTGGCTGACCAAACTCCGACTCATCGTCCATATCCTCATCTGGCGCTTTACGTGGTCGAGGCACAAGCTGGATTTCAAACCCGCCAAAGTGCGTTCGCCCAAATTCCTTTCCGCATGGGAGGCCGCCGGAAAGATAGCCGATGGCGCCTGCGTATTCTCCAACGGCTTTGCGGGCAATGCCAGGTGTTCTATTTTTTTCTACGCTATTCGCGACCGCTTTATCCGCACCGGCCACCCCAAGGGGCTTACCTGGATCAACAACGGCGCCCAGGGATCCAGAGGGAAGGTGCCCGGCACCGTGGAGGAGCTCGGCATCCCCGGGCTGATGAAGCTATACCTGGCAGGCCACCTGGAAACCTGCAAAGCCCAGCTACGGCTCGCAGAGCGCGGTGAACTGGAACTGCACACCCTCCCCCAGGGCGCCATTTCCCTGTTGCTGGAGGCGCAAACCAAGGGCGAGCAGCACATCAGGTCCAAAACGGGCGTAGGGTCGTTTCTGGACCCGCGCACGGGCACGGGGTCGATCGTCAATCCGCCTGCCACCGCCTCCTTTGTCGAAGCCGACGGCGACGCGCTGATCTACACGATGCCCCAGCCGGATGTAGCCCTGTTCAATGCGCCCTATGCCGACGCGGAGGGCAATATCTACTTCAAGCACGCGTCGACGATCACCGAAAACCGGATCTCGGCGGCGGCAGCGCGCCATAAAGGCGGTCTGGTCATGGCCGCCGTCAGCGGCATCATTCCCAAGTCGGAATCCGAGATCAGCATGCCTGCTTCGGAGGTCGACTACATCGTCGTAAACCCGTACAACGAGCAAACCGCCAGCATACCCCAGCACCGGCACTGGCCCATGTTCACGCCGTCATGCGATATGGATACCCGGGCGGCCGTTCAGCGCCTGAAATTCATCAATACCTTCCTGAAGATCACCCCGGTGAGCAACGAGATAGGCCAGCGCATGGCCCGCCTGGCAGCGGATACGTTTGTGAAGGAGGTACCCAAGGGGAGCATGATCAACATCGGCGTGGGCTTTCCGGAAGAAGCGGTGCGCGTGCTGGTAGAACGGGGGCTTGAAGAGACCTACACCTTCACCACCGAAGCCGGCTCGTACGGCGGCCTGCCGGCGCCGGGCATCTTTTTCGGGGCCGCCATCCATCCCCACCATTTGGAAAGCTCCCAGGAGATGTTCCGCCGCTACCACACCGACCTCGAAGCGGCTATGTTCGGCTTTTTGCACGTCGACAGCCACGGCAACGTCAACGTCTCCAAGCGGGGTCCCCGCCTCACCGACTACGTCGGCCCGGGCGGTTTGCCCGACATCGCCGAAGGCGCCCGCACCCTGATCTTTGTAGGAAACTGGATGCACGGCGCCGAGTACCGCCTCGAGGGTGAAGCCATCCGCCTGGTCAAGCCCGGAACGCCCAAATTCGTCGACCAGGTCCCCGAAGTGACGTTCAACGGCCAGGTGGGCCTGGCTGCCGGAAAGAAGATCTTCTACGTCACCGAAGTCGGTCTGTTTCAACTTACTCCGCAAGGCCTTGCCCTGAAAGCGGCCGCCCCCGGCATCGATGTGGAACGGGATATTTTGGCGCACGCCGGAGCGAGGGTGGTGGTTTGAGGCGTTGGGGCGTTTAGGCGTTGGGGCGTTTAGGCGTTGGGGCGTTTAGGCGTTTTTCTGTTTTCCGTAGACTGAAGTCTACGGAACAAGGCAATCTTCAGATTGCGGGATGTGCGGACGGCCGGGATTCCTGAACGCAATCTGAAGATTGCGGCTGCGGTAGTCGGAAGACTACCGCCAACAAAGCAACTACCGCCAACAAGTTCCCCAAACCGGGTTTACAGATACCTTCTACTGCTTCACCACTTTCTGCGTTTGCCGCCCCGCTGCGGTGAAAATTTCCAGAAAATAAAGCCCATTGGGAAGGCGGGACAGATCGGCCTCCCGGGTTTGCCCGGGCATGGCGTGCAGCACACGCCGCCCCTGAAGGTCGGACAGGCGCCAATCCAGGGTTTGCTCCGGCAAAAAGAGGGGTCCGGCCGACGGATTGGGGAAGGCCGGCGGCAGGAATACGTCTTTTGTCCGGTCGTTAGTCCCCACCACCGCGGCGCCGCATGCCCTTTCGATAAAGGCCAGATCGGCCCCCATGAAATCGGTGTGAAAATGGTGGGAGGTCCACATCACATCGAGCTGGTCCAGCACGAAGTTGCGCTGCCCCGTGTTTAGGGAAGTAATGACCGGCCAGTTGGAAGGCTGACTGGAGACCCACGCTTCGATCACCCCGGGAGCTTTCGAAAGGTAATTGGCGGCATTGAGGCATTGGTTGTTCTTGAGTTCGTTGAAAATGGCCTGGGACAAAACGCCATTAATAGTCGAAAGCCGCTTAAACCGCTCCGGGTAAACAGGCGATGGCCGAAGCAAGAAAAATTGAGCGCAGTTTCCCCTTTGTATCAGGGTATCATACGCATTAAACGCATCCCAATTCCCCTCCTGACCGACATCCGGGTGGGAATCCAACAGATTCATACTGACCAGCAAAGGCGTATTCGTCACGCTGGCAAGGTAGTACAACGGAGGCGCGCAGTGGGTGATCCCCGCTTTCCACCCCAGGACGGTAGCCAGCACCGTGGAAAACGCCCCTCCTGCCGAAAATCCTTCGGCTACATGGGGCGTTGAAGGCGTGATCCACCCCCGGCGGATAAACGTATCCCGCAAGGCGCGGATATTGGCTACATCCACGTTCAGGAGGCTGTCCGGGTAATAATCATACCTAAACAAGCCGTCGTTGGAAAACAGGTCTTTGCCATACGTCACTTCCTCGCTTTCCGTGACAACCACCGCATACTGCGCCGCCATTAAGTAGTTGGCAAACTGCCGCTGCTCGAATTCGACATTCACCCAGGAAGCGGCCGACCCGTTCGTGCCGTGGAAGAGCCACACGACCCCTTTGGGCTGCCCTGCCGGAAAATAATGGTACACCCGCTTCAGGGTGTCGCGGCCCCGGATAGTTTCCTGGGTAAAATTTGCCCCTGCCGGAAGAAGCTGCTTATTGGCCCGGACAGTGATGTTTCGGGCCGGCATCAGAAGCGTCGTATGCCACTCCTCCGCACTTGTCAGCCAGAACGTTTGCCCCGTCCAGTTCTTGAAGGTTTCTCCAATACCCCACTCTTCCGCCCAGATATGGACGGTATCGCCCGGCGCATATTGCCCGGAACCGTATCCGTTCTCGACCGTGAGGGTATACTTTTGGCCGGACAAAGCGCTTGCACCAAGAAGAAAAAACAGGCAGGGGAAAAAACGTTGCAGGAACATCATAGCTTTTCGGGTGTTAGGAATTTCCCCTCAAAATTACTTCGCGTCCGCCGCTCCCCGCTTCCCGGAAATCATACATTTTTCAAAAATACCGGAATTCATAGAGGGAAAACCGGAAATCCCTACTCAAACTGCTCCATTCCGCCGCTTTCCGTTTGCTTCTTTCTCCATTCTTGCCTTCCTTTAGCCTAAACGAGAGGCTATGAGAAAGCGAAGGCTTTCGCGTAGCCTTTTTTGTGTAAGCTAAACCTAAACCGTATATTGTGGAGCCGCAGCGCGCTTTTCAGTCTGCCGGGTCCTCCGGCGGGCGAGCGGGCGTTTTCTGGAAGGATAAGTGGGATATATAGAGGTGAATGCCGGGAACGAGGGAGGATTCTTCGCAGATAAGGGATATAGGCGAAACTTGGACCAATAAAGTAAAGGTGAACTGTTTAGGGTTTTACTTTGGGGAGTTTCGCTAATACAGTAGTTATAGGGCATTCTAAAAAACAGACAGAATGAAATCAGCATTAACAATTATCGTAACACTTTTGGCATTCAATTATTCAGTTGGACAGATAACAAACCCAAATTACGATTCAACACTTGTAAAAAAGTTGGGAGCAGACAATTATGGAATGAAAATGTATGTTTTCGTAATCCTAAAATCTGGCAATAACAAAACAACAGACCAGCACCTTATCGACAGTTGCTTTGCCGGACATCTAAAAAACATTCAAAGACTTGCCGACCAAAAACTAATGGTAGTTGCCGGTCCATTCGGGGAAAATGAAAATGATTTTAGAGGACTATTTATTTTAAATGTAGTTTCCTTAGAAGAAGCAAATAAACTTCTTGAAACTGACCCTGCCATTAAAGCAGATTTACTACGAGCAGAACTATATCCCTGGTATGGTTCGGCTGCATTGCCTGAATATCTCGAAGTTCACGACAAAATTTGGAAATCGAAACCTTAACAGATGAATAAATTTATACTTGGATTCACTAGTGTCCGGTTATAAAAACAAAATACAGAGACGAAATTCGAGAAATTAGACCCTGAAATAAAAACGCCCTATACAAGGTATTGCCAAAAGCAGGGCTGAACGGGGCTCCGTGGATAAGTAATAAGACGCCATGGTTATGGCGGGAATACAGCTAAGAAGGGAATATTTACTCCATAGTATGGCGATAACACAAGAGTTGTATGCCATTCGGGGACGACCCAAAAACAAACAGCACAGCTAAAGAAACGAAATTTGTTTAATCTTGACCAATAACAATTCAAAATGACAATACTAAAAAAAGTCCTCAAAACACTTGGAATAATTTTGTTGATACTGTTTCCCTTTTTAGGTGGGGCATTGTTGAGCAAGCACAGCCCTTATACCGATGGAAACAGTATGACAAATTTTGCAATCATTTACTCGCTATTTGTGCTTTGCAGTGCTTTGGTTTTATTATACCTGACAAACAAGTTTAAACGATTTTTGGTGCAGCCTGTTTTACCGGGTATTTTACTTTTCTTTGTTGGCTGTGTAATGATGGGCATTGCAGGATTGGCAGCACCACCCGATTTAACCATAAAAATGTTGGAACATCCGGAAAGGGAGCATTGCAGATATATTGTATTGTTTATCGGCGCAATTTTCTTCGGACTGTATTTTATCAACCTTTTCATCAATAATTCTCTACAACTAAAAAATACATTTAAATGGATAATGATTGCAATATTTACACTTGCAATGGTTGAACTGCTATGGGAGTTTTCACATCATTACCTGTATCCCGAAGGCTTAAAAGAATGGGTTGGCAATGGCAATAAAGCAGAAGATTTTAATAAAGCCTATGACGATTGGAAAATGATAACAACAGGAGCAATTGGACGATTTTTCATTTATATACTAATGCTTTGGTTATCATTAAGACTGTATAAAATTCGCAGAATTGCTATTTGGAACCCTATAATTAATAATTTCTTGTGCTTATTGGGAATTTTTTCATCCATCGCATTTTTCTTATACGGTGCATATAATATTGAGATACCAAAAGAGTTAGGTTTTTTTATGCTGTTTACTATTCCGGGGCTTCCATTTTTGATAATGTATTGGATAGGAGTTGCCCTGCTTACCAAGACCAATATCCTAAAAACAGTTGAACCAAACCCGATAAAGGTTGCTAATTGAAAGACAAATTGAACGGCATACAACAAGGTATTGCCAAAAGCGGGGCTGAACGGCTTCAATTGTGCATTTGTGCAAGGTTCAACTTTCGTTCTTCGATTGAACTTTTGTAGTAAAATCCCCACCTTCGGCAATACCCAAACCGTTGGTAGCTATGTTGAGAAACATAAAAAAGAAACCTTAAAACACCATGAACTATTTTTATAGTCGATCCTTAAAAATTCACAAGTCACTAACATTCAAACAGATAAAATCGAGATTGGTTGTACGTTTTTGCAAGAAAAATTAAATTTAGGGCGAAAACCTTGCAAATTATGAAAGGGCGCCTTAAGGACCAAAAACATCAGATATTTCACGTTACCCGGAGAAAGAGATTCTGGCATTGGAAGCGTTAACCTGCAATAGATACCTGCCCGGTAAAATGGGGATTGAATAGTTTGGGAATAATTTTTTAAGGATCGGCTAAAAATCGTTGTTATGCATACGCCCTTTTTCAAAACCGCCTTTCGTTTTATCTGCCCGATGGTTCTATTGGCTGCCTTTCATCTCGTTCATGCCCAGCCGGCAGAACGGATGGTGAAGGTGATCGTAGCGCCGGATCATACCGACTGGACCTACCAAACCGGGGAGCCGGTTAAATTTACCATCACCGTGCTGCAAAATGGAAACATCGTAAACAATGCCGTGGTGACCTACGAAACCGGTCCAGAGAAAATGGAAACGCAGAAAAAAGATTCGCTGGTATTGCCCGCCGGAACGCTGGTGGTCGATGCCGGAACCATGAAAGAACCCGGTTTTCTGCGTTGTGTTGCGGTGGCCATGGTGAACGGAAAAACCTACCGCGGGTTGGCTACGGCCGCATTTAATCCGTTGCAGATAGAACCTGCCATCGCGATGCCTGCCGATTTTTCCTCCTTCTGGAATAACGCCAAAACGGACCTTGCAAAAATCCCGCTGGATGCGCGAATGACCCTGATGCCGGAACGCTGCACCGAAAAGGTAAACGTCTATCATGTCAACCTGCAGAACTACCTGCCCGGCGTCAGATTGTATGGCATCTTGTGCATGCCGAAAAAGGAAGGGAAGTACCCCGCCATGCTTCACGTTCCGGGCGCAGGCGCCAGGCCGTATGCCGGCGATATAGCCAACGCGGAGAAAGGGTTAATCACGTTCCAGATTGGTATTCACGGCATACCGGTCAACATGGACGTATCGGTATACAACAACCTGATGAGTGGCGGACTTGCGGGTTACTGGAATTACAACCTCGATGACAAAGACCGGTATTATTACAAACGAGTGTATCTCGGTTGTGTCCGGGCAAATGATTTCCTGGTAAGCCTCCCTCAGTACGATGGAACGAACCTTGGAGTAACCGGCGGCAGTCAGGGTGGCGCTTTATCCATTGTAACCGCGGCCCTCGACCCGAGAGTAAAATACTGGGCGGCTTTTTATCCTGCGTTATCCGACCTCACCGGGTATTTAAAAGGCCGTGCAGGTGGTTGGCCGCATTTGTTTGATAAGAACAATGCCGCGTTCAACCAAACCAAAGAAAAGATCCAAACGGCAGGCTATTACGATGTGGTGAACTTTGCGCGGCAACTAAAGGCGCCTGGATTCTTTACCATGGGTTATAACGATGAAGTATGCCCTCCAACGTCTATGTTTGCCGCATACAATGCCATCACGTCCCCTAAAGAACTGCTCCTCGCCCTCGAAACCGGCCATTGGACCTATCCAGAACAGAATGAAACGCTGACCAACTGGTTGGTGGGAAAACTAAAGGGGCAATAGAGAGGCCAGGGTTGGACAGGGAAGTGGCAGCCGGATAAAAGCCGGCGTACACGACATGGAATAGCGATAGCCCCATAGTTCGGAAAGCTTCACGAAAATTTAACCACCAAACAAACGTTCGTCATGAAATACAAAATTATACTGGCAATCGTCACGTTGTTTTCGTCATTCTTCGCAGGGTTTTCACAGCCGAAAACAACCATTGAATTAAAAGACAATTGGTATTACCTCAACGGGCAGAAGTTCTTTATCAAAGCCATAGGCTACGAAATCGGCGCCCGCCCGGGGCAGCATCCGTACGAGGGCGTCAGGGCCGACGATCTTGATTTGCTCAAATTCGATCTCAACGTAATTAAGGAAGGAGGGTACAACACCATCCGGACCTGGAGCCAGTTTTCGGAAGCTCAGTTAAAGCTGGTGCAGGAATCGGGCCTGAAACTCATTATGGGTATTGACGTAAATCCGGAAGGAAACTACGCCGACCCCGCATTTGTAAAGGAATGTGTGGATAAAGTGAAAACGGTTACTGCCTATGCCAAAAAATACGATTGTATCATCACCTACCTGGTGATCAACGAACCGCAAACCAATCATATTTACCAAGTTACCGGAAAAGCATTTGTGGACCTGATGAAAACCCTGATCGATACCCTGCATAAAGGGCACCCAGGTATACCGGTTACCCTCTCGGCCAATGCCATGATCAGCGATTATATGGATGAAAGCTATTTTGATGTGTATGCCTACAATTGTTACGACCATTCCGAAGCCCAGACGGCTACCATGGGTTTTAAGGATTATATAGCGGGCTTAAATACGCTCAACGGCTTAAATAAGCCATTTATAACCACCGAGTTCGGCTATTCGGTTTCGCATAAAGGCTATGGCCGTTATGGCGGAAATTCCTTGGAACAGCAGGCTGACGGACTTATTGCCAATTACCGCGACTTGATTGATGCCGGCGCGGTGGGCATGTGCCCATTTTATTATGCCGATGGTTGGTGGAAAGGCGGCGATAAAAACAGTCATGCGCTGGATCAGCCCGAAGAGTGGTTTGGTTTCTGGGGGTACAGCGATGCTGCCGATAAATACGGCTCCCCACGCCCGGTATGGTTTGCCCTGCGCGATTATATGAAAGCGCTGATCATAAGCCCGAAAAATATTTCGGTACACAGCAGCGCCACGGTACCTATGGAGCTGTATACCGATCAGGACGTGAAAAAAGTAGTGGTAAAATACCTGGATAAAATCATTTATTCAAAAAACATAACCGCCCCGGGATACTTCGCCGATCAAATCGCCATTAACCCTGCCGGCATACAGGATATGGAGTTGGCTTTTGAATTTTACGACAAGGACAATAAGGTGATAAAAACGGAATCCATCAACATCCTGGCATCGAAAACGGCTATCGAACTCCCAAAACTAACCATTGAAGTTACCCCCGGCAAGGATTTAAATGAAAGCAAAATTGCCAGCATTAAAACCAGGATCGAAACCAAGGAAAACTTCACCTTAGTGGGCGACCTGAAGGTAAGCTACAATTCCCACCTGGGCTGGGAGGTTGGGCCACAGGCCACGGTTCCGGTAAAAGAACAGGATGGCCAAAACGTCATTACCGCCGAAAATTTCTTCCATATCCCGGATAATTGCTGGGTCGTAAATGCCTCAGCCGGCATTTCGGTGCGCTATGGCAAGTTTATTTTCCGCATTCACGACCAGGAAATCATTTTCAGGGGCGACTGGGCAAAGGAAGTAGGGCGTAATTAAAATATATGAAATGCGGGTAACCCTGCAGATAAGGGATATAGGCGAAACTTGGCTCAATAAAGTAAAGGTGGATTATTTCAGGTTTTACTTTGGTGGGGTTCGCCAATACAGTAGTTCTCTCCAAAAACAAATACAAAATAAATGCCCGAAAACGTAGCGCTTGAAAAAAGCCTTTGGCAAAATGGGGCAAGCCAATGTGTTGGATGAAACGATAAAGCAAAATTTGGCTAAAATCGGGTTGGCGCTATGAGGTTTGAAGGTAAAATAACGGCTTTTATATTTTACTTTAATAGCTCCAAAGTATAATATGATGGTTTTTATTTTACTTTTATAATAAAAGAATGCAATGATAAAATTAGACACATACCGAGCGGGCAAGTTTGAGAACCACCACACAGGATATACCTATTTCCTGCCCACCCAAATCAATGAGCAGTGGAAATGGGAAGACCAGACACTGAACCTGCTGTTGGAAAAAGCCGCCATCAAATTAGGCGAGTTGAATTCTTATGCCCAATTAGTGCCCAACATTAATTTGTTTATCCAAAAGTTAATCTTGCTAAAATCGGCTATGGCTTCTAAAGCCAAAATTTTCAAAGGCCAACCGATTTGCGGGGGCCGGTTTCCCTTTTCCCCTTGCGCATCCGCTTCGGCCCATACCACAACCAGAAGCCTGTGATGGTGAACGTCAGCAAGGCCAGGCCGAGGATGGACGTATAGATCAGCTTGATCTGTCCGTTGCCGGTGCGGGCGTACTTATCTAAGAGGGAGCCGTCGTGGAGGTTCTCGATAAAGTCCGACCGGCGGCGCTCGATGGTCAGTACCCTGCCGGTGGCGCCGTCGAGCTGGATACCCCAATAATGATCTGCAAATACAAACTTGACGATGCCTTTTTCGTTGCGCACGTCGATGCGGTCGAGCGTCGCGGAAAGGTTGGGCGAAATGGAGTCTTTCAAGACCTGGCGCGCTATGGTATGCAGGCTGTCGAGCGAAAGCCACTCGGTGAGGTCGGAGGTCGTCCCGGTCCGGGTTTTGGCCAGCAGATAATCTCCGGCATGCTTTTTCCAGCCCAGCAGCAGCCCGGTGACGGCCACGACAAAGAAAAGCGAAAAAAGCCAGGCGCCGGTCACCCGGTGGATCTTCCGGAATACCCTAAGGGTTTTTGCCTGGTGCTGCCGGGATGGGTTTTCTGCCATGAGCGCTGGTTTTGATGCGAATAAAGGAATTTATCTTGATTTTTGGTACTTTTAAGGATAAACCTTTGCGGCTTTGACCCAACGTCCGATCGACATTTTGCGCCAATTCTGGGGGTACGACCAGTTCCGCCCCCTGCAGGAAGACATTATCCAATCGGTGCTGGACGGCAAGGATACCCTGGCCCTTCTGCCCACCGGCGGAGGCAAGTCCCTATGTTTCCAGGTCCCGGCGCTATGCATGCCCGGCGTTTGCCTCGTCGTTTCCCCGCTGATCGCCCTGATGAAGGACCAGGTCTATCAGCTCCAAAAGCGGCATATTCCGGCGGCAGCGATCTATTCCGGTATGCCCTACCGGGAAATCGACCGCATTTTCGACAATGCTGTTTTCGGCGGACTGCGGTTCCTGTATCTTTCCCCCGAACGCCTCACCACGGAACTGGCCCAGGAGCGGATCCGCCGTATGCCGGTCAACCTGCTGGCGGTCGACGAAGCGCACTGCATCTCGCAGTGGGGGTACGACTTCCGCCCGCCCTACCTGGAGATCGCCCGCATCCGGGAATGGCTGCCAAAGATCCCTGCGCTCGCCCTCACCGCCACCGCCACCGCCGAAGTGGTGGAAGATATCCAGGAGAAACTCCTTTTCCAGAAGAAAAATGTATTTCAGAAAAGCTTCGCCAGGGAAAACCTGGCCTATGTGGTTCGCCACACCGAAGGCAAAGAAGCGCAATTGGCCGATATCCTGAGCAAAGTGCCCGGCTCGGGAGTGGTATACGTGCGCAACCGCCGCCGCACCAAGGAAACCGCCGATTATTTGAAGCAGCTCGGCATCTCCGCCGATTACTACCACGCAGGGCTTACCCACGACCAGCGCAGCGCTAAACAAGACGCCTGGATCCAAAACCGCACCCGCATCATCGTCAGCACCAACGCCTTCGGGATGGGCATCGACAAACCCGATGTGCGCACCGTCGTCCACCTCGAACTGCCCGACAGCCTCGAAGCGTATTTCCAGGAAGCGGGACGGGCAGGCCGCGACGGCAGAAAAGCGTTTGCCGTCCTGCTGTACAACGACAACGACCGCCTCCAACTGGAAAAACAATACCAACAAGCCTTCCCCGAGCTGGCGGAGATCCGCCGCGTGTACCAGGCGCTTGGGAGCTTCCTCCAGCTTGCTATAGGCGCAGGAAAAGGGGAAAGCTACGACTTTGACCTCAGCGCCTTTGCCCAATCCTACCAGTTCGACTCCGTTGCTGCTTTCCACGCCCTTAAGGTGCTCGAACAGGAAGGGTGGATCGCGCTGACGGAAGCGGTGTTTCAGCCTTCCACGTTCCAGATCCTGGTCGACAAAGACCAGCTGTACGACTATCAGCTCCGCCATCCGGAGCTCGACAAAATCCTGAAAGTCCTGCTACGGACCTACCAGGGCGCTTTTAGCGGACCTATCCACCTCCAGGAGAAACGCCTGGCCGGTTTCCTCAAAATGCCCCTCGACGCCCTGCGCCAGGGCCTTGTGCGCATGCACCGGGAAAACATTCTGGAATACCTGCCCCAAAAGGAGAAGCCGCAACTGGTGTTCCTGAAGGAGCGGGTGGATGCCAAACAGCTTGGTATCGACCATCAGCGCTACGGGTTTTTGCGCAACCGCCATCTGGAGCGTATCCGGCAGGCCGTCGGGTATGCCCAGGATACCGGCTGCCGCAGCCGCTTTTTGCTGCATTATTTTGGGGAGAAAGACGCCCCGGCCTGCGGTATCTGCGACCTTTGCCTGGAACGAAAGAAAACCGGGCTCAGTGACGAAGCGTTTGCGCGTTACCGGCAGAAGATCCGGCTCGTCCTGCGCCACGAGTCTTTGAGCGCCCGGGAAATCCTGGATTCCTTCGCTCCAAAAGCCCAGGAAGATGTGTTGCGCACCCTGGAATTCCTGTTGCAGGAGGGCGTCGTCGTAGAAAAAGACCAGCGCATTGTCTGGGTTGGCCCCTAAATCCGCATGCCCATGCCCCGCATTATATGCACCGCAACCACCGATCTCAACCACGACCAGCGCATGATACGCATTTGCTCGGCGCTGACGGAGGCGGGCTATGAGGTGTTACTGGCCGGCAGAAGGCTTCCCCACTCCCCTCCCCTTGCCCGCCAGCCGTTTGCGCAAAAGCGGCTAAGCTGTTTTTTTCACCGGGGCAAAGCGTTTTATCTGGAATTCAACCTTCGCTTGCTCGTATTCCTGCTGATTAACCGCTTCGACGCGGTTTGCGCGGCAGATCTGGACACGGTGGCTCCTGCTTATATTGCCGCCCGCCTGAAAGGAAAACCGGTCGTTTACGACGCGCACGAATATTTTACCGAAGTGCCGGAACTCATTGGGCGATCCGTAACCAAGCGGTTGTGGGAGGCGTTGGCCAATTCTGTCGTGCCCAGGGTGGACAGGGCCTATACCGTAGGGCCAGCGCTGGCGGAAATCCTCTCCGCCCGCTACGGCATCCCGTTTGAGGTCATCCGCAATGTCCCAACGAGAAAGCCAAACAGGACCGCTCCCGAAAAAGCGCCCGCTCCGGTGGTGTTGTACCAGGGCGCGCTCAACCGGGGCAGAGGGTTGGAACAGGTTACTGAGGCCATGGCCCTCCTCCCAGGCATTACCCTTTGGCTTGCCGGAGAAGGCGATTTATCGGACGTCCTGCGCGAACAGGTTCGCCGGGAAGGACTTCAGGAACGGGTCCGGTTTTTGGGGAGGCTGTCTCCGGAAGACCTCGCCAGAGAAACCCCAAAAGCGTGGATCGGACTTAACCTGCTGGAAGCCGAAAGCCTGAGTTATTATTACTCCCTGGCCAATAAAGCCTTCGACTACGTTCAGGCGGGAGTGCCATCCTTGCAAATGGATTTTCCGGAATACCGGAGGCTGAACGCCGAATGGGAATGCTTTGTCCTGCTCTCCACTCTGGACGCCAACGCCATTGCCGGCGCGATCCGAACGCTGCTCGGCGATGCCGGCTTGTACCGGCGATTGGAAGCCAATTGCTCGCGCGCGGCAGCATCCTGGCATTGGGAAGCGGAAAAACCCCGGCTTATAGCCATTTATGAAGGATTGCGCATCAGCCGGCAAAGGTAGCCGAGTTTATAGAGATCCAACTGCCACAACTGGGGCGCGGGCCCTTCCAGACAGTTCCGAAGGGCCGCCTGCCGGCGTTCAAATGCCCTGGAAGCCCAGGCGGCCAGGCCCAAGCGCTTAAGCAGGCGATACCCTTCCAGCAGGCGGGAAGGCAGGGGATATCCCTGCGAATGAAGAAAGACGAGGTTGCGGATACTGCTCTGCGTTTTTTGCAAAAAAACGGACGCAGGCTCCAATCCGGCGTGTTTCAGGGGGTTGTCGAGGTGCGCGATGGAAATGCCAGCCTGTTGGAGCGCCAGACCGAACAACGTGTCTTCATGCCCGTAGTCTCTCAGCCGCTCATCAAAGCGAACCCGTTGGAAAAGGGAACGGGAAATAACAAAATGATGGGTCAGAAAACTGCTCCAGGGCGCCCGGCGCCGAAGCGCCACCGGGCGCTGTTCGCGGCGTACGCCGTAAAGCCACCGCAAGTACAACGCCCTATCCTTCGGGGGCGCCGGAGAATAGCACGTACCTCCAACCAGGACACGGTCCTCCGCCGCTGCCTGCAGATAAGTCCGAAGGTAATCCCCCCGCACCACCTCGGAGTCGGCATCCATGAATAACAGGAAGGGGTATTGGGCAAGGTCGCCCAACCGGTTGCGGATGGCAGCCCGGCCAATGTTGGCAGGCAATTCCTCGTAGGCGACTTCCGGGAACTGGCTAATGGACCGGTTGATTTCCCTGAAAGCGGGAGCAGACCCGTCGTCCAGGGCAATAACTTCAAAGGGAACGCCTAATTCCCTGCCCTGGGCAATCAAATCGCCTGCCAGTTGGCGGATGTCCCAGTTGTAAATCGGAAGGAGGATGGAAAGGATGGCGGTTAGGTGGTTGAGTGGTTGAGTGGTTAGGTGGTTAGGGGGTTAGGGGGTTAGGGGGTTAGGGGGCTGGGGGGTTGAGTGGTTGGTGATTCGCTAACCACTAGAAACTATCTCAAAACGTTGGAAAGCTGCTTAATCCGCGGTTGGGCCTCCCCCCAACCCCCTCCAAAGGAGGGGGAGCAGCACCGATTTAGACAATGAAATCCCTAATTTGGTACTTTTTCCTTGCCCTGGCACACACGGTTCCCCTCCTTCGGAGGGGTTAGGGGAGGCCGCCCACACCCTGGAGCGAGTTTTGAGATAACTTCTAACACTTAACCACCTAACCACCTAATCACCCAGCCACTTAGCCACTATTACTGAAACGCCCTGAACAGGCTATTGTTCCCTTCATAGTGATCCACCTGGCCCATGATCAGACGGATAAAGTCGATCAGCGGGATCAGGCCGAAGAAGCCTCCCAGCGTGAGGAAGTACCAGAGGATAATGATTGGGTTGGACTTCAGGTACACGCGGTGGATGCCCAGGCCGCCAAGGAAGAAGCAAAGGAGGATAGCTACCAGTTGGGTGTCCGAATCGGCCAGTTTTTCGCTCAGCCAGTTGAAGAAGCGGGCGCGGCGTTCTTCTTTCTTAAGGGAGCGCATTTCCGTTTTCTTCTCTTTCACCAAAGACCTGTTCTCTTTCTTTGTCAGGGAAGCGGAAGCGGCGACGCTGGTTGCGGCGCTGGACTCGGAGTTAACCTGTACGGAGGCGAAGGCGGGGGCGAAAAATAAAAGGCCCGCCAGGAGCATGAATGTAAATTTTGCGGTTTTCATGTGGGAATGTGTTTTGATAAAAATGAATTTTGCTGAAAAATAGCGAAATTTCATTCTTCTGCAAGAGGATTGCGGCCGCATTTTTTGTTAATGGTGTTTTTTCCATTTCGAGGTATTGCCCCAGCCTTTCTTTAAGGTTTGCTATTTTTGGCCTTTTGGGCCGGTTGTTGTTCTTTTTCTTTGTTCCCGGCCATCACAATCTTTTTTTACTTTCAATAAAAACTGAAAGTTTTGTTTTTTTGTTACCTAGCAAATGAAAAAATATGGAAACATTCCTTCAGCCGCAAGTACTCTTAAGTGATCCCCAGTTGGACGGCGGGCTCAAACGCATAGCTGAAAAAGTTTTTCGGGGAGAGCGTCTTTCCATGGAGGAAGGCGTGGCGCTCTACGAAAAAGGAACCTTAGGTTACCTCGGCACTCTGGCCAATTTCGTCCGGGAAAAACGGCACGGCGGAAACACCTATTTCAACCGGAATTTCCATATTGAACCCACCAACGTGTGTATTTATACCTGCACGTTCTGCTCCTATTCCCGGCTGATCAAACAGCGCAGCGAAGGCTGGGAGTACACCATAGAGGACATGCTGGATATCGTCCGCAAATACGACGGGCAGCCCGTAACGGAGGTGCATATCGTCGGCGGGGTACTTCCGCAGTATGATCTTGATTTTTATACCGAATTGTTCAGCAAAATAAAAGCCCACCGTCCGGAACTACATGTCAAAGCGCTTACGCCGGTGGAATACCATTACATGTTCAAAAAAGCCAAGGTGAGCTACGAAGAAGGCAT
>WBZV01000602.1_pt1 | contig 20114 bp, 16 predicted proteins | sample 5204221 | NCBI WGS metagenome assembly WBZV01 (sample SAMN12344360, study PRJNA552823) | activated sludge metagenome | biome: Activated sludge suspended growth; feature: Nitrification reactor; material: Wastewater; isolation source: activated sludge from nitrification reactor of wastewater...
GCATATTCCGAATATAGACCTATTTTGAATATTGTCATCCTAGTAAATTCGAATTCAATTGATGACTTTATGTATTTGAACTTTGCTTCAGTTGCTGTACCCATATAGACGATGCCGGCCTAGCAGCCAAAGCGCATGATCGTTCCTTGGAGCCTGGGCTCATTCTTGCTTTGCCCAGGGGATGCGCCCCTCGGCGCGTCGCAAACCCCCCATTACCGACGAGACCCGACATGAGTTCCACTCCGCTGCCTGCCGCCATCGGTGCGCTGATCCGCCCTCCGGCCCTCACCCTGCTGCAGATCGCTGTCGCGGCTTCGACGGGGCCGGATGGGGAGGTGGATGCCGAAACCCTGGCGCTGATGGCGCGGCAGGTGGAGGAGGGGCTGCTTGACCCGCTGTCGCCCGCCGAGGCCTGGCCGGCGCTGGCGGAGGGGCTGATGGCGGCCGCGCCGTCACGGATGCTGCGGGTGTTGCGCGCCTGTGGTGCCCTGGGCCGGTTGCTGCCAGAGCTCGAAGCCCTGTTCGGGGTGCCCCAGAGCGCCGACGATCCACCCAGCGTGGATCTGGGGGAGCACGTGCTGCGCTGTGTCGATGAGGCGGCCCGCCAGCAGGCGCCGCTGGCGGTGCGCTGTGCCCTGCTGCTGTGCCAGGTGGGCAAGGCGGACTCGCCGCCCGAGCATCTGCCCTTTCACTATCGCCACATGGAGCGTGGTCTCCCACGCATCCAGGCCATTGCCGGGCGCTTGGGCCTGCCGGCCGATTGCGTTGATCTGGCGGTTCTGGCGCTGCACGAACTGGAGCGCGTGCATCGGGCCACCGAGATGCGGGCGGGCTCGCTGGTGGCCATGCTGGAGCGGGTCGATGCCTTTGCCCGTCCCGGGCGTTTCAATGATCTCCTGGCGGTGTGTGCCTGCGACTACCGCGCCTACCCCGGTCGTGCAACCCGCAGCTACCCGAAGGCGGGGTTGCTCCAGCGGGCCGCACAGGCCTGTGCGGGGCTTGGCGAGGCGGACATCACCAGCGATGCCCTGCGGGAGGCCCGTGCCCTGGCGGTCGCCGAGGCCCTGGGCTCGGCCCGCTGGGGCGATTAGCCCCGGGCTCTGACGGCGCTCAGCATGTCGTGTACCTCGTGGGTCATGACTGCCAGGTAGGCCAGCAGGCCCAGGTAAAGCAGGGCGTATTCGACGCGTTTGCCGGGGGCCGTGTCGTAGTAGCCCGGCGCCTCGCCTCCCTCGCCCCGCAGGCCTCGCCAAAGGTGGGGTGCTGCCAGCAGCGCCACGAGGACCAGCATGGGGCTCGGGCGCCACAGGAACACGGCAATCAGCACGGGAACGCCAAGCAGCCAGAACCTGCGTGACACCACGCCGGTCATGCGGCCGCCGTCCAGGGGGGGAACGGGGATGAGGTTGAAAAGGTTGAGGAAGAAGCCCGAGTAGCTGATGGCGAGCAGCAGGTCGCTGCCTTCCGAACGGGCGAGGAAATAGCACGCGAGGGATGCCAGCGTGCCGGCCAGGGGGCCGGCCATGGCCACGTAGGCTTCCGTCTCGGCGTTCATGGGTTGCTCTTTCAGGTCTATCCAGGCGCCCACGAAGGGGATGAAGGTGGGGGCGCCCACTGCGAGGCCGCGTTGGCGGGCTGCCAGGTAGTGGCCCATCTCGTGGCAGAAGAGCAGCGCGATGAAGCCGGCCGCGTAACGCCAGCCCCAGATCAGCGCGTAGACTCCCAGAGAGATCAGCATGGTGCCGCCGGTGGTCAGCAGCTTGCCGAACTTGGCTCCGCCCAGGAGCAGCAGGAGCAGTTTCACGCCGAGTCCTTCCGGCCGAGCAGCCGGCGCGCCCCGGCCCCGAGGCCGACCAGGGCCAGGGCACCGATCTTCCAGAACTTCGCCAGAAAAACGCCGAGGGTGGCCAACAGGCCGAGCTTCTTGGCGGCAATGCCGCCCACCAGCGCCGCGAGGCCATACTCGGCCACCTTGTCGGTGCGCTCGTTGAAATCGGCGTATCGCTTGCCTTCGTTGAAGTCGAGCGCGGCCAGCAGTTCGCGGGCCGCAGGCTTCTCCTGCTCAATGCTGGCCGGGCTGGTGACGAGGTTCATGGAAAAATAGCCCTCCCGGCCGAGCACGTAGGTGTTGAAGTTGACGCCTTCGTCCGTGCCGTCCTGATCCGATCTGCTTTGCAGCGCTGCCGACCACACTAGACGGTGGGTGGCGGCGTCGTAGTGGGGGGCTTCGATCCAGCCCAGCACTTTTACTTCAGGCAGTCCCAGTTGACGGCGGTGCTCGTTGGTGGCGTCGGTGCCGTCTTTGAGGTTTTGCAGCAGTGCGTCGGCGTTCCAGTCCTTGGCCTCCTCGTCCTTCACATAGCCCGATGGCTCAAAGCGCACCGACACAAAGCCCTTGAGCTTGTCGCCTACCACAAGGCCGTGAAAACCCTGCCCCACCTGATTGCCTTGGGCTTCCATCACGGCCGTGGCCTCGGCCCGGGGAATGAAGCCATAGCCCTCCGGCAGCCGGAGCTGGCCTTGTTCGCCCAGGGCAATGTCCTGCGGGCCCTTTTGCAGGGCGGCATAGGCGGCTTCTGCGGTGGCTTTGATACGGGCGCGGGGATCGGGCGTGTCGGTGGCCCGGGCTTGGGGCAGGCTGATGAGGAGGAGGCTCAGAGCAACAAGGGAGGTTCGGAGGACGGGGTGCATGGCGGGGGAGAGGATGTTGCAAACGGCATGAATGATAACTTAAGCTCCGGCCGTCTCCCGTCGGCATGCTGATAGCTGGACGGCCCCTTGATACAACTGAATGGGCAGATCATGTATCTCCCGAACCAGCGAGCCTGCCTCGCGGTCCTGTTCGCTGCGCTGCTTCAGAGCGGCTGTGCGCTTACGTCCTCTTTCGTGTCCAGCATTGGTGCCAGGTCGGTGACCGGAACCGCTCCACACCCTCCTCGTGCTGAGGCGGTGGACGTGGTGCTCCAGGACTTCCCACGCGTGGTGCCCGAAGGCGCCGTGGCTCATTTTGCGGCGATTCCCTATGTGTCCCTGGCGCCGGACGGTGAGGGCCGACCGGCTGGTGGGGTCGTTTTCAAGCCTGCCGAGGTGCAATGGTCAAGTGATACGCGTGGGCAGGTGACGCTCATGCACGATGGGGCTCCCAAGCTTTTCGATGTCAGCAAGCATACGTCGAGGGGCCAGGATTTCATCACCTTGGACAGTCATTACAGGGAGTGGTACGGCTACCCGGCCCAAGGCTTGCTCGTGCTCACGCTGCCCCTCGATGTGGTGATCGATGTGCTTGCAGCCGGTGGCGTGCTGGTGTCTTTACCCTTCGTCTATGGCGTGCGTGCCTTGCAAGGCGAGTCTGTCTCGGGGGCCAGCAAGACTGGCCCGTGACGGTTACGGGGTGGGTGGCGGATAGCTGTGACATGCGTCTTTCGGGGGCTTTCCGATCGCTCGTCCGTGGAGGCGCTTTCGGTTCAACGTGGCGCAGTTTGAATGCGTGGCCAAAGCGTAGCGCCCCTGCTCTGTGGCCTTGTGGCCCTCCGTGACATCCCTATGGCGGGGGGTGATATTGTCGCGCTGACGTGCTTTGTCATGGAGGCGGGCGTCGCATCTCTTCGGAGCCGGCCGCCGGGCTGCTTCCAGGGCGTATGCAAGCTATGGAGGGCTGCCTGCCGTTCGGCACATTGTCTAACCGGATCAGGAAGAGCTTCCCGTGTTCTCACATATTTTTATCGGTGTCAGTGACTTCGAGCGGGCACTGGCCTTCTACACCCCCTTGATGACGGTGCTGGGCATCGAGGCACGCTTTTGCGACAGGGCCAGGCCCTGGGCCGGATGGCAGTCCAGCCCGGGCCCGCGGCCGTTGTTCCTGATCGGCAAGCCCTACGATCAACAGGCACCGCAGCCGGGAAACGGGCCCATGACGGCCTTCCTGGCCGACCGCCGTGAGGTGGTCGATCAGGCCTTCGCATTGGCCATGGCCCATGGCGGCCAGTCCGAGGGTGGGCCGGGCTTGAGGCCCGAATACCACGCCCATTACTACGGCGCCTACTTCCGTGATCCCGACGGCAACAAGCTTTGCGTGGTGTGCCACACGCCGCCCTGAGCGCAACGCCTTTTTGGCGTCTCGTCTGTCCGTCACTCCTTCTTCCTTGACTGGCCGTCAGGCCGGTTAGCACTTCCCGCGGGTCGATTCGTCCGGTGTTCGGCGGTGTTCACAATTCCGTACATTTGAAAAACAGTTGAGCAAACTTGGTTTGCAACACTGACTCCAGCAAAAAAGACAATCCGTCGCCACCTGCCGGGCTCCTTCGGAGATGGGCGGTGCAGCGACGGGGACGAGACCGAGACAAACCGGAGGAGGATGGGGTATGTCCAATACCCGAGCGACAGCCGCGGATGCCGCGGGCCTGGATACCTTTCCGCGCCTGTTGATGCACCATGCACGGCAGCGGCCCAACCGGCCGGCGATGCGCGAGAAGGAATACGGGATCTGGCAGACCTACACCTGGGCCGAAGTGGCCGAGCGGGTGAGGTCGATTGCAAGCGGGTTGGCGGAGCTGGGCTTCAAGCGCGGCGACCGTCTGGCGGTGGTGGGTGACAACCGGCCGCGCCTGTACTGGTCGGTGGCCGCAGCCCAGTGTCTGGGTGGTATCCCGGTGATGATGTACCAGGACGCCGTGGCCCAGGAAATGGCCTACGTGATGCAGGACGCGGAGATCCGCTTTGCCTGTGTTGAAGACCAGGAGCAGGTGGACAAGATGCTCGAAATCAAGGGCGAGCTGCCCCTGCTCGAGCATGTGATCTACGACGATCCCCGGGGTCTGCGCCATTACAACCAGACCTTCCTGCACGGGCTGGACGAGCTGCTGGAGATGGGGCGCATCCACGACCAGAATCACCCCGACTTCCTGGGCAATGAAATCGACAAGGGCAGCCCCGAAGACGTCTCGGTGATGCTGTATACCTCGGGCACCACGGGCAAGCCCAAGGGGGTGTGCCAAAGCCATGCGGCCTTCATCGCGGCAGCCCGGGGCGGCTGCAGTTTCGATTCCCTGACCGACCAGGAGGACATCCTGTCCTACCTGCCCATGGCGTGGGTCGGCGACCACCTGTTCTCCTATGCCCAGGCCCTGGTGGCCGGCTTCACCATCAACTGCCCGGAATCCGGCGAAACGGTGATGGGCGACCTGCGCGAGATCGGCCCGACCTATTACTTTGCCCCGCCGCGGGTCTTCGAAAACCTGCTGACCCAGGTGATGATCCGCATGGAGGACGCCAGCAGCATCAAGCGCAGTGTCTTCCAGCATTTCATGGACGTGGCGAAGCGCTGCGGCGCGGATATCCTGGATGGCAAGCCGGTGTCGGCCAACGACCGCCTGCAGTACGCCCTGGGCAACATCCTGGTGTACGGCCCGCTGAAGAATGTCTTGGGCATGAGCCGTATCCGCGTGGCCTACACCGCCGGCGCGGCCATCGGCCCCGACCTGTTCCGCTTCTATCGTTCCATCGGCATCAACCTCAAGCAGCTCTACGGCCAGACCGAAACCTGCGCCTACGTGTGCCTGCAGCCCGACGGTCAGATCAAGCTCGATTCGGTCGGTACGCCGGCGCCCAATGTGGAGGTCAAGCTGGCCGACAACGGCGAGATCCTGGTGCGCGGCCCCATGCTGCTGAAGGCCTACTACAAGCGCCCCGATGCCACCGCCGAGTCCATCAATGCCGACGGCTACTTCATGACCGGCGACGCGGGCTTCTTCGATGAGGATGGTCACCTGAAGATCATCGACCGGGCCAAGGACGTGGGCAAGCTCACCGGTGGCGGCATGTTTGCCCCGAACTACATCGAGAACAAGCTCAAGTTCTTCCAGCACATCAAGGAAGTGGTGTGTTTTGGCAATGGCAGGGATTTCGTCACCGCCTTCGTGAATATCGACCTGGAAGCCGTGGGCAACTGGGCCGAGCGCAAGGGCATGGCCTACGCCGGCTACACCGATCTGGCCTGCCAGCCCCAGGTGTACGAGCTTATCCGCGAGTGCGTCGAGAAGGTGAATGCCGATCTGGCCAGCGACCCGAACATGAGCGAGTCCCAGATCAAGCGCTTCCTGGTGCTGCACAAGGAGCTCGATGCCGACGATGGTGAACTGACCCGCACCCGCAAGGTGCGCCGCAACTTTGTGGCCGAGAAATACGAGGAGCTGATCGATGCGCTCTACAGCGGCAAGAAGGAACAGTACATCGAAACCCAGGTGACCTACGAAGACGGCCGCACCAACAAGGTGTCCGCCACGCTTCGTATCGAGGACGCCAAGACTTTCCCGCCCCAGGCGCGGAAAGCGGCCTGAGACGGAGACCGACATGGCCAGACAGATTGGCGACGTGATCGTCGACCTCCAGAACATCTCCCTGCGCTTCGGCGGCGTGAAGGCGCTCACCGACATCAGCTTCAACGTCAAGGAGCACGAGATCCGCTCCATCATCGGCCCCAACGGCGCCGGCAAGAGCTCGATGCTCAACGTGATCAACGGTGTGTATCACCCCCAGGAAGGGCAGATCTTCTTCAAGGGCGCCCTGCGCAAGAAGATGGAGCCCCACGAGGCCGCGGAGCAGGGCATTGCCCGCACCTTCCAGAACATTGCCCTGTTCAAGGGCATGACCGTGCTCGACAACATCATGACCGGGCGCAACCTCAAGATGAAGTGCAACTTTCTGCAGCACGCCCTCTACTGGGGTGCGGCGCAGAAGGAAGAGATCGCGCACCGCATCAAGGTGGAAGAGGTCATCGAATTCCTGGAGATCCAGGACATCCGCAAGACCCCGGTGGGGCGCCTGCCCTACGGTCTGCAGAAGCGGGTCGAGCTGGCCCGGGCCCTGGCCGCCGAGCCCCACATCCTGCTGCTGGACGAGCCCATGGCCGGCATGAACGTGGAGGAGAAGCAGGACATGTGTCGCTTCATCCTCGACGTGAATGACCACTACGGCACCACCATCGTGCTGATCGAGCACGACATGGGCGTGGTGATGGACATCTCCGACCGGGTCGTGGTGCTGGATTATGGCAAGAAGATCGGCGACGGCGTGCCGGAAGAGGTGAAGAACAACCCCGAGGTCATCAAGGCCTATCTGGGTACTTCACATTAAGGCGGGGAGAAAAGACAAATGCAATTCTTCATCGAGGTACTCGTCGGCGGCTTGCTGTCGGGCGTCATGTACGCCCTGGTGGCTCTGGGCTTCGTGCTGATCTACAAGGCCTCCGGCGTCTTCAACTTTGCCCAGGGGGCAATGGTGTTCTTTGCCGCGCTGACCTTCGTCGGTTTTCAGGAGGTGCTGCCCGGCTGGCTCGGCCTGGAGGCGGACAGCAGCGTGGTGTTCTGGCTGGCCTTCCTGCTCGCCTTCATCGCCATGATCGTGCTGGGCATCGCCACCGAGCGCATCGTGTTGCGGCCGCTGGTCAATCAGCCCCACATCACCCTGTTCATGGCCACCATCGGCCTCACCTACGTGGTCGAGGGCCTGGCCCAGATGACCTGGGGCGCCAACGTGCGTGGCCTCGACCTGGGCATCGTCGATGAGCCGATTGCATGGCTGATGGACAACTACGAGATCGGCGTTTCCAAGTTCGACCTGTTCGCAGCCGGTGTGGCGGCGTCCCTGGTGGCACTGCTGGCCCTGTTGTTCCAATACACCAAGGTGGGCCGGGCGCTGCGTGCGGTGGCCGACGACCACCAGGCGGCCCTGTCCATCGGCATTCCGCTGCAGACCATCTGGCGTGTGGTGTGGGCGGTGGCCGGCTTCGTGGCCCTGGTGGCCGGGATGATCTGGGGTGCCCGCAACGGCGTGCAGTTCGCCCTGACCTTCACCGCGCTCAAAGCACTGCCGGTGCTCATCCTGGGGGGCTTCACCTCGGTGCCCGGCGCCATTGTCGGCGGCCTGATCATCGGGGCCTCCGAAAAGCTCGCCGAGGTGTATGTCGGTCCCTTCGTCGGTGGCGGCATCGAGGGCTGGTTCCCTTACATGCTGGCCCTGGCCTTCCTGCTGGTACGGCCTGAAGGGCTGTTCGGCGAGAAGCACATCGACCGCGTCTGACAGAGACAAGGAGCAACAACAATGCTTTATCGTGAAGCCGGCCAGTTCAAGGCCACTTACGCCGAAGATTCCCAGATCTTCCCGATCCGTCAGGACAAGATCGGGTTCTGGGTGCTGATGCTGGTGTTCGGCGTGGCCGTGCCCCTGCTGTCCAACGAGTACTGGCTGAAGGCCATCCTGATCCCGGTGCTGATCTTCTCCCTGGCGGCCATCGGCCTGAATATCCTCACCGGCTACGCCGGCCAGCTGTCCCTCGGGTCGGCAGCCTTCATGGCGGTGGGGGCCTTTGCGGCCTACAACTTCATCCTGCGCATCGAGGGCATGCCCTTCCTGGTGGCACTGGTGCTGGCCGGTCTGACGGCGGCGCTCGTCGGCATCATGTTTGGGTTGCCGAGCCTGCGCATCAAGGGCTTCTACCTGGCGGTGGCCACCCTGGCGGCCCAGTTCTTCATCGTCTGGGCCCTGGTCAAGTTTCCGTGGTTCTCCAACAACTCGTCCTCCGGCGTGGTGACCGCCCAGGACGTGACCATCCTCGGCTACACCTTCGCCACGCCGGAATCCAAGTACGTCCTCACCTTCCTGATCGTTGCCCTCATGGCCCTGCTGGCCAAGAACATGGTGCGCTCCTCCACCGGGCGGGCCTGGATGGCGGTGCGGGACATGGACGTGGCCGCCCAGGTGATCGGCTTTCGCCTGATGCGCACCAAGTTGCTGGCCTTCGCCGTGAGCTCCTTCTATTGCGGTGTGGCCGGTGCCCTGTATGCCTACACCTACATCGGTACCGTCGAGCCGGAAGGCTTCAACCTGGATCTGTCCTTCAAGATCCTGTTCATGATCATCATCGGCGGGGTGGGCTCGATCATGGGCTCCTTCCTGGGGGCGGCCTTCATCGTGCTGCTGCCCATCTTCCTGGACAACGTGGTACCGGTCATCTTCGGCGATTCCCTGGGGGCCGGCTTCGTGTCCAACTTCCAGCTCATCGTCTTTGGCGGCCTGATCATCTTCTTCCTGATCGTCGAGCCCCACGGCCTGGCCCGACTGTGGCAGATCGCCAAGGAGAAGCTGCGTCTCTGGCCCTTCCCCCATTGACGTTCATGAATAAAGCTACTGCGCGTCCCGATCCTGCAATTCCGGTGCTCGCTGTACCTCGGTACAGCTCCGCTCCTCGTCGCAGCCTCGGGCCTGCTCGCTACGCTTTCTTCATGAACGTCGGGCCTGATGTTGTTGTAGTACCGATACCATTCATGAACGCAGGCATTGCGTTGTAGCACCCACACCATAAAAGAGGAGACAAACACATGAAACTGAAGAAAACCGTTCTGCTGGGCGCGGTCATCGCCGGCCTGCTGGGTTCCTCCATGGCCAGCGCCAACGAGGAACAGTTCATCGGCCTGCCGAGCTATCGCGTCGGCCCCTACGCCGCAGGTGGCTCCGGGCTGTTCGGCGGCTGGATCGACTACATGCAGCTCGTCAACGAGCGTGATGGTGGTGTGAACGGTGTCAAGCTGACCTGGGAAGAGTGCGAGACCGAATACAACAACGCCCGCGGCGTCGAATGCTACGAGCGCATGAAGAAGAAGGGCAGCACCGGCAACTCGGTGTTCCAGCCTGTCTCCACCGGCATCACCTACTCGGTGCTCGAGAAGGTCGCCCAGGACAAGATCCCCATGGTGACCATCGGCTATGGCCGCACCGATGCGGCGGACGGTCGGGTCTTCCCGTGGGTCTTCCCGCTGATCACCACCTACTGGTCCCAGGCTTCGGCCATCGTGAACTTCATGGGCCAGAAGGAAGGCGGCATGGACAAGCTGAAGGGCAAGAAGATCGGCCTGCTCTACCACGACTCCGCCTATGGCAAGGAGTCCCACGCCATCATGGACAAGCTGGCGGCCAAGCACGGCTTTGAAGTGATCAAGATTGCCGTGGCCCATCCGGGCAACGAGCAGCAGTCCCAGTGGCTGCAGATCCGCCAGGCCAAGCCCGACTACGTGGTGCTGTGGGGCTGGGGGGTGATGAACCCGACCGCCATCAAGGCCGCCGCCAAGACCGGCTTCCCCCGTGAAAAGCTGATCGGCGTGTGGTGGTCCGGCGCCGAGGAAGACACCATCCCGGCCGGTACGGCAGCCAAGGGCTTCATCGCCGCCGGCTTCAACGTGGCGGGTGCCAACTACCCTGTCGTTGCTGACATCAAGAAGCATGTGTACGGCAAGAACAAGGGCAACATGGAAGACAAGACCCGCGTCGGCTCGGTGTATTACAACCGTGGGGTGGTGCACGGCATCATCACCGTCGAGGCGATCCGCAAGGCTCAGGAGAAGTACGGCAAGGGCAAGGCCCTGACCGGCGAGCAGATCCGCTGGGGTTTCGAGAACCTCAATCTGGATGACGCCCGCCTGAAGGCCCTGGGTGCCACCGGCTTCATGCCGGCCCTCAAGATCACCTGTGCCGACCACGAAGGCCCGGGCAAGGTGAAGTTCCAGCAATGGGACGGCAGCCAGTGGAAGGTCATCACCGACTGGGTGGATTCCGACCGTCCGCTGGTGCGCGGCATGATCGAAGAGTCGGCCGCTGCCTACGCCAAGGAAAAGGGCATCAAGCCCCGCGACTGCTCCAAAGAAAGCTGATCGGGGCGGCGATAAACCTACTGCGCGGGCCGATCTTGCGGCTCTGGTGCTCGCTGTACTCCAGTACAGCTCCGCTCCTCACCGCAAGCTCGATCCGCTCGCTACGGTTTCTCGCCACCCCAGGCGCCGGAAGATTGGGTTTTCGCGACAGAACAAGATCGAGGGTGACGTGAGTCGCCCGTAAAAAGGGGATGGCCGCTGCCATGTCTTACCTCAGCATCAACAACATCGAGGTCATTTACGACCACGTGATCCTTGTGCTCAAGGGTGTCTCCCTGCAGGTGCCCCAGGGCAAGATCGTGGCTTTGCTGGGTGCCAATGGCGCGGGCAAGAGCACCACGCTCAAGTCGATCTCCAACCTGCTGCGCGCCGAGCGTGGTGATGTGACCAAGGGCAGCGTCGAGTTCAAGGGTGAGCGCATCGACCAGAGGACGCCTGCCGAACTGGTGAAGAAGGGGGTCATCCAGGTGATGGAGGGCCGGCACTGCTTCGGCCACTTGTCCATCGAGGAGAACCTGCTCACCGGTGCTTACACCCGAAGCCAGTCCCGGGCCGAGCTCAAGGAAAGCCTGGACAAGGTCTACAACTACTTCCCCCGCCTCAAGACGCGGCGTACCTCCCAGGCCGGCTACACCTCCGGTGGCGAGCAGCAGATGTGTGCCATCGGCCGGGCCCTGATGGCCAAGCCCGAGATGATCCTGCTCGACGAGCCCTCCATGGGCCTCGCTCCGCAGATTGTCGAGGAGATCTTCGAGATCGTGAAGGATCTCAACAGCAAGGAGAACGTGAGCTTCCTGCTGGCCGAACAGAACACCATGGTGGCCCTGCGGTATGCGGATTTTGGCTACATCCTGGAGAACGGCCGGGTGGTGATGGAGGGCGACGCGGCCGACCTGCGCACCAACGAGGATGTGAAGGAGTTCTATCTGGGGCTTTCGTCCGAGGGGCGGAAGAGTTTCCGGGAAGTTAAGCATTACCGGCGGCGGAAGCGCTGGTTGTCTTGAGGGGTCTTAGTTGGGGGGCGTGCTGGGGGGCTTTCCTTTGTTTGAGCTTGGATTGGCCGGGGACTCGCCCCCGGCGGGCGACCTACTTTCTTGCTTCGCCAAGAAAGTAGGCAAAGAAGGCGACCCGGCTTCACCGGTCGGCCTTCGGCCGACTGCCCTGCGCTGCTCCCAACGGGCGGCCGGCGCAGAACTCGCCCTTCGGGCTCAGACAGCCGCGCCGGACTTCCCCGCCCGTTGCTGCGCTGCTCGGCGGCTCAGACGGGCTTTCACGCACACCGAGCCTTTACTGATACAGGGCTGGGCAACGGACCGTTGATCACCTGCATTTCCTTTCCCCTCTGACGTGCCGACTGGAGGTGATGACGGGCGGAAAAAGGGCTTCGCATGTTTGAGCCCGCAGGGCGAGTTTGCGAAGACCCCGCCCGGCATCACCGGAAGGAGGGAACCCCCGAAGGGGGCGCGGCAGCGGGGTACGTTTCTTTGCCTACTTTCTTGTCGTACAACAAGAAAGTAGGGCGCCTGCGGGGGCGCGACCCCGCCAACGTAACGCAATACGCAGGAAAGCCGTTCAGTAAGGCTGAAAAACAAAGTCGAACCCGCTTCGACCCCACAAGAACAACTTTCCGCTCGCGGAGAAACCATGAACTACTACGACGCCCGTGAAACCCGCGACCCCCTGGACCGGGAACGTGACCTGCTGGCCCGCCTGCCGGCCCAGGTGGCCCATGCCAAGGCCCACGCGCCCGCCTTCTCCGCCCTGCTGAAGGATGTGGATCCGGCCACCATCACCACCCGCGAAGCCCTTGCCACCCTCCCGGTGACCCGCAAGTCGGATCTGGCCGAGCTGCAGAAAGCGGCTCGCCCCTTTGGCGGCCTGGCGGCCGTGCAGTGGGGCGCAGGCTGCGCCCGGGTTTTCGCCTCTCCGGGGCCGATCTACGAACCGGAGGGTGCCCGCAAGGATTACTGGCGTCTGGCCAGGGCCTTCTACGCGGCGGGATTCCGCAGTGGTGATCTGGTGCACAACACCTTCTCGTACCACTTCACGCCGGCCGGCTCGATGATGGAAACGGCGGCGCACGCCCTCGGCTGCACGGTGTTTCCGGCCGGCGTCGGGCAGACCGAGCAGCAGGTGGCGGCCATGCAGGATCTGCGCCCCGACGCCTATGCCGGCACGCCGTCCTTCCTGCGTATCATCCTCGACAAGGCGGATGAGCTGGGCGTGAAGATCGACAGCCTGAAGAAGGCCTTCGTGTCCGGTGAGGCCTTTCCCCCCAGCCAGCGGGAAGCCCTGGCCGCCCGTGGCATCCAGGCCTACCAGGCTTATGCCACCGCGGATCTGGGCTTGATCGCCTTTGAAACCGCAGCCCGTGAGGGCATGGTGCTGGACGAGGACGTGCTGCTGGAGATCGTCCGCCCGGGCACCGGTGATCCGGTGGCGCCCGGCGAGGTGGGCGAAGTGGTAGTGACCACCTTCAATCCCGACTATCCCCTGATCCGTTTCGGTACCGGTGACCTGTCGGCGGTGTTGCCCGGCATCTCGCCCTGCGGCCGCAGCAACACCCGCATCAAGGGCTGGCTGGGGCGCGCCGACCAGACCACCAAGGTCAAGGGCATGTTCGTGCATCCCGGCCAGGTGGCGGCGGTACTCAAGCGTCACCCGGAGATCGGCCGGGGACGCCTGGTCGTGGACAACCCGGATCACAGCGACCGCATGACCCTGCACTGCGAGCATGCGGCGCCGGCACAAGGGCTCGCCGAGGCGGTGGCCAGTTCGATCCGCGAACTCACCAAGCTGCGCGGCGAGGTGCTGTTCTGCGCGCCTGGCAGTCTGGCCAATGACGGCAAGGTCATCGACGACGTCCGCAAGTACGAGTGAAACGAATCCTTCAGCAGGATGTGTTTTGACAGCGCCGGCCTCTCCCGGCGCTTTTTTTGACCCCTACGGCAGGATCGTCGCGGCTTGCCGGGTGGCCTGTGGCTAACCCGCATGGTCGGAGGCGGAGGGCTTCTGGCACACTCGCTGCCTGTCCCCGATGGCGGTGCCCGCCCTGTTTGTCATGCAGAGCTTCCTGCTCCTCCTGCCCGATTTCGCCCTGATCGCCCTCGGGGTGGTGCTGCGTCATTACGCGGGGCTGGAGGAGGGCTTCTGGCAGGGGGTGGAGAAGCTGGTCTACTTCGTGCTCTTCCCCGCCCTGCTGTTCAATGCGCTGGCACGGGCGCAGATCGACCTGCACACCTTCGCGCCCCTGTTTGCCGTGGGCTTGCTGACCATGGGCAGCGGGCTGGTGCTGGGCTTGCTGGGGCGGCCGCTGATGGGCCTGGGGGCGATGGCCTTCGCCTCGCGGCTGCAATGTGCCTATCGCTTCAACACCTATATCGGCATCGCGGTGGCGGGCAAGTTTGGCGGCGCCGCGGGGGTGGCGGCGATGGGGGCGCTGTGTGGTGCGATGGTGCCTTTCGCCAATATGGCGGCGGTGGGTTTTCTGGCTCACCACGGCCAGGGGCGCCTCGGGCGGGAGCTGGTCCGCAACCCCCTGATCATTGCCACGCTGGCCGGCATGGCCTTCAGCTTCTCGGGTCTGCACTTGCCGGAGCCGGTGCTGTCCTTCCTGCAACGTCTGGCCGATGCGGCGGTGACCCTCGGCCTGCTCGCTGTGGGGGCGGCTCTGCGGGGTGGCCGGAGCGAAGGGGGGCGTCTCGGGGCGGCCTACCTGTGTGTGGTCAAGCTGCTGGCGCTGCCGGCCATTGCCTGGTGGCTGGGTGGCCTGATGGGGCTGAGTGGGACGACGTTCGCCACGGCGGTGCTGTTTGCCGCGCTGCCGACTGCGTCATCGGCCTACATCCTGGCCATGCGCATGGGGGGTGACGGGCCGGGGGTGGCCTGGTTGATCTCGGCCACCACGGTGGCCGCGGCCGTCACGCTGACCGCGTGGCTGGCCTTGCTGACGGCCTGGGGCGCCTGAAACCCGGCGCCCGGCCCGGTGGACTGATTACTTGCTTTCTTTCGGCTTGCCCTTGGCCGGCGCTGCCGGCGTCGGGGCTGCGGCAGCGGCTGCTGCCGCACTCTGTTCTGCGGCGTTCTGCATCAGGTTCCAAGGCCACATGCCGGCGGCAAAGGGGTTGGGCTGGGCGGCTTCGTCCCCTTCCTTGCGGCCGCCTTCCGAAGCGATCTTGCTCATGGCCTGCATGGCGGCAATGGTGGCGCGCTGCATTTCAAGACCCTGCGTGGCCATCTGCAGGGAGCTGAGATTCATCTTGAGCCAGTTCTCCACGGCTTTCATGTCGGCGATGCGCTTGTCGAGTTCATCCACGTCAAGGGTCGGGGTGACCATGCCGGGCAGGCTGAAACCCATCTTGCTCCACATGCTGCGCATGAATTCCATCGGATCCTGTGCATTGTTTTCGGTGCTCATTGTTCCCCCTTTGTATGGTTGTCCATTGATGCTGCGTCGTTGATGCTTCGATAGTAACCGATGCGTCTCCCCCCTGCATCAGGCTTGGGTCTTGCGTTGCAGCAGCGCACGCAGCCGGGCTGGCCGCACGGGCTTGTGGAGCAGGGAAATCCCGGCCCGCTGGGCATCGCCGCTGGCCGCTGCCGAGGTGTCGCTGCTGAGTATGATGGCCGGCACCGGACGCCCGAAATGCTGGTGAAGCTTGTGGATGACGGCCAGTCCGTCGAGGGTGCCGCCCACCCGGTAGTCACAGACGATCATGTCCGGGACGTCCTGCCGGTCGAGGGTGGGCAGCCGGGTTTCCGGCGAGTCGATGGCCGTGACGCGACATCCCCACGACTCGAGCAGGCCGGTGGTGCTGGCCAGGGCCAGTTCATCGTCGTCCGCCAGCAGCACGTGCAGCCCGCGGAGGGAGTGGGGGGGCGACGGGGGGGTGCCTTCGGGGCGCACGCCGGCCGGGGCCACCGGCAGCTCCAGGGCGAAGAGCGCACCGTGGCCAGGGGTGGAGCGAAGTTCCAGCCGGTGGGACAGCAGGTCGGTCAGGCGGCGCACGATGGCCAGACCGAGGCCAAGCCCCTTGGCACGGTTTCGCTCCGGGTTGTCGAGCTGCACGAACTCCTGAAAGATGGCCTCCTGGGCGTCCGGCGAGATGCCGGGGCCGTTGTCGCGCACCTCAATGCGCGCCTTGCCGTTGCGCCGGCGGCAGGCAAGCATCACCGTGCCGCCCGGGGCGTAGCGCAGGGCGTTGCTGATGAGGTTGTGGAGGATCCGTTCGAGGAGAAGGGGGTCGCTTTCCACCCACAGATTGGTGGGGCGCAGGCGCAGGCGTTGTCCGTGAAGCTCCGCTTCCCGCCGGTAGTCCACGTCGATGCGTTCGAACAGGGGCTGAAGCGGAAAGGGCTTGATCTGGCGGTCGAGCACACCGGCGTCCAGGCGAGAGATGTCGAGCAGGCTGTCGAGGAGGTTCTCCATCGTCTCGGCCGATACGGCAATGCGCTCCACCAGCCGGTGGGTGTCGGGGGCGTGCTGTTTTTGTCCGAGCTCGGCCACGAAGAGGCCAAGGGCGTGCATGGGCTGGCGCAGATCGTGGCTGGCCGCAGCCAGGAAGCGGGTCTTCGCATGGTTGCCCCGTTCGGCCTCTTCCTTCTTCAGCATCAGTTCGTGGGTGGCGGCTTCGATCTGCCGCTCCAGGTCTTCCCGGGACGCATTGAGTTTGTCGGCCATGTCGTTGACCCCTTCGGCAAGGGCGCGCAGGCTCCTGCCGCCCTCGACGGGCACCCTTGCGCTCAGGTTGCCCTGACCGAAGCTCGCCACCGTGGAGGCGATGCGCTGGATGGGGCCGGCAATGCCGCGGCTCATGCGCAAGGCGAGGCCCACACTGGCGATCAGTACAGCAGCGACCATCAGGAAGGCGTTGCGCAGCAGGCGGGCTTCTTCGGCTCTCAGGGAATCGCGGCTGATCTCCACCAGGACTTCGCCATGGCGGACCTGGGGGGCGGGGGGCGCGCTGCCCGTGTCGAGGAAGGCGTCGTCCAGGGTGATGCCGGGGCCGGTCACCTGCTCCCGAAAGGTCAGCGGCGGGCTGCGTTCCCGGGTGGGTAGGGCGCCGCCGGCCGGTGGGGGCCTGCTGCTGTCGGCGAGCACCTCCTGCAGGGGGCTGAAGACGGCGACCCGCACCACATCCCGCTCCTGCAGCACGGCGTTGGCCTGCTTGCGCAGGCTTTCCAGATTGCCCGAGAACACCCCGTATTCACTGGCTGCGGCGAGCTGGCGGGCCAAGGCCTTGCCGCGCTGCACATGGGCATCCTCAAGGTCGGAAAGCCGTGATGAGGTGAAGTAGGCGATCAGCACCAGGGCCATCACCATGGTCGGCAGGGCCGCGATCAGGACGGCGCGGGGACGGATGTCCCACTCGTCGGGGATGATCACTGTCCGGCCTCGCTACGTTCGAGGCGCTCGCGCAGCGTGCCCGGATCCTCGAGCTGGATGCCCAGGGAGCGTGCCACGTAGGGGTTGGTGCTGATCCGGAAGTGACGCGGCGCGGCGGGAGGGGGCAGGGCGCCGGTGGCAAGCCCCAGGCGCCCTGCTTCGCCGGCCTGCTGGCCGACCTGGGCCGGGGTGCTGTAGAGGGCCAGCAGGGCACCGGCCTTGACATAGGCGGGTGAGAAGCCGACGACCGGGGAGCGCTGGTGGTAGGCGGTGAGCAGGATGTTGGAGATGGTGCGATTGTTGTAGACGGTGGAGTCCGGCACGGCCAGGAGAATGCCGGGCTCTCCACCGAGTGTGCGCTGAAGGGTGGGGTAGAGCTCGCTTTCGTCGTTGATCTGGGCGAGGGCGGGGCGCAAGCGCCGATCACGGGCGGCAAGCTGCAGGCGCTGCCCCATGTCGAGGCTTTCGGGGCCGACCAGCAGGGCCACCCGCTGCCATTCCGGCAGGGCAATGCGCAGCAGTTCAATCTGCCGGGACGCCGGTTGATCGATGAAGATCGCGGATACCCGGCGCGCATCTTCGGGTCGCAGGGGCAGGCGTTCGTAGGTGCTGCGGGGCAGCAGGGTGTGGAGGATCAGGCTGCGGGGGGCAAGGGCGGCGATGCCCTGGGCCGTGCGTGCGCCAAGGGTGATGATCAGGGCGCAGGCGTTGAGCGCGGTGGCGTCATCGGCCCGCAGGGGCCCGGGAAATGTCTGCACGCGATGGCCCGCACTGCGCAGCTCGGCGCCCATGGCCTCGGCGGCCTCGCTGAAAGCACCGGCCTCCTCGGGCATGACCAGACAGGCCTGGCCCGCGTGGGCCTGGTGGCCGCCCAGCGCCAGCGCCAGAACGAGGAGTGCGCGCAGCAGAAGTGCCATCCGGCTCAGAATTCGACCTGAAGGGTGCCGAAGATCCGGCTGCCCCACCAGGAGGCCCCGGGGGCGAAGGTCTCGTCGTCGCCATCGATGTTGCGTGCCGTCACCGACACTTCACCCCGGAGGAGGTCGGGCGGCAGACGATGGCTCAACTGCACATCGAGCTGGCGATACATGCCGACCCGGTGGGCGGTATCCGAGTACCAGCTCATTCCGCCCACCCAGCGGCGGGCCACGCTGACCTGCCAGCGGGGGTGGAATTCCCAGGCGCCGAACAGCGCGGAACTGTGCCGGGGCGCCGAATTGGCCACCCAGGCACTGGGTTGGGCGCCGCTCGCGGTGGCCGGGTTGCCGGGGCCGTCGATGCGCAGCTCGGTGTGTTGCAAGGACAGCCATGTTCCGGTGGTCGGCCGCCAGGTTGCGACCACTTCCAGCCCGCGGATGTCGGCTTCACCGCTATTGGCGAAGTAGCGTGTGTTGTTGCGGGGGATAAGGCCGACGGAGGAGTTCTCGAGGCGCATTTCGATGAGGTCGCGAGCCCGCTCGAGGAACAGGCGGGCGTCGAGACTGGCGTGGAGTGGGCGCAGCTCCGCCAGGTAGCCCATCTCGTAGGTGGTGATGCGCTCGGCCCGCAGGCCCGGGGAGGGCCGGAAGGTCTGGGAGATGGGTGTGCCCGCCGGAATTGTCAGGAAAGGCGTGACGACGGGAGCAGAATTGGAAAAGATCATGCTGGATTTCTGCTCGAAGGCGATCGGGCTCCGGTATGAACGATTGACGGCAAAGCGCAGGGTCTGGCTCTCCGTCATATGATAATTGGCTGAGGCCCGCGGTGCCAGCGATGTTCCGGTGAGGGAGTTGTCCTCGACCATGAAGCCGACGTTGAACAGCCATTGGGGTGAGGCACGCCATTCAAGGGTAGCGAAGGCGCGATTCACCCCGCTGCGCACCCGTTCGCTGGAATTGAAGCGCAGGGGCGCGTCGAGCCGGTCCTCGCGCATGCCGGCGCCAAGCACCGCCCGCAGGCCGGCGGCGGGGCTGGTGACGCGCTGGATCTCCAGGTCATCGCGGACGGCCCGGAAGCCATAGTCGAAATCGAAGGGAATGCCGATGCTCACCGGCACACCGGACTGCCTGAAGGAAACGGGAACGCTCAGGGCATAGCGGTCGCGGCCGTTCTCCTCCTGGTGATACCAGGTCACACTCAGTTCCTCGTCCGGCGTAGGCACGTGACGCCAGCGCAGCAGGCCGAAGCTGGTGGTGATGCGGGAGGCGCGCTCCGGGTCAGTGGCGTTGTCGTCCTTGCCCGTGCCCAGGTCATTGTTCGTCCATCCTGCCTGGAACTCCAGCACGTGATCATGATTGATCGCCCAGTCGGCGCGCAGGGTGGCCAGTTCGGCCTTGCGCCAGTCGTTGATGGCGTTAAAGCCGCTGTCGTGGTTGCGGGCGGCGGTGAGGCGCAGATCCACGTCACCGATACGCTGTCCGTGGCGGATGGCAACATCGTTCACGCCACCGTCGCCCGCCCGGTAGCGCAGACTGGTGCCGCGGGTTTCCGAGGGCGCGCGGGTGATGATGTTGGCCACCCCGAGAAAGGCGTTGCTGCCGTAGGCGGCTGAATTGGAGCCGCGGAAGACCTCGATGCGCTCGATGTCGTCGATATCCACACCGAGCTGGTTCCATTCGACGCCGGCGATGAAGTAGGGGGAATACACGGAGCGCCCATCCACCTGCACCAGCATGCGCCGGGGGGCTTCGTCCGAGAGTCCGTGGTAGGTGACCAGGGGCCGGTTGCCGGTGTGCATGCCGACTTGGAAGCCGGGCACCAGCATAAAGAGTTCGTGGATGTCGCGGACACCGGCGGCACGGATCATGTGGCGATCGATCACCGTGACGGATCCCGGCGTGTCGGGGCGGGCCTGCTGCAGGCGGGTGGCCGAGAGCACCACCGGGAGATCGGCCAGGTAGGCGGCTTCGCTGGCGTCCGGGGGGGCTGCCGCCAGGGCCTGGGTCGACAGGATCAGGAGCAGCGTGCAAGCCCGTGTGGCGAGGCGGCGGAGGATCAGGGTGCGTGGCGTGGCGAGGTGAGTCGGCATGATTTGCGCCGTAGCGGCCCGG